>Ga0082335_1008260_pt1 | contig 11983 bp, 22 predicted proteins | sample Subgrocontami58m_FD_72375 | JGI IMG/M metagenome (GOLD analysis project Ga0082335, IMG submission 72375) | Subsurface groundwater microbial communities from S. Glens Falls, New York, USA - GMW37 contaminated, 5.8 m (SPADES assembly) (version 2) ...
CCCACCGTGCCGCGCGTTCGCGTACGTCGCAAGCGACGCACGCGCGGCCCCGTGGATAACCCTCCACCGGCAGAGATTCCACTTAAGAACAAGGAAAATCTGTCCAAATGCCTGGGACCACTTCTTGCTCTTTGGGCGTGAGCCCTGTCATCTTTCGGCATATAGGAGCCAAGGCGTTTTCGGCATAAAGGAGCCAGCCGATTTTCGGCGTAATGGAGCCAGTGCGTTTTCGGCATATTGGAGCCAGTCGATTTTCGGCATATAGGAGCCAGTCCAGGCAGGGCACGGGCATCTCGGTTTGACGCGAACACCGCTACCCTTCGGGCTTTTTGTCCGGAGGGATCGCGGTGGGCCGCAGGAGAATCGAGATGTATCAATACCGAGCTGTTCTGGTGCGGCTGCGCCAGGGCGACACCGACCGCGAGATCGCACGAGCGCGGCTCCTGGGTCGGCCCAAGGCCGCGGCGCTGCGCGCGCTCGCCATCGAACGCGGCTGGCTCGATCCGGCCAGCCCGCTTCCCGAAGATGCCGCCATCGCCGAGGCGCTGGGCGCCGCGCGGCGGGCGCGCTCCACGGTCTCCAGTCTTGAGCCCTACCGGGAGATCGTAGCGAGCTGGGCCGAGCGCGGCGTCTCCGGCGTCGCCATCCACGGCGTACTGCGCCGCGAGCACGGCTATACCGGCAGCTATTCGTCGGTGTACCGCATGCTGTGCTCGATCGGTGAGAACCGTCCGCCCGAGGCGACCGTGCCGCTCGTGTTTGCCCCCGGCGAAGCCGCGCAGGTCGATTTCGGCGCCGGGCCCACGCTGTTCGACCCCGATGCAGGGCGGCCACGGCGCACCTGGTGCTTCGTGATGACGCTTTGCTTCTCGCGCCACCAGTACGTGGAATTCGTCTGGGACCAGAGCGTGCCCACGTGGCTGGGCTGCCACCGCCGCGCCTTCGAGTGGTTCGGCGCGGTCCCCGAGCGCGTCATCATCGACAACCCCAAATGCGCCATCACGCGCGCCTGCTCGCGCGATCCGCTGGTGCAGCGCGCCTATGCCGAGGCTGCCTGCGGCTACGGCTTCAAGATCGATCCGTGTCCGCCGGCGGACCCCGCCAAGAAGGGCATCGTCGAGGCCGGGGTCAAGTACGTGAAGGGCAACTTCCTGCCCACCCGCACCTTCCGCACTCTGGCTGACTTGAATGACCAAGCCCGCCGCTGGGTGATGCAAGAAGCCGGCGTGCGTATCCACGGCACCACGCGTGAGCCGCCGCTTACCCGCTTTGCAGTAGAGAAGCCGTTCCTGCAAGGGCTTCCGGCGATCGCCCCGGATCTGGGAAGCTGGCATCGCGTCATCGTGCATCGCGACTGCCACGTGCAGCATGCGCGCATGCTCTACTCGGTGCCCTTTACCCTGATCGGCAAGACCCTGTGGCTGCGCTCGACCGACGGCGCGGTGTCGATCTATGAGGATCATCGCCTCGTCGCCACCCACGCCCGCGGCCGCAAGCCCGGCCATCGCGCCACCGTGCGCGACCACCTGCCGCCCGAGGCGCGCTCGTTCTTCGCCCAGGACCGCGACTGGTGTGCCAGGCAAGCCGCGGCAATCGGCCCGGCCTGCACCGAGTTGATCGCGTGGCTGCTCGCCGATCGGGTGGTCGAGCGCCTGCGCGCCGCGCAAGGGGTGCTGCGCATGAGCGGCACCTACGGCGCGCAGCGCCTGGAGGCCGCCTGCGCCCGGGCGCTTGCGCACGCCAGTCCCTTTTACCGCACCGTCAAGACCGTGCTCGTCCACGGCTACGACCAGCTGCCGCTTGGCGATCACGTCGATAGCCAACCCTATGCGAGCGCCGCGCGCTTTGCGCGCGACGCCGACACCCTGTTCCACCCCGAGCCCAGCGCTCATCACTGACCCCCAACCCAAGGAGATCCACGCACCATGAATCCCATCCCCGAGCTCTCACCGCACCTGAAGCAGCTGCGCCTGTCGGGCATCCTCGATTCGCTGGAAGCCCGCAACCGCCAGGCGATCGACGCCAAGCTCGCCTACACCGAGTTCCTCGCCATGCTGATCGCCGACGAGGTCGCGCGGCGCGAGCAGAAGAAGTTCGATCTGCGCCTTCGCCGCGCGGCCTTCCGCGCCACCAAGACTCTGGAGCAGTTCGACTTCGAGCGCCTGCCGCAGTTGAACCGGGCGCTCGTGCATGACCTTGCCACCGGGCGCTATCTCGCCGAGCGCGCCCCCGTGCTCATCGTCGGCCCCTGCGGCACCGGCAAGAGTCATCTCGCGCAGGCCCTGGGCCACTGCGCCGTGCGCCAGGGGGTGGATGTCATGTTCACCACCTGCGCCACCCTCACCGCGAGCCTGAACGCCGCGCGCGCCACCAACAGCTACGAGCGGCGCCTGGCGAGCTTGGCTCGCGTAGGCCTCCTCATCATCGACGACTTCGGCCTGAAACCCCTGCGCGCACCTGCCGACGAAGATCTGCACGACCTGATCGCCGAGCGCTACGAGACCGCCGCCACCATCGTTACCAGCAACCTCGACTTCACCGAGTGGGACCAGGCCTTCCCCGCGAACCGGCTGCTCGCTTCGGCCACACTCGATCGGCTGCGCCACAACGCCTATTGCTTGGTATTGGATGGCACTTCTTACCGCGCGCCGAAGCTCGCTCCGGCGGCGGCCAAATCCAGGGTTGCAAACAACTCCAAAACCACGCATTCTTAACCCCACCGGGATGTCCGTTTGCCCCCCTGCAGACTGGCTCCATTACGCCGAAAAAGCCCGGCTCCATTACGGCGAAAAATGACAAGCCCGAACCAGGAGGCGAAATGGCGGGCATCGCGGAAGTGCTGCACGCTGCCGCTGGTAGCCGCGACCATGGCGGTGGCGGTCAGCAGGCCCACCCCGGGGATGGTGAGCAGGCGTGTGCAGGCGCCCGAGGCGCGCGCGACCACAGTGAGCTCGCGCTCGAGCTGCGCGACGCGGGCCTCCAGCAATCGGATCTCCTCGATGAGCAGCTTCATGGTGCCGCGGATGAGCTCGGGCACGCTCGAGTGCGGATCGGCGAGCACCCGCGCGATGCGCTCCACGCCCAGGCGCGCACCCGGCGCGATGACGATGCCGAACTCGCGGCAGAATCCGCGCAGCGCGTTGATGCGCGAGGTGCGGGTGGCCATCCACAGCGAGCGCGTGCGGTGCAGGCCCTGAAGTGCCTGCTGCTCGATCGACTTCACCTTCACCGGGGTAATGTCGGCGCAGCGTGCGGCTTCCAGCAGCGCGCAGGCATCCGCGGCGTCGGTCTTGTTGCGCTTCACGTAGGCGCGCACGTACAGCGCGGGCAGCAGTCTGACCTCGATACCCAGGGCGTTGAGCCAGTGTCCCCAGTGGTGCGCCGAGCCGCAGGCCTCCATCACCACCAGGCCCACCGCGCGATTGGCGAACCAGCGCTCCATCTGCGAGCGCGTCAGCCGGTGCTCCTCGGTCACGCGCCAGGTGCCGTCGGCGACGGCAAGCTGAAACACGGTATTCGCAACATCGATTCCCACGACGGGCAAAGCGGCGGTAGCATTCATCTTGGACTCCCCTTTGGTTGAGTGCTGACACCCCACACCACATGAGGCCAGCTGGCACGATGATGCCGAGAAACAAGACCGGGGGGAGTCCATCCCATCACTGCTGCGGACGGGCCGGAAGCGTCGTGCAGTCCTTCGCCACAGTGCGGGCCCGCCGCACAGCATGACGTTAGCGCGCTCGCAACAACAGTGGTAGGCTACCAGCAATGAGTGATACCGACGTTGCTGAAATCCTCAAGCTTCCAGCTGAGGAGCGGCTGCGCCTCGTCGAAATTATCTGGGCGAGCCTCGTTACAGAACCGTCATCGGTACCTTTGGGCGACGCCCATCGCGCAATCATTGACGAACGCGTGGCCGAACACGAGCGCAATCCAGAGGACGTCGTATCCCGAGACGAGGTGCTCGCCGAAGCCCGGCGAGGCTGATGGCCCTGCCGGTTGTCTACCGTCGAAAAGTTGGGCGGGACTTGGCCGGTGGTTATGCGTGGTACAACGGAAGACATGATGGCCTCGGCGAAGAGCTTCTTGCCGCCGTCAACGCCGTATTCGACACCATAGAGCGTTTTCCCGACATCTTCGCGCGTGTACACGGGGAGGTGCGCCGTGCAGTCGTCTCTCGATTTCCCTACGCAGTCTTCTACCGCGTCGAAACCAAGCGCGTTGTTGTACTCACAGTCTTACATACCGCTCGCGATCCGAACATCTGGCCTCAGCCTCGAAAGATCGCGCGCTAACAAGCACATCGAGCCCGACCTTCGCAAGCGAGCTTTGCTCGCTTGCTCGGCGGCTCATGCGCGACGTTGGGCGGCAGAATAGCCGAAGGAGCCTTGCTTGCGGTTTGAATGGGATCTGGCCAAGGCAGCAGAGAATCTCGCAAAGCACGGCGTGTCCTTCGAGGAAGCGTCCACTGTGTTTCGCGACACGCTTTCCGCCACGGGCACCGACCCCGACCACTCCGTCGGCGAAGAACGGTATGTCATCTTTGGCGTCTCAACCAGCGGACGGCTGCTGGTTGTCGCTCACACCGAGCAAGGCGATACAATCCGAATCATCAGCGCACGCGCCGCGACCTCGGGCGAAAGGAAGATCTATGAAGAAGACTAGCCGAAAGACTGCGGATGAACTCCGTCCTGAGTACAAGCGTTCGGATTTCACTACCTTGGTTCGTGGGAAGTACGCCGCGCGGGTATCGAAAGCAACAAACATCGTGGTTCTAGAGCCGCAAATTGCAGAAGCATTTCCGAACGACCGCGCCGTAAATGAGGCTCTGCGGGGCCTGCTACCGCCGAAGCAGAAGACTGCACGCCCAACAGTCCGTTCAACGCGGACGCGCCGCGAGCGGCGCGCCGGTTAAGGGTGCGTTGGGTGTCAAGAACGGCTGCAGGAGTAATATACAAATATCGGTCCGGAAACCATGGGGTGTGAAATGAATTTCACCATCGAGCACGAACAAGAAGACGACGGTCGATGGATTGCCGAAGTGCCTGAGTTGCCTGGAGTGCTCGCCTACGGTGCTACGCCTGCGGAAGCAATGGCGAAGGCAGAGGTGCTCGCGTTGCGCGTTATTGCGGAGCGATTGGAGCACAGTGAAACCGGGCCCCAGTCCATCTCAATCGCCATTCCGGCTGCATGACGGCGTGGCCCTCGACGAAGGCCCAGCGTGTACTCGCGGCCCTGTACGGAATCGGCTGGGTCTTGAAGCGCCAGTCTGGTTCTCACAAGACGCTTTCTCGTTCTGGCTGGCCGGACTACGTTTTCGCCTTTCACGATGGCGAAGAGATAGGGCCACGCATGCTTTCGCGGGTTGCGAAGCGCACAGGGCTGACGCCGGAAGATCTCTGATGGTTCCGGCTCGCCACCCAACTACACAATCGAGAGGGACGCACGCAAGAGCCGCGCTCGCCTCTCATTGTGAACGTTGGACGGCAGAATAGCCGTCCGCGCTATATTGTGGTCTCTTGAATGGGTATCGGGGGTGTCATGCATCTGACCGCGGTGTTTCAAAAGGTCCCCGAGGGTTATATCGGCTTCGTGGAAGAACTTCCCGGCGCCAATACGCAAGGCGCCACGCTCGACGAAGCACGGGCGAATCTCACCGAGGCGGTTGAGCTTATTCTGGAGGCCAACCGCACCATGACGGTACCGTGTTTGGGCATTGTGCGGGCCCGCCGCACAGCATGACGTTATGCGCCGAGGATTGATCGAGGTAGAATTGTAGACAGTAGAAAGCGCTGGGGTGGTGAAACATGAGCGACCTTGAAGAGCTTGAACGCCGGATCCAGAATCTCCCGGCCGGAGACCTCGCGAAGTTCCGGGAGTGGTTCATCGAGTTTGATCACTTGGTCTGGGACAAACAAATCGAGGCTGATTCGAAAGCCGGAAAATTAGATGGCCTGATTTCCGAAGCCCTCGCGGACTATCGCGCCGGGAAGGCTCGCGAGATTTGAAGCATTGCGTATCGCCCAAGTTCTGGGCTCTCTACCGGGCGCTACCAACCGACGTCCGTGACCTTGCGGACAAGAATTACGAACTCCTCAAATCGGACCCTCGGCATCCTTCTCTCCATTTCAAGAAAGTCGGGGAGCTGTGGTCGGCGCGTGTAGGGGCTCATTATCGGGCCCTCGCGGTTGAGGTCGAAAGCGGCATGTACTGGCTTTGGATCGGTACCCATGCCGACTATGACAAGGTCGTCGCATAACGGCGCGTTCCAACGGAACCGCGTAAGCGGCCGTGCCGATGGGTCTATCGTGCCCGCGGTCCGTTGAACGCGGACGTTGGGCATCGAATGACGGGTAGAGCGGACTGACCATGGACAACAAACAAGTGTCCGACACCTGGGAACGTGTGAATCCCTATGAACGGTATGTCGGCCGGTGGAGCCGCCGGGTTGCTCCGCCGTTCCTCTCATGGTTGAGCATTCCGGCCGGTCGGAGGTGGCTCGACGTGGGGTGCGGCACGGGAGCGCTGTGCGCGGCCATCGTGGACCGCTGCTCGCCAGCCTCGGTCGCCGGCGTCGAGCCTTCGGAGGGATTTCTCGAGACCGCGACGGAAAATCTCGCTAACCGGGTGGCGCTTCACCAAGGCAGCGCGACGGCAATCCCGCTCGCCGACGCGTCAGTCGACGTGGTTGTCTCTGGACTGGTCCTGAACTTCGTTCCGGATCAGCGGGCCGCTCTGGCTGAGATGGTCCGGGTAACGGGCAAGGGGGCACGATCGCAGCCTACGTCTGGGATTACGCCGGAAGGATGGAGCTAATGCGATACTTCTGGGACGCGGCAGTCAAGCTCGATCCGAGTGCCGCAACGATGGACGAAGGTCGCCGCTTCCCACTGTGTCGCCCGGAAGTGCTCGAGAAGCTCTTCGCCGATGCCGGTCTGGAAGGCGTGGAGGTGAGACCCATTGACGTGCCGACGCGCTTTGCGAGTTTCGATGACTACTGGCAGCCCTTCCTCGGCGGCCAGGGTCCGGCCCCCGCCTACGCCATGTCGCTCGATGAATCCGTGAGAGCAGGCCTTCGCGATCGCATACGCGAGCATCCCCCGACAGCGGCAGATGGCTCGATCTCATTGATTGCGCGTGCTTGGGCAGCTCGCGCAACCGTTGCAAAGTGAGCGATGCCCGACCCTTGGTTGCTGCGGACGGGCCGCCAGCGTCGTGCCAGTGCGACCGTCATCGTGGCCCGCCGCAGAGCGTGACGTCAGGCGTTACACGAAACCCAGGAGGCGGCTATGGCGGCAGATACCACGACTTCCGCAGGTTTGGCCTCTCCCTCCGAGACGGTTCTTCGTCGCCTGTTGGGCGGCATGTCAGTCTTCACCATGCTCATGACAGTCCCGCAAGTTCTGACCATTTGGGTCGGTCATCAAGCTGCCGGCGTTTCCGTGGTGTCGTGGAGCGCGTACTTCCTCTCGGCTATTCTTTGGTTCTGGTACGGGCTTCAGAAGAGAGACAAGAATATTTACCTGCCGTGCGTTGGATGGGCCGGCCTGGATGCGGCGGTAATCGTCGGTGCTATAGTCTATGGATAGCTTCAATGACCGTGACACTTGACCACGCGCTGCGGGGGGACATGTCATGCGACCGGGCAGTATTCCCGTAGTCCTATCGCCTGCAACCGTTGGCTGTGCGCTGGCGGCGGATCACTCCGTTTGGGCACAGGCGGCGCCGCGATCGTTCGTAGCATCGCTCGATGTCCACAGGGTCGTTGCGGCGACCTGGAAGCCCGGGCATCGCGACCATTGGCACTCGCGTGGTTCACCGTCGGCCGGATATAACCTTGCTGACTGCGCCGTACGTCTTAACGCGACGGACGGAAAGTTCATCGATATCCAGTCAAAGGCGGGTGATTCCCGCGTGGGTACGCAGGCGCCGTCCCACTCGCTCGAGAACGTGGGCAACGCAGAGTGCATGCTGATCCTGTTCGTGCCCAAGTAGATGATCCGCATCCGCGAAATCGACCACCTCGTACTCCGCGTTGTCGACCTCGACAAGATGCTTCGCTTCTACTGCGGCGCTCTCGGATGCACGGTGGAGCGGCGCCAGGACGACATTGGCCTGGTTCAGTTGCGCGCGGGGCGGTCCATCGTGGATCTCGTACCCGTGGATGGCAAGATCGGCAGGGCGGGCGGCGCAGCGCCGGGAAACGAGGCACGCAACCTGGACCACTTCTGTTTCCGGGTGGAACGGTTCGACGAACCGGGCATTCGTCGTCATCTGGAGGCGCAAGGCATCGAGGTCGGCCCGGTCGCGTCACGCTACGGCGCGGAGGGAGAAGGCCCCTCGGTCTACGTGAAGGACCCCGAAGGCAATGTCGTCGAGCTGAAAGGTCCGCCGGGTAGCTGACTCCAACCGGTGCGGACGGGCCGTCGGCGCAGTTCCATCTTTCGAGTCAGGGAAAGACAAGACACGTTCATGAACTGGTCGGTGAAATCCATCGGGTTCTTTCTGTTGCTCCAGGCCGGGTGCGCGACCGCTGCCGATCTTGTGCGTCCTGACATCGACAGCCTGAAGAACGGCGAGACGACGTACTCCGCGATCCTCGATCGGCCGGGTCCTCCCCGGAGAGAGGGTTCGGGGGTGACGGATGGGAAGAACGTCAAGATGACTGCATATTCCCATGCATCCACGTTCGGCACCGGACGCAGCGAGGGGGTCATTCCGGCACGCGGCATAACGTTCTTCTTCGTCGACAATGTGCTTGTCGGCCATGACTACGTTTCGTCCTGGCGCGAAGACCATACGGATTTCGATGCGGAAAAAGTCAAGGGAATCATCAAGGGCAAGACGACTCGCGCCGATGTCATCGCCCTGCGGGGGAAGCCCAACGGGTATTACACTCACCCGCTGATCAAACCTCAGACGGGCGACGCGGCCGTGTATACCTACGGCGAGCTCAAGCAGTCGGACAGCGGATTGAAGCGCCTGAGAAAGACGCTTATCGCCACCCTCGACGTGCAGTGCGTTGTCACCGACGTCGCGTACTCGGTATCCGGGGACCAGGATCGCAGATGAATCCAGCCACCCGGGGCGTTGGGCGCGACTGATCAGATTGCGGAGAATGCAAGTGTCCAAGCTTCGAGTCCAGAGCTTCGCGATTTCCATCGACGGCTACGGTGCCGGGCCGAACCAGAGCCTGCAGAATCCGCTCGGCGTCAGGGGCCCCGAACTGATGGAGTGGTTCTTGCACACGCGCGTATGGCGGAGGATGCTCGGCCAGAACGATGGGGAGACGGGGGTCGACAACGAGATGGCGGAGCAGGGCTTTGCCGGGATCGGCGCCTGGATTCTCGGGCGCAACATGTTCGGCCCGGTCCGGGGACCGTGGCCGGACGATGGCTGGAAGGGCTGGTGGGGCGACGAGCCGCCGTACCACACGCCCGTCTTCGTGCTGACGCATCACGCGCGGGCGCCGCTCGGCATGGCGGGAGGCACGGAGTTTCGCTTCGTCACCGAAGGAATCCACGCCGCCCTGGAGCAGGCAACCGCGGCGGCGGGCGGCCGCGACGTCCGCCTCGGCGGCGGGGTGTCCACCCTTCGGCAGTATCTGCGCGCCGGCCTGATCGACGAACTGCATCTCGCCATCCGGCCCGTGCTGCTGGGTTCCGGGGAGCACCTGCTGCGCGATATCGACATGCACGCCTTGGGCTATGAATGCGCGAAGCATGTCGCGGGCGAGCGTGCGACCCACGTCTTTCTGCGCAAGCGCGCATGACCTGCCTTCGCCGCTGCCACGCTTTCTCACGCCATTGACAAGGAGGCGGTCATGGATCGACCATCCGCCGTTCTCACCCTTCACCTGAAGCGCTGGGAGTCTCATGGGCCTCTTCGGATTCGGCAAGAAACCCCAACCGGTCGACCGGTATGCCGGGAATCCGTTTCTCAAGTTCGTCGATTCCTTCGTCCTGAAATGCATCGGGGAGCTTGCACCCGAACAGGAATCCCTTCTCGCGCAGATGACGCCGAAGCTTCAAAGCATATTCGGCAGCTCCGGCACGTGGGAGGAAATCGTCATCGCCCAGTTGCATTTCCCGCCCGGAATCCGGGACTCCATCCGTGCGCTCTGGGCGAGGAACCAGGCCATTGCAAAGGACAACGGCCAGACACTGAGCCCGGTGCAGTTCGTCGAGATGTTTGTCGCGGAGAATGTCGCCGACGCCTGACCCGGCGTCTCCGGGGCCGTGAGGCAACGTAACCCCTGCGTCGAGCGGGCCTCCTCGGCCTGCGGCCTGCGTCGGCCGATCGTGTCGGACGCCCGGCGCTGATTGCGTTTCTCGCTCTGCCCGGCATGGTGGCGTTCGCCATTCCCGCAGCATGGCTCCGGAGCACCTGGCAGGTGAAACTTGCCCGGCCGTTCGGCCTGCTCGCGTATTCCGAGGTGGTTCTGGTGAGCGCGATGCGCCGGGTCTTGCGGGAATCGGCGCCGCCGGCGTAGGCTTTACGGGAACCGTTCCGCGGGATTGCGAAGCGGACCTTCCCGCATTGCTCAAAGAAAGGCGACCCCATCATGTCGAAAGGCACCGTCCGACTTCACCGCGTGCTGCGCGCGCCGCCAGAGCGCGTCTATCGCGCGTTTCTCGATCCCGACGCAATGGCCAAGTGGCTCCCGCCGAACGGCTTCACCGGGAAGGTCCACCACGTCGACGCCCGGGTGGGCGGCACCTACAAGATGTCGTTCACGAACTTCTCGACCGGCCAGAGCCACGCGTTCGGAGGCGAATACCTCGAGCTGGTGCCGCACGAACGCCTGTGCCACACGGACAGGTTCGACGACGCCAACCTGCCTGGAGAGATGAAGACCACGCTCACCCTTGCGAAGGTCTCCTGCGGGACCGAGTTGAACGTGGTTCAGGAAGGCATCCCCGAGGCCATTCCCACCGAGGCCTGCTACCTGGGCTGGCAGGAGTCGCTCGCGCTGCTCGCGATGCTCGTCGAGGCCGGGATTCCGGGCTGATGCACTGACCCCTTGCGACGATCCGGAGCCCCGCGTGCCCCGGACTTGCATGGCGGGCCAATGGTGCTTAGGCTAAGGCACGCGCTGAAAAGCGCTTCGAGCGGGACGCTCCGCCAGCACGCGTAGCCTGCCGCCGCAGCGAAGGAGCGGCATCGTGAAATCGGCATTCATCGTATTCGACGGCATGACATCGCTGGACTTCATCGGGTTCTACGACCCCGTGACGCGCCTGAAGTCCATGGACATCCTCGACGATTTCGAGTGGCGCGTGTGCGCGACCGCTGCGCAGGTCGTGGACGATCGGGGCCTGCGAATCGACGCGGATGCGATAGGCGAGCCGCTCGGCGCCTACGACATGGTGTTCGTGCCCGGGGGCTTTGGCACCCGGGCTCTCCAGCACGATCGGGGTTTCATCGACTGGATGAGAACCGCGGCTCCGGTGCCGCTCAAGATATCGGTATGCACCGGCGCGCTGCTGCTCGGGGCGGCGGGGTTTCTGCGGGACAAGCGTGCGACGACGCATCCAGGCGCGCTGAAGGAGCTGCAGCAGTACTGCGGCACGGTCGTCCGGGAACGGGTGGTCGACGAGGGGGACACGATCACCGCGGGCGGCGTCTCCTGCGGGATCGACGCGGGCCTGCATCTGGTGCAGAGGCTCGCGGGCGCGAAAGCGCGCACGCGCGTCGCCAACCAGATGGATTACCCGTATGGGTGAAATGCGCGGATGAAATGCGCGGCCAGCCTTCCAGGAGGACAGTGTCATGTACGTTCCGAAGCACTTTGAAGAACGGGACGTCGGCGTTCTTCACGCGCTCATACGGTCGCACCCGCTGGGCGCCTGGGTGACGCATATCGACGGCGCACTGGTCGTCAACCACATTCCCTTTCTCGTCGATCCGGCACGGGGGCAGTACGGCACGCTCGCCGGCCACGTCGCCCGGGCAAATCCGATCTGGAGAACCTTCTCCGGGG
>Ga0082335_1008262_pt1 | contig 11976 bp, 16 predicted proteins | sample Subgrocontami58m_FD_72375 | JGI IMG/M metagenome (GOLD analysis project Ga0082335, IMG submission 72375) | Subsurface groundwater microbial communities from S. Glens Falls, New York, USA - GMW37 contaminated, 5.8 m (SPADES assembly) (version 2) ...
AGAAGGGTAACTCCAGTCGCCCTACGGGCTCCTTCCGTTACCCTTCTGCACACTGTAATTGATGAATTAATGCATCTAAATATTAATAGTAAATGGTCTTGACAAACCCATCCACTTTAGTCCACCCTTACAGCGGCACATTTTCAGCCTATTACGCATTAACTGGTTCGGGCATGACTTAAAATAAGAAAAAAGGGCATCACTGATGGAAGCGAAGGCTTCCTGACGTTCAGTCCCATTCTTTGCTTTTTTTAATGACTCTGCCCCATCGAGGATATGCTGCATCATATGTTGGCCTGATCCGTCTGGTTCAGTCTGAATGCCCTGACTGGCGCCATCGATTAAGTTTTGAGCTAAGCCGGAGATTTCGTTTGCCCCGCCTCTTACCATGTAACTATAGATATATTGGTAACCCAGCAAGACAGATTGAAAATGTATATAGGTCTTCTTTTCGATGGTAATTACCGTATCATGGTTATGCTCATGTCCTTCATGTGCGAATCCCGTAATAGAGAAACTAAAGAAAGAAAATAAAAGTAATAGGCTTGCATTTCTGAAATAATTAATTTTTAACACATTCGGCTCCTTGGTGGCTTCATATCGTTAGTAGTTATGCACTTTTCTATACAGATTGAATATTTGTTTGGATTTCTCTTTGGATAGGTCAATCCCAAGTTCTTTAGAAAATTTCCCACCAAAAGAAGAAATGAGTTTCTTGACCTCATATTTTACATTTCTCATATAATATTTGTAAATGGTAATCTGCAATTCTCAAATTATTTGATGTTTTTATGTTTGAACTCTACGCATCGAGTGATTGTTGTCGTAGAAAAGAGCGGTTGATTTTGATTTGAAAGGCTTCGTAGTTATTGCTTGGTAGGTTGGGTTGAGGAACGAAACCCAACATTTTTTTTTGAATGTCACGAACGGCTATCGTTGGGTTTCTCCTCCAGACTGTGCCAAATGAGCGATTTTACCCTCTTCCGAGATGTTTCTTCCCCACTTTTAGAACAATAAAGTTCATTTGGCACAGTATGCTTGCTTAACCCGACCTTATACAATTTATTCATGTCCCACTTTTGCATCAAATTCAATCTTGCACCCCGCTCCCCAATCAGCGTCATAATCGCCCTGCTTTACATAACGGTGGAAACTGGAATATGGCCATGCATTGGGTGAATTTACCAAGCCGTGTTTTACCGGATTGTAATGGATATAATCAATATGCCTGACCAAATCGTTTTCATCTCTCATCCGATGTTCCCAAAAACGACGTTGCCAGAGTCCTTGTTCACCTTTATTGAGCCTCGAAGCGGTTTGAATAGCTTTGTATTCATTCTGACATCGCCTGCTGAAATAACTTTTAATCAATTGCCATCTCATCGAATAGTTATTGTCATTCTCTGGTAATGTCCAAATGCAATGAATATGGTCGGGAAGCAAAACAAAAGCGCGAATGCGAAATGGGTGGTGGGTAGTCACATGCAGAAATGCCTCTTTTATCAGCGCCGCGTTTGTTTCGTGACACAGAATCTTATTCCTCCGATAAGTCACAACCGTAAAAAAGAAGGTTGCCCCCGGTGCTTTTGATCTGCGATATTGCATTACTTTCCTGCCAATTCTACAAGATTGGGTAGAGTAACGAAAGCCAACTTTTTTGAATGCCACGAATGGTTAATGTTGGGTTTCGTACCTCAACCCAACCTACCCGACTTTTTTCCCTCAACAAGATAAATGATTTTGTATGGGAATCTTTTGATGAGGTGTTTTCTTGTTTCTTTGTATTCTATCGGATGGACATCGGGATTTCTTTTTATAAAGTTTATTCCCGCATCAACCTGCAAAAGGAAATCATATCCTAATCCTATCCTGTTATCTTCAGACCAGAAAAGGCTTCCTTTAAGTCATGTTCAGCTTCAGGTCTGACAATGACTCTATATTTCATTGTCTGTCCACAATCCTTTTATACACATTCTCCCACGGAGAGCCTAATTCAGGGTTTTGATGATACTTCTCCAATCGTGCATCAATTATATTTTTCTCCTCTTCGGTTAGTTCAACAGAAGCTGCTTTTGCAATTATTGTATCCCAAATATCCTCTACCAATTGAATTCTTTCCGATATCGATAATCCAAGAGCATCCGTTGTAGTTATTTTTTTCATAGTTATTTATCCTTTCATATGTATGTAACGACAAAGCTCAGCGGCTGTCATGGCTTTTTGTGCCAGTCCGCTGGAGCGATTTGTTAGGCGATTTTTTTATTTTTATAGAATCTAAATATAAAGTGTCAGGGCATATGTCCTGCTCATGTGGCCATACTACAGTTCCATATGCCGCCCTCGCCTGTTGAAAATAAATTTTATCTTTCAACTCAGTGAATACACCGAAATTAAGCAAAGGACTGCAATCGTATATCCCGACTTCCCCACTGGAAAATATTATCTCAAGTTTATAGTTATCTCTTGCCTTTACTGCTTTCACTCTTGGATTCATAGTTTACCTCAATGGATCGATTTTAAACGGCTGCTGTCCGCTAACTGCCAAATCCCAGTCATCCATAAGTTCATCTTTGTGAATTTCAATCCAAGCCAAAACCAATCGCATTTTGGCTGGAGGCAATTCTCCGTCAAGATGGTCGCAGCGAACTTAAAGCAAAATTATTTTGTATAAACTCTTAGATGCACGCAATGCTTTCCCCTTGGAAATAGTACCTGTATGACGAAATGTTGCAGTCGTTCCATAAGGCATACTTTGCTCTCGTAATGTATCTTTCCCTAATTCAAAACCATCTTCATCCAATAAGATATATTGAATTTCTTTTATAGTTAAAAGAAATTCATAGCGTCCGCCTTGATAGAATTTTCTCTCATTTGGAATGTCCACAGTCTTAATTGTGATTTCCCACCCCCAATCATATTCATCTTTGTGTTTGTCGTCTGATATAGTTATTATGCGCCAGCCATCCGAGGCAACTTCTACCAAATTTCGGTCAGTGCCAATAATCTCAAAGTTTCTTCCATTATATCTGTGCCACTTTGTATCAACCTTTGAACAACTGCCTAACACCATAGAAAAGCAGAGCACAATAAATAATGCACGGAACTGTTCAATTCTAATTGATCTTAATAGTAAATTAATTGGCACGATTGTTTCCCTCCCTTTTATAAAGTTGGCATTTTGGCTAACTCGTTTAGACGACGCGTTTATAGACGACGATTGCACCTTTCCTTTGAAATATCATTCTTATTTTCGTACGTCACGGCTGAGCGGCGGCGGGTACGCCGTACGCTCCAGCCGGTTGTTCGCCAAGTTCTGTCCTCCACTTTAGCTGTAATGCTTCAAGTTTTCCATCAAGAGCAACAACAATGGCCTTCAGTTCTGGTAACTTCTCCTGCCTTCTCTTCATGGCTGCACTCTTGCGGTCGAGCCAATTCTCTGGTTGTGTCAGAACGTACTCAGGCGAATTCTCAATTGTCAGGTGGAAGTTCTCGCGATTGATCAGCTGATAAACCCTTATGATATCTGGGCCGAGACCTCCTCCTCCAAGCCAGCCTGTATGTGTTGCTTCGCGGAGGTTCTCGATAGGGAAGAAGTGGTGGTAGATATTGGTCATGTCATTCGTCGTAAGCCCGATATAGCGATTCATTGTCCATGCAATCTCGCCGAGTTCGGCGCGGAGCGCTGACACTTGAGCCAAGCGTTCTCGTTGTTGATCCTGTGATTGCAGCGAAATCTGTGCCTTGAAGGTGTGCAGTGCAACAAACAACGAAAGGATGGTGACGACCGAGGCCAGGATGTGTAGCCACTCTGCCCTGTCGAGGATAACCTTGCTCCACCGCCGCAATCGATCATTCAGTTTCATATTAAATTCTGTCGAACGTCAAAGCACACATGCCGCTATGTAGTGCAACGAAATAGCGGTCAGGTGGAGCGACTTGTTATTTTTTATTTCAATTTCATTTTTATCCATGCAGGACTTCTACGACAATCAAGAACACCATATACAAGCGCTGTTTCGTTCTCAACACGATAATAAACGGCAAATGGAAATCGTTTTGATAGCATACGATGGTATTATCCAAAATGTAAGGGATGGATGCCGGCATTGATAATCAATGAATCTATATCCTAAAAAAGGGAGTCCGAAAAATATGTGCCAAGTCCTTCAGCCTGTTTCTCGTAAAACCAATAACCATCTATTAAATCTTGGCTCGCTGAAGAAAGTATTTTGATTTTCATGAAATCTTATTTCTTATGTTTTTTTTGGCACTGCTCCAATCAATAAATTCTTCTCCGCCTTTTTTAATTCTTTCCTCTCTTTCAGTCAAAACTTCTCCATGCCAGGAGGGAGACGTTATACTATCCGCTTTTCTACACAAATCATCCCAAATAGTTTCCATGGTTCGGATCTTTTCTTCAATAGACATTTTTTCCAAAGGTAAAGTAATTTCCATTTTATTCTCCTAGGTGTAGTTCCGAATTTTTATACAAGATAATGGATAAATAATAAGCGATGGCATAGCACCTGCTTATAACCCGTCAGCTTGATTTTGGGGTTAGGCCAATTTTTATTTTGTAATATCAATCAAAGATTCCGCACTTTGAGCAGGCTTCTTGGATGCCTTCCAATGATGCACCAATTGTTATTTCGTTACCGATCTTATCTTTTGCAATTGCCATTAATGCTTGATTTGGTGGTTCAATCATCTTTTTAAAGTCAAATTTATCAACTGTAAAAATGATCATTCCTTCTTGATCTCTTGCTACGCCTCTAAAAACACCACTTTTGTTTCCGAATTGGTGAACCGGCCTAACGTCTAGGCTTACAAGTTTTAGTTTTTGTAAGTCAAGCACGCCTACTTCTATACATATTCGTTCTGAGAATTCTTTACTTGTTTTGTAGTCTCGCCAAATGGTTATAAGTCCACCATATTTCATATCTACCGATTGCGCATTGCTCCAAATTTGACATGTCGGATTTGATACATTTTGATAGTTAATAGTCACTGTCCATCCCCCATACGAAGTAATATCTTTTTTTGCAACATCTTGAGCAAAAGCTTGAAACGGAAAGGATTGGCAAACAAAAAACAGGAAGACAGAATAAAGCTTGAGGGATTTAGAACTTCTTATTTTGTACTTATCCATGTAAATTGCCCTCCTTATTTGTTTTTTAAAGGCCTAACAGCTATGCTCACCGTTGGGAAACCCGCTGTGGATTTCCCATACGCGTGGAGCGAGTTGTTGGTGCTCTTCTTGACCGGATCATACAGGTGTTCCGGTGGCCTGCCGATTGTTAGTGGAAAAGACTGTATAGATGCATTGGTGACGCAGGTAAGAGCCGAGTTCATCCAGAGAGATGCGATGTTTCGCCATGTCTCCTGGTGTGATAACTATGGTCAGATTATCAGTAAACGTCCTTTCCGAGCATGCCGCCACGAACGACTGGATTATCTCCCGGATGACCTCCTCCCTAGGCTGTGGTAGCCGGGAGAATCCCGTGCCGAGCACTGGCATGACAAGAGGCTCTTTCGTGCCCCGCTGTCCTATGTACTCCCATAACTTTGGCAGAGAATTCTTAAAATCATTGAATGTCCCGGATGCCCCGCCGCTCTCATTTATGTCCGCGATCGCGAGAAAGTAACCAGTCCGACTCTTCGGATTAAGGCGCACACAGGTTCCCATCGGATATTTTTTCGTCTTACCGACGCGTTTGCCTTGTAAGTCTTGACCCAAAACACTTCCAAGACTTGTGGAAAGCTCAGCATCAAGTTGTGTTTCGCCCTCGTAGTATTTTTTAGTGAAGATGCCCTGAACGCTTCGCTCAGAAATCAAATCCCTAGAAATGCGGGTGTCGAATGTTGTGTTGGAACCGATAATCATTACACCAGGAAACGAGAAGATGTCACCTACGGCGATCTCAATCGTGGTGTCACGTCCGTTAAGCTTGTGCGAAACCGCCCGTTGTGGCCTGCACTGCCACGCGGCACTCAGCAGTCCGACTAAACCGAAGGCGGGCCATGCATTACGAATCCTATCAGGAGCATTTTTGTTCGCAAAGAAGAACGCGGCAATCTCCACTGCAAGCCACAGCGTCCCAAACGAACTCAGGATTGCGTAAAGCGCCTGCCAGGATAACAGGTTCCGTAACCACGCAATGATGTAGTAACCGCACCTCCTCAGCATCATAGACCTCGCTCTTTGTATACTTCTTCTTTATAGTAATATGGACCTGACTTACCCCCTTGCCGATAAGTCTCGTGCGACTTTGGCCAGTTATCAAGCGCGTACTGCATAATTGCCGCGTTGAAGGGGATGTGTACTGCAAGAGCCTCTTTTGCGGGTGCCGGGCACCTCTCAGCATCCATGAATCGCGTTCCATTGAGATTAACCACGATAATTGGTAAGTTCCGTGATATGGCCTGCTCAATTTCCCAATGAACAAACTTAGTCAGATAGAGGGTTCGTTCGCCAACCAGTAAAATAAACTCCTTGGAATTGCGCATTCTTTCAGCTAGTTGGGCCTTGATCGATGCCTCTTGGCTGGAGTCCCGCGCAGTGTTTAGGTCGTGCGCATTGTAGAAGTTGAAGTCAATTCCGTCGTTCTGCTTCCACGCCTGCATGAGACGATAGTAATGCATGTCTGTATCGCCATCGAAGGACACAAACGTCTTGTTTCGGTATGGCATAGCTATTCCTTTCTTTGACACCAACAATAATTAGATTGATCCGCATAGTACGGATCACCGGTTTCTTGTCCATATAACACGCCTTTGAAACAGCGAATGCTGCAACGATAATGCCTATATACTCAACCACTTGCGCGTCGGATTGTCCCTGGAGTTCTTCAGTCTTTTACGACGTTCGGTGTTCTAAAACGATTGGAATTTGCTTTTAAGATGATGTTATTCACGCTTCCTGTATGTCAAGGGAATAATTTCGTAACAATTTAATTTTTTGAAAAAAACCTGAAAAGCTCCGTAAAGATTTTAAATCTGTTTAATCTGCGTAATCTGTGTCCGATTTAGTCCTTTTTTACCTGAGTTTTAATTTGCATCGTGGACAGAAGCCGGGTCCTTTTATGTCGGTATCTTGCAGGGAGTTTGAAAAATGCATGATGCACTTTGTGTCCTTGCAGTGTCCCAATCTGAAAGTATGGCCAAGCTCATGGACTGCCTCTTTTAACGCACGTTCCAAAAAAAGGTTTTCGTTTTTCGGCAGGCCATAGAATTCCTGGCGGAGTCTCACCAGCGATATGACGCTGACACCATGTGCGACATCCGCCTCTCCAAAGACAAAGTTCAATTCCGGCACATATAAGTCGAGATCAACGATACCAAGAATGCGTGTGTCCATCACAGGTATGTTTTTCAGCCATTCCAGGATTTTGGTCGAGTGGTATTGTCTTCTTTTGGGATCAAAGGCGTATTGTGGGATAGGTTCCTCCCTTGCTATTCTAACATCGAAACCAAATATACGGATTAGCTCATTTTGCAGGAAAACTAAAACCTCTTTCCGGATGGTGCCAAATGGAACGATTAAAAGTGATTGTGTTTTAGGTGTTATTGCAAACATCAAGTTTTTATTGTATCTCTTTCTCTATTTTGCTATATATTCACTGTGAATTTCGTCTTTATACTACTATGATAAAATAAAAATACAATAAAGAAAGGGTTTCCATTGCATATCCCTGACGGGTTTCTGGACACGAAGACATGGGTCGGCATGGGCTGTATTTCCACCGTATTTATTGGTGTTGCCGTTCGAACAGCAAACAAGAAGATATCGGAAAAACACATCCCCCTTCTGGGTGTCATGGCGGCCTTTGTCTTTGCTGCGCAGATGTTTAATTTTCCCGTTGGCGGCGGTACGAGCGGCCATTTCATGGGCGCTACCCTCATCGCTATTCTTCTTGGTCCATGGGCATCCGTGCTCATAATGACAACGGTGCTTACCGTCCAATGCCTGATATTTCAGGATGGTGGTCTTACAGCACTGGGTGCTAATATATTCAATATGGGTGTTGTGGGCGGATTTTTTGGATATTATGTAAACACCATTATCCGGCTTTTTGTTCAGGGTAGAAAAGGCCTTTTCATCGGAAGTTTTACAGCGGCGTGGTGTTCTCTTGTGTTATCAGCAACCTGCTGTGCTCTAGAACTCAGTATTTCGGGCACAGCGCCATTAAAGATTGTTTTATCTGCCATGGCTGGTATCCACGCCGTTATCGGCATTGGCGAAGGGTTCATTACCATTGCAACGCTCAGTTTGCTTACAAGAGTAAGACCGGATTTGCTGGAGTTGCAGAAAATATAGCAGCCATTTATCCTGGACTCTAACAAGGAAACCCAACGAATATCGAACAAGGAATAATGAATGTCGAAGGAGGATAAGAAAACCTCATAATAATTAATCGCCCGCGAAACACACGAAAGAACACGAAAGGAAAATTATTTTCGTTTGTTTAGCGTGTTTTGTGGGCTATCCCCATTCGGAATTCCCTTTTCCATTTCCAGTAAATATTTTTTGACATGCAGCCCGGAGGCGTATCCTGTGAGTGTTCCATCGGAACCAATGACACGGTGGCAGGGGATGACTGGCGGCAAGGGGTTTTTATTATTTGCCATGCCAACTGCCCTGACAGCACGGGGATTTCCAATCTGTTCGGCAACCCACTTATAGGAACGGCATTCTCCATACGGAATTTCCCGTAATTTTTCCCATACCATTATCTGGAATGGCGTACCACTGCATAAGTCCAGAGGGAAATCAAAGTCTACCTGTTTGCCTTGAAAATATGCCTTTAAAAGGTTCATTTCATATTTCAGTAGTGAATCGTTTCTCTGAATATTTATCCGTATATTTCCATGTATTAAACGTGAAAGTTTGTTATTTTGAATGAGGTGTACAATATCATTTTCTTTGGAATAGGGGAATGATATCTGGCAAACACCATGTGTGCTTTTTGCGATGTACACGTAACCCAATGGCGTTAAAAAGCTGCTGAAATAAAGTATTTCCGGATTATTTAGGAGAACTTTTGTGTCCAAACGTCAACCTGTATCCTTTAATGAATCCCATTATGATTAAGGTGATAAATAGCAAGGTGGCAAGAACGGAGATGGTAAGGGTTGTAATTACCCACAACTCCTTTATGCAATAATTCCACCATTTGTAGTGCAGCAGATGAATACCCAGTTTTTCGAGAAAGAAGAGGATTGCTGAGATAGTACCAAATCCAAGAACAAGGTGCTTGATATCCTGCTTGTGAGGCGACATTGAGACCGTAAAAATAATAAGCGCTAATAAAAAGAAAATATGGCGCATATCAGTTATACGGAACTGGTTCCGGAAGGTATTAAAAGTGATCCACACCGCATCAAGCAGATGCCGTATCACGTCAAAAAGCCCTTTGAGCGTAAAATGGATTTCCTGGGGAAATGTACTGTTGAGGTGGACGGGATTAGAAAGTATCTTTGATATAAAAAAGATGAAGAAGGCGCAGCCAAACAGAGGGGCTGCGGCAATGAAGAAGTCGAAGAGGAATGGGATCTTGGGTTTATCATACTTAATTCCCGTGCTATTGGATGTAAAAAGGTTCAGTTCTTTAATCGTAGTCCCGGTAACAAGGCACAGGAGCGCATGGCTGAGTTCATGCACGATGGCGCCAGGCAGCAGAAACCCCTGTATCATTTTGGTACTGGCATGCTTTGTCCACAGTCCGCAGGTTGCATAACTGAGGAAGATAATCATGATAAGACCAATTGCTAATGAAAAATATATCATGCAAAAAACCTAAAATTTTGGCGAGCAGCACGTAACGAGTGACGAACATATCAGTACTCGACACCTGTCACACGTCACTTGACACTCATTTTATCATTGGTTTCGGCTCAGGTGTGCTATGTATGTGTGGTAGATTAACAGAGGTATTTGTATATGTCAATCTGAAAAGGTAATTTTCCCTAGTGCTGCAGTATTGTGCGAAGCAGAGGTTCACTCATACAATTACCAAGCTGCCAACTGGTTATCAGGTAAAATTCTGTAGTTATTCGTATGTATCTGCAAAAATCTGCGTCCCATTGAAACAACAAGAATTGCTTTGCAATTTGGAGCATGGAATATATAATAAATGCGTCAATGCACCGATAAACACGGAATAAATAGATATCGGGCAAACCATTATTGGAAGAGATGATTATGGTTATATTCGGTTGTAAATCTGTATACAAATATACAAAACCGTGCTTTTTTAGCAAAGATTTTTAATCTGTATAATCTGCGTAATCTGTGTACTAATTTTGGTTGTAGCTTAGCCACGCTGTGAGGAACTGTGGTGAGCTTATTTTACAAATATTCTATGATTATGTGGGGACGTAGCTCAGTCCGGGAGAGCGTCTCGTTCGCAACGAGAAGGCCGGGGGTTCGATTCCCCTCGTCTCCACCAATGCTTCAGAAGGTTATCTACCTTGCCAGCGATGGTTAATACTAAGGTACGATAGCCTTTTTTTATTTACACTTTAATCTTGTAGAGAGATAAATTATGAAGATTGCCGTAACAGGTTTGACAGGCTTCTTAGGTCACTACCTAGCGAAAAAACTCTTCGAGAGAGATGTTCATATCCAGGCTCTTATAAGAGACAGCAGCAATATCTTGCATCTCCAGGATTATCAGAAAAAAATTACCTTTCATAAAGGCGACTTGACTGATAAAGAGACCTTGAAGAAATTTGTACAGGCCGCTGATGTCGTTATCCACATGGCGTATGAACGGCAGGGCGCCACATTTCATGAAGCGGCAAATAGGGACATTAAGCGATTCGTAGAGGCAAATCTCCTCGGTAGTATAGAACTACTGGATACCGCTAAACATGCGGGTGTCAAGCAATTTATCTTTATCAGTTCCTGTGCAGTGTACGGGCGTATCTATTCAAATATCAAGCTGGATGAATTACATCCCCTGATGCCCGATTCGAATTATGGCGCCTACAAGGCATCAGTGGAGGCGTTTTGTCATGCACATTATTTGTCAAAGGCCTTTGATACAACTATATTCCGTCCCGTAGGCATATATGGGCTAAATCCCCACCTTGCGCATTCTGCATGGTATAATATTGTAAAAGACATCAAACACGGCGGTAATGTGGAAGTCTCTGAGGGTGGAAAGGTCGTCTATGTCGAAGATGTAGTCCAGGCTATAGACTTGGCAATTGGTAACATAGAAGCCGCAGGAAAGATTTATAATCTGGTAGATTTTTATATTGATAACATGAGCATCGCTCGTATGGCCAAAGAGATTTGTTCTTCCCAATCCAATATCAGCGGCACACCCAAGCAACCGATCAATACTATCGATAATACCCAATCCAGGTCATTGTGTGTATGTTACGCGGGAAATGTTGGTTTAAAACGATATATTCAAGAATTGATTCATCGAATTTAGTATCGGTTTGTTACCTTATGCAGTTACTGAAGAATTTGATAATTGAAGAGGTAAACAGAAAAGGTAAAATTACCTTTGCCGAGTTTATGCAAATGGCGCTGTATCATCCGGAATACGGCTATTATAATTCAGATAGAGAGCAGGTTGGGAGATTTGGGGATTTCTATACAAGCCCTACCGTCCACAGGATTTTCGGTGAACTCATTGCAAAACAACTTGAAGAGATGTGGCGGATTGTGGGAGGAGGATTATTCACTGTTGTGGAGATGGGCGCCAATAAAGGATGGTTATGTCATGACATCATTCAAAGTATAATGAAAGAATACCCCGAATTTTATGCTAATTTTCATTATATCATTGTCGAATCAAATCCATACGCAAGGGGAAAACAAAGGCTGCTTTTGGAATCTATTCATGTAACGGATGAGAAGGTGTCGTGGCATACTTACTCTGAAGACGGATTTTCCTTTGACAGGATTCAGGGGTGTTTTTTGTCGAATGAGTTTGTTGATGCCTTGCCTGTACATCGTTT
>Ga0082335_1008264_pt1 | contig 11974 bp, 10 predicted proteins | sample Subgrocontami58m_FD_72375 | JGI IMG/M metagenome (GOLD analysis project Ga0082335, IMG submission 72375) | Subsurface groundwater microbial communities from S. Glens Falls, New York, USA - GMW37 contaminated, 5.8 m (SPADES assembly) (version 2) ...
TTGATGCTGTAGCGGTCATCAGGGATTATAAGGATAGAGTTTATTCCCTTGGTTGTGAACTCAGGAGTAATTATGTAATAGAATTCTTTTAGTTTAGCTCTTTTCCTGAATATAGAATGAACGATGCGTTTAGAGTTAAAATATACTTTTTCGGGGATGTTATCCCCGAAGATATTTAAAAGATACGTCCCACGCTCAGGAAGCTGAAAAGAACGCCCACCTCTGATGTCTAAGATCTTAACCTGGAATTTCTTAAAATCAGGTATGGTGAGCCTCGCGAAAAAAAAAGCGAATAAAATTCCTACGATCATCTGGAATACGACAAGCTTTATAAGTTTCATGACCTATTCCCTTGTTTGTTTATAGACGCGATGATCGTATTAATAGGCATGGATACCATATCTTCTAAAGATACAGGCATAACCAAGGTCCAATTCTTTTCGCTAAGAGTCCCCGGGAAGTTTATCCTTATGTCCCATGGGTCTTCGTCAAAGAGCGTATCCAGCGACAGCCAGTCATGCAGCAATTGTATGCTAAAGATAGACGCGCTGGCTATGATCTTTTCAAGCGCGCTTTTTATAAAGCCTGAAGGGCAGTTTTTTTCAAGCTTTTTGATATTCAAAAAACTTAAGAACTTTTCTTTTTCATTAAAAGTACTTTTGTAAAGGTCTGCAAAATCCGCTGCCTCATTGAAGTTTATTTCTTTTTTCCAACACAGCCTGCCGTGAAGTGATGTTGAGTTGTCAAAGAGCCGGTTTTTAATAGCATCGTAGGGTAAGTTCTTTTCCTTACATTTTCTTTTGATCAGGCTTTCATCCACAGTGCCCGCTTCAAACTCCCACCATGCCATAAGTCCGCTTAAGTCATGAGTAGCAATAGTAGCTGTTGAATTCTTCCTATATGTCAGTGGGTCTGAAAAATCATATGTTTTTTCCCAATCCCTCTTCCATCTCTGGACGTCTATGCCAGGTATGCCTAATTCATCAAGTACTTTATAGGAGCAATCCGGTATCACACCTAAGTCTTCAGCGCAAGCAAGCATAGTCGTGTTATTTATCATGATACTTAGAAGTTTTCGGCCGTGTTCTTCCCAGAGGTTTCCATCAGCCGGGTCAAAGGCCCCGGCAAGGCCGCCGGATTCCAATGGTTCTGACAAGGGTATGGTCCAGACACGAAATATCCCTACAACGTGGTCTACCCTGTACATATCATAAAAATTTTGGGCATATTTTAGTTTTTCAACCACGTAGTCATATCCGTGTGATGATATCTCATACCAGTTATACGGAGGCATGCCCCAACGCTGCCCGTTTGAGTAAAGCATGTCAGGAGGCGCGCCCGCGGACAGTAGGAGTTTAAAATAATTTTGATGGGCCCAAACATCAGCGCTATCCCGTGATACCAGGAAAGGAAGATCACCTATCAAAAGCACGTCGCGGCTGTGAGCGTATTTTTTTACCGATCTGAATTGCTCAAATAATTGCCATTGGAGCCATTTATTAAATAAAATCCGGTCTTTGTAGGTCTCGTTGAAAGAGCATAACGTATCGCTTTTTCTATGTTTTAAATCTTCGCTCCACCCTTCCCAAGCCATCTCGCCATGTTTTTCTTTAATGACCTTGAAAAGAGCATAGTCTTCCAGCCAGAACGAGGTATTTTTGATAAAATCATCAAATGCCTCCACTCCCTCAAGTGAGATATCTTCATATATCTTCCACAATAAGGCCAACTTGGCTGATTTTATTCCGTAATTCACTCTCTTTATCTCGGTGGGAAATGCGCTCTTTATTTGTTTTAGTTCTTTTTTGTATGAGCGGATATCTACGCCTACGAGCTTTTCTAAAGATAAATACATCGGGTCAAGGGCAAAACTACTTTGAGAATCATATGGCCTGAAATTAAATCCTACATCATTCAAAGGCAAAAGCTGTATCAAACTCATGCCAGTTTCCTTGCACCAATCGACCAGAAGCGAGATATCAGGAAGTTCGCCTATGCCAATGCTATTTGAGGAATAAACTGAAAAAAGTGGTACTGCAGCGCCAGAGCGGCGCTTAATACCTACTCGCTTCCATTGTTGGGATGAAAGCGTTGATAAAAAACTTTCGTAGTTCAATATATCGTCCATACAGGGTAACTATGATACTTATACGCCTTTTGAGGCGATATATTCACAAAGATCAACTACTCTGCAGGAATATCCCCACTCGTTATCATACCAAGCAAGGACTTTTACAAGGTTGCCTACTACTTTAGTGGAATCCGCGTCAACTATAGAAGATATCTTATTACCTTTAAAGTCAATAGATACCAGAGGTTCTTCGCAGACCTCTAGGATATTCTTAAGCCTTGGAGTCTGTGAAGCCTTCTTTAGGACTGCGATAACATCCGCGGTTGTCGTTGGTTTTTCTGTTTCAATTGTTAGGTCAACCAAAGAGACATCCGGAGTAGGAACGCGCACAGCTAAACCGTCTAATTTACCTTTTAGCTCGGGAATTACCAAGCCTATTGCTTTAGCAGCGCCTGTTGAAGTCGGGATCATTGAAAGGCCTGCGGCCCTTGCTCTGCGCAGGTCTTTGTGCGGGAAGTCTAGGATGACCTGATCATTCGTATAAGAGTGGATAGTCGTCATGATGCCGCTCTTTATCCCAAAGGTATCCAAAAGCACCTTGGCTAAAGGAGCAAGGCAGTTCGTTGTGCATGAAGCGTTTGACACAATGTTATGTTTGTTGGCATCGTATTTATCTTCGTTGACGCCCATAACGAATGTCGCGTCTTCATTTTTTGCCGGAGCTGAAATAATTACTTTCGTAACACCGCCATTTAAGTGCGCTTTTGCCTTTTCGGCATCCGTGAACCTTCCGGTAGATTCAATGACGATCTTAATACCCAGGTCTTTCCAGGGTATAAGCGCCGGGTCTTTTTGTGAAAAGACCTTTATCTCTTTGCCATTGACAACTAAAGAGCTCTCTTTAGCTTCTACCGTGCCTTTGAATTTGCCGAAGGTAGAATCATATTTTAGTAAATGCGCCAATGTCTTCGCGTCGGTAAGATCATTCACCGCTACGATATCAATACCTTTGGCATTCTCTTCTATCGCGGCTTTAAAAACAAGCCTTCCTATCCTTCCAAAACCGTTGATACCTACTTTGACTGCCATTTCTTGTTCCTCCTTTGTTATATTTTTACGTCTCTTAGGTATTTTATTGCTACTTCGGGCGGGGTTGGCACTAAATAGAACCCGGTCCCCCATTCAAAACCAGCCACTCGACTTAAACGCGGCATTATTTCCATATGCCAGTGATAACCAGGCCGTCCTTCTCCGTTAATTGGCGAAGTGTGTATAATGAAGTTATATGGAGGGTCATTTAGCGCGATCTTCATTCGTAAAAGTACTTCCTTTAGTATTTTGGCGAGCTCTGTTATTTCTTCATGGGTTATTTCGCAATAAAAGAGCTTGTGTATCTTTGGCATTATCCACATCTCAAAAGGAAATCTCGGGACAAAAGGGCAAAAAGCTATGAAGTTCTTATTCTGCGTCAATATTCTCTCTTTTTCATCCTCTTCCTGCCTTATGAGGTCGCAAAATATACAGCGCTCCCTGAATTCGTAATATTCACCTGAACCCGTCAATTCTTCAAGGACGTTCTTTGGTATCATTGGAAGCGCAATTAGCTGGGAGTGATTGTGGTCAAGGGTGGCGCCAGCTGCCCCACCGTAATTCTTAAATATCATTATGTATTTGAAGCGCTTGTCTTTTGCAAGGTCGCGGGAGCGCTGACAATACATATCAAGTATCTTTTCTATCTCAGGCAGTTCAAGGTCAGCTATGTCTTTAGAGTGATAAGGCGTTTCAATAATGACTTCATGAGCGCCGATGCCGTTGGTCATGTCAAAAATACCAAGGCCTCTTCTGTCAAGGTTGCCTTCTATTTGCAATGCGGGAAATTTATTAGGGACGACCCTGACTTGCCAACCAGGAGTATTTGCCATAGTTTTTTCGTGCCTAACAGCTTGTATCTCAGGAGGTGTCATATGTTCATTGCCATAGCAAAAAGGGCAATTCGTAGCGTCATCATAGTGATGCGGCCCAACTTGAAAATCCTCAGGTTTTTTTGGGTTCGTATCGTCAATTATCACCCAGCGTCCAACAATAGGGTCGCGTCTTAGTTCAGCCATTTAGATTTCAACCTCTCTTAGGAATTTAGCGGATTCTTCAGGTGAAATAGGGCAGATATAGAATCCTGTTCCCCATTCAAAACCCGCGGGGTTCGTTAATCTAGGCATTATCTCAAGATGCCAGTGATAATCATCTTCTATAGTCTTCCAATATCCAGCTTTGCTATTTTTCTTTCTAAATGGCGATGTGTGCAAAATAAAATTATAAGGAGGGTCATCAAGGCCTATTTTAATCTTTGTAAGGACCTTTTTAAGCATTTTGCCTAAATGAAGCCTGCATTCAACGCCCATGCTTGAAAAATCGCAACTATGTTGTTTTGGAAGTATCCATATTTCAAAAGGCGACCTTGAGGCAAACGCTGTCATGGCCACAAAATCGTTTGTTTCAAACACTATCCTGTCTTTTGATTTGATCTCCTGCCTTATAAGGTCACAAAAAATACAACGCTCATGGTTATCATAGTACTTTTTTGCGCCCGCAAGTTCTTCCTTGACCCTTTTTGGCGTAACAGGGGTTGCAATAAGCTGGGTCCTTGAGTGTTTTACCCTGCCACCACCTGAATCCCAGCCATAATTTTTGAACACAAGCATGTATTTAAATCTTTCGTCATGTGATAGGTCCACAAAACGGTCAATGCAGCATGTGATGACTTTTGCTATTTGAGCCTCATCAAGGTCGGCGATATTGGCGATATGGCGGGGTGTTTCAACAATGATCTCGTGGGCGCCTACTCCCCCCATTACGTCATAAAGGCCCTGTCCGTGCCTGTTGATCTCGCCCTCTATGCGTAAAAAGGGAGTCCTGCTGGGTACAACACGGCAGTCCCATCCGGGCTGGTCAGGCTTAGTGCCTTCTTTGCGGATAGCGAATATCTCAGGCGGTGTCTGCGCTTCTTTTCCTTCGCAAAACGGGCATTCACCTTCATCCTGCAAAGAAAAAGATGTTTTAAAGCCTTTTGGCCTGCGGGCACGCTCAACGGCTATGATGACCCAGCGGCCGATTATAGGATCTTTTCTTAGTTCTGGCATAGAACGCTTAATTTAGAATTGGAGTTAATAACGCTTTATACTCTGCGAAGACCTTTTCTTTCTTTTGAAGTAAACTTATATTTTCATCGGCGATGTGTTCTATTTTAGACTTCAACAGGGAAAAAAATGTATCCATGTCGCTGCCGACAAGAATGACGTCGGCCCCAAAACCACGACACGTATCCCCTCTTGCATCATGCAGGATACTTATGCCTGGAATACCTAGTGATGCAGCCAATCCTATTCCATGCACTCTAGGGCCTATGACCAGATCAAATTTTCTATAGATGTCAATGTAATCAGCTGCGTCATAAGAATACCTGCACTCGATTTCAGGAAAATCTTTTAAACATTGTGGTATCTCGTTAACATAGTGGCAGACGAATTCAAATTCAAATTTTTTTCCGTATTCACTGAGCAACTTTTTGTATAGGCCTAAAAGAAAAACGTGCGATTCTTGACTGACTCGGTTATGCTTGCTTGACCTATGTGCTTCATAGATCAAGCCGATCTTTTTGACTTCGTTGATCTTACGCTCAACACTTTGCCTGGCAGCCAAAAAAGCCGGACATGGAAGATAGTGCGCATTATATGCGGCTAACGCGTTTGTTGTAACCTCGTCCCTTGTCGTTATCAGTCTGGCGTTCTTGATCGCTCTTTGGTATAAACCCGGAAACTTGGTTATGTCAAGTTCGTTATCCCCTGACCCGATACCTAAAAAAACACTCGGTGTATGATGACGATCCAGATACTCATAAAAAATTTTCATTCTCGCGCCTGCCCATCCAGGTGTACCCGCAAAAACAGCCAGGTCTATGAAAGGTTCCGGCAGCAATTCTTCTTTAAAAGAATTATCAAAATATCCGGCAGGTTTTAACGCTTTAAACCTAAAACGCTGGAAATTTATCTGAAAATTAAAAATATACCTATCTGTCCTATGTAATAATTCAGGGTTACGGTTAAATATGACCGTGTTGAAGTCGCCGATCAAGGACTTCAAAAGGGCCCTCGTCCCCATAAGGATGAACTCATCTCCACAATTGAACTGGCGAGTTGTGGCGATCAATACGTTTTTGATGTTTTTCATGAGCCTTCATTTTATCAAATACTTTATCCATGTCAAATACAAATTGATGAAAATGTATCTCCTATTTTTACTTTATGCCCGGCCAGGAAACTCTTTACAGGCATCCTGTGGTGGGATTCAGGGAGTACTTCCTTTATCATTATTGATCCAACGAGGCAAGCTACTTCCAGGGAATCGCTTTTAATGCCCACTATCACCCCTGGCCTGCCTTTCACTTTATTTCGTGTTGGTTCCATATCAAGCACTTTCAGCATTTTTCCATTGTAATAACAATAGCTGCCCGGCCAGCCAAAGCAGCCGCGGAAACGGTCAAAGACCTGCTTTGAAGAAATATCCCAGCGTATCAATCCGTCTTGTTTTTTTATGCGCGGCGCGTTCGTGCTATGCTTTTTATTCTGTTTTATGAATCTTAAGCTGTTATTTTCTACGGATATTAAGACCTTACCAATATTGTTTGAGGCTAACATTGCGAGTCTCGCGTCAAGAGTGTCTACGCGGTCTAAGGGGCTTACCCTAAGCTCTTTTTTATAAAAGATATCTCCTTCATCCATGTGTTCGTTCATTCGGATAAAAGTTACGCCGGTCTTTGTCTCGCCATTTATAAGGGCCCATTGTATGGGCGCTGCCCCTCTATACTTTGGCAAAAGTGACGCGTGGATATTAACGCATAGTTTTTTAGGCAAGCCTAAGGCTTCTTTGGAAAGTATCCGGCCGTAGGAAACAACTATGAAAAGATCAGCTTGGTATTTTTGCAAAGCCTCAACTGACCTTGCGGAGTTTATGTCTTCAGGTTGAAAAATATTCAGTTTGTGGTTAAGGGCATATTCCTTCACGGGTGTTGCCCCTAAAGAGAGATGCCTTCCTTTTTTTCTATCGGGCTGGGTCACAACAAGGCAAATATCACAGCGCGAGCTTGCGCCGCCGGATCTATTTATAGCATCCAGGACTGACACCGCGAATTTACCGCTTCCGAAGAATATTATTTTCATGGTTCAAATGTAACTATAACGTTCTGTTTACGTTCCCTGGTCATGGCGCTAAGTATCTTTTGGATATTCTCCAAGCTGCCATACTTTATAAGTATCTGGTACCTGTAATTACCCCGTACCTTAAAAGGGACACAGGCCATAGGCTCAAAAGCCTCGCAGCTGTCCGGCAGCTTTTTTAATTTTTTATAGAACGTATTTGCTTTGTTCTTTGCGCTTGCATCATCCTTTGACCGTATATTCAAAGCCGCCATCTGCACAACAGGCGGAAGCTTAAGCTCTTTGCGGCACTTAAGTTCTTCTTTAAAAAATCCACTGGGTTCGCTGTCATTTAAATATTTCAACGCGTCGTTCTCTACCACATGCGTTTGCAGTATGATCTCTTTACTGGCGCAGGACCGCAATCTTAAAAGCCTGGAATATGTCTTTTCAGTGGAACGGAAATCCATATGCCCAAGCATCTGTTCGCAGGCTATAACGCAGACAGAATCAAAACTATACTTATTTAAATATGGGTCTTCTAAGAATTGTTGAGTAGCGAGCATTATATCATAAGCAAGCCCGGCTGGCTGGCTCTTTTCATATGCATGTATCTTAACTGACGGGAAAAGGCGCATTAACTCACTCTCTACTTTTTCCAGGCCATAGCCGGAATATTTAATATAAGTGCTTCGGCATGTTGGGCAAATGTCAAAAGAAGAGGCCTTAAAAGTACACGAAGGGCAGATAACAGTTTTTTCTTTAAAATGATATTTTAATGATGAGCTACAACGCGGGCAGGTCTGGGTTTTCTTGCATTTTGGGCAATATAAGAATGTTGAAAAACCTTTTTGATTGACAAAAATAAGCAATTTTTCCTTGCTGTTAAGGATATTGGCTATCTGGTACTCAAGGCTTTTTGAAATGATCTTTTCTTTGCCTTTAGGCACGAATTCCTGGCGCATGTCGATTATCCTGACCTTAGGCCATGGTTGCTGGCGTTTTAGGCATACGTAGGCAGCTTTTTGTTTTTTATAGAGATAGTAAGAGTCCAAAGACAGGATAAATGAGCCTAATATAAGCCTGGCTTTATGTTCTTTTACCCTCTCTAAGGCCAGATCAAAGGCCTGATAATGCGGCACTTGGTCCTGTCTATAGGCGAAGTGCCCTTCTTCTTCAAGAATAATAAGGCCTAAATTATTTACAGGCGCAAATACAGCTGAGCGGGTCCCTAATACAAAAGAAAATGGGGCATTTTTTATGGCTGTCCAGGTGCGCAACGAATTCTGCGCTGTAAGTGAAGAAGTAAGAATATATGGGTCAATGCCTAAGTTCAGGAATTCTATGGCAGGTTTGATCTTTTCGTGGTCAGGCACTAAAAAGATAACACTTTTTTTAGCATTAAGCGTTCTTTTGATAAGAGCAGCATATTCATCCCAGCGTTTTCTGTCTGACAGGTCCTGGATAAGAGTGATCTGGTTTTTCGGTTTCTCTTCTTTAATATCAATGTCAAAATGAGGCATGGCTTGCGCGGGTATTGGTTGATCCTCTAAAGCGGCACTTTTTGTGTTTTTTACGCCTGTAGGCAAGACTGTTTGTATGGCTTGAGCCAATGAGCAGAAATAGTCTTTCTGTATTTTATGGGCCAGTTTAAAAAGCTCATCGTCTAAGATGGGCTGATTGTCTAGATTTTTCAGGATCGGCCTTAATTGACGTAGAAACTTTGAGTTGTCCTTTAATCCTACACAATAGCCTAAAATGACTGAAGTCCTAAAAGGCACCAGCACCCTGCATCCAATTGTTACTTTAGGCGTTAAGGACGCGGGAACTAAGTAATCAAATTGCTCGTTTAAAGCAATAGATATAGGTATTGCGACTTCAGCGATCATTTGCATTGAGCTAAGATATCCTGGCAGGAGTTTGGCCTTGCAAGCGATATAGCGGCATTTTTAAAAGATCCGCATATTTTAGGGTCGTTCTTGAGCTTTAAAACCGCTGACTTTATCTCGGGCAGTGATAAAGCGATCACTCCCGCGTTGTAGGCGGACATAGTCTTCGCGTTATTTTCTTCCTGGCCCGGTATGAGGTAAAAGAATATCATAGGCAGGCCCATGGTCAGGCATTCTGTCACAGTAAGGCCTCCGGCTTTTGTAATGATGCAATCCGAAACCTTCATCAGTTTCTGCATGAAATCCACAAAGCCGAATATATGCACATTAGGGAATTTCTTTTGTTGGAGCGCCTCAAAAAGTTTTTTGTTGTTACCGCAAATGACCAAAAGCTGAGCGTCACCCTCAAGGAGCTCAACTATCTCTTCTATGGGCCCTGCCCCTATTCCTCCTGTCGCAATAAGGATGGTGAACAAGCCTGCGCGCAATTTCAGGTCATTTGTGATCTGGTTTTTGTCTTGTATCGCCAAGAACTTAGGGTCAACGGGTATGCCAGTGATCTTTATCCGGCCCTCATCAATACCTTTTTTAATGAGGATCTGTTTTGTAGCCTCAGTGGCACAACAGTAAATGTCAGTTTCAGGGGCTATCCAGAAATTATGGACCTCAAAATCCGTAACAATTGAAATAACCTTAGTGTTTACTCCATATTTTTGTTTCGTGTAAGAAACTATCTCAGACGCCAGGAAATGAGTTGATATAACAATATCCGGCTTTTTAGCTTTCAGAAATCTGATCAATCCAGCGCAGGAGCGCGCGTTCAGGAATCTTCTTAAATGCACATTAAAAAGGCCTAAATATGGCGCGTCAGATATATAGTAGAAAACAGCCCAAAGCCAGACAAAGCGCGTAATAAGAAGCGCGTAGCCGTCAGAATAGAGCTTGCCCATAAGAGGCGGCATGTGAGTAATAATATCAACTAGTTCAACATCCAGAGACCTATTCTTTGCTTCATGATAAATAGCTTCAGCCGCTTTTTTATGCCCGGCGCCGGCAGTAGCGTATAATATCAATATTTTTTTATTAGGCTCGTTCATATTTGTTCCCTAATATATTTTTTGCTGCTGTAAATAAAGACTTTGCGATAAAATCCGGAGCAACATCCCATTGGGGCACATTTTTTAGCTTCTCTCTGCCTGAAAGTACGAGCACTGTTTTACAACCGAACTTTTTGCCGGTCTTGACATCTATCATACTATCGCCAATAAAAAATGAGTTTTTGTAGTCAATTAGCCTGCCGTAAACAGCTTTTCTAAGTAACCCTATCTTAGGCTTCCTACACGAACAATTTCGTTCCTTTGTATGCAGGCAATAATAAACTTTATGTATCCTGCCCCCGTGTTTATTGACCTCTTTAAGCATATATCTGGTCATCTCACTGAGGGCCTTTTTAGAGTATAGGCCTTTTGTTACGCCGGCCTGATTAGAGATCACAAACAGTAAAAATCCGGCATCAGATAATTGTTTTATAGCCTCCAAGGACCCTACAAGAATTTTGAGATCTTTTACCCGTGTGATGTAGAGGCCATCACCCGGGTACTTGTTAATAACTCCATCCCTGTCTAGAAAAACTACCTTACTTGGTTTTTTCATGAGGTTCAAGTTTTTGACAGCAATTAACTGTTAAACAAGGGCCGCCAATTTCGCCAAATCGTTTGTTTTTAAGTAATTCAATAAAATTTTCTCTGGCCTTGCTAAAAAATATTTCATTTATAGAAGCCGTTAGAACATTCCCCAGCTTTAATTCATTTTCACCATCCCAACAACACGCATACCAGCTGCCATCAGGGGCGATAAAAGCCTCTTTCTCTATGCGCTCTAATTGAGGGCAGGTATGATCTTTATAGTTTATTAAGCGCAAATCAACGTATTTACGTTCGGCCCAGCCAACAGCACAACTCCTCATTATCTTATCTTTAGGATGATCTAGAAGATGGCGGTATTGGGCCATGGTTTGTGAAAAATCATCTACTAATTTTTCAATATCTTTAAGGTTTATACTCACCTTGCTCGGCAAAATACCCAGATTGAAATATATGCCTTTAACATAATCATGGAATGTCAAAGCAGACAAAAGGATGGGGATATCGCGCCACAAGCGTTTTCTCTGGTTTACAAAATAAAGGAAGTTATCTGTTGTGGCCTGATAATCACCTTTTTTTACAAGGGAATAATTTTTTGCGTTGGCCCCGTCTATATTACATCCTACGTAGTCTAGCAGATTATAGCGCAATACAGCATCAATTTTGTCTTTTGTGAACATCCTGAAGTTTGAAAAACATTGGATCTTAACTCCAGGCAGCGAACTTCTTATCATCTTTAAGATCGCGATGCAATCTTTGTGCAGAAAAAAATCGCCGTTCTCACCCACTGAAACAACAACGATATTATGAAATTTTTTAAACTCTCTGCTTTTCAATTGATCAAGGATCAATGACACGCTTTGCAGAGAAATGAAATCTACGGTATTGTTCGCGCCTCTTTTTTGCGGGCAAAAAATACAATCCACGCTGCAACGTGTTGTTGTAGAAAGATTTATGCTTGTGAGCCCCTTTATCTTCTTATAACGCCTTAGGCCGCGTTTTATTTCTAAAAATAGGTATTTCGGAAAACAGTACCTTTTGGCCCTGCCCATTAACCTGACTATTTTCCAGTTCATGTTCTATCTTTTTGTTATTTGTTGACCATTATAATAAAATCTGTTAAAAGAATAGCATGAATAGTAATCAGCGTAAAGAAAAAATCCTCGTCATTCAACCATATGG
>Ga0082335_1008265_pt1 | contig 11971 bp, 10 predicted proteins | sample Subgrocontami58m_FD_72375 | JGI IMG/M metagenome (GOLD analysis project Ga0082335, IMG submission 72375) | Subsurface groundwater microbial communities from S. Glens Falls, New York, USA - GMW37 contaminated, 5.8 m (SPADES assembly) (version 2) ...
ACAATTGTGACTTTGTTTGAATCATCCGGCGAGCGGAAGGCGTACAAATCGCAATTGTCTGCCAGCGGATCATTACTGATCAGCGGCGCTTCTCTATGGCTTGATGTGTAGGTCGCCGTTGGGGCGAACGTCCACACCAGAACCGCGGCGAGTGCAAATACAAATGCACCGAGGAGAAGTTTCTTCATGGTGTTACTCCTTATGTTGATTATTGTAAGTTGATCCCGAAGGGACTCTCCGTAGGTCTACGACCTCGTAGAGGAGTCCTACGGACCTTCGGCGTTAGTTTACACCACTGGCTCTATCCCGTTGAGTCAGCAGTGTGGTGAAGCTATTTCGATTTTTGAATTCTTGTCTTCGGCGTGTATGATGTGAGTTTCAGCCCCCGGTAATAATACGATGGGTGACGCGAGTTGGATTTATTAAAGTACATTCCTGCGGACAAGCCCGAGCAATGCCCCAATCCTCTCCAAAGGAATCCTTCGGACAATCTCCTCCGTAGGAGTCCTTCGGACAATCTTCAATCCAGCTCAATCCCCTTCATCCATACTTTCGTATGAAGACATACAAGCAGAACTCCGTTCAATCAAGGTTGAGAGTTGTAACTGCATGGCACTTTTGATATATTCCACGGGGCAAAACCACATCCACCAACCACGTGTGGGAATACGTTCCGTGAATACGACAAACGCTGTTGCGGCAGTCATGGATGTTTCGCTCTTGCAGCGTATTGCTAAACGCGACCAGGGTGCTGTGGGCGAGCTGTACGATAAGCACTCGAGCTTCTTGTACACGTTCATCCTTCGCATACTCAAAGAACAAGCAGAGGCGGAAGATACGCTTCAAGAAGTGTTCTTGAGGATATGGGATAAAGCAGAATCGTACAACCCATCGCTCGGTAGTCCGATGGTCTGGATGACACGCATCGCCCGGAACCTTGCGATTGATAGGTTGCGCTCCAAACTCGGCCAAGCGCGCAAGGTGGAAGATGACATTGATGTGCATAGCGAGTTAAGCGCGGAAGAGCATTCATCGAGTCCGGAAGTTGCAGCAGCACGTTCACAACAACAGCAATTTGTTGCTGAGGCACTTTCGAGCATGCCGAAAGAGCAACGCGTCTTGATTGAGTACGCGTATTTCCAAGGCTATACTCAGTCGGAGCTGGCAGAGCATTTCAGTCTGCCGCTCGGAACAGTGAAGACAAGAATCCGCACAGGTATGGCGGCATTGCGGCGACGATTAGCGCATTTGGCTTAGGGGGAGAAAACAACAATGACTATGGAACGATTCGAAGAACTTGCAATTCTCAATTCAATCGGCGCTCTCGATGGCGATGAACAGAAAGAGCTCAAACGCTTTCTCTCTGTCGCGGATCGGCAATCGCTTTCAAAAGTTGCTGCGTGGAATGAAACTGCGACGATGCTGGCTGCAACTTCCGGAGTGTTGAAGGTGCCTGCGCCGTGTGTGAAGCAAAACTTGATGCGCAAGATTCAAGAGCGACACGCAACTGAACGTGCGCTTGAAGGTCCGGGCACACCACGCGTTGATCATTCAAGAGGAATTTATTCCATGTTTCCCGATCGAATGGAATGGAGTAAACACCCTGTTGATGGCGTGTACTTCAAAGTTCTCACTGAAAGTGAGAGGCGCGGCTACGTAACAATGTTGATGAAAGTCGAGCCGGGAACAATATTTCCTGAGCATCATCATACCGGTGAAGAGGAATGCTACATTTTGAACGGGTCGATCGTCGTGAATGGCAGGCGGCTCGGACCCGGTATTCTGCATCATGGCGATGAAGAGAGCGAGCACGGAATACTCTCAACGGAAGAAGGTGCGTTGCTCCTTCTTGTCGTTGCAAAAGAAGATTACATTCCACCGGTGGAAGCGTAAGCTCCGAGGCTCAAAGGTAAATTTCTGAGGCGGTCGTTTCGAAAGAGGCGACCGCTTTTTGTTTTTGCCTTGTGTGCTTGCTCTGATGTTACTCCCGTTCGAACTTCTGGTCGGTAAAAGTTTTTGGGTTTCCCAAGTTTCTCTTAGAGATACCCGAAAACAGAAAACAAAAAATAGTCATCTACGATGCCGTAGGCACAAAGGCACAAAGTCACTAAGGTCTACGACTCATAGAGATTCACGAAGAAAACGCTCTTTGAATGCTCAAGAATCCAATCCCAAAAAAAACTTTGTGTCTACGACTCGTAGAGAAACCTTTGTGTCTTGCCTGCCCGCCCCGAAGTGCAATGAAGGCAGGCGGGGTGTCTTAGTGGCAAGCTTTTTCTATTTCTTGATTTGGGGAATGTCTACAACTTCTTTCCTTGACTCTCGATTTTTCATGTTGTACATTATCTTCAGTCCAAGATCATTCTTGTTTTTGTCTTCTCATATCATGGCAACTCAGAAGCTCTTCGTCAGCCAAGTTGTAACAAAAACGTTTCTGCGGAAAGAACTAGCATCGAGAGAAAAGCGCCTGCGTGTCTGCATAGACAAACTCGAGGATCAGATGAGCAGGCTTGAAGATCGCATTGCGAGACTCGATCCCTTATCGAGAACCCGCTCGCGAAATGGAAATGCAGAGATGCGAACGCGCAGCAAAGCTCTTGGAGCAAAAGGGACCGGTGATCTCACCAACCAAAACGTAACATGGCAAAGCAGAAACCCATCAACGGACAAATTGTAACGAAGCCGGTCCTTCAAAGGGAACTCCTGGCTCTCGAAAAGCGGCTTGAAGAAAATCTCGAAGCCAAGCTCGACACCAAGCTCGGTGCTCTCGAAGCGCGGCTCGATGCCAAGTTTACCAGTGTTGTAGAGACTCTGAAGACGTACACCGACGCGACCGTTGCCCGGCTTGACGAAAAGATGCAGTACTACTTTACCAATCTCGTTCAAGAAATCAGAGGGGATAACTCAAAAACGAAGACAACTCTAACCGACCATGAGAAGAGAATCTCGGCGCTTGAGTCGGAAGCAAAATAGCCACGTTCTCCAAATGTGATTGAAAGCGGTCATCTCTGAAATGAGGTGACCGCTTTTTCGTTTGATTGGTGATGCCAACCGAATTACTCCCCCTTTGTTGACTCTGTTTTTGTAAATGGGTGAAGATTTGTCTCCAAATGACCGATCTAACCTATATGGAGTCGCTCGAAAAGCATAGACAAAATATCAAGCAGTCCCTCATTGCGCTCGGTTTGATTGCCGGGGCGGCAATCTACGCGCTTATTGGTATTGCGCGTCCGCCTGAAGGCATCACAGTCACAAGCGAGGCGATCTCATCCTATTTGTTCAAGACAGGTCAACGAATCGTTTCTCGATCCAACATGACGGAAACGATTGTGCAGAACGCATCAATAGCGACGATTCTTGAGCTTACTCTTTCAACAGAAACATTAGTTGGCAATGGTGTTGACAGTTGTTTCGTGAAGGCGGTGATCTATGATGCGGCAGGCAATCCTGTACCTGACGGTCAGCCCGTTGGGTTCACAACGTCGAGTGGAAAATTTTCTAACGGAAGAGACACGACGTACACATTAACAACGCAAGGCAAGGCAACTGCGTGGCTGAAGAGCGAAGTCGTTACAGGTCGAGCTATTTTTGCCCGCGTCGAGGCGATGACGTTTGGCGTGAGCGGACAATCGCTTACGAAGCAACTCCCGATTCTCTTTTATGCCGCAGGTCTAAGAGGGGAAATTGCTTCTTCAGCGCAACGTCCTGTGCGAGGAATCATCGTGGTTGCATACGATCCTGTGCGTCGGGAGGCAGGAAGAGACACTACGGAGAGTACAGGAACGTTCTTCATCCCCATCGAGCAGAGCGGACATTATACCGTTGCGTTCCGTTACAAAAATTCATTCGACGATGACGTCGTGCTCTATGCGCCGGCTTCAGTTGATGTTCCCGCTACTGGCGGCACACCTGCTGTTTCTCCACTGAACACCATCGTGGGCAGTCTTGTCGATGCAAGCACCGGGCTGCCGGTTCGTAAGAGCGGTGTGTCCGTGATACTGTATCGGACAAGCGCAGAGAACCCGAAACGGGGAAGAGCAATGCCTGCATTGCAGCTTACGGATGAGCGCGGCGTGTTTGCCTTTGATAGTCTTGCTCCCGGCGTTTCGGAAGTCCACGTCATTGATGTTCGCTATTCGGGAAAACTTTCTGTTCAGCATGTAGAAAATGGGACATTCATTATTGATGCGAACATCGCTCTTGCAGATGCACCGACTTTTGAGATTTCGAAGAACAGCAATAAACGCATTGCTGAAATCGGCGACATAGTTTACTACAACATCGAAGTTCGTAACACAAGCGCGAACGCGACACTGCTGAACGTTAAGGTTGTTGACGATCTACCCCCTTCTTTTGTCTTTGCGAAAGGCAGCGCATATCGAGATGGTGAAGTGCTTGTTGACCCGGATAATAATCGTCGGTTGGAATGGTTTGTTGCAGACTCGTTGCCTCCTGGAAAAACAATCAAGGTGGTGTATTCAGTGTATGTTGGTGCTGGAGCCCTTGAAAGCAACGGCATCAATCGGGCGTATGCTGTAGCAACGAAGATTGTTGGTCTACGACCTCGTAGAGGAGATACGGTGCGAACAGCGGCGGCGTTTGTTCAAGTCGTTGTTCGTCCCGGTGTGTTCTCGGATCGGGGCATCGTGATCGGAAAGGTATTCTACGACCACAACGAAGACGGTCGGCAGGAGGAAGATGAGCATGGAATCTCGGGCGTCGAGCTGTTGATGGAAGATGGAACTCGCATCGTAACAGGGGATGATGGAAAATATTCGATGCCGGAAGTACGCCCCGGACAGCACGTGCTTCGATTGAATCAGTTGACGTTGCCGTATGGCGCAACACTCCTGGCGCTACACTCGGAATTTGCCGACGACGGACTTACGCGCTTCGTACGCTTGAGTGAAGGAGGCATTGCGAGGTCAGATTTCTATGTGAAGCCGCCGGGTCAGGCAGCACTTGATGCTGTGTATTCGAAAGCAAATGTCCAAGCAGTAGGAGAACAGACAGCGGCGTTATATGCCCTTAAGCTTTTTGAAATCGGCTCACCAACCAGGATCTCGCTTGTAGATACGCTGCCGCAAGGCTTCTACTTCCATTTGAATTCCATTACGTGGCGAGCTATGAAACTGTTCCCTCAAGAAAGATACTCTCGAACGTTGTGGGTTGATTTCCAAAAACGTCCAGCGAATTCAACGGACACAATCCGTCTCACGATTGTTGCAGACTCCTCAGCAGTGGGAAAACTTCTTGCAAGCAATGGCAAGCTGGTTCTTGTGTATCCGCGTGGAAAGGATGCCGTTTTCGCAGCGAAGCAAATGTATGGCGGTGTTGATTTCAATCAGCCGGAACAGAGCATACCTGTTGCGACGAAAGAGACTAAAGAAGAGAAGCAAGACACTGTTGCGCAAACTCAGTCGACTCGAGATACAGTTTTGCAACAGGCTAAAGTTGCTGATACGACAAGAACCGTTGCGGCCACCGAAACCAAAAAGCAACAGCAGAAGACAGGTGTGAAGCGCAAAGCATCAGCTCACAAAACGCAAGTCCACAAGCCTCAAAAGGTCGAACAAAAATCGTTGGAACAAAGTTTGCCGGTTCCTGATGCCGAACCGTTGGTAGACAAAAATGCTGAGGCGTCTGAAGACACCTCCAAGATTGTTGCTGCAATCGGGCTGATTGCAGTTGGCATCATCTTCTTCCTCTTCTTGCTGATCGCCTTCCGTCGAAGGAAAAATGAGGAAAACTAATGATGATGCGGATGCGAAGGACGACATACGCAGCAATACTGATGTGTGGAGTGAGCATGCTTGTTGCTCGCGCATTGTCGCAAATAACGATCGTGTTGCCGCACGAAGGAAGTGTCAGTGCGTTCAGCAATCAGGCAATCGTTGGTCAATCAATACCCAACATGCCTGTACGATTAGAAGTGAACGGTGTGACTGTAGATTCAGGTGAGGTACGGCTTGACGGTGTGTTCGAGTTTCTTGGAGTTCCTTGTCCTCGCGGTCCCGTCACGCTCAAAACAACGGTGCGCATGAAGAATGGGAACGAGTATTCAGCCGAACGTAACATGCACATCTTTGGCGATCCCTCTTCGATCGCTGTTGATCTTGAATCAGATGAAATTCAGGCGAACGGAAATTCAATGCTGAAAGGCAATGCGACAGTATTTGATAGGTGGAAAGTAAAGATACAAAGCGGTTACTTTGTTACGATCAACGCCGAGAGTTTGAAGGTTGTTGAAGAAGATGCTGACAACAACACGCCCGGACATCAGCTGAAGTTGGTTGATGGCAAGGTTCCGTTCACTCTGCAATCAACCGACTATGTCGGTCCTATTACGCTCTGGCTCTCGACAAACTCTATCACAACGAAAGTGCCTCTGTTCGCAATTACGCCAAGCGTTCCATTCATGCTCGTTGGCTCTGCTAATGGAACATTGAAAAATCTTTCCACGACCGGAGAGACAACGGGGCTTTCTCCGTCTGAAGATTTCAATGCGGGATTACAGAAGCAGGGAAGAGTTGCAGCAACTGCGCGGGGAAACGTGTTTGGCAACTATTTGCTCACACTCTCTCTCGACACTGATCGCAAATTGCAGGAGAGAATCTTCCGTGACCTCGATCCGAATTCACTCTACTCCATGTATGGCGATAATTCCATCGTGACGTACGATGTGCAAAGCACGTCGCCGCTCTATGCAAAGTTGGAGAAGAATCAATCATACGTCATGTATGGAGACTTCAACACACAATTGACAAAGAACGAATTCTCCGCCTACAACCGCTCGTTCACGGGCGGCAAGCTTCATCTGCAGAACGCCGATGCCAGCCTCGATATGTTTGGAACAATGACGAATAGAAAAGTTGTACAGGAAGAAATTCGCGGCATGGGCATCTCCGGATACTATTACCTCAGACAGAACAATGTTGTCACGGGAAGTGAAAAGATTCGCATTGAGGTTCGCAATCGTTTTCGTTCTGAAATTGTGATTTCGGTGAAGGAAAAAGCCCGTTACAGCGACTACGAGATAGATTACATTCAGGGGAGTCTGTACTTCAAGCAGCCTGTGCCGAGCCTCGATGATCAAAACAATCCTGTGTACATCGTTGTGTCGTATGAAGCAAACTCCAATACACCGGACAACCTCGTCGTTGGTGGAGCAGGGGAAGTGACATTGTTCGATGCGTTAACGTTGGGTGCGACGACCGTTGTTGAAAACCGTGAGCCGAAGAATTATGTGTTGCTTGGCAGTAATGCATCATTGAAGTTGGGAAGTGCAATGAAACTGCATGGAGAGGCGGCTCGCTCGACAGATGTGAACACAAAAGGCGGCGCCTGGAAAATTGAGAGTGAGTTCACGCCTGCGAAGGTTTTTTCGCTCAGACCATACTACAGAAAAGTTGACAGAGCATTTGTCAATGCAACGCAATCCGGTTCAGGTCGTGAAGTAGGAACAACGAAATATGGAACGACGTTGCTGCTCGAGCCCTTGAGCGGCACAGTGGTTTCAGGAGATTTCTATAACCAAACACAAGAACAAGGATCGTTTGCGACTGACATTCGCTCCCTTTCAGGAACTGTACAGCAGTCGCTTTGGAGCGGCGGTGACATTGCAGTAAAAGTTGAAGACGTAAAGTATGATGGTGAGAATCCGGAAGCACCCTCGCAGAATCTCAAAACGCACTCGACGTTGTTGAGCAGCAAAATGCGAACATCAATCGTGGAAGGATTGAGCACAACTGCGGAATACGAGCATAATCTTGAGAAGGGAGAGAAAGAAGTCCGGCCCGACGCTGTTGGTATCGGATTAGAATATCTGGTGACGAAAGAAGTTTCTCTCTATGCGCAGCAGAAGTTCCTTGAAGGGCAAGGTCAGTTGACCACCGTTGGGGTGAATACGAAGGTTAATGAGGGGACCTCAGTTTACGGCAGATATGAAATTGGGAACACAATCTCCGGTGAGCGTAACGCAGCCACGATTGGATTGAAAAATACTTTGAAGATTGTTGACGAGCTTACTGCGAACTTCTTGTACGAAAAAACGAAGAACCTTTCCAAACGGTTGGCAGAAGCGCGGACGGACGACCACGATGCAGTCTCTCTGTCGCTTGAATATTTGCCGGCATTTCCGCTGCGAGCCTCAGTGAAGGGAGAATACAATGAGGACGCAAACAATCTGCGCAAAGGGTTCGATTATGGTGTAACGTACCGCTTGTTCAATGACTTCAGCATCGTAACAAAAGGAACGAGCTATCTTGCCGAATCGCGCTCACAAACCGGTTACACGAAACAAGCACATTACTTGCTGGGCTTTGCATTTCGTCCGGTTGATTTCAACTGGCTGAACATGATTGCAAAAGTGGAACACAAAGTACAAGACAATCAGGTTGTGCAGCCGACCGATTATTACCGTGCGACGATCGCATCGGCACATGCATACGTCGAGCCGCTGCCATCGTTTGAAATTGGATTGAAGTATGCGTTGAAGAATGCGTTTGAAACGCTGGGTGGTGATTCATTTTCAACACTAACAGATTTTATTCTCTGCAGACCGCAATACGATGTAACGAATTGGTTGAACGTTGCCGGAGAGCTTCGATTACTTCGCCAGCGAGGCGCAAACGATATGAAAGTTGGATACAGCGGCGAGCTGGGGGTTGTATTCGTTAAGAACACGATGCTCTCGTTTGGCTACAACTTCCAGGCATACAAGGATCGTGATTTAGTTGAGTACATATATTCCGTGCAGGGACCGTACGTTACTGTGCGAATCAAGTTTACGGAGGAATTGTTCGGTTTGAATGCACTTGAGTAAGAAGACAATGAACAATCGGAACGAGTCACAATGTCCCAACAGGTTGTTTTGTAAATGTGTGTTGTGACTTTGTAGAAACTGCTTCTTTCTCCCTTCGAAAGTCAACCTTCACTGTACTTGACCTTTGCCTGAGAGTATACCGGCTTCCCAATCTGCTGTGCATTGGCATCAAGATGTGAACACATCCGTTCCATTTGCTGGCATGTTGGTTGCTCCACTCTCGCTCAGTAGATTTTTATATGTGCGGACTTGCTGAAAGTTTTTCGAATGAAGGTTCATACAACTTTCCGGCAATCCCTTCCTGTCGCAGATCAGAGGGATTGTTTTCAGGATAAGGAGATGTAAGCATTGGGTACAGGACAAATGATGCTCATTGCCTTTGGCATGGCGCTTCTCGCGAGGCTCGTGCTCTCGGTAAATAGCGTTATTGGCAACTCCGAAGTTGACGCACTCGAAAGTGAAGCCATCAATGCGGCAACTGCGATTGGTCAGGGAACGGTTGATCGGATCGCAGTCAAAGGATATGATCATACCTTTTTTGGCGGGACGGACACGGCTGCTTCCGCATTCAAACCAACGCTCGGCAGAGATGGGGTGGGCGAAGTTGCGGGCAAAGACACAACCTTTAATGATGTCGATGACTACAAGGGATTTCAGGATTCAATATCGACACCACGGTTTGGTAAGTTTTATGTTTCGTGCAATGTATGGTACGTGAGTGAAACAGCGCCGTTCGATACTACGGCAACCCAAACGTTCATGAAGAAGATTAGCGTATCGGTAACAAACAGCTTTCTCGTTGATCCGACAGATCCTCGAAAGTTGAGTGGAGCGATAACTTTATCTAAACTCATTGCGTATCGTTAAGTAGCGGAAAAATCAGGAGCTAGATTATGAGTTCGATGCTTGACACTGTTGGCGCTGCGCTGCTTTATGGCGCAGTAGTTCTGATAATAATGCAACTGAACTCGTCTTTGATAGAAGCAAACTACCAGAATAACCTACGAATGATCAGCCAGGAGCAGATAAGCGGCATTGATACGCTGGCTGGCGCAGCAAGGATATTGGAGAGGGACTTCTCCAAGATTGGCTCTAACGCATCTCCTGCATTTGTTATTGCTGATTCCAACAAGATTACATTCAACGGCGACCTTGACAACAACGGAGTCGTCGATTCAGCAAAGTACTCTTTGGTTGCACTCACGACCCCGGCTGGTGGAAATCCAAATCTGAAATATAGATTGATTAGAAGGCAGAATACAGAATCGGGAACTTCCGGTGGTGTTGGTGTTTCGCAATTCAAACTAACGTATTACGATTCTCTCGGAAGAGCGCTCACTTCGCCTGTAAGCAGTGGTTCCTTCTCAAAAATACGTTCTATCAAGATACAAATGCAGGCTGAGAGCAATATTCGAGTGAAGAACAGTATCGACTCTACGTTCGCCGCGGCGTATTGGGAAAAGGTTATAAGTCCAAGGAATCTGCGGGCAGTCAAATAAAATATTATCGAAAGAGGTAACGGACATGGGCAAGATGGTAATCATTCTCATTGTAGGTCTGACAATCATTGTTGGAATTATCAGTGCGTCTATCACCGGCAGAACATCTGACGCATCCAAAACATCCGCAGCGGGCTTCACAAAAACGTATGCAAAGGACATTGCATCGAGCGCAGCAGAGTATTACCTACGCCAGGTGAAGGCAACTCCTACCCTTCGTGGCACATTTTCGATCTCGTCGATCTTGGACGGCAGTGCGACTGTGCAGCTACAGGATTGGACGACAGGTGTTTCTGATAGCATTAAGCTCACAAGTATCGGAACGTATGCCAGCGCGAAGGAAACGGTGACCGTAAAGATCGTACAAGGCTCGTCATTCCCGGTTCTTAACTCAGCTATCAACTTCCGAACGGCTGAGCTCGAAAAATTCGACGTTAGTGGAACCCTTTCCATCGACGGCCGTGACCACGATATTAACAACGTCCTTCTATCGCCCAGTAGTAATGATCGGTGTGGTGCGAGCGTCTCGACACCCGGGGACACATCGCAACTGGTTCCTTCGCATGCAAGTCAAATAAACGGAACCCAGGATGTACTCGTCGATGCTGCTATTTCCGATCCACAGACATTCGCAACAGCACTCATCAGCAATGCCGATTACACGCTGACTGGAACGTATACCAGCGAGCAAACCTGGGGATCTCCAAGTTCGCCCAAGATTGTCTACTGCTACGGAAACGTCAAATTCAAGGGGAATTGTACTGGATGGGGAATCTTGCTCATCAACGATGACAAATTCAGCGATAAAAACCTCACCTTTTACGGATTGGTGATGCTCTACAACGCAAGTGACACTGAAGTAAAGTGGGAAAGCAAAGGCCAAATGACTATTGTAGGAGGGCTCATCCTTTCCGGATCGTCTGAAGTGGAGTACAAATCTTCCGGACAAGCGTACATCCACTACAGCAAGCAAGCTCTGGACCTGGCAAAGACACGTAGCAGCGGTGGTGGAGGTCTAGTCGTCTCAAACTGGTCTGATTGATTGCTCGAAGCTCTTTGAATGTGTTTCGAAAGGCCGTTTAGCAAACGACCTTTTCGTTTTTCGTTCTACTTGTCGTATTGTGTACTACTTAAGAACATTCCGGCAGTGCAAGCAAACTTTGCGGCTGAACGCCGTCAGCAGTTGTCTTCAGATACTTTCGACCCGTGGATCCAGCGGCGACAACTATTTTTAGATGTATGCTTCCACGCTGAATGTAGAATTCCTTTTTTTCTCTTTCTATTTCGTAGACGGCTTGTTGTTGTGAAATTGAAAAAGGCCTGCCACTACTGAGTACGCCGCCAATCTTCAGTATCCTGTCTTCAGCATTGAACAAGGCACTTTTCCGGATGCACATAATCTGAGCTGCCACATGAACTCCTACGACTGTTCTGAATAATCCATTATGTTTCATTTCCTACTTCAATATGTTAATCTAAAGAGAATTCTTGAATAAAGAAATCAAGGCTCTGGCTTTTGCGATACCATTGGAGATTCCCGAAAACAAAAAACAAAGAATAGCCACAAAGGCACAAAGTCACTAAGGATTCACGAAGAAAATGCTCTTTAAAGTCATGGACACTATTGTGGAATAGGATGCCCAAGAAT
>Ga0082335_1008266_pt1 | contig 11966 bp, 10 predicted proteins | sample Subgrocontami58m_FD_72375 | JGI IMG/M metagenome (GOLD analysis project Ga0082335, IMG submission 72375) | Subsurface groundwater microbial communities from S. Glens Falls, New York, USA - GMW37 contaminated, 5.8 m (SPADES assembly) (version 2) ...
GAGCGCGGCCGCACGGGGTGCATGACCGCAGTTGCGGGCGGCCAACTGCAGAGAGCGCGGTCAGCCGAAGGAGGACCAAACTACGGATTTCACGGATTTCACGGATGGACGGCCGATGAGAGTCCGGTGGACATCAGGGACGGTCACAGCGACACACGGTCTCCCGCAACTGGGCGGCCTCGACGAGGTCGACGAGGGGCGCATGACCGCAGCTGCGCTCGTCCTCCTTGCCCTTGCCCTCGCTGGCTGGCTCCCTTCGCCACAACTCGGGCCAGGCCGCGAAGGGCAAGGGCAGGGCCCGACTGCACAGACGGTCCTGCACCCCTCGACGAGCGTCGACAAGCCCTCGAAGGGACCCGGCCTGGTGGGGCGAGCCATTCGGCCACCTCGGAGGCTTCGCGCCCGGTCGCGGGCGCCGCGTAACCGAGCCGGTTTGCCGAGGCGAGCCTGGCGTGGGGCGAGGCGCGCGGAGGAGCGGGCCTGCGGTGTCAATGCCCTCCCCCATTCGACCCGTCCGGCGCATTCGTCGGCGCGTTCGCCGGAGCGTGAGCGGGCGCATTCCCCGTCGCGGGCGCGTGCTCTCCGGGAGCGTAGAGGACGGGGGTCAGGAACATGGTCGCCAGGGCGATGCCTGCGGCGAGCAGCGTCCAGCGCGCCCACTTGGGGAAGTGGCCGTGCTTGCGCCACTCGATGAGCGGGTGCGCCGAAGCGACGAGGCAGCCGCTGAACGTGAGCGAGGCGAGCAGACGCTGGTACCAGGGGATGGCGTGGAAGGCAGGCTCTCCGAGGATCATCTCCCAGGCGTGCAGCGAGTAGGTGAAGAGCACGATGAACTCGATCACTTCCGCCGCGTTCTGGAGCTCGACCCCCCGCTTGAGCATCTCGCCGGTGTGCTTCTGGAGTTCGACCAGCTCGCTGCTGCGGAGCAGCTCGATGTTCATGCCGAGGGTGGCGATGGCGGTTTGGGCGCTCTGGAGGCAGGCGAGGAGCTCGCGCTCGCGCCGCCGGGACCCGTCGAGCCCCTCTTCGGCGTGGTCGACGCGCCGGCAGAAGACGATCTCGCTGCCGCCCTCGGGGGCGGCCGGGCCGAGCTCGTCGATCGCGCGGCGGAGGAGGTGGACCAACCGCTCCTCTTCGAGGACCGCGTCGCGGTAGATGCCTGCGTTGCGGTTGAGCTTCGCGTAGTTCGAGGACAGATCCTTGACGTTGGTCTCGAGCTGGGCGATCAACGCGGGCCGGTCCTGCCCCTCGATGCGGAACCGCAGCACCTTGTTGATCGCGCGGTCGATGAACTGCAGGTCGTTGCCGATCTCCGCGGCGTAGCTCTCGACCTCGGCGCGATGGCGCAGGAGCAGCGCCTCGACGACCGAGGTGCGATGGAGTCGGCGCAGCGTCTCGTCGCGGGCGGCATCCGGGCCGCCCCAGAGGTGCCATCGCTGGAACAGCCCGTGGCTCTTGCCGAGGTCCGCGATGTGCCACGATCCGACCCGCACGCGGGGAATGGCGGGGGTCGCGGCAGGCGGGGGGGCTGGGGACACGTCCACGCGCACGGGGCGCACATCGGGGCGGGCCGGAAGCGCCGAGAGGCCCGACTCCAGACGCTCGGCGCCGTCGCGGAGGACGGTCGCGGGCAGGCGCAGCTCGGCGGTGTTGACCTGATGGACGGCGTGGTCCCAGGCGCAGGGAGTGGCGGCGGATTTCCAAAGCGGGGCGACCTGGCCGGCGACGCCGCTCAGCTTCTCGGCCGCCGCGGCCGGCGCCAGGGGGGCGCCCGGGGCGAGTAACACCCAGATGCGGGTCTCGGGGTCCGAAGTGCCGGGGACGGCGGGCGATTCGAGCGACATGGCCGCCATCCTTAGCGAATCGCACGGGCGGGCGCAAGCTTCCAGGGCCGCGATGGCGCGATGCCCCGGTAGGTCGCGGGAGGACGACGTGGGACCGCTTCCCGACTTCCCGACCTGCGCCTTGACTCGGGGAGAGGTGCCGCAGTATCTTGGGAAAGGCTTGATCGGAGGCTCTGCAATGGTCACCATCGTCTTCCCGGACCGCGATACCCAGAAACGTGCGCTGGCGTTTCTCCTGGGGCGGTTCTCGGGACGCGTGCTCGAGTCGGGCGAACACATCGTCCCCGAGGCGGCGCTCGAGGCGTTGGCCGAGGAGAACATCCCGTTCACCGTGAGGGGAAAGACGACCTATGGTGAGCAGATGGCGGCGCTTCGAGGTGCTGCTCCCGACCCGAAACAATGACGGTCGGCCGCTGCCGTCTGAGTCGCTTGCAGAAGCCGTCCTCGAGATCGTCGAACAATTCGGCGCCGCCAGCTACGAGACGCAGAAAGTGGAGGGTCACTGACGCCACGGCGGGGTGATGTATCGCGACGACCTGGTCAAAGTCCTGGTGGACGTCCCGGATCGCCCGAAGAATCGCCTGTGGATGAAGCGGTTCAAGACCCGCTGGCGCGACCGCCTGAAGCAGATCGAACTGTGGATGGTCAGCTACCGGGTGGACATCGAGTGATGCAAACCGGCTCGACGGAGTGCCAGTGTCGGCGGTCCGCCGCCTGTGTGCCGCGGGAAAACCGACCGCGAAGATCACCCTCTGCGGCGCGCGCCACGAGAAGCGCAAGGGAGCCGCTACGGGTGTCCCGAGGCGGCGATCGGGATCGCCTTGATTACCCCGTGATCCGCCCGGGCGCAGCGGCCAGCACCGGCAACGCGTGGCGCTCCTTCCACATGAACTGCAGCGCCTCGGTGATCCCGAGCCGGTCGATGATCCACAGCAGGTTCTTGGGCGTCTCGACCAGGATCAGCTCGCCGCCGCGCGCCCGCGCTTCGTCGCGCGCGCACACCAGCACCTGGATCCCCGTCGTCGTCGCGTGCGGGACCTCCTCCAGGTTCACGATCAGCTTGACCAGGCCGCGCTCCAGGAGCTGCCCGATCTTGTGATCGAGCTGGACCGCGAGCGCGTCGGTCAGCGAACCGTGCGGCTTCAGCACCACCACCGAGCTGCGCCGGTACCAGTACGTCTCCACCACCCCCGCCAGGCCGCGGGCGCCTGCCCGCGCGCGTACGAAAACCGCGGCGCTCCCGCCCTTACCGCCCACCCCATGCTCCGCCGTCATCGCCGTCATGGCCCATCTCCCCCATTTCGTCATCGCAGCCCACCCGGCTCATGCCGAGTACACGGCCACTCGCATCCCGCGGATTCGCCGGCCCGGCGCTTCCCCCCGCCGTGCGGCAGCTTGCGTCCGCCGCGGATTCGACCGCCCAGCCCCTCCCGGCGCTGCAGCTGCCGCTCGCGTCAGTCTTCGAGAATCGACATGTCCACTTCGATCCCCCGTTCCCGGATCTTGTCGAAGATCTTCGGCACGTTCCCCGTCGCGCGGGTCCGCCCATTCACCTTCCCGTCCTCGTCGAATCCCTCGTGCTCGAACGAGAAGATGTCGTTCAGCAACAGCACGTCCCCTTCCATGCCCGCGATCTCGGTGATCTTCACCACCTTGCGCGTACCGTCGCTGAAGCGCTGGATCTGCACGATCAAGTTGAGCGCCGAGGCGATCTGCTCCCGTATCGCCCGCGCCGGCAGGTCCATCCCCGCCATCAGCACCAGGTTCTCCAGGCGCGCGCAGGCGTCCTTCGGCGAGTTCGCGTGCACCGTCGTCAGCGAGCCCTCGTGGCCCGTGTTCATCGCCTGCAGCATGTCGAAGGCTTCGCCGCCGCGGCACTCGCCGACGATGATCCGGTCCGGCCGCATTCTCAACGAGTTCATCACCAGCTTGCGGATCGGGATCTCGCCCGTGCCCTCCAGGTTCGGCGGCCGCGTCTCCATCGTCACCAGGTTCTCGTGCGGCAGCCTGAGCTCGGCCACGTCCTCCACCGTCACGATCCGCTCGTCCGCCGGAATGAAGTTCGCCACCATGTTCAAGAGTGTCGTCTTCCCCGTGCCGGTACCCCCGGAGATGATCACGTTGAACTTCGCCTTCACACACAGCTCGAGGAAGTCCGCGATCTGCGGAGTCATGCTCCCCATCTTCACCATGTCCGCCGCGGTCAGCCGCTTCTTCATGAATTTCCGGATCGTCACGCTCGGACCGTGAATCGAGACCGGCGGGATCACCGCGTTCACGCGCGAGCCGTCCTTCAGCCGCGCATCCACCATCGGCGTCGACTCGTTGATCCGCCGCCCGATCGGAGCGATGATCCGGCGGATGATCTCCACCACGTGTTCGTCGTCGATGAACCGCTTCTGCGAGCGTACGATCTTCCCCTTCCGCTCGATGAAGATCCGGTCCCACGAGTCCACCATCACCTCGCTCACCGAATCGTCCCCCAGCAGGTCTTCCAGCGGCCCCAGCCCGAGCACGTCCTCCATCAACTCCTTCTCGAGCCGCGCCCGGTCGATATCCTCCGGCACCCCGCCCGGGAAGCCGTCCAGGATCGCCTTGATCACCGCCGTCGTGCGCTTGCGCACTTCCTCGTCGCTCGACTCCGCGAAGCTCACCTGCTTCATCCGCTTGTCGGAGATGAGATTCTCGTGGATCTGCTTCTTGAAACGCGCGAACTCGACCGCGGCATCGCCCGAGAGCGGTTCCGACTCCGCCATCGGATGGCCCTCCGCGGCGGGCGCTTCCTCCCCTCCGCCCGCATCCTCCTCCGCCACTTCCTCCTGCGCTCCCTCCTCCGCCGCGCCGCTCCCGCCCTCGGCCTCGGCTTGCTCCTCCTCCTCCGTCGCCGCAGCCGGGGCAGGCCTGGCCGCGACGCGCGCGCCGGACTTGACCCGGACGGGCGCGTCCTTCTCGTGGAAGGTCATCCGGTACGAGCCGACGATGATCGCCGAGCCCTCCTCGAGCACCATCGGGCCGGTCGCCGCTTCCGCATCCACGTAGGTGCCGTTCTTGCTCCCCAGGTCGCGCAGGATGTAGCGCCCGCTCTTCTTGTAGAGCAGGCAGTGCTCGCGCGACACCCCGGGGCCCGCGAGCACGATCGTGTTTCCCGCCCCCGAGCCGATCGACACCTTGCCGGCGTCGAAGGACGCCTTGAGCGCCTTCCCGTCGAGCTTGTTCTTGATGATCAGCGCGGGCATCCTAGTGCTCCCATTCACAAGTGCGTATAGGGTCGGCCGGCCGCTTTTCGCGCCGGGCTTCGTTGCTCCCCTCGTCTGTCGCGCCGCTCCCGGACGGCCCGCCTGGGCCGTCCTCGCGGCTTGCCTCTCGCGGCTTGCCTGTCGGCGATGCACCCGGGCATCGCCTCCTCCTCGCGCCTCGCCGGGCGCGAAAATCGCCGCGTCCCACCCTACACGGACTTGTGAAAGGAAGCACTCAGGCCTACCTCGTGTTCTTGGGAGGGCCGCCGCCGGTCGATCCGCCGAAGCCGCTCCCGGTCGCCTCCCGCAGCATCGACTCCATGTCGATCGCGGGGAGCATCTTCGCGTCGCTGGTGTCATCCTTGTTGCGCAGCGCGAGGCTCAGGTGCCCCTTGCTCTGCGCGAAGGCCAGCGTCTGCGCCTCTTCCGGCGTGACTTCCAAGGTCACCGATGCGTACATTTCCGCCGGGTCCTGGTAGGGATTCTCCGTGCCCTCCGTGGCGCGCACCGTGCTGCCGCAGGCCAGCACCGCCTTGCGGCGCAAGAGCGTGATCGTCTTCGTCATCGTCTCGGTTTCGCGCACCTCGGCGCCTTCGATCAGCTTGAACTCGACGTCGAACGTGCCCACCACGTCGACGTAGCAGCCTGGCCGCAAGAGCCCGGAAAGCCCCGTGACGTCGTCGACCCGGATCGTCACCGCGCGCTTGCCCGGCGCGATCCGCGCCTCGACCGCCGTGCGATCCTGCCCCAGGGCGAAGTACGCGGTCAGGAAGTACTTCCCCGCTTTCACCGGGACTTGCAACTGCTGCCCGAGGAATACGTGGAGCTCGGTCTGCTTGATGTGCTCCACCGGCAGGTACTCCTCCGGCACTTCCTTGGCCTCGACCATGTCCTCCGTCAACTCTTCCATGACCGCCAGGTCTTCCTTGGCGACGAGCACCGTCACCGTGCTCTGGTCGCCGCGCAGCTCCAGTTCTTTCTTCTTCACGTAGGAATGGATCCCGGCCAGCGCCACCATCCCGAGCAGCACCGCGACCAGGAGCGCAGCCTTGTTCGGCATTCTCTCGTCCTCTCTCGGATCGACCCATCGACGGGCGAGAAGATTTTTTGCCCGTCCCCAAGTAAGCAACGGACGTGCCACGGGAGATTCCCGGAGCCGGGCGCAAGATGCGACTAAGCAACGAGTTCCGGGCTTCTCTCGATCGACCCGGAATCGGCGCGATCCGGATTCCGGGACTCTTCCAAGCCCTTGGAAGGGAAAGAAACCGGAAATTTCCCTTGTCACCGGACGGTTCGCGATTATACGTTGGCCATCGTGGAGGCGCAATGCGCAAGCTGGCTTTTCTCTTGCTGATGCTCGGTGCGCTGATTGCCCCGATCTCCACGGCGATCGGCTGCTCATGCACACCGGCGGCGGCGCCCAAGCAGGATTGCTGCCACACGCCGGGCGAACCGTGCGCGTGCTGCCCGGAGAGCGCCCCCGGCTCACAGCTCGGCGACCCCGGCTGCAACGGCGAGCCGCTGACGCTGGCCACGGCGACCGCGCCGGCTCCCGCGATCGAGTTCGCCCCGGCGTCCTGCTGCGCAGGCATGCCGGCCGCCATTGCGCCCCTCCTCCAAGCGCGCCGTGCTCGCCGTTCGGAGGTCCGGCCCTCCAACCCGTCCCGCCCGCTCTACCTCCTCGCGTGCGCTCTCCGCCGCTGATCCTCCGTGCGCGCCGTTTCTCCGGCCGGTTCCCACGGAGGTGTTCCATGAGCCACGCACTCGATTCCGCCACTCAGGTCCTGCAGATCTTCTTCGTCCGATTGCGCTTTCTCCTCGTCTTCATCGTGGTCGGGCTGATCGTCGGCAACTGGTCCCGCATCATGGATGTCCTGGACGGAGACGACGACCCGGGAGCCGCGGACGAAGCCGTCGCCGGCGACGTCGAGTGGTTCTGCCCGATGCACCCGACGGTGGTGCGGCAGGACGCGAAGGAGAAGTGCCCGATCTGCGGGATGCCGCTGTCGAAGCGCCGCCGCGGCGACCGGGTCGAGCTTCCCGCGGGCGTCGTCTCGCGGCTCCAGCTCTCCCCGTTCCGGATCGCGCAAGCGGGGGTCGCGACCGAAGCGGTGCGCTATCGCTCGCTCATCCGCGAGATCCGCACCGTGGGCGAGGTCCACGTCGATGAACGGCGGATCGCGCACATCAGCGCGCGCATCGCCGGGCGCGCCGACGAGCTCTACATTCAATTCGTCGGCACCAAGGTGGCGAAGGGCGACCCCGTCTACAAGCTGTACAGCCCGGAGGTACGGACCACCCAGGAGGAGTACCTGCTCACGCTCGCCTCGCTGGCGAGGCTGAAGGCGCAGAAGGACGCCGACCCGGCCGGGCTCGCCCGCGCGGAAAGCATGGTCCAGTCGGGCCGGGACCGGATGCTGCTCTGGGGAATCTCGGAAGCGCAGATCCATCGCCTGGAAGAGACGCGGAAGGCGGAGACGCACATCGTGATCACGACGCCCCTCTCCGGGGTGGTGATCGAGAAGGACATCCATGCGGGCCACTACGTCGAGGTCGGCGAGGACGCCTACACGGTCGCGGACCTGAGCGAGGTCTGGGTGCACGCCGAAGTCTTCGAGCGGGACATCGGCCTGATCGAGCTGGGCCAGGAAGTCGAGATTCACGCTGAGGCCTATCCGGGCGAGCGTTTCGACGGCAAAGTCTCCTTCATCAACATGATGGTCGACCCGGCGACCCGGACGGTGCAGGTCCGGGTCGAGGTGCCCAACCCCGACCTGAAGCTCAAGCCCGGCATGTGGGCGACCACCGTGCTGCAGCTTCCGCTGGGCAAGCGCGGCGAGGTGTTCTGGGGCTGCTGAGAAAAGTGCCCCGACGTCCGGTCGGACGTCCCCGGCGCGTGCACGGTGTGCAACCTGGACATGGTTCGCAAGGGCGGGGTGACCCATGACCCGCCGCCGGTCGAGGCGGGAAAGAAGTACGTCTACCGCTGCATCATGGGCGGCACCATGGACGGCGGCGTGCGCGACACGCCCGGCCCCTGCCCGAAGTGCGGGATGATGCTCGACGAGCACTACCGCGTGCCCGCAGAAGAGGTGGTCGCGCGCACGATCTGGGTGTGCGACATGCACCCGCAGGAGGTGTTCGACGCAGCCGGCCAGTGCTTCAAGGAAGCCTGCGCCGGGATGGCGCTGGAGCCCCGCACGATCGAGCCTGGCTCGAAGCTGGTGTTCGTCTGCCCCGACCACCCGGAGGTGAAAGCCGACGCGCCCGGGAATTGCCCGAAGGATGGGAAAAAGCCGCACTTCAAGATCGAGAGCGCCGCGGTGCAGCTCAAGGACGCCTGGTCCTGCTCGACGCACCCCGCGGAGGCCGGCGCGGCCAAGGCCCACTGCGAGACCTGCGGGAAGGAGATGAAGCACTTCGAGTACGAGCAACTGCTCTCGGTCCCATACTCCGCGGTGATCGACTCGGGCCTGCGCAAGGTGGTGTTCGTGGATCGGGGCCACGGCACGTTCGACTCGGTCGAGGTGCAGGTCGGCCCGCGCGCGGGGGAATACTATCAGGTGCTGCGCGGGCTGGCGGCGGGCGACCGGGTGGTGATCGCGGGCGCCTTCCTGCTGGACGCCGAGGCGCGATTGAACCCGGCTGCCGGGGCCCAGTTCTTCGGCGCCAGCGGGCAGGAGGCGAACAAGTGATCGGAAAGATCATCGAGTTCAGCGTCCGCAACCGCTTCATCGTCATCCTGTTGACCGCCGGGGTCTCGCTCTGGGGGCTCTGGTGCCTCTACCGGACGCCGATCGACGCGATCCCCGACCTCTCCGAGAACCAGGTGATCGTCTGGGCCGACTGGCCGGGGCGCAGCCCGAAGGAGATCGAGGACCAGATCACCTATCCCCTCTCGGTGAACCTGCAGGGGTTGGCGGGGGTGAAGTCCGTGCGCGCGACCAGCGAGTTCGGCTTCTCGATGATCAACATCATCTTCGACGAGGACATCGAGTTCTACTTCGCCCGCCAGCGGGTGCTGGAGCGGCTCTCGATCGCGGGCAGCTTCCTGCCGATGGGGGTGGTCCCCTACCTCGCCCCCGACGCCACCGCGCTCGGGCAGATCTTCTGGTACACGGTGGAAGGCGAAGGTCAGAGCTTGGACGAGCTGCGCTCGGTGCAGGACTGGTACGTGCGCTACCAGCTCAATTCGGTGCCGGGGGTGGCCCAGGTGGCCAGCGTGGGCGGCTTCGTGCGCGAGTACCAGATCGACATCGACCCGCAGAAGCTGCGCGCGTACGACATCAGCCTGGGCGAGGTGTTCCGCGCGGTGATGGCGTCGAACTCGAGCGTGGGCGGCAAGGTGATCCACCAGGGGGGCGCCGAGTACCTGGTGCGCGGCTTCGGCTGGATCCGCTCGATCGAGGACCTGCGCAACGTGGTGGTCGAGGAGCGCCAGGGGGTGCCGATCACGATCGACCGGCTGGGCTCGGTGCAGCTCGGGCCCGGCTTCCGCCGCAGCGCCTTGGAGAAAAACGGCCGCGAGGCGGTGGGCGGCGTGGTGATGATGCGCTACGCCGAGAACCCGCTCGAGGTGACCCGTCGCGTGAAGGAGAAGATCGGGCAACTCCAGGCGGGCCTGCCCGAGGGGGTGCGCATCGTCCCCTTTTACGACCGCACCCGGCTGATCCACGCGTCGATCGCCACCCTTCAGCAGATCTTGATCGAAGCGATCGTGATCGCGAGCCTGGTGGTGCTGCTCGTCCTGATGCACCTGCGCAGCGCCTTCGTCATCTGCGTCAGCCTCCCGCTCGCGGTGCTGTTCTCCTTCATCCTGATGTACTACCTGGGCGTGCCTTCCAACATCATGTCGCTCTCGGGAATCGCGATCTCGATCGGCGTGCTGGTGGACGCCGGCTGCGTGATCACCGAGAACGCGTACGACCGCCTGCAGCGTCACTTCGGGTCCAAGCCGGTCTTCGGCGATACGCGCGAGCTGGTGATCGATGCCTGCAAAGTGGTCGGGGGTCCGATCTTCTTCTCGATCCTCATCACGCTGCTCTCGTTCGCTCCGATCTTCGTGCTCGGAGGCATCGAGGGGAAGATGTTCAACCCGCTCGCCTACACCAAGTCGTTCGCGCTGGTGGGCGTGGCCGTCCTCTCGATCACGCTCCTGCCGGCGATCATGCCCCTCTTCATCCGCGGGCGGCTGCGCACGCAACAGGAGGTCTGGCTGGTGCGCTCGCTGGTCGATGTCTACCGGCCGATGCTCAATTTCTTCCTCGACCACCCCGACGCGATCGTGCTGATCACCGGGACCGTCCTGCTCGTCGGCCTGCCGATCTTCCCCCAGAAGGTGCCTTGGCTTTTCTTCACGGTCGGCGTCCCCTTCGTGGTGGCGATCACGGCGCTCCTGGTCGCCCGGCGTCCGCTCGTCTGCCTCGGGTTCCTGTTCTGCGTCTCGGTGGCGAGCTGGCGCACGCTGTCCCCGCTCGGCGAAGAGTTCATGCCGCCGCTCGACGAGCTGTCGATCATGGACATGCCGGTGACCACGCCGAACGTCAACATCACCCAGGCGACCGACGACATCAAGGAGCGCGACGCGGTCCTGCGCCGCTTCCCCGAAGTCCACCAGGTGGTCGGCAAGCTCGGCCGCGCCGACACCCCCACCGACCCGGCGCCGATCGACATGGTCGAAACCATGGTCACGCTGCGTGCGCATGAAATGTGGCCCAAGCGGAAGGTAGCGTACGAGTCGATCCGCGCGGAGGGCGCCCGGCTGCGCGCCGAGTTCGAGGAGCGCGGCCTCCTGCGCCCGCGCGCCGAGCGGGCCGCCGATCTGCGCGACGCCGTCCCGGTCGCGCGCGAGGCCCTCGAATTCCTGGTCCACGCTCCGCTCCCTTTCCCCCAATGGGCCCTCGATGCCTCCGAGATCATGTCCGATGCGGCCAAGACGCTCGAGGAGCTGGCCACGACCGGACAGGTGAAACTCCCCCGACCCGACCTCGCTACCGCCCTCGCCCGGAGCGAGGGGGTCTACGCCGCCTTGCGCGGACCCCGGCCGGGACGCAAGAGCCTGGAGCGCCTTGCCGCCTACGGCTACGCGCTCGACGTCCTGAAGCAGGACCCCGGCCGCGCGATCGAGCTGGTGCTCGCCGAGGAGGACGAGGGACTGGTCGATCGCGCCGCGATGGATGCCGCCACCCGTTTCGACTCCGGCCTGCGCGACACCGCCACCCGCCGTTTGCGCGAGCACGTTCCGGCCCGGGGACGCGAGCTGGTGCGCCTGCTGGAGCGCGAGGCCCTCGCCTTCCTGGGCACGAAAGACGCTCTGCTCCGCACCCTCAAGGATGCCGAGTGGACGGCCGTCGAGGACGAGCTGACCGGCCGGTATTCGTCGCGTTTCGACGAATGGATCCTGCTCGAGGACGTCACCGCCGCGACCCAGCGCGTCTTCGACTTCCTCGTCTCCCGCCGCGCCCTGCCCGCCCTCGCCGACCTCGTGGTCGAGCCGTCCACGCTGCGCTCCGAGCTGCTCGAGCCCTGGATGAGCGCGCGGGTGGACCGTCGCGGCCCCGAGCTTGCCCGCTTCGCGCGCGACGGCGTGCTCGCCCTGCTGAAGAAGCGCGGGGCGCTCGCCCGCGAGGTGCCGGCGGAATTCTGGGCCGAGGCCGACGCCGCGTCGGCGCGCGAGGCCGCCGGCCTCACGCTCGCATCGCTCGACCCGAGGCGGCTGACGGCGCTGGCGCGCGACACCGTCGACCGGCTCGCCGCGGGCGGCTTCCTGCGCCCGCGCGCGGACCTCGCCGTCGATCCCCCCGACCCCCTCGGCGGCCTGCTGGATCCGCTGCGCTCCTTGACCGGTCAGGAAAAGCCGAACCTGTTCGGACGGCTGCGCGAGACC
>Ga0082335_1008267_pt1 | contig 11965 bp, 11 predicted proteins | sample Subgrocontami58m_FD_72375 | JGI IMG/M metagenome (GOLD analysis project Ga0082335, IMG submission 72375) | Subsurface groundwater microbial communities from S. Glens Falls, New York, USA - GMW37 contaminated, 5.8 m (SPADES assembly) (version 2) ...
TCGCTTGCATCCCGTTTCTCCCGCGTGACCCTCTCCTTCTCCTGCGCGAGATATGCGTCCTCGATGGCGAAGTAGGTCTGCGCCGCGCCGACGAGCTCCTCCTTAAGCGCGCTTGCCCGCTCGAGCTTCTTCACCTGACCCTCGAGGAAGCGCAGGTGCGGGGCGAGTTCACGGCGAAGCGAGTTCACCTGCGCGATGTTCTCTTCGGTCTTCATGAGCTTCTTGCTCGCCTCCTGCTTCTTGAACTCATAGACCTTGAGCCCCAGCGCGTCCTCAAGCATCGCGCGGCGGTCACGCGGAGAGGCGAGGAGTATCCTATCCGCCTCGCCCTGGGAAATGATGTGGTGGCCCGTCTCGCCGATGTTCGCGCCCGCAAGCAGCTCCTCGATATCGCGCAGCCGCACGCGCGAGCCGTTGATGGAGTACTCGCTCTGCCCGTCGCGGAAGACGGCGCGCTCGATGGTCACCTCGTCGAAGTCTATCTTGAAGGCCCGGCGGGAATTATCGAAGGTGATGGCGACGGCCGCGCGGCTCGCACGCGGGACCGTATGCGAGCCGCCCCAGATGAGGTCCTCGGCGCGCTTGCCGCGCATACTCTTCATCGACTGCTCGCCGAGCGCGAAGCGGAACGCCTCGGCCACGTTGCTCTTCCCCGAGCCGTTCGGCCCCACGATGGCGGTCGTCGCATTCGAAAAATCCAAGACCGTCTTCTTGGCGAATGATTTGAATCCGACGATCTCCAATCGCTTCAGCATTCACTTTATTATACCGTATAAAAAATCGCCGCCCCTTTTGGGAGCGGTGAGTCGGGGACTAATTCTTCTTATTCTTTACTGACCGCCCCGCCACTGGGAAGCCATCCAGGCCCCGGCGAGCATGGTGACAATGCCGGTTACGAGAACCGCATTGATCAAAGGCCAGCCGGCTACTCTGCAAATCGCCCCACTGACGATGAGCAGAAGGACAAACATCAACGCAAACTTCGTATGATTCATACGACCTCCAATAGTCAATGAGGCTTGATTTGCAGAACACCTGCAAACCTAGACCGGCAGTGTGCGCCTACCAATCCATCTTGTCAAGGCCGGCTGAGCCTGCGGATTAGATCTTCTCGACCGTGACGGCCGTGCCGTAGGCGAGCACCTCGGTCACGCCCGCGCCGATATCGGTCGCGTCGTAGCGCGCCCCGACGACGGCGTTCGCCCCGCGCTCGCCCGCATGCGCGAGCATCAGTTCGAACGCGTCGGTGCGTGTCTGTTCGCAGAGTCTGCTCCAGAGCGTGATGTTACCGCCGACGATTGTCTGGAGCGCGGCGCCGATGGAGCCGATGATGGAGCGCGAGCGCACGACGATGCCGCGGACGACGCCGTGATTGGCGGTGATGCGGTATCCGGGCAGTTCAAAAGCGGTCGTGACCATCTCCTCTCGCACGGAATTGTGTTCGTTCATATGTCTATCAGTATACATAAAAACAAACACCTCCCCGAAGGGAGGCGTCGCGCACAAAGGGCTGAGAATCAGGAACCTGGAACTCGTTTCAACCAACGAAACACCAGGACCCCGAGACCGACCGCCGTTCCTACCGCGAGCATAAAGGCGAATGTGGCGAGGTCACCAGTGAAAAAGGAGCCCGCGGCGCATACGACACCGGCACCGATCGCTGTGACGGTAAACGTCCAAAAACCGGAGCGATCGGAACGGGTCGAGGTTGAAACGGCGCCGATGAAAGCAGCAAATGAGACGAAAAAGGCGGCGACGGAGAAACGGTCGAATACCACGTAAGCCACTCCACCCATGATCAGAGGTACGACGACAGCCCAGATACGAATCTTCATGATTTGCCCTTTCTGAGTATGTCAATCCGCGAAACCTTTCGCGAACTTCCCGAGAATTATTTAACTCCTACCAACTTATCTTGTCAAGCCTTGCGGCAGACTGTTGGGCTTACTGGGATGCTGGGATGTCTTGATTTTCGTCCTATAGGACAGAAATTGAGACAGTCACCGAAGACGGTATAAAAACAAAGCCTCCCCGAAGGGAGGCGTGGCGCACGCGAGACGCGCGGAAAGGTTCAGGCAACTAGCGAAGAGAGAATCAGAATCACCCCAGCTGCCACGAGGAGTATCCAACGAATGAGACTTTGGATTGGAGAAATCTTGTGACGCAAGAGGCTGAGTGCGAGAGCGATCAAGGTGCAGAGCACCCCGACAACCATGAGACTTGCGAACATGTTCTTTGATGCGTAATACGCACCCCCGACACTGCACGCAACCAAGATGAGCACTTCCGTGCCCATGAGCAGTCTGTTCATTATTTTGATCCTCCGAAAGGAGCCGACCTACGAAAGTCGCAAGCCATCGGCTGCATATTACCTTGCGCTCACCAGCCCATTTTGTCAAGCCCTGCGACGGCAGCGGATTGTTCGGCTTCTTGCTTCGACTGCCCTTCTCCGCGGGCGATTTCGGAGGCGCCGATGAAGACGCCGACGGTGAAGCGCTTATTGTGGTCGGGGCCGACTTCAGAAAGGGTCTCATAATTTGGGGTAACACCGCGCTTCTCCTGCGCGAGCTCCTGGAAGCGGCTCTTGGCGTCTTGATAGGAACGCTTCGCGATGACGTCGTCTATCTTCGTATACAAATTCTTCGCGACGAACGCCTCCGCTGCTTCGTATCCGGAATCGAGATAGATGGCGCCGATGATGGCCTCGAAGGCGTCGGCGAGTATCACATCGCGAGCGCGGCCCGTGTCCTTCGACTCACCCTTCGAGAGCAATAAATAGTCATTGATGCCGAGCGCCTGTGCGCTCTCAGCGAGCGAGACGGTATTCACGAGCGCGGCGCGGTACGCGGTGAGCTCGCCCTCCGGCTTGGCCGGGAACTTCTTGAAGAGGAAGTCGGTGGCGGCGAGCTCGAGGACAGCGTCGCCGAGGAACTCGAGCCGCTCGTTGTGTGAGCCCGTATAGTCGCGGTGCTCATTCAAGTAGGAGCGGTGCGTCAAAGCCTCGGTGAGGAGGCCGAGGTCGCGGAACGAAACCCCTAGTTTTTGTGAAAGTGAAGAAAAATCAGGCATGCGTCTGCACACTGCGGCCCTTCTCGCTACTCGATTTGTCGAGAAGCTTCTGGACGGCCGCCGTGACGATGGGGAGCATATCATCGTAGAAATTGAGGTCAATGATGTCCTGGAGACGGAACCATTTTGTGTCGTCGAGCCCACCCTTCCCCTGCTGCAGATGGAGCGGCTCGAACTCGGCTCGCGCGAGGAAGTAGGTCACATGCTTGCGATATTTCCCGCGCTCCGGATGTGAGGCAACGTACTCATTCTCTCCGATTTTCTCCTCAATGACGATGTCGAGGCCGATCTCCTCTTTTATTTCCCGGATGGTTCCCTCCTCGGCGGTCTCATTCGCGATGGCCGGATTGTCTCCTATCTTTCCTTTTGAAAGCGTCCAGTGGCCGAAGACGTCGTGTACAAGGGCGAGGTAATATTGTCCGTTGTGCTTGCTGTAGACGACGGCACCGCCGAGCCGCTGAAGCGGCATATCCTCGTACTTCATCTTGCTATTCTTCTTCTTTTCACTCTGCTCGTCTTTGCCGGGCTCGCCGAGCTCCTTATAGACGGCGCCGAGAACCCCGTTCACGAACCGGCCGGAGGAGTCCCCGCCGAAGGTCTTGGCGAGTTCGATGGCTTCATTGATGGCGACCTTCGCCGGTACCTGGGTACGGTCGGCGAAGAGGAGTTCGTAGAGTCCTAGTCGGAGAATGTTGCGGTCGACCGGCGCGATACGCGCGAGCGGCCACTCGGGAGCCGCCTTCTCGATGACGAGATCTATTTCATTTTTCTTGGCGAGAACGCCCTTGAGGAGATTGTCCATGAACGAACGGTCGACATCGTCACCGCCGAATTCCGCGATATTGCGCGTGAGGATTTCTTGAGCCTCCTTGTCCGATGCGGCAGTCGTGTCCCACTCGAAGAGTGTCTGGAGGACAACGGAACGGGCTAGATGTCGGTTCGCCATGGAAAGAGCTGTGTGGGTAGTATAGCAAATCCCGCGGCTGTGCAACACAGCCGCGGGGATTGTTATGTTGGAGTATTAAACCCCGCCGCCGAAGCCACTGCGAGCCTTTGGGCGGCCACCGGTCGCGATCTTACCGAAGATGCCCTTGCTAGCCTTGGCCTCCGCGTTCGCGTGCACCTCCTTCGCGTGTTCGTGTTCATGCTTCGCGGCCGGCTCGGTGTCGGGACCTTTTTCTTTCGTTTTGTGTTCGGCCTTCGCCTTCGGCGTGAATATTTGCTTGCCACGGTACATGCCCGTCGCCTCGTCGAGGTGGTGTGGGAGGCGGAGATTCCCGGTCTCTTTATCCTTCACGACCTTTGTCGCCGTAAGCGCGTGGTGCGATCGGCGATTGTTGGTGTGTCCCCTGGTGTGGCGCATTCGAATTGACATACGGGATACCCTACCATGCGACGCACAAAAAATCAAAATCAATGCAGAAAGGTGCGACGATGGATGGCACACGGGCCGTAGGTCTCGAGCGCTTCGTAGTGCTTCGCCGTACCGTAGCCTTTATGTCTCTCGAACCCGTACTCGGGGAACTGCTTCGCAAAGCGAACCATCAGGCGATCGCGTGCCACCTTCGCGGCGATAGAGGCAAGCGAGATGAGCGGGACGAGTTCGTCGCCGTTCACGATAGTCTCTTGCGCGTATTCAGGCGGCGCGCGGAGCGCGCCGTCGAGTTGCACCCGCACCAGCGCGGCGTCCGGCGCGAGCACATTCACGCCGCGCCAGAGCGCGCGGCGCACGGCGGCGGCTATCCCCTCCTCATCGATCGTCTCCGCGTTTTCAAGCTCCACTGCGAAGCGTACGTCCCCGAGAACCACGCGCGCTTCAAGTTGGGCGAACACTTCCTCGCGCTTCTTTTCAGAGAGTTTCTTAGAATCAGCAACCCCGGAAAACTCTTTTAATACGTCAAAGCCCTCCGGCACGGCGACCACCCCGACCGCGACCGGCCCCGCCAAGGGCCCCCGCCCCGCCTCGTCCACTCCGAGCATAAACTTCATGGGACAAGTATAATCGAAGACATGTCCGGACGCTTCATCCACCTCCACACGCACAGTCATTACTCGTTCCTGCAAGCGTTGCCGAAGGTGGATGAACTGGTCGAGAAGGCGAAAAAGGAGGGGATGGATGCGCTCGCGCTGACCGACGGCGGGAATATGCACGGCGCCATCGAGTTCTATAAGGCGGCCAAGGCGGCGGGAGTGAAGCCGATCCTCGGCGTCGACGCCTATCTCGCACCGCACTCGCACCACGACCGAGACCCCAATGCCGACGCGAAGCGCTCGCGCATCGTCCTCTTGGCAGAAAACAACGAGGGCTACAAGAATCTCCTCGCCCTTGTGACCAAATCATGGACGGAGGGGTTTTTCGAGCGACCGCGCATGGATAAAGAATTGCTCCGCGCGCATCAGCGCGGCGTCATCGCGCTCCTCCCCTCCTTCGCCGGCGACGTCGCCCAACTCCTGCGCGCAGGCGACGAAAACGGCGCTGCGGCCGCGCTCGCGGAATTCAAACAAATATTCGGGAACGAGAATGTATTTTTAGAAATTACCCACCACCCGAAAGTTGCCGGCCACGAGGAACTCCAAAAGAAGATCGCCGCCCTTGCCCGCTCAAGTAATACTCCGCTTGTCGCCCAGCATGATGTCTATTATCTCGAACCAGCCGACCGTGAAGCGACCGAGATCATGCGTCGCATCCAGCAGGGCGGACGTGGCAGAAACGAAGACGAGGACTTCTCTTTTATCAGCGAAAAAACGGCGGAGAAATTCTTCAAGGATATTCCCGAGGCGATCGATAATTCCCGGAAGATCGCCGACCGCTGCGCGCTCTCCTTCGAGCTCGGGAAGTGGACCTTCCCTGCCGTCCCCGTCTCGCCGGGGTTCAGGAACCACGACGAGGAGCTGCGAGCGAAGGCATACGCCGGCATCAGTACGCGTGGCTTTACTGAAACAAAAGAGGTCACCGACCGTATCGAGTACGAACTGCAGATCATTATCGGCAAAGGCTTCGCAGTCTACTATCTCATCGTTGCCGACCTCCTCTCCTTCGCGCGGAGCGCCGGCATCCTCACCACCACGCGCGGGAGCGCCGCCGGGAGTCTCGTCGCCTACCTGGTCGGCATCACGAATGTCGACCCTCTTTTCTATAAACTGCCCTTCGAACGGTTCCTCAACCCTGAACGCCCGAAGGCGCCGGACATCGACATGGACATCGCCGACGACCGGCGCGACGACATGATCGCGTACACGAAGCGGAAATACGGTGAAGACCACGTCGCCCAGATCGGCACCTTCGGCACCATGATGGCGCGCGCAGCCGTGCGCGACGTCGCGCGCGCGCTTGGCCATTCCTACACCACCGGCGACCGCATCGCCAAGCTTATCCCGATGGGCTCCCAGGGGTTCCCGATGACCATCGACCGTGCGCTCGAGCTCGAGCCGGACCTCAAAGCGCTGTACGACGAAGACGACGACTCTCAAGAGGTCATCGACCTCGCGAAACGCATCGAGGGCTGCGTGCGGCACGTGGGCGTCCACGCAGCGGGCGTTGTCGTCGCCCCGACGCCGCTTATCGAGTGGACGCCCATCCAGCCCGACCCGAAGGGTACCGGCAAGCTCATCACGCAATACGACATGTACTCCATCACCGACGAGTACGGCGGCGTGGGTCTCCTCAAGTTCGACTTCCTCGGCATCAAGAACCTCGCCATCCTCGCCGACGCCGTCGCACGGGTAAAGGAGACGCGCGGCATCGCGGTCGATATTGAAAATGTGCCTATTGACGACAAAAAGACCTATGAAATGCTGGCGCGCGGCGAGACCGAGGGCACGTTCCAGCTGAACGGCTCCGGCATGACCCGTTGGCTGAAGGAGCTCCGGCCGACGAGCATCCACGACATCAATGCAATGGTTGCACTCTACCGCCCGGGGCCGATGGAGACGATTCCCGCATACATCGAACGGAAACATAATCCGAAACTCATCCGCTATGTGGACCCGAGGATGAAAGAATACCTCGACTTTTCCTACGGCCTCCTGGTGTATCAGGACGACGTGCTTCTCACCGCCATCAAGCTCGGCGGCTATTCCTGGCTCGAGGCGGACGCGCTCCGCAAGGCGATGGGCAAAAAGATCCCCAAGGTGATGCAGGCGGAAAAGGAAAAGTTGACGAGAGGATTCATCGGGTACGGGAAACTTTCAGAAAGCACCGCGCAGAAACTGTGGTCACTTATCGAACCCTTCGCGGCCTACGGCTTCAACAAGGCGCACGCCGCAAGCTACGGCAAGGTTGCGTACCAGACCTCCTATATGAAGGCGAACTACCCGGTCGAATATCTCGCCGCCGTCCTCACCGCCGACTCGGGCGATACCGAGCAGATCGCCATCTTCGTCGCCGAAGCGAAACGTATGGGAGTAAGCGTTCTGCCGCCGGACGTGAACGAGAGCGGGACCGACTTTACGGTCGTTTCAAACGGGAGCGCCATTCGTTTCGGCCTCTCATCAATCAAGAATTTCGGGGACGGCATCTCGGAAGCCATTATCGCCGAACGTAAGACGCACGGCACTTTCAAGACCCTGTCGGACTTCCTCTCTCGCGTCGGCTCAAAGAATCTGAACCGCAAATCGCTTGAGTCGCTTATCAAGTGCGGCGCGCTCGACTCACTCGTATCGGCAGCTCACAAGCGCGGGACATTGCTTGAAAATATAGAAACTCTGCTCGTCTTCCACCGTGAGGCGACGGCCGTGGCGCCGCAGGACTCGCTCTTCGGTACCTCGCTCAGCTCGGTACCTGCGCTATCGCTCCGGCCAGGCAAGCCGACCTCGCTCCTCGACAAACTCGCGTGGGAAAAAGAGCTGCTCGGTATCTATGTCTCCGGCCACCCGCTCGATGCCTATGAAGCACTGACAAAAAAAGCGAGCCTCTCGATTGCAAAGATAAAGGCAGAACCGAAGACCGGTATGCTACTCATCCTGCCCGTGCTTGTCACCGAAGTGCGCTCTATTCTCACCAAGAGCGGCGAGAAGATGTCATTTATCAAAATCGAGGACAAAACCGATTCGATCGAGGCAGTCATCTTCCCGCGGCTCTTTAAAGAGCATATGAATCTCCTCGCGCCCGGCGTCTGCGTGCTCGCAAAGGGCAAGGTCTCGGTCCGCCAGGGCGAGCCCTCCCTCGCCATCGAAGAACTCAAGCCGCTTTGATTTTTGTGGTATTCTCTCCTCTATATGGACGCAGGTGCCGATAAAGAGCGAGACCACAAGAAGCTCGGCAAGGAGCTCGACTTGTTTGCCTTTTCAGACGCGGTCGGCAAGGGACTTCCTCTCTTCACTCCAAAAGGCTCGGTGATACGGCGCGAGCTCGAGCGCTTCATAGTCGACGAGGAGATCCGGCGCGGCTACCTCCACGTCTATACGCCGGACATCGCGAAGCTCGATTTGTATAAGAAGAGTGGTCATTACCCGCACTACAAGGACTCGATGTATGCGCCCATCGAGATAGACAAGGAGCAATTCATGCTCCGGCCGATGACCTGTCCGCATCACTTCGAGCTGTACCTGCGTAAGCCGGTCTCCTATCGCGAACTCCCCATGCGCATCGCCGAACTCGCGAAGCTCTACCGCTACGAGCAGTCCGGCGAGCTGATGGGCCTTCAACGGGTGCGCACCTTCTGCCTCGCCGATGCACATATCGTCTGCGCTTCCGAGGAACAAGCGGTGGACGAGATAAGCAAGGCGCTCGACCTTATCGAATATGTAACCTCGGTCTTCGGTCTCACACTCGACGTGGACTATCGCTATCGCCTCTCGCTCGGCGACCGCGCGAATACGGAGAAGTATTACAAAAATGACGCGGGGTGGGACAAAGGCGAGGACCTACTTCGCAAGCTGATGAAACAGCGCGGCTCGAAATTTGAAGAAGCGAAAGACGAAGCCGCTTTTTATGGCCCCAAGATAGATATTCAGATGAAGAACGTGAACGGGAAAGAAGACACGGCGTTTACCGTCCAATATGACTTCTGTATGCCGGAACGGTTCGACCTCTCCTACATCGGCGAGGACGGCGCGAGCCACCGCGCATTCGTCGTACATCGCTCCTCCATCGGCGCCATCGAGCGCATTATGGCCTTCCTCATCGAGAAATATGCGGGCGCGTTCCCGCTCTGGTTGAGCCCCGTGCAGGCGAAGGTATTGAGTGTATCGGAGAAACACGCGGACTATGCACAGGAGGTTGCAACAGCTTTGAAGGCGGCTGGCATCCGCGCGGAAGCCGATGACTCGAACGAATCACTCGGAAAGAAGATTCGGAACGCAAAGCAAGAAAAAATCCCCTATCTGCTCGTCGTCGGTGATACAGAAGTTGAAGCGAAAACGGTCTCAATCGACAGCCGCGACCATGGGAAATTGGATACAACTTCCCTCTCCGATTTCATAACGAAAGCGAGCGAAGAGATCCGTTCCCGGAAATAACTGAGGTACAAAAAAGCCTGACACCCTTGGGTGCCAGGCTCGACCGCAGATCGCTTAACGGCTCATGTCGACTTCGTAGAGGAACCGCGTGCCGCCGACCAGTTTCCGGTTGTACGAGGTGCTTTGTACGAATACATCGTACTTGCCGAGGTCGGCCGGTTTGATTCGACCACGAATGCCGGGTGGCAATCCGATCATGTTTCGGGCGGCGTTGCCCGAGTACATATCGCCGGTGACTTTGTCGCGGAGAACGACTTCTTTGTTCTCCTGGATCGTTTCCGGCTTTGTGAATTCGTAGAAACCGCGACCTGCGTTGAAGACGAGGCCGTTTTCTTCCACGAATCCGCGGATGTCCGTGGTCTCGTCCACAAACAGGATCTGGAACCGCCCGGGAGACACGGGGTTGAGTCCCCGCGGCACCGGCTTGTATCGGGTCGACTTGTTGCCTCTGCCCGCGAGGACGCGGAAAGACTTGTCGAGTGCTCGGTTCATACGCCCGGCGCGTGCGACGGTCTCCTCGAAACGCGTGAGCGCTTCATCGCCGGCCTGCTTGTAGCACATGGCCTGGATGAGGTCGGGCACCTCGCTGAACTGGTCCAGCGTGAAGTAGAGGTCGCCGAGTTCCCGATAGAACGATTCGGCGTACCTTCTGTTCAGGCACTGCACGGCGTAGATCGTCACGCCGAGATCACGAAGGACCTGGGCCTCGGCGCGCCAGTTGAGGCGCTGTTTGTTCTGCAAATCGTTCTGTGAGTGCGGGACGTCGTCCCCGATGAGGACGAAGACTTTCTCGGCATGCACTGCCCAGCTGTACTGTCGGGCCTCGTTCAGAACGAGTTCGTAGCACTCGGCCGCGTCGCCGCCATCGGTGTAGCCTATGTTCCGCACGAACTGCGTCAGCTTGTGCAGATCCGTGGTGAGGTCGAGGCGCGTCGTGACATACGACGTACGCGCATCGCAGTAGTCGCCGTTTGCGCCGACGCCGATCTCGAGACCGGGGATCTCCGTAAACAATGGCGCGAAGGCGCCTGCGACATTACGTTGAATCTGGCGGATGCACGGCCGGACTGATCCGGTCGTGTCGAAGTTGAAAACCACTTGGTTTTTGGGCACTGAATTACTCCTTTTCTGTTGTGTTTGCGACGAAAGGTTCACCCAACTACAGTTCTAGTCGGAGTAAACATATTATCATACGTCAGTACCTTGTCAATAGCACTGTCGAGCCAAATTTAGGCGCCGAGGACGGCGAGGGCGCGGATGAGGGCGAGCTTCGCGCCGGTGACACCGGTCGAATAGCTCGCGTCGACGGCGGTCGTGAGCGAAGTGACGAGCTTCTCGAGCGTCGGAGTGTTGAGACGCGCCGTCAGCCGTACGAGATCCGGATCACAGGGAACGCCATCAACACGGGCGCGATACGTGTCGTCGAGAAGACAGACGAGTTCTGTAATGAGCGATTCGGGCGCCCCGCCGCCGCGCATATGCTGACGCAGCCCGGCAAAGACCGCCGCACGGTCGCCCTCGACAAGCGCGGCGACGAAGCCGCGCATATGCGGCGGCGTGACATCCTCCTTCGGAGCGTCCGCAATCGATTCGACATTCTCGTAGATCGGCTCGACGCGCTCGAACACCGGTTCGACGTGTGTATACACCGGTTCGGTGTTCTTTTTCATCTTCTCTTCATGAGCGGCGAGCTCGTGATGATGCCGCGAGAGACCTTTCACGATATCTTCTATCGAGATTGCGCCGCCCCGCGCGAAGGATTTGAAGCCGTCATAGGTCGAGTACTCGCGCGGTGCTTCGGTGTATCCCTCGTGCTGCTGCGCGATCGGAGGCGCGGGGGACGCGCGCGGGGCCGCTACAGCCGGTGCGGTCAAAGCAATTCCTTGTGCGTTAAGCGCGGCGACAACACGAGCGCCGAAAGCGCGGATAGATTGGTTCATACGTGGTACTGCATGAAAGAGAATAGTGTACGCAGCTATGAGCGCGAAACTGATAAGCACGAGCCAGTACAGCACGGTACCAAGCGGTCCGAGATCGAGGCCGGTATACGGTATCTGTGAGAGATAGAGATACGCGAGCGGCTGTGCAGCCACGTGCGGGAGAACTCCGAGCGTGACGATTGTCTCAGCCGAACCCCCGCCCCCGCCGCCTCCTCCGCCGGAAGGCGCGGGTGGGGGTGGTGGAGAGGGCGATGCGGTGACCGTGACGGTCGCTGCACACGTCGCTGTACTGCCAACCGAATTAGTTGCCGTGCCGGTAAACGTGGTATTCGCGGGTATTGCCGCCGTCGCGGTTGAGCCGCCAACGACTGGCACGACGTTCCCGATACCGCTATCAATACTGAAGGTAGTAGCATTCGTGGTCGTCCAGGTGAGGACAGAGGCAGAACCGGGTGCGACTGCAGTTGGAGCTGCAGTGAGGGTGCAGACCGGTGCCG
>Ga0082335_1008269_pt1 | contig 11964 bp, 9 predicted proteins | sample Subgrocontami58m_FD_72375 | JGI IMG/M metagenome (GOLD analysis project Ga0082335, IMG submission 72375) | Subsurface groundwater microbial communities from S. Glens Falls, New York, USA - GMW37 contaminated, 5.8 m (SPADES assembly) (version 2) ...
GCGCCCCCTTGCCCACGACAATGATCCCGCCGATGGAGACGACGTTGCCCTCCACCAGGGCGGTTTTAGTGAGGACTACGGAACCGCCTATGGACAAGACCATGCCGGTCACTATGCCGCGTACCGTGATCTGGCCTCCCACCGCCACCGCATTTTTTATCTTGTTTCCTTCGGCGATCGTAATATCGCCGCCGATCTTGACGATATTGTTGCCTTCCGCGCGGGCAGGCGATGTACTGCTAAGCAGCAATATAACAGTAATTATGCAGAAAATATCCTTCCTCATTCTTCAAAACCTTTCTAGTTTTATGATGTAGCACGGCGCTGGCGGAAAAATTCAATTATTCCCGGTAAAATGGAAACAAAAATAATGGCCAGGATGACTAGGGTGAAGTTTTCCCGCACCAGCTGCATATTGCCGAAATAATAGCCGGCGGTGGCAAAGAGAGCAATCCAGGCTATGCCGCCTGAGACATTGTAAAAGATAAAGCGCCCGTAGTGCATGTTGCCGATTCCGGCGACAAAGGGGGCAAAGGTGCGGATAATCGGGACGAAGCGGGCCAGCAAAATGGTTTTACCGCCGTGCTTTTCGTAAAACAACTGAGTTTTTTCAAGATATTCTTTTTTGAAAAAGGTTTTTCCCTGTCGCTGAAAGATGCGCGTCCCAAAGTATTTTCCCAGGGTATAATTCACCGAATCACCGGCAATTGCCGCTACGGTCATGACGGCCAGGAGCTGCGGCATTTCCAGACTGCCTTGGGCGGCAATGGCGCCCAGCGCGAAGATGAGGGAATCACCTGGCAGGACGGGTGTAACCACCAGGCCTGTTTCGCAGAAAATTACCAGAAAAACGATGAGATATGTCCATATCCCGAAAGATTGTATAATCATGTTCAGGTGCTGGTCGAGATGGATAAAGATGTCCACAAAGCCCGTGATGAAATCCATTATTTCGCCTTTTCTTTTCTGAAGATATTTTCTATGTATAATGAGAAGCTGTGGCTCATGTCAATGACAATGTCACGTTTCATGGCGGTCAGCACGACTGTTTTTAAAAATATTTTAGTGGGGGCGAAATGTTGGATGCAGAAAAGAAAAAGATCAGGCGGGAAATCCTGGCCTTGCGGAATGCCCTGCCACAGGCAGAATTAGCCGCAATGAGCAGGAGCATTTGCCGGCGATTTATGAATTTGCCGATGCTTGAGGATTGTCGTGCAGTGATGATTTTTTTAAGTTTCGGCAGTGAAGTTAATACGGACGGCATTATCGATGAATTATGGAGGCAGGGGAAAAAAGTCTATGTCCCCCTATGCAAGCCGGAAACGCGGGAGATGGTCATATTTCCCATTACTTCCTTTGCGGATGTAGAGCCGGGGTACTTCGGCATTCGTGAACCGAGGCAGGATTTGCAGCCGCCTGTTTCGAAAGGCCTAATTGACATGGTGGTTGTGCCGGCGGTGGCCTTCGATCTGCGAGGCTTTCGCGTTGGCTACGGCGGTGGTTATTACGATAGATTTCTCGTCGGCATGGATGTGCCGAAGCTTGGCTTGGCATTTTCCTGTCAGTTAATTCCGGAGGCGCCGGTAGGCGAATACGACCTGCCGGTGCAAAGTGTGATTACGGAAAAAGGGTGTCTCGAGGTTTTGGTTTAGGGTTGTGGCCCAGGTTCTTTTGCTTGCCAAAAGTACCTGGGCTTGTTATAGACGGCCGGGGTCTATGAAAAAGGTATTTTCTGTTACGGAACTAAATGGTGAAATCAAGCGTCTCTTGGAAGGGAGCTTTGATTTGTTCTGGGTCGGGGGGGAGATATCAAATCTCCACCGTCCCGCCTCGGGGCATGTCTATTTTACTCTTAAGGATGAAATAAGCCAGATACGGGCGGTCATTTTTCGTGCTACTGCCGGGAACAGGCCCTTCGCAGGCGCGGGCCGGATGTTTGAGCTGGAAAACGGCATGAGCGTCGTTTGCCGTGCCCGGTTGAGTGTTTATCAACCACGGGGTGAGTATCAGCTCCTGGTTGATAATGTTGAGCCCCTAGGGATTGGCGCTCTTCAGAAGGCCTTTGAGCAGTTGAAGGAGCGTCTCCAGGCCGAGGGGTTATTTGATGCCCGACACAAGCAGGGGCTGCCCCTGCTTCCCCGGCGGATTGGAGTGATTACCTCCCCTACCGGCGCCGTTATCAGGGATATCCTGCATATTGCCCGGCGACGCTTGCCCAATCTCGGCATCCTCATCGCGCCGGCAAGGGTGCAGGGGCCGGAAGCTCCGGAGGAGCTCATTCGAGCCATTCATGATCTTCACGCTGCGGGTGGTGTTGAGGTCATCATTATGGCGCGCGGCGGCGGCTCCCTGGAGGATATGGCCCCCTTCAACAATGAAAGGGTGGCACGTGCGATTTTTCGAGCTCGTATTCCGATCATTGCCGCGATAGGCCATGAAACAGATTTTACCATTGCTGATTTTGTTGCCGACCTGCGCGCTCCCACACCATCGGCAGCTGCGGAGCTGGCGGTGCCTGTGAAAGCGGAACTTGCGGCGGCTATAGAGGCTCAGCACGCCAGGTTTATCCGTCATCAGAACCACCAGTTGGAAAAGTGCCGTGAGAAGCTGGAGTTTTATGCAGCGCGTTTGCCGTCACCCCGTCGCCTGATTGGTGATTTGCGTCTCCATGTAGCCGCCTCTCTTGATCGTGTGCAGGGCCGCAGCAATCAAGTGAGGTTTTGGCAGCGGCAGCAGGTTACTGCGGCCGCTTTACGTTTGCGCCACGCAAGCCCCCTCGGGGATATCAGGAACGCCAGGGGCAGGGTGGAAAACATGCGCAAGGATATCTGTAAAGCCGATGTCGTCACCAGGGAAGAAAAAAGAATGCGTCTGGAGGCCGGCCTGATGCGCTTGGATACATTAAGTCCGCTGGCGGTATTAAGAAGGGGTTACAGTGTGACCAGAATATTGCCGCAGGGTGTGATTTTACGGGATGCGAAGTTGCTTAAGGTGGGGGAAAACGTAGATGTAACGCTGGCGGCGGGTGGTTTTCAGGCGCAGGTGACACAGATTTTGGGGAGTTGAGAGGAATGGCCAAGGAAAAATTCGAAGATGCCCTGAAGAAATTGGAAGAGATATTAAGGAACATGGAAGGGGGGGACCTGACCTTGGAGGAATCTCTCAAGGCTTTTGAAGAAGGTATCAGGCTTTCCCGTCTTTGCGCCGAACGGCTGGATGAGGCGGAGCGGCGGGTGGAAATCCTGCTTAAGGAGGGGGAAAAGGTGGTTGCCAAGCCTTTCACAGGGGAAGCAAGTGAAAGCTGAGCCCGTTTTTTGTCTTACTAATTATCTGGAAGCAAAAAAGCAATCCATAGATGCTGCCCTTGCAGGATACCTGCCCGGCGAGGATAATTATCCCCCCGTAATTTTTCGAGCCATGCGATATAGCCTTTTTGCGGGCGGCAAAAGGATCCGGCCAATCCTCTGCCTCGCGGTCATGAAGGCGCTGGGCGCGGAGGAGCGGGAAAAAGACGCGTTGCCCGTGGCCTGCGCCTTGGAGATGATCCACACTTATTCTCTGATCCATGATGATCTGCCGGCCCTGGATGATGATGACCTACGGAGGGGCAAGCCCACGAGCCACAAGGCCTTCGGTGAGGATATGGCGGTTCTGGCAGGTGACGCCTTGCTGACGGAGGCCTTTGCCCTGCTGTCCGGGAGAGAACTGCGGGAACTTGTCGCACCGGAACTCATTCTTACGATCATTAACGAGATAGCCATAGCTGCAGGCTGTTTCGGCATGATTGGTGGACAGGTGGTTGATGTTAGCTCAGACAAAGGGTTGGCAGACGCTGATACCTTGCATTATATTCACACGCACAAGACGGGGGACTTGATCCAAGCCTCGATCAAGGTGGGTGCCTTGCTGGGAGGGGGAGGCAAAGAAGCGCTGGAGGCCCTTTCCATCTATGGTGGTCGGATCGGGTTGATGTTTCAGATTGTGGACGATATCCTCAATGTGGAAGGGGACGGGGCAAAAACCGGTAAGAGTATTGGCAGCGACGTTTCCCGGGGGAAGCTTACCTTTCCGTCCCTGTTCGGAATGGAGGCCTCTCGCGAGAAGGCAGGAAGGCTATTGCAGGAGGCATTAGAGGCCCTGTCCGGATTTGGTGCAGACGCCACGCCGCTGCGTTTGCTGGCGGAAGGTATCATGGACAGGAAGGCTTGATGTTCTTTTTATGCCGTTGCATCATGACCGATGTTGCGGCACAGATAAAATTAGGATTTTTAGAAAATGGAAAACATACCGTTGCCTAGTGACTTAGGCTATTTGAAAAAAATAAACTCTCCCGAAGATATCAAGCAGTTAGATATCCCCGCTTTAAATGCTCTGGCTGCAGAAATCAGAACGTTAATGATTGAGACGGTTTCCCGGCAGGGTGGACATCTGGCTTCATCCCTCGGCGCGGTGGAACTGGCCGTGGCGCTCCATTACGTTTTTGATGCGCCCCGTGACAAGCTGGTCTGGGATGTGGGTCATCAGGCTTATGCCCATAAGATACTCACCGGCAGGAGAGACAGGTTTCCCAGCCTCCGTCAAAAAGGAGGGCTGAGCGGCTTCCCGAGACGGGAGGAAAGTGTTTATGACAGCTTTAGTGTAGGGCATAGCGGCACGTCCATTTCGGCCGCTTCCGGTATCGCCGAGGCCAGGTGCCTCAACGGCGAGAATTTTAAGGTGGTGGCGGTTATAGGCGATGGTTCCATGTCGGCGGGGTTGGCCTTTGAAGGTCTGAATTGGTCCGGAGATCGTAAAAAGGATATGATTATCATTCTGAATGACAATGAACTCTCCATTTCGCCCAACGTGGGCGCCTTGTCATCTTACCTGAACCGCATCATGACCGGGCATACGGTGACCAGAATGAAAGCGGAGTTTAAGACCTTCCTCAAATCCATTCCCGTTCTGGGGGAGCCCATGCTCCGTTTTGTCCGGCAGGTAGAGGAGTCTTTGAAGGGCTTCGTGGTGCCGGGAATTCTCTTTGAGGAACTGGGGTTTACCTATGTAGGTCCGTTAGAGGGGCACCGCCTGGATCATCTTATCAAAAACCTGGAAAATGTGAAGGCATTGCAATGTCCCGTGCTGGTGCATGTTGTCACGAAAAAAGGTAAGGGCTATCAGTTTTCTGAAGAAGATCCCCTGCGCTTTCATGGCATACCGCCTTTCCATATCGAGACGGGGGAGCTCCTGCCCGAGCTGGATTTGCCCGCGCCGCCCTCTTACACCAAGGTGTTCGGGGATACGATGATCAAACTGGCGAGCGCGGATCGGCGTATTGTGGCCATTACCGCCGCCATGACCGAGGGAACCGGCCTGAGTCAGTTTGCGGCAAAGTTCCCCCGGCGTTTCTTCGATGTAGGCATTGCCGAGCAACATGCGGTTACCTTTGCTGCAGGTTTGGCCACCCAGGGGATTGTTCCCGTGGTGGCAATTTATTCCACTTTCCTGCAGCGGGCTTACGATCAGATCGTTCACGATGTCTGTCTGCAAAAGCTGCCGGTGGTCTTTGCCTTGGATCGCGGGGGGGTGGTTGGCGAGGATGGCTGCACCCATCACGGCATATTTGACTATTCTTTTCTGCGTCCTATCCCCAATATCGTCATGATGGCGCCCAAGGATGAAAATGAGCTTCAGCATATGCTCAAAACCGCGGTGGATTGCGGCATGCCAGCATCTGTCCGCTATCCGCGGGGCAAGGGCCTGGGCGTGCCTATGGATGAGAAGCCGCAAGTTCTTGAGATAGGGAAAGGGGAAGTTCTTGTCGAGGGCGCCGATCTGGCAATTTTTGCGATCGGGGCTTCGGTTTCTCCCGCCCTGCAGGCGGCAAAGACGCTGCTCAAAGAAGGCGTCAGCGTTACGGTTGTCAACGCCCGTTTTATCAAGCCCCTGGATGGGGAATTGCTCTGTGCCACTGCCCTTTCGCTGCGCCGTGTCCTGACGGTGGAAGAAAACGTTTTAATGGGCGGCTTCGGCAGCGCGGTGCTGGAACTCTTTACCGCGCAAGGTCTTCGTGATGTCATGGTCCGGCAGTTAGGAATTGGGGATGCCTTTGTCGAGCACGCCACACAGCATGAGTTGTGCTGCATGTGCGGCATCGATGCGGACACCATCTGTCGGGCCGTCCGCCAGATGGTGTCCTGACGGGTGACATTATCTCCTTCACAGGAACAAGTGCATTTTCTTATTTTGGCCGCACACTTCAGGGCGCTGTTGTTTTCAAAGGGGGTGGCAACTGGGGGGCTGCAAAATACGCGTCAAGAAATTGCTTGACAAATCCCCATGATTTCGATTAGAAGGAGACCTCCAAAGGGGAGTAGCAATCGGTCGCCGATTGACCGACCCGCAGTTCGTCAACACGGTGGCAACACCCGGGCGCGGGGCCTGATGCTCACACATCAAAGTATGCAAGACCTTTATGCAGGGCGTTTTATGCCGTGTGTAAGGGTCTTTTTTTTTACCCACGGCAAACAAGAAACCGGAGGTACTGAATGCGCAATAAAATTATGGATCATGAGATCGCTATGTTAAAAACGTGATATTCTGAAATGTTCGATTGAAATAACTTCTATTACGACCCGGGGAGGACCTACTGAAAGATGGACTGGTTTTCGATGTTACTAATTCTTTGCGGCCTGGCGTTATTCGAAATCATCATCAGCATTGACAACGCGATCATTAACGCGGAAGTGCTGTCAACCATGTCCCAGAAGGCGAGAAAATGGTTTCTCTTCTGGGGTATAATCATCGCTGTTTTTCTCGTCCGAGGCCTGCTGCCCTGGGTCATCGTCTGGGTTAGCACTCCGAGCCTGGGATTTTTCGGTTCTTTTACCGCCTCTTTCAGCTCCGATCCCGCCGTTGTCAAAGCCATACAAGATTCCTCCCCCATTCTCCTGGTGGGCGGCGGGACGTTTCTGGTTTTCCTGTTTTTTCACTGGCTCTTTCTCGAAACTAAACACTACGGACTCATTGGCGAAAGATTCATCGAAAAGCAGGGCGCTTGGTTCTTTGCCATTGTCTCCGTATTGCTGACGACCATCGTGTGGATGGCCATAAAAGTCAATCCCCTGATGGCCCTCGGCGCCGTCATCGGTTCCAGCGCTTTTTTTATCAGCCATGGTTTCAAGGAAAACGCCGAGCAGGCGGAAAAGAAAATGATCGAAGGTTCCTCGGCGATGTCGGACATCAGCAAAATCTTCTACCTGGAAGTGATCGACATGTCCTTCTCCATTGACGGGGTTTTGGGCGCTTTTGCCTTTACCTTCATTATCCCCCTGATCCTGGTCGGCAACGGGATCGGCGCCATTGTGGTACGGCAGCTTACCGTGGCGAACATCGACCGGGTGAAGAAATACAAATACCTGAAAAACGGGGCCATGTACTCCATCTTTACCCTGGGCTGTGTCATGATCGGCCACAGCTTCGGGTTGCACATCCCGGACTGGTTCAGTCCGGTGGTCACATTCTTCATCGTGGGATTTTTCTTTTGGAAATCTCTGGATAAATTAGAGAATCCCTCAGCTAGCAAGAATGAAAGGGATTGAGGGAGATACCATGCACTGGCATCAAAAGACGATAGATGCGACTATTGATGATTTAAAATCATCTCTTCAGGGTCTTTCCTCGGAAGAGGCAAAGAAGCGCCTGGAAGAATATGGGCCCAATGAACTGAAAGAGAAGGCGAAGAAGACCCCCCTGGGGATGTTTCTGGACCAGTTCAAGGATTTCATGATCATTGTCCTTATCTTTGCAGCCATCATTTCCGGAATTATCGGAGATGCTGCCGATACTATCGCGATCATCGTTATCGTAATACTGAATGCGATTATCGGCTTTATCCAGGAGTACCGGGCGGAAAAGGCCATGGCAGCGCTCAAAAAAATGGCGTCTCATACTGCGGTTGTTATGCGGAACGGCATGCCTTCAAGCATCCCCGGCTCCGAAATTGTTCCTGGGGATATTGTCATCCTCGATGCGGGAAGAGTTGTCCCCGCTGATATGAGGATTATCGAAACTGCGCAGTTGAAGGTGGAGGAAGCCGCCCTCACAGGGGAATCCGTGCCTGTCGAAAAGGAGACGGAACCCCTTCATGATGGACACCTCCCCCTGGGAGACAGGAAGAACATGGCTTACAAGGGGACCTTTGTCGCCTATGGCCGTGGAAAGGGGATTGTTATTTCCACCGGGATGGATACCGAGCTGGGAAGGATCGCCACTATGCTTCAGGAGGGAGAGGAGGTGAAGACGCCTCTCCAGAAGCGGCTTGCGACCTTTGGACAGAGACTTGCCTATATCGTTCTCGCAATATGCGCCGCCTTCTTTTTGATCGGGATATTGAAGGGCGGGGATCTGGCGGTGGTGCTCCTTACGGCCATATCTCTGGCGGTGGCAGCCATCCCGGAAGCCCTTCCTGCTGTTGTTACCATATCTCTAGCGCTCGGCGCGAGGAAGATGGTGAAACAGAATGCCCTCATCAGGAAGCTTCCGGCCGTCGAAACTCTTGGCTCAGTCACCTATATCTGCTCCGATAAGACAGGAACCCTCACGCTGAACAAGATGACGGTGGGGGAAATCTATGCAGACGGTATATCGGGACCTGTTGCAGACTTTGCCGCTAAAAGCTCCCTTGTCTTTGACGCATTATTTGAGGGTATGGCCCTTAGTAATGATACCTTGCCCGATGCCGGGGGAAAAGTCATGGGTGAGCCTACAGAGGTAGCCCTCTACATGGCTGCGGAAAAGGCTGGTTTTAGTAAGACGGTTCTGGAGAAGGCCAATCCCAGAGTTTCTGAACTCCCTTTTGATTCTGACAGGAAGCGCATGACTACCTTTCACCGCGATGATGCGGGCCGCATCAGGTCATTTACCAAGGGAGCTGTGGAAGAGGTACTGGCCAGGTCCATCAATCTCCTCTCCCCGGATGGCGGTGTCAAAGATATAGACAGGGACGAACTGAAAAGGGAAAGTGAAAGGATGTCCACCGCAGGACTGAGGGTCCTTGCCCTCGGATTGAGGAGATGGGATCGTATCCCGGAAAAGATGATCCCCGAGGAAGTGGAGTCAGATCTGATATTTCTTGGTCTTGTCGGCATTATGGACCCGCCGAGAGAGGAGGCCAAAGAGGCGATAGCGATATGTAAAACGGCAGGCATCAGGCCGGTCATGATAACCGGCGATCATCCTCTTACGGCGCGGGCCATAGCCGTGAGGCTTGGTATCATTGAGGACGGCTCAAAGGAGATCATCACCGGCAGGGAGCTTGAGAAGCTTCCGATGGAGGAGTTTGAGGAGCGGGTCGAACATATCAGGGTTTATGCGAGGGTTGCCCCTGAGCAGAAGCTAAAGATCGTAAAGGCTCTCCAGGATAAGGGCCAGTACGTCGCAATGACGGGGGACGGCGTCAACGATGCCCCGGCGCTGAAAAGGGCGGACATCGGGATCGCCATGGGCATAACCGGGACCGATGTCTCAAAAGAGGCCGCCCACATGATCCTCCTCGACGACAACTTTGCGACTATAGTAAAGGCCGTCAAGGAAGGGCGACGGATCTTCGACAATATCAGGAAGTTTTTAAAATACACGATGACCAGCAACCTGGGGGAGATCGTCGCCATTGTTGTCGCCCCTTTGCTTGGTCTCCCCATCCCGCTGCTGCCGATTCACATCCTCTGGATCAACCTTGTTACCGATGGTGTTCCCGGCCTTGCCCTTGCTGCTGAGCCTGCCGAAAAGGGCATAATGCAAAGGCCGCCGCGCCATCCGCAGGAAAGCATGTTTGCCCAGGGCCTCGGCGCCCATATCATCTGGGTGGGTTTTCTGATGGGTTTTACATCCATCTTTACCCAGGCCTGGGCTATAAACACCGGTCACGGCCACTGGCAGACGATGGTATTTACCGTCTTATGCCTCAGCCAGATGGGTCATGTTCTCGCCATAAGGTCCGAAAGAGAATCGATCTTTGCCCAAGGTTTTCTTTCCAACAAGCCGCTGGTCGGCGCCTTCCTGTTGACCTTTGCCTTGCAGATGGCTACCATATGCGTTCCTTTCCTGAAACAGATATTCAAGACAGAGGCCCTTACATTGGTTGAGCTGACAGTCTGCCTTGTCCTTTCAGCGGTTGTGTTTGTTGCTGTGGAGATGGAAAAATACTTTAAACGGAGGGGGGAAAGAACGGCTCCAGCAGTGATATCGTAAAAAAGGGACACGGAGGCATACAAAATGTGTTATCGTCATTACAAAATAAATAAAAAAGGAGGCAACAGATGGACCAGAATCAATATCCCAAAAATGAGGTAGAGATGATCATCGAAAAGATCAAAGGGTTAGGCAAATTGATAATTATACCAATCGCAATTGTGCTGCTCTTTATCGCTCAACCGTGGGTTATCGTAGGGCCGGGGCAACGGGGTGTCCTTATACGATTGGGGGCAGTGCAGAAAGGGGTACTTGCCGAAGGGTTTCACTTCAAGCTCCCTTTTGTTGACAGTGCCGTGAAGGTCAATGTTCAGGTGCAGAAGAACGAGGCCAAGGCCGAGGCAGCTTCGAAAGATCTGCAGATCGTATCTACGGTCATTGCCACAAATTATCATTTGATTCCGGAAGCAGTGGACGAGGTGTATCAGAAGATAGGGATGGCCTTTGAAGAGAAGGTGATCCAGCCTGCAGTGCAGGAGGTTATCAAGGCCGTGACCGCCAAATATACGGCGGAAGAATTGATAGCGAAGCGAGGCGAGGTCAGTTCTGCCATCCGGTCGGCGCTGGCCGAAAGGCTTGTGGTCTTCAATATTAAGGTTATCGAGGTATCTGTTGCGGAGTTCAATTTTGCCAGGACCTTCAACGAAGCCATTGAGGCAAAGCAGGTGGCGGAACAGCAGGTGGCCAAAGCAAGGAACGAATTGGAGAGGATAAAGGTGGAAAACGAACAGAAAATCAGTCAGGCCAAGGCTGAGGCCGAGGGGTTAAAGATCCAGAGGCAGGAGATAACCGAATCTCTTTTGAGGCTTAGGGAGATTGAGAACACGCGGAAGGCGGTAGAAAAATGGGATGGAAAGCTCCCGAACGTTACCGGGGGGACGATACCGTTTATTCAGGTTAAGTAAACTCAGCTTCTTTAGTGTGCAAAAAAGGGGCCATATTGTCGGCATAAATTGTTATTTTTTCCATCGTGTTGATATCTTAACGATCGGGATGATAAATCGTCATATTTATAGGCAGATATGCATAACATCCTGATATTATTTCATATACCCTTATTGCCTCATCATTGCTCAATTCGATATAAAATACCTGTTATTGGCTATTTAGCAAATTTATCAACAGGCTTATCAACAATGATCTTCACATTAATGTTGATAACCGCTCTTACCTTACCAGGGGTGTTCGGGGGGCTTTCTGCCAATTGACAAGAGCGGCGCTTTTCTCTATATGTCCGCTGGAAATTTATCCGGGGAGTTTTTGTGATCAACATCAACAACGTCAGTCTCAACTTTGGAGAGAAGCAGATATTCGAGCACCTCACCTGGTCGATTACGGATAGAAGCCGGATCGGGCTGGTGGGTGACAATGGCCAGGGGAAAACCACGCTGCTGCGCGCCATCATGGGGCAGATCGAGCCGGCTGAAGGCGGGATTGATATACCGAACCGCAAGAATCAAACCATGGGTTATCTTCCCCAGGATACGGTGGACTTGGACCCCATCGACCTGATCGGCTATTTTAAAAAAAGGAGCGGCCTGACGGAGTTGGAGCAAGCCATTAAAAACCATGAGCAGCAGTTGGCAGGCAGTTCGCCCGACTCCTCTGACCATCTGCAGGAGCTGGCGGCTTACGAGGCGGCCTTGGCGGCCTTCCAGGCGAAGGACGGCTATGCCTTTGAGGCCCGCGCCAAACAGATGCTGAAGGGCTTCGGCTTTAAGGAAGCGGATTACG
>Ga0082335_1008271_pt1 | contig 11961 bp, 6 predicted proteins | sample Subgrocontami58m_FD_72375 | JGI IMG/M metagenome (GOLD analysis project Ga0082335, IMG submission 72375) | Subsurface groundwater microbial communities from S. Glens Falls, New York, USA - GMW37 contaminated, 5.8 m (SPADES assembly) (version 2) ...
CAATGATCTCGGCGGCAGAGTAGCCGCTGAGGTCTTTGAATTTGGGATTGACGTATTCGATCTCGCCGCGCGTGTTGGTGATGACGATAGAGGTTGGGCTTTGTTCGACGGCGATGGATAGTTTACGTAGCTGTTCCTCTGCTTTTTTGCGTTCAGCGATTTCCTTTTGCGCCTCTTGATACAGCCGTGCGTTTTGGATGGCAATCGCCGCCTGCCCGGCTAGCGCCGAAGAAAATTCAATTTCGTCAGCCGTGAACTCGCGCCGAGCCCGCATGTTAATATTTAGCACGCCAATCACGCGCCCTTCTATTTGTAGAGGTATGCCCAGCCACGACACAATGCCCTCGGACCTTGAGATGTCATCATGAAACCATCGCGAGTCTTGCTGAATGTCAGGAATAGCTAAAGGTTGATTGTGTCGCGTTACCCAACCGCCGCCGCCCTGACCGATTTTGATACCAAAGCCGAGCATCGCTTCGGGTTGTCGGGCACCTCGCGTCGCGACGTTGATCAGTTTGTCGCCTGACTGATCGAGCAACAACACATTGCTCATATCATTGTGCAAGTGCGTCAACATGCGCTCTAGTAAAAGATCGAGCAGCTCTGCCATATCCAATTTGGCGGCGATGGCATTCGTAACATCAGCCAACGCGCGCTGTGCCTCAATTCTTTTGCGCAACGCCAGTTCTGCTCGCTTGCGTTCAGCGAGTTCTTGTTGCACCTGATCGTAGAGCCGCGAGTTCTGTATCGCGGTGGCGATCTGCGCTGCAATTGTTTCCAGCACACGTTGGTCCGATTCGCTGTAGGCATTTGGCTGGATCGACTCGACGTTGACTACGCCGATGATTTGATCGTTGATGTGCAGCGGCACGCACAGTTCGGATCGAATATCTTGGCGAACAGCGTAATAACGCGAGTCCTTCGTAACGTCTCCCGAACATACCGCCTTGCCGCTTTGTGCTACCCAGCCGGTGAGGCCTTTGCCCACACGAGGCTCGCGTGAAGAGATGTAGGCAGCGTCTATAGAACTAAACGAGCCGTTATGTCCTTGGTCGCTGACCGAAAACGGCAATAATCTTCCTGTCCCTTCCTCAATTAACAAGATTGCGCCGAATGTGTAATTGAGAATGTGTTCCAACGAAAAAATGATCTCGCCCGCCAGCGCGTCCGGCGCGCGCAGTTGTTGTAATCTCCGCGCCGATTCATAAATCGCGCTCAGCTCGTTGGCTTGGTGTTGAAGCGCATCTTGTGCTTGCTTGCGTTCGGTGACATCTTGAATCGCGCCGTACATTTTCAAAGGATGACCCTGGGCATCGAATTCCAATTTGCCTAATCCGTGTACCCAACGCTCGGCCTGGTCGTCGTGACGGATGATGCGATATTCCTTGTCGAAAGTCTGGCCTTGGCTAAGAACTTCGTTCCTAAAGTAGTCAACCATCATTGTGCGGTCGTCGGGATGAATCAGTTTCGCCCATCCCTCTACAGTACGTTCATATCCTTCGTCTATCCCAAATAACTTATCAAGCACGTCCGAACTTCTCCACAACCCAGTGGAAATATCCAGAACATAACTGCCCATGTTCGCGATGAGCTGCGATTCTCTAAGTAAGTTTTCGCTATCTCGCAGCGCCTCTTCCGCCTGTTTGCGTTCGGTGATGTCGCGGATGATGGCTGTGTAGAGATCGCGCCCGCCAATCTCGACAAGATGTGAAATAGATATTTCACTCGGAAACGCTTCGCCGTTTGCCCGCAAACAGGTGAGGGCTATTGTTGGATTTTCCATTGAGCGTTTGGTTGAATCGGACTCGCTAAAGGCATGAATAAACTTGCGGTGGTCTTGGCGAACGTTTTCAGGAATAAAACGATCCAACGTTTGCCCAATGGCTTCACCGGATGAAACTCCAAACATTCTCTCGGCGGCGGTGTTGAAAATGATAATGCGCTGATCACTATCAATCGTGACAATAGCATCCATCGTCGAATTGAAGATGCCCTCCAACTGTGCCTGACTTTCTCGAAGAGATTGTTCGGCGAGTTTGCGCTCGGTGATGTCGCGTGCCGCAGAAACTATGTATTCACGATCAACCCGGACATATTTAAGGTTGACTTCCACCGGGAATGTCGAACCGTCCTTCCGTTGGTGGATGCCTTCCCACATCATGAAGCCTGATTTTCTGAGTTCTTCCTTGGCTTTCTGGAAGGTAGATTGGTCGACTATGGGATCGACATCGAAAACACTTAACGCCAGAAATTCTTCGCGGCTGTAACCAAGTTCCAGATACCCCCTCTCATTAACATCAAGAAACCTGCCTGTTTCCAGATCTAGAACTTCAATTGCATCGCTGGACTGATCGACCAGAGTTCGGAACAACTTAAGCGATTCTTCGGCTCGTTTGCGTTCGGTGATGTCTCGTGCCATGCCGCGCACGATTGGCTCTGTCATCCCTTCGGTGCGCACTGTGTTGTTATATTCCCAGATGCGCCGTTCGCCGCTTTTGGTTTGCATAAATAATAATCCCGACGCCGCTCCATCTTGTTTGATTTGACTGATATAGCCGCTGAAGCGTTCTCGCATTTCGGGAACGAGATGGTCGCGGATATTACTGCCGATCAATTCCCTTAGGTCGTATCCCAATAGACGGGTAGCTGCCGGGTTGATGGTCAATAGGCGTCCTTCCATATCGTGTGTGCAGATCAAGTCTTGACTGTTCTCCACCAGATCGCGGTAACGCGATTCGCTTTCGCGTAGATGCTCATCCGCTTTTTGACGTTCTACTTGCGCCCGATCTACCGCTTGCTCTACAAAGCGACCGACAAATGTGATGGATACGCCCATCAGCGCGGCAAACAGCATTGACATTAAAGCGTTCCACAAAGCTGGGTTGATATTTACTTCATGAAGATACTGGTGCAAATATCCTTGTGCCAGAATGAGCAGAACGGAGATGGGTAGAAACGTGCGCAACAAACGGGCGCGCAACAGTGGACCACTGAACAGGCGCAGGATGACGTTGTTAGCTCCGGCGGCGGCGACCAGCCCCACGCCGAGAAAGGTGAAGGCTAAAGCGGCGGTCAATGCCAAAGGGATGGTGGAACCACCGTAGAGCAACGGCGTGCCGTAGGCGTAGCCAATGAGGCTGATCGAACCCACTTCAAAAACTACAAAGCCCAACAACGCCGCGCTATGTGCCGTGCCACCGCTGGCTTGGGCGCGTGACAGAAGATAGATAGCTAACGCGCCGATGAAGAACGTTGCCGAGGCGATGGGCGACATGCGGTTAACCGGAAAGGTTTGCAGCACTTCATTTGTAGGAAACAGAATGGCATCTACCGCCATGTTTCCATTGCTTATCAAGTAGCCGAGCAAATTGATGAAATGAAATGCAGCGAACAGAACAAACGCTATGGCGAAAAACAAATTATGCTTAGCCTGAAGGTGGTGCTGCCAGAGAAGAAGTGAGCCCATGACGATGAATGAAACGGCAGCGCTGATCGCCATAGGAACGACATACTCTGTGAATACATTGGCGAGAGGGCGCACACCGCTGAACCAGCCCAAGAGAACCACCCCCGCCAGCAGAATCACTCCCCAAGCGCACAGATCAGTTACACGTTGCAGGGCGCTCTTGCTTTCGATCTTGGATATGTTGGTCTTAACCATTAATGTCTCCTTCGCGCTTGTGTTTCGGCGGCAGTTCGCGGAGCGTGCCGCTACGCCCGCAGTGCAGGCGAGTCGGGAATTTATTTTGGGATGAGTCTTTAGCAACAACGACTCTCTGTTGCCAAAGTAATGCAATTAAAATTTTGGAAGAATAAAATTTTTTTAAGGGGCGAGGATGAAGAGTAGATTGGGGCGGCGCGGACAATTGCCACGCCATTGGGTGAACGGCGTAGCCGCTCGCCCAATGGCAGGCAGGCAGGCAGGCAGGCAGGCAGGCAGGCAGGCAGGCAGGCAGGCAGGCAGGCAGGCAGGCAGGCAGGCAGTTCTGTGAGATTCCTAAACATGAGCATGGAGGAACTCTCGATCTTCGGGATCAAGTATTATCGGAAATAGACACGACTGTTGTAGTTTTGGCACTCTAATCCGCTAACAAACTTTGTTCCGAACTTCAACTATTAGTGCGTGTGCAACTCCCATGTTTCCATGCAGACTAATGGTTGGGATCAGAAAAATGCTAAACAGCGGATTAGAGAACCACCCCTCCACAACATTTTAAAATCCCAATTTCAAAAATCCCAAAAGGGCAAAGAACTATTTCCGATAAAGTCTATTTATGACAGAGCTAAGTAACTGTCGTATCTATAGTAGAGCTAAATCACTGCAAAGTGATCTAGGCATTTGTAGTGAATAGAGAAAACTCACCCGTTTCTGAAAAACTCTATTCGATAATTCGCGCCCATTCGTGAAATTCGCGGCTAAAAGTTGTTTCCGAAATGACTAATATCTTCCTCTCGCCTGCCTCAACACGGGCTTTGCCAACTCGTCCTCTTTCGCCATTTCGATCTTCACCGCGCAGGCTTTGAACTCCGGAATTTTCGCTTGCGCGTCGAGCGTGTCAATCGTCAAAAGATTCGCCGCCGCTTCAACAAAGTGCATCGGGATGAAGACCACGCCCGGGTTTACTTTCTCCGTCACTCGCGCCCGCAGCACCACCGCCCCGCGCCGCGACGAAACGCGCACCGTGTCGCCGCTCTTAATCGCAAACTGCGCCGCGTCCACTTCGTTGATCTCCACCAACGCTTCGGGATACAGATCATCAAGTTGTGAGTGGCGCGTCATGGTGCCGCCGTGCCAATGTTCCAACAAACGTCCGGTAGTAAGAATTAATGGATACTGATCGTCGGGCGGCTCGGCAACGGGGATGTAGTCGAGCGGAAAAAATTTGCCTCCGCCTGCGGGAAACGTCTCGCTAAAGAGAAACGGAGTGCCGGGATGATCCGCCGTTGGCACCGGATACTGCAACCCAACTTTTTCGATCCGCCCATAGTTGATTCCGTTGAACGCCGGCACCACCCCCGCCATCTCCCGATAAATTTCTTCGGGGCTGCCGTAATCCCATTTTGCGCTATTTACCCGTCCCAACCTTTTTTCGATCCGTTGCGCCACGTCGCATAAAATTTGCCAATCGGCTCGCGCGCTCCCGCGTGGTTGGATCGCTTGATGCACACGCTGAATGCGGCGATCCGTATTAGTGAAGGTGCCATCTTTTTCTGCGAAGGAGACGGCGGGCAAGAACACGTCGGCAAACGCCCCCGACTCGTTGATGAACACATCCTGCGCCACCAAAAATTCTAACTGCTCGATGTGATGCCGCGTCTCGTTTAAGTTCGGCTCGGTCATCATCGGGTTCTCGCCCATGATGTACAACGCACGCACGCCGCCCGCTTTGGCGTTGCTTAGAATCTCTGTCGTCGTCAATCCACGCTTGCGACTCACCCCGCCCGCCTCAACATTCCACGCTTTCTCCCACAACACGGCGTTCTCTTCTTTAACAACTTCCATGTAGCCCGGATAATGAAACGGCATCGCGCCCGCGTCGGACGCGCCTTGCACGTTGTTCTGCCCGCGCAGCGGATTCAAGCCCGTGCCTTCGCGCCCGATGTGTCCGGTGAGTAACGCCAGATGAATCAGAGCGAGTGCGCTCGACGTGCCTTGCGAAAGTTGCGAGATGCCCATGCCCCAAAAGATCGCCCCGTTTTTCGCTTTGGCATACATCCGCGCCGCCTCGATGATCAAATTGCGATCCACTCCCGAGATCATCTCGGCATATTCAGGCGTGAACTTCTCTACCGATTTAAGAAATTCGTTGTAGCCTTCGGTGCGCGTCTCGATAAAAATTCTGTTGATCAAACCTTCTTTAACAATAACGTGCGCCATCGCCGAGAACACCACCACGTTGGTGCCGGGTTTCAACGGCAACCACAACGTGGCAAAGTTGCACAACTCAATGCGTCGCGGGTCAATGACGATCAACTTCGCGCCGTTCTGCATCACAGCCGCTTTCATAAAGTTGGCGATGATCGGATGATTCTCTGTCGTGTTCGATCCTGTCACAATAAACACATCGCTCTTCATCACTTCGGCGGCAGTATTGCTCATCGCCGTTGTGCCGAGTGATTTGATCAGCGCGGTGACAGAGGCGGCGTGACACAAGCGTGTGCAGTGATCCACGTTGTTAGTGCGGAACAGAGCGCGATACATTTTTTGCAGCAGGTAGTTGTCTTCGTTGGTCGCTTTGGCGCAAGCGTAGACCGCCATCGCCTCTGAACCATCGCGCTTATAAATTTCTACGAGTCGATCAGCGACATACTCAAGTGCTTCATCCCACGTTGCCTCTCGCCACTCATTTAAATCAAACGCCTGCGTCCGTTTACCCGCTTCTTGTTTCACCTTACGAATCAACGGCGTGGTCACTCGATCTTTGCTGTAAATAAAATCGTAGCCGAATCTTCCCTTGACGCACAACTGCCCGTGATTGACCACGCTGTCGAATGGCGACGTAACGCTGAAGATGAAATCATCTTTGATGTGCAACTCAAGTGTGCAGCCTACGCCGCAGTACGGGCAGGTGGTGGAAGTGATGCGATCAGGAGTGAGCATGAGTCCTCGTTTGTTTAAGATCTCCGAGTTCTTTAAGAACTCGGAGATCTTAAATCGTTATCAACACTATCGCCACCAGCGTCGCCGCCACGCCCACCCATTGCATGAGCGCTAACCGTTCTTTTAAAATGATCCACGCCAACAAAATTGTTGAGGCGGGATAGAGCGATGACAACACGGCGGCGACATCGAGCCGACCCAATTGCGCCGCCCAAGCATAAAAGGCGTTGCCCGCGGCATCCATCACGCCGACGACGGCGATCAACGGCAGATGATCGATCTTCGGCAACAAGGGTTGACGCAGGAACAACGTAGCGATCACGGTGACGCCGAGTGAGGCGGCGCGCGCCGCCACCAAAGGCAACAAGATTCCACTTCCGCTGGCGCGGTTGATAAAAATCAAAAAGAAACCGAAACCGAGTCCGGCGACTATCGGCAAATTTAATTCGCGCCAATTAATTTTTGAATCGTCGGCGCGCGAGACGAACCACACGCCGATCATCGCCACAATGAAGCCGATCAATTGAATCGTTTTGGGCAAGCCTTCGATGAACATGCCGCCGATCACCGGCACGATAGCCGTGACCACACCCGACACCGGAGCGGCGACACCCATGCGACCCAACGACAGCGCGCGATACAAGGCGATGAGACCGATTGCGCCCGCGACTCCTGCCGCGCCGCCCCACAGTGTTTGTAAAAGAGTCGGCGTTGATTCGGAAAAGGCAATTGCTAAACCGATCAACAAGATCATGCCGATGAATTGTGAGGCGATGACCACGCTGTAAACGTTGGCGCGTTTGGTTGCCAAGCCGCCGCTGAAATCGCCCGCGCCCCAGCAGGCGGCAGAGATCAAACCTAAAAGAATCGGCGCGAGGGAGTTCATCGTTGTATCACGTAAAAACGTAAACAGGTAAACACGCATCACGTATCACGTTTTCATCTCACCACCAACACCGGGCAACTTGCGCGGGCGATCACTTTTTGCGTGTGGTTTCCCAGCAACAACCCGCCCAAACCGCCGACCCCGTGCGACCCCATGATGATCAGATCGCACTTGCGAATCTCGGCGGCGTTGACGATCTCTTCTGAGGCGGGACCGAACAACAAATCGTTGTGAATCTCCAACCCCGCGCCCAGCAATTTCCGCGCCTCTTGTATCAGCTCTTCTCCGCGCAAAGATCGCTCAGAGATAGTGCGGCTGAAATTAGGTTCGCCGACATCGGCTTGTATCGGGTCAACGGCAACCACCACGCGCACCAGTGCTTTAGGTTGTTGCTCGCGCGCCAAGTTTCCTGCCAACTGCGCCGCCTTCCGCGCATGATCAGAACCATCGAATGCTAGAAGAATGTGTGTGAACATAAAATATATTGCGTATACCGTATTGCGTATTACGTATCACGCATCACTTAATACGCAATACGAAACACGATAACCTCTTTACTCCCTCTTCCCATCCAACTTCTCAATCATCTCCGTCAACGCCCCGCGTTCTTCGGCGCTTGCCTTCGGACGTTTCTTGCGCCGCTCACCGCGAGTCATATTCATGATCTCATCGGGCGTTAGACCATCTTGTAATAAAAATTCGCGTTTCGCTTTCAATGCGCCAGTGGGGCATACGCCCACACATTGACCGCAGAATACGCACGTTGTCTCGGTCATGCCCTTATCAAAAAATGTGCCAATGCTCGTTTCAAATCCGCGCCCGCTAAAGTTGATGGCGTAAGCATATTGCGCGTCGTCGGCGCAGACCTGCACACAGCGCCAGCACAAAATGCACTTCGAGTAATCGCGGATGAACATCGGGTTGTCGTCGTGGATCGGATGCGTGCGCGGCTTGCCATGATTGAAGCGAGTCTCGTCGGCTTCGTAGTCGTCTGCCATCAAGTTGATCGCCTCCGCTTCCGAAAGATCAATCGCCGATTGCATCATCTCCAAGATCGTGCGGCGTGCGCGTTCAACTTTTTCGCTGCGCGTATGCACGTTCATCCCTTCGCTTACCTTCACCACGCAAGAGGCTTGAAGCAAACGCTGACCTTCTACTTCCACAACACACATACGGCACAAGCCATTCGCCGTGCAGTGATCGTGATAGCAGATCGTCGGGATGTCGGTCTTGATACTTTGTGCGGCTTTAAGAATCGTCGTGTTCTCTGGAACGGTTACTTGTTTGTCGTTAATTGAGAGAGTTGGCATAATTGAAAAATAGATCGGGGTGAAGGGGATGAAGGGGATGACTCATCCCCTTCATCCGTTCATCCCCTTCATTTATTTCCAAACATTTCCGGAAAAACTTTCATTGCACTTAACACCGCACTCGCCGCCGTCTGCCCCAAGCCGCACAACGAAGCATCGGTCATCGTCCAACCCACATCGTGCAATCGTTCTACGTCGCCCTTCAGTGGTTTGCCTTCAACATAGCGTTGCATTATTTCGTATTGGCGCTGCGTGCCGAGTTGGCAAGGGTAACACTTGCCGCACGATTCGTGTGCGAAGAAACGCGAGAGTCTTAACAACACATCTTTCATGTTGCGCGAGTCGTTGAAGACCATCACCACGCCCGAACCCAGAGTTAACTTCGCCGCGCGTAAATCTTCAAAGGTTAACTTCACGTCTAAATCTTTTTCCGTGGCAAACGTCCCCGCCGCGCCGCCGAAGAGGATCGCTTTCAAATTTCTGTCCACGCCGCCAGCCATCGTCAACAACTCGCGCAGCGTGATCCCAAACGGCACTTCGTATAAACCGGCTTGCTTCACGTCACCCGACACACAAAACAATTTCGACCCTGGCGATTTCTCGGTTCCGTTTTTGCGAAACTCTGCCGCGCCTTGCGACAATATAAACGGAATTTTTGCCAGCGTCTCCACGTTGTTGATCACCGTGGGTTTGCCGAAGAGTCCGTGCGTGGTCGGGTAGGGCGGTTTGATTCGCGGGAAGCCGCGCTTGCCCTCAATCGATTCAAACAGCGCGGTCTCCTCGCCGCAAATATATGCGCCCGCGCCGCTTCGCACTTCAATATCTAAATCAAAACCTGACCCCAATATATTTTTTCCGATGTAGCCCGCCTTTTTACATTCTTCAATCGCATTCTTCACGCAAGTGATCGCCGTTGGATACTCGCCGCGAATATAAAAATAGGCTTGGCTCGCGCCGACAGCGTAGGCTCCCAAGATCGCCCCTTCAATGATTCGATTCGGATCGCCTTCCATGAGGATGCGATCTTTAAATGTGCCGGGTTCCGATTCGTCGGCGTTGATCACGAAATACTTTTGTGATGCCGCCTCACGCGCGCAGCCTTCCCACTTAACGCCCGTCGGAAACGCCGCGCCGCCCATGCCCACCAACCCCGAGCGTTTAACTTCTTCGATCAACTTTGCCCCTTCCACTTTTTTGCCGATAAGCTGCTTCACGGCTTGCATCCCGCCGTCGGCTTCATAGTCGATCAAGGTTGCCGCGTGGCGTCGTCCGCATAACCGTGTGATCTGCCGTAGATCGCCGCCGACGAAATCATCCGCTTCGCGCCCGCGCCCGTTAAAAATATCATCCAGTGATTCATTCGTCACACGGGTGAACGAGATCGTGCGCGAACTGAATCCAACGTGTTGGGTGACGTTGACTGCAACCCCTTCGTTGCACAAACCCAAGCAGGTAGATCGTTCAATGGTGATCGATCCATCTGCCGACGTATCGCCTTCCATCACTTTGGCTTTGCGGCAAGCGGCTTTGATGATCGAGTCGGCGCCGCGCATGGCGCAGGCGGGATCAGCGCAGATGCGCGCCACCGTTTTGCCAACCGGCTCACGATAGAACATGGAATAAAATTCGATCACGCCATGCACATCAGCGAGCGGGACGCGAAGGGCAAGCGCCACTTCGGCGGCGACGGGTTCGGGGAGATGACCGTAGATATTTTGCGCGGCGTGCAGCGCGGGGAGCAATGCGGCGCGACCTTGAGGGATAAATTCTTTGAGGGCAGTTTGAAGAAGCGTGAGATCGAGAGCGGACATGCGAGTAGTTTAAGCGACTCGTGTGTTATGTGCAACCATCAATCGCTTCGCTCACTGTTTTCCACGCCGCCGACTTCGGATCGATCACTTCGAAATGCCCCATGCCTTTAAGCGTGATCAACTTCACGTCATCGCCCTTTGCCAACGCCGCGTCGTGATAGCGTTGAGCGATCTCAATCGGCACGATGTCGTCCCCCTCACCGTGAATCAGAATTTGTTTTGTGCGGGATGGTAAGAGTTCAATCGGCGATGAAACCGCGTAACGCTCTGGAACTTCTTCGGGTGTGCCGCCAATAAAATCTTTAACCACGTTACTGCTCAATCCGAGTTCAAGCGCGCGGCGAAGATCAACTACGCCTGCTAGAGAAATGATCGCCTTAGGTTTAAAGTGCAAATTTGTCATTCCGAGTAACCCATCGCGGGCAGATCTCCGAGTTCTTAAAGAACTCGGAGATCTTAGCGCGGATCCAACCCAACTCGCCAAATGCCCGCCCGCCGAATGACCCATCACGATGGCACGATCCAAATCTAAATTATATTGCGGTGCAATAGATTGAAGATGACTGATCGCGTTCACCACATCAATAAACGTATTTGGGTAGCCGCCACCGTTCCCGATTCTTCGATACTCAATGTTCCACGTTGCAAATCCCAAATCGGTGATCGCCTGACACAAATGTCCGGCATGGGTGAGATCGTACGCCGCGCGCCAGAAGCCGCCGTGAATGTTGACGACGATGGGCATCCCTAAACCCTTCGGGTCTCCAAGACCCGAAGGGTTTTTGTTCGGGATTCGCAAATCACAAAACTGACTCGCGTCATCGCCGTATTTAATTCGCGCTGTGGCTTGAGGAGGAGGGGTTTCAAGAACCCATTCGCTGGACATTTTAAAATTATGAATTATGAATTTAGAATTATGAAGATGTTTTCATCCTTCATAATTCATCCTTCATCCTTTCCCATATCTTTCCCTCACCGCCGGAATTAAATACTCGTCAAACGCCCGCACCATGTTGTAATCCGGTTTCCATTTCCAATCACGCTGCGCCGCCGAGTCGTCTACATCGGCGCACCAGCTGTCGAGGATTGCCTGACGCTTCACGTCTGGCTCAAAGGTAATTTGCGAATTGGGGAACGCGCCCTTGATCAATTTGTGAATCTCGCCCGCCGAAGGATTGAACGCGCCGACGTTGTAAACCTGCTGCCTCAATTTTTTGCGCGGCGCGGACTCTAACATCAATAATGATTTGACTCCGTCGGGCATTGCCATGAAGGGGATGCGCGTGTCTTTTCGGGCGAAACATTTGTAGGGCTTGTCCTGCGCGGGGTAGTGCAGGATCTCCCGCGCAAAAT
>Ga0082335_1008273_pt1 | contig 11959 bp, 12 predicted proteins | sample Subgrocontami58m_FD_72375 | JGI IMG/M metagenome (GOLD analysis project Ga0082335, IMG submission 72375) | Subsurface groundwater microbial communities from S. Glens Falls, New York, USA - GMW37 contaminated, 5.8 m (SPADES assembly) (version 2) ...
TGTCGAATGGTCGGCGATCCGCTCCAGATACCTGACAAGCGAGGTCACCGGAAAGATCACATTGATCGAGGCGGGCGACTTGGTCGCCATGCCTATAAGCTCGGTCACGTATTTTTCCGTCAGGTCGTCAACGGCGTCATCGCTCTTTAAAACGCTGTCCGCTTTTTTGGCGTCCATCTCGACGAAGGCGTCAAGGCTGTCCTTGAGCATCTTCTGAACAAGCATGGCCATATTGCCGAGATCAATGGGAGCTGTGCCGTGGTTGATAATATCCACTACGCGTTGGGCGGAATTCACAGCAAGGTCGCCGATGCGTTCCAGATCGGTAACGATCTTCAGTCCCCGCGTTATGAAACGAAGGTCGCTCGCCGCCGGTTGATACCTTGCAAGGAGATGGATGCACTGTTCGTCGATCGCGACCTCCAGTGCATTGATCGGGTGATCGGCCTCGATGATGCTGTTTGCGAGTTTTGCGTCGCGCGACTTCAGCGCCTTCATGCAGTCTGCGACCATTGCCTCGACCTTGCTTCCCATGAGCAGGATCTGCTGCTTCAGGCTGGTCAAGGCCTCGTCAAAATGATGGTCTATGTGCTGGTTCATCCGTACCTCCCGGTGATGTAATCCTCCGTCCGCCTGTCGAACGGAGCTGTGAATATCTTGTTGGTATCGCCAAATTCGACCAGATCGCCAAGCAGCATGAACCCGCAGTCATCGGAGACGCGCGCGGCCTGCTGCATATTGTGTGTGACAATGACGATGGTATAGTTCTTCTTCAGGTCCTGCATCAGCTCTTCGATGTGGCCTGTGGCTATTGGGTCAAGCGCCGAGCAGGGTTCGTCCATGAGAAGGATGTCCGGTTTGACCGCGATGAGGCGCGCGATGCAGAGCCTCTGTTGCTGTTCACCAGAAAGCTTCAGGGCGTTCTCTTTCAACTTGTCCTTCAGTTCGTTCCAAAGGCCGACAGACGTCAAGCTGTTAAAGGCTGCCTCGTCAAGCGTGGCTCTCTTGGCCGTGCCATGCACGCGAAGACCGTAGATTATATTATCATAGATAGAGAGCGGAAAGGGATTTGGGCGCTGAAAGACCATTCCGACGGACCGGCGGAGCGACAGGATGTCGATATCGTTAATGGGTCTTTCGAAGACCTTTATATCCCCTGTGATCTTGACGCCTGCTATCAGGTCGTTCATCCTGTTAAAGACGCGCAGCAGTGTCGATTTTCCGCAACCGGACGGGCCGATGAGGGCGGTGATCTTTTTCGGAACGATGGATAGATCTACGTCCTTCAGCGCGTGAAACTTGCCGTAGTGAAGATTTAATTTTTTTGTCTCGATCGCAAGCATATTATTTACTGTCTTTGGAGTAGCAGCCTTCAGGCTGCGCCAATTGAATTCACTCGGCGCAGCCTGAAGGCTGCTGCTCCGATTTTTCTATCCGAATTTCCCCGTTACATATTCTTCCGTCTTCTTTTGAGCGGGCGCGGTGAATATCTTGTCGGTCGGGCCGAGCTCTATCAGCTCGCCCATCAAAAGGAACGCAGTCCTATCGCCCACACGCGCCGCCTGTTTCGTATTGTTCGTGACAAGTATCAATGTGTGATCCTTCTTAAGCACCTTCATCGCCTCTTCGACCTTTGCGGTCGAAATGGGGTCAAGGCCGGAGCAGGGCTCGTCGAACATTATCACCTCTGGCTTAACCGCAAGAGTTCGCGCGATGCAAAGCCTCTGCTGCTGGCCGCCGGAGAGCCGTAGCGCCGAGGAATCGAGCCTGTCCTTTACCTCGTCCCACAAAAAAGCCGACTTAAGCGATGTCTCTACGAGCTCATCGGCCTCTTTTCTCCCCACATATTTTTTCAACCTTGGGCCGAAGAGGATGTTCTCCTTTATCGTCATCGGCAGCGGTATCGGCATGGCATAGACCATCCCGATGCGCCGCCTTAACCCCTCCACGTCCCTGAAATCCTTTACATCCTTACCGTCAAACAAAATATTGCCCTTAATATCCACATTTGGGATGCGGTCTATCATCCTGTTTATAGAGAGGAGAAGGGTCGATTTTCCTGAATTAGCCGGCCCAATGACGGTCAGTATCTCGTTTTGAAGGACCTCCAGCGAGACGTTGTGCAGAGTCGCTTTGCCGTCGAAGGTCACGGTCAGATCTTTAATTTCGAGCTTCTTGTTCATTTCAATTTGTAGTTGCCCGATTCATCGGGCCAAAATCAGCCCAATAAATTGGGCAACTACAATGTTTATTAACTCTTTCCCCGCATCAATCTGTGCATCAGCGAATAGGCCGTGATGTTTATCACCAATATCGTGCAGATAAGAACGGCCGCCGTTGCATAGGCGTTCTCGTTCGATATCCCCTCGCGCGCCAAAATATAAAAATGGACGGCCATCGTGCGCGCCGAATCGAAAACCGATCTTGGCATTTGAATTGCCGACCCGGCAGTAAAGATCACGACTGCGGTCTCTTCGATCGAGCGCCCTATCCCCAGAATGACCCCCGTCAAGATGCCGGGAAGGGCATAGGGGAGGACGGACTTTGTAACGACCTGCCAGCGCGTGGCGCCAAGCGAGGCCGCCACATCGCGGTAGGGCTGCGGAACGCTTCTCAACGCCTCCTCTGAGGTTCTTATGATGGTTGGAAGTATCATCGCGGCGAGCGAGAGGCCGCCGGAGAGGATGGACCAGCCGAACCCCAAGATCACGACGAAAAGTATGAAGCCAAAGAGGCCGAATATAATAGATGGGACGCCGGCCAGGCAGTTTATGCCGAAGCGGATCACCTGCGTCACGCGGCCTTCAAGTGTATATTCCGCCAGATAGATCGCGCTTGCAATGCCCAGCGGCGCGGCAATGCCGATCGCCACAAAGACCATCAGTATCGTCCCGACGATCGCCGGGAGAATTCCGCCTTCGCGCCCCATGTCAAGGATAGGCTCCGTCAAAAAACCCCAGCTGATATGGCTGAAACCTCCGGCAAGGACGAACCCAATGATGAAGAGGAGCGCCCCTACGGCGGAGGCGGTCGCCGTGAAGAGGCAGAATTTGGCGATACACTGTGTTATTGAAGGTGCTATGCGCATATATTGTAGTTGCCTGTTCCTGTGGAGTAGCACCCTTTAGGGTGCGCTAGTTGCACTTAGCGCAGCCTAAAGGCTGCTACTCCAATTCAAAACTTCCGTTTAGAAACTTTCAATGCCACTATATTCAATATCATAATAAAGAAGAAGAGGACGACGCCGGTTGCAAACAAAGCCTCCCTGTGCGCGCCGACCGCGTAGCCCATTTCAATTGCGATGTTGGCGGTGAGCGTCCTGACCGAATCCAAAACGGAGGTCGGGATGGCCGTCGCGTTTCCCGAGATCATTATCACCGCCATCGTCTCGCCGACCGCGCGACCCATGCCTAAGATCACACCGGCAAGTATGCCGGAACGCGCGGCCGGCAGCAGGACGCGCCAGGTCGTCTGCCATTCGGTCGCCCCGAGCGCCAGCGAACCCTCTTTAAAACTCTTTGGCACCGCCTGAATGGCGTCGATCGAAACGCCGACGATCGTCGGAAGCGTCATTATTGCAAGGACACATGAGGCGGCAAGGATGGAGAGGCCCGGCCCGCCAAGGTGTGTTCTTATGATAGGCGCGAGCCACATGACGCCCATAAAACCGTAAACGACGGATGGTATTCCCGCTAGGAGTTCTATTGCCGGTTTCAACACATTGACCCACTTTTTTGGCGCGAATTCTGCAAGATAGACCGCGCAGGAGACACCAAGCGGTACACCGAGGATCAGGGCGCCAAACGTTATCCATAATGAACCGATGATGAACGGGAATATGCCGAACTGTCCCTGAAGCGGAGACCATTCCCTTCCCAGAAGGAAATGAAAAAGTCCCGACTTGGCCATGATAGGAACGCCCTCCTTAAATATAAAGAGGGCAATGAGCGCAAGGATGGCTGTAGATGAGCAAGCGGCGAAGAAGAGCAATTTGGAGATTAGCCTGTCCATTAATTGTGTGTCATTGCGAGCGCCGAAGGCGCGCGGCAATCTCCCGCGAACAATTGAGTTCGGGGGATTGCGGAGCCTGTTCCGAGTGAAACGAGGAATCTCCCGCAGGAGTTTGCTTCGCTTCGCTCGCAACCGCTTGCGCTCCTCGCAATGACATTCATTTAACCGATATCAGCCCCTCTTTTTCGAGGGTCTTTTGCGCCTCGTCGGAGAGGACATAGTCTATAAAGGCCTGGACGTTCGGTTTTATCTCCCCCTTGGTCAAGAAATAGACAGGCCTTGCCAGCGGATATGTATTCGCCTTGACGTTCTGGTTCGTCGGGGCAACTCCGTTGAAGGCAACGGCCTTCACTCTATTATCCACAAGCCCGATCGAAAGATATCCGATAGCGTTGGGGTCACTGGCGACCGCCTCTCTGACCGTCCCGTTTGAATTCTGAAAGAGAGAGGAGGCTGTTAGTTTGTCTTCTTTTAAAACCATCTTATCAAAAGACCTTCTGGTGCCGCTCCCTTCCTCGCGGGATACGACCCTGATGACCGCGTCCATCCCCCCCAAGTCCTTCCAGTTCGTTATCTTGCCCGTGAAGATATCATGGGCCGCCTCTGCGCTTAGATTTTGAATGTTATTTTGCGGGGAGACTATTATTGCGATCCCGTCGCGCGCCACCGTCGTCGGATGCAATTCTTTTGCCTCTTGCGGGAGTTCAAGGAGGTCAGCCATGCCTATGGCGGCGCTGCCGGAGATGGCCGATTGGATCCCGACCGCAGAACCGCCCCCCTGCACATTGATGCGGACGTCCTTGTGAACCTGCATGTAGTGTTCGGCCAGCTTCTCCGCGAACGGCTGAAAAGCCGTTGAACCGGCGAGAGTTATCGTCTGATTCGACGATCTAGAGCATCCCAAGGTAAATAGACATACCACACCCAGCAATACGACCAGCAAGAACGTTCTTTTCATAAGAATCCCCCTTATGACCGGCATGTCTATCCGAATAGAAAAGCAGTGTCAATGTTCGTGAAATTAATTTGTGAAATCAATCGTAATTATTATTGTTCGAGCGAGCGGAGCGAGTCGAGAATCGAATTGCCCGTTCTCGACGCAACCACGCTTCCAGCGTGGTTTTGCTCGAACAATAACACTTTTTTTCTAGAATTTGCTTGAGCAGTTACGTAGAACTCCAGATCGTCATCCTGAGCGCTAGCGAAGGATCCAGAGAACACCCCGTCCGTCATTCCCGCGATAGGAGGCAATTGACGCATATCCCAAAGCTGGGGACGGTTTCGCTTGATATGCCGTTTCCTTGGGGAAAGACGTAGCGGGAGGCGCCTGTAATGACCCCAATTGCCAAGCCGCCGGCTATTTTGTAACTGACACCGACGCCGACACCGGTGACCGGCTGCGATGTATCATACGGGTTTTCGGTCTTTTTTGACTGCTCTCCGTAGGCCCAGAATTGCCAGTTCTTGGTCGTGAAAAGGTTTGCCCTGGATCGCAGGTGGGACGGAAAGGCTGCTTCAACTGAAGCATATGAGGCGGGCAGGACCACATCAGCAGGAACTGAAGGGATCGTTATATTGAAGAGTCCGACCGAATCCGGCAGCGCAAATGGTGCCGTTAATGTCGATTCATAACGAATCGTATGACTTGTTTCGGTAATTCTATCTGGTCCGCTCATAATTTCTCCTTTTGTTGCGCACTTTAGTGCGCGATTGATTGCAATTCATCGCGGGCTAAAGCCCGCTACTCCAATCACCCGATAAATCGGGCAACTACATTTTTCATTTTAATGAACATTCTATTTTTTGCTAAAGCATAAACCGTGCCATCTAGGGATTCGTTGATATGGGAAGGGGTTTTTGAAGTAGCAATGTTCGGGAAACCGTTATCTGTCTTGATTTTCGTGGCTACGCACAAGCGTTAAATGGAAGAGTGGAGGTAGCGCATAAAAAGGTGGATAACTAGTAGCGTTCGGATTTCCGAACCCGAAATCCGGATTTTGAGATTAATCTTAGGCGATGTCATTGCGCCTGCCCGTCGGTCGTTTGGAAGGAGGCCACGAAGTGGCTGCGGCAATCCCCAGAAATCAACAACCTCACCTTATGACCGGTCTGACCGGCAGCATGAAAGGCAGGCCCGTCATTGCCGGATCGACATACATGGCCCCGCCCGTGTCCATTCCCGCGCCCATTCCTTCCATACCCATTCCTTCACCGGCAAGTTCACCACCTGCCTGTTCGCCTGTTATGCCGGCACCGCCGTCAAAATCGGGCGGTAATTGACCGCCGCCGTTCCTTCCGTTCATAAGTGATCCGATAGCCGTCTCTACCGACGCAGCCCCTTTCAGCAGGTGCAGATATGGCATCGCTATCTGAAGTCCGGCGCCTGCGGCGGCGTTAAAGATGCCAAATACCGGCCCGGTGGCCATCTGCAGGACCTGCGCGCCTGCCGCGAGTTCCCCAACCCGTTCTTCAAGCGAAGGCCTGCTGTAATGCTCTCTTTGCCGCCCCATTTTTTCCACGGCGTCGACCACCGCGTTCACATCGCCCGCAGCAAGGCCGCCCAAAAGTTCGGCCACATTTGCAAACTCCTCATTGGTCAGCTGCCCCACCTGGCCCCAGTCAAGGATATAGACCATATCCCTTTCACTATTATAAATAAAGTTACCCGGCTGGAGGTCTGAATGATAAAAACCGCCTGCCACAGCGCCAAAAAATGCCTCGCGGATCCTCTCTGCAAGTCGTGATCTGGCGCCCTCATCTCGGACCTTGCTTAAAGGGACGCCCTCAACGAACTCCATGACGGCGACCTTTTGCCAGACCATGCCGTCCAAGAACTTTGGAGTTGCCACGCCCTTCGGCAGCGAGTCACCGGCCCTTGCCTGATTTGCGCGTTCTTCCCCCAGATCAAGCTCGTCCTCAACGATCCCAAGATAGAGGTCGATCAGAGATAACGCCTCCGAAATGCCTTCTCTCTCCCCTTCATAAAGCCTTAACCTGTTCCTCACCTCGTTAAGCTTTTGCAGGGCATCCCTGAATTTTTCCTCCTTGGTCTCCGGTATGACCTTGACGGCAACGGGGGTCCCGTCTTTGAGCCTGCTTTTATAGACCTCTCCGATGGTCCCCGAGCCGAGCGGCGTCGGGTCGAGATTGGCGAGGATAGATGCTTGTTCCGGATGCCCCTCAAATGCCACGGCGATCTGCCGTTGAACGATCCCAAGCGGGGTCTGGGCCACATTTGCCTGCAGGCCGGAGAGTTCTTCCCTTATCTCCTCCGGCACCTGCGGCCAGGTGCTCAAGAACTGACCGATCTTTTCAAGCCCTGTCCGTTCAAAGAAGGTGCGCGTTGCATCGCTCTCTGCCTTGCCCTCCATCTCAAGGGCGATCGCCTGCCTTGCACCGGACGAAAGCTGTGCCAAAAATCTGCGGACGAGAAAGTTTTTTAGCCAGTCGGCGCCCTTGTCGTATCTGACATCCAGCTTTATCTTGATTTGAAGAGCTTCAAAGGGAGGGGCGAGGAAGCGGCACAGTCGATCTTTGAACAGAGGATAAAAACCAAATGGTAAGCAAGAGCCAATACGCAGACAAAGAGGTTAAGGCTTGTAGATCTGTTCTTTTGGAACTTGTTCATCGAGGGTCTTGAGAAGATAAAAAGCAAGTTCGCCTCCATAGAGCATGTAGGGCCGAAATGGGTAGCAGACTTTCTTGAGGTGACAGAAAAAGAGGATAGGGATATAATCATACGCAGGGCGTATGAAAAGATTTCCGAACTCCTCGATATCATGAAGATTGATTCATGGGAAGGTTTAATGAAAACTCGCCGAACGGAGGAAGCGTAAGACAGTAACAGCTATGGCGATTCGAGTTGGTCTGACCGGTGTCCTGTATTTGATGTCCCATTCAGCCTCTTGCCCCGTGACGGGCGGTTGCAACGTCAAGACCCCGACACTTACCTTTGACATGGGAATATTGAAAACCTTTATATTCCGAAAAAATTTAAAATACTGTTCGAATGATTACAAAAAGTAGTCTCTGTGCCACGAAAGCTCAATAATACAGAAACGTTGTCATCTTCTGATTTAATTTCTTGAACATCATTTCTCTTTATCCATTTAAATCCGTACCTGTTGATAGCTTTTCGGCCCCACATTTGTTCCAGCACGACATATGGCAATACTCGCTCCACTTTGTCATAATTTTGCTCAAAAATGGGATAGCCCGGTTCCCATGCTGTAGCTAGCTCCCCAAGAAAATCCTCGTCCTGGCTATAGCCAATCCAGCAAATTTTGAGTTTTGCCTTCTTTTTTGCCCATCGTTCAGTCGCTCTTTTTAGCGCTGAGGGCCAATCGGAGATCGACGCCCTCCCCCCGGAACAATATATGCTGAGCGAGGCGACGGACAGGCTGGCAAATAAATTTGTGAACAGCATCACCCCGCATGAGGTGACAGAATTCATAAAGCTCAAAAGCCACAAGACGTGCAAGGCCGGTGTCAAGCTTGCAAAGGCGGGCGACTGGCAGGGGGCGATCGATCTGTGGGATGAGGAACTGCGGAATAATCCAAACAACGACATTGCCATGTATAACTTGGGCATTGCCTATGAATATCAAAGAGACTACCAGCGCGCGCGGGAGTACTACCGCGACGCCATGCGCATCTCCAACAAGCCCCTCTATAACGAGGCCTGGGTCAGGATCCACGACATCATCCAACAGAACGAAAAGTTGGCACGCCAGTTGAAGGGGAGAAAGTAGTTGTTCCGTCCGCAATCCCGAAATCGGAACAAATCATGTTCTAAAAATGGAACAGCCACAATAATAGAAATGCGTTAAAAATTTCAACGGCTATCCCCCCGAATTTTCATGTAAATTTTAGCTAGTAAATCGCCCATCGGTCAGTGACTTGGCACGGCTTTTGCTAGAGGAGGCATGGGGGACACAAAAAAAGTCGTATTTAGTTGGATGCTGTGATCGGTTCTTTGACAAGTTAATCAGGACACGCCGTCAATGGTGGCAGGAAAGACAAGAAAAACATTGTTAAAAATGCCTGAGCGTTGTATTGGCTTTAGTGTGGAATGGATTCTACTTCTTCAAAAATCTTCCCTTTTCTCCGGGAGTCCTATTGAGGATCTGGAAAAGCTGGTTGCACATGCCAGAATAATAGATTTTAAAAAAGAAGATCCGATAATTCAACAAGAAGAGCAGGGGACAAGCTTATTTCTCATTTTAAATGGAAGGGCGAAGGTCGTTCGATACACTGAAGATGGCAAGGAAATTATTCTTGATACATTATCGGTAGGTGAGCATTTTGGTGAAATGGCACTTTTCGATGGGCTGTCCCGTTCTGCATCGGTAGTGGCTTCAACATCGGTAAAGGTGTTAGTGGTTGATCGTCCCTCCTTCATCCGGTTTCTCCAGCAATGCCCCAAAACGTTGGAGCATTTACTCAAGGAGTTAAGCCTTAGGTTGAGACAGGCAGACCGCCGAATTGAGGAGTTATCCTCGTTAGAGCTTGCGGAACGTTTGAAGAAGATTTTAGCAGATCTCGGGAAAGATGGTGGTCAGAGTTCGAAAGGCGGTTTTATCTTAAAAGAACTACCAACACATCAGGATTTAGCCAATATGGTAGGGGCCTCCAGGGCGCGTGTTTCAGAAACTCTGGCTCATTTAAAGAGGGTGGGGTTCATCAAAAAGTTAAAGGATAGCATCTTGATTTCCTCCCAACATACTGAATAGCAAGCATTTTTTATCTCCACAAATATTTATCCATTTTGTGCCCTACGGCACAGACAACTCCTTAAAGGCTAGAGTAGGTATAGCACCAAGATTTTTTAAACAACTTAACGGGGAGCAAAAAAAAGGAGAACAATATGAAAAGAAGAGCAGCACTAGTAATGTTAGTCGCGGTTGCCCTGATGATGAGTGGTTGTTACCATTTTCATCATTCAGCGGGTCTATCGCAGAAGAACGTTGCCATGTCGCCGGTGAACGGCAAATCAAACGGCAAAAGGAATGCAGTCCCAAAGGCATTCAAGGTCGAAAAGAAGTGGGTCCCTATGTGGGTGTGGGGGCTGAAGGGTAAGGACATTCCCGTGGACGACTGGATAGCAAAAGAGATCGGCCCGAACAAAGAGGTAACGAACGTTTCAATAGATACAAAGGCCAGCTTTTTAAACGGCCTGCTTCACACGGTCACCTTGGGCATTTATTGCCCGCAAACCGTAACAATCGCAGGGGAGTATAAATAAAGGAGAACATATGAAAAAAATATTCACAAGATTCGTTATTTTCGCGCTTCTGATCGCCCTGAACGCCATCGCGGCAACCTTTGGCGGTGCTGTTGGATGTGGTGGCGGCGGCGATGACAATAATGAAGTAGTAACGCCTTCTCCGAGTCCATCTCCGACACCTTCTTCAACACCTTCTTCTTCTCCATCGCCTACTTCTTCGCCAAATGGTTCTGGCTATTTGAACGTAACCGATGTGTTGAAATATGGTGTGTTAAAAATACCGGCAGAGGCAGGTGTAACTTCAAAAAGTCCATATGTTTTTGTTAAGCTTTATCTGTTGACATCATACTCATGTCCAAGCGGTTCTAAAATGTCTTCTATTTTAGCCGGCGATGTTAACCAGGCCGGTGTGGGATTTTTAAATAGCGGGACAGAAGGATTGGTAGCATATCAAATAGGCTGGAAATATCCCACAAAGTTGAGCAGCGACAAGACAACTTTTAATCTCTTATTTCGTGAGGTATCTCCAGACGGGAGCGCATTGGAACAAAACTGCAACAGCCTGCCCTATAAATCAACGGATGACAAAAACATTCTGAATTTCGAATGCAGCTTTTCATTATTGGATTCATATCAAGACACATCTTATGAAGATAAATGTAAACTCGTTTTCAAGTATAAAGAAGATAAATATATTGATACTACGAATAAATTGTTTGATGTGAATGCAGTTCAAACAGTCTTTGTTCCGTATTTCTACGGCTCTGTGGTCCAATCGATGATCGAGGACCCAACAGCAGAAGGAGTATTTTGGCTCGGTTTAGACGATAATCCGGGTGGAGATGGCGGTGAAAAACTGATCAAATGGGAAACAAAAGGGACGTTGACGCCAAATGATGACGTAACGACCGATTTCACATCTTCAGTATCTAACACACAAGTTAATGTTTACCAGATGAAAGCCGATTCAACTGGTGGAATATGGTTTGCTTTATCTGCAGGTGATGTTGGTGTTGCTTATAAAAGCAGCTCGGGGCAGTGGAAAAAATATTCGTTAATTGACAAGTATGGCGGTGAAAAGAAAACTATTCGTTCGATAGCCATAAGAAGCGATGGAACACCATGCTTTGGGGAGTCTTCAGTCTTTTGCTTTAAAAATAATGTATGGCAAGAGATCACTGTTCCATTTGGCTCATATTCGCTTGAAGCCGATAGTTTGAACGGCCTTTATGTCGGGACGCTGTATTGGGGGATGTACTATATAGATGGCAGCAATAAAGTTACTGAATTAAATTTTGGTATTCCTGAAATAGATTCTGGCAGCATTCAAGACATGGAAATAGCTGATAATGTTTTGTTTATTGGGACATATGGCGATGGACTTTATGCCTATGACCTGAATGAGCAAAGCTTGATAGCTTCTTATTCAAAATATAATGAAGGCGCGGAACCAATAGGCGGCGACAATGTCGAGGAAATCTATGGGGACGATGTGGCCGTATGGTTGGGGCTGTATGGTTTTGGCCTGGGATATTTGGATGCCGAACTTAAATACAATGATTTTTCAAGTCTAGGCAGCAAAGTTCCCGATGCTTGTATCCATGACATTATCAAGGACAAATCTGGTCGTATTTGGACGGCTTGCAACGGTGTTAAAGTCATGGAGGAAATGTCTTATGGCGAATAGCCGAGGCATTTAAAATTATGAAAAAAATGTTCGCA
>Ga0082335_1008274_pt1 | contig 11958 bp, 4 predicted proteins | sample Subgrocontami58m_FD_72375 | JGI IMG/M metagenome (GOLD analysis project Ga0082335, IMG submission 72375) | Subsurface groundwater microbial communities from S. Glens Falls, New York, USA - GMW37 contaminated, 5.8 m (SPADES assembly) (version 2) ...
CACTCGCAACGGCGGAAGCAGAACGGTGGACGGCGACCTCCCGTCTTCGCCCTCCGGGCTACGACGAGGCGAGCAATCCATGGCGCGCCGAAGGCTCGGCGAAGGCGGCCGGCCGCCGTCGGGCCGCGTCCGCCGGAAGAACGCGCCCGGAGGTCGCGTTCCACCTCGATCCGATTGCATGACTCCGGCCGAGAAAGATCCTGCTCCGCGGTAAGACGAAGTCCGGCGCGACTCACACCAGTCGCACGGCAATGCGCACGGGAGCAGGTGCCCCGAGTTGGATCGCACGCTTTCCCGGCGAGGCCGAACCGATGACGACTTCGTAGTCGCCGGGCAGCCAGACCCGTTCGCCGTCACCGGCCACCTGGCGAAACGCGTCGGCGGCGAGCGTGAACTCCACCTGCGCGGTTTCATTCGCGCGCAGGGCGATCTTCTGGAAACCGACCAGGATCGCCCGGGGCGTCTCCGCCTGAAACCGGGGCGGCACCACATAGCACTGCACAACCTCGTGCGCCTCGGCCGGGCCGAGATTTTCCACCGTGCTGCGCGCGACGAATGTCGCCGCCGCCGTCAACACTCCGGCGTTCGCCGACGGTGCGCGGTAGATCAGCCGGGCGTAGCCCAGGCCGAAGCCAAAGGGATACAAGGGTTCGACGTCCGCAAATCGATACGTGCGCCCCAGCATCCGGTAATCATCGAAGGCCGGCAGATCGCTCGTGCTCCGCGGCACGGTCACCGGCAGTTTCCCGCTGGGAACGATGTCCCCGAAAAGTACATCCGCCAGCGCGCGGCCCCCCTCGCAACCGGCATACCAGGCGTGCAGCACCGCGTCGCAGAGTTCGTGCTCCTCCGGAATCGCCAGCGCGCTGCCGCCGGTCAGGACGAGCACGAGCTTCTTCGCATGCCGCCGCAATTCGCGGAGGAAGCGCTGCTGAACCGGCGGCAGCTCGATCGTCGCGCGGTCGCCACCGGAACCGGAGGCCACGGCGTCACCCTCCTCGCCCTCGAGGGTCGGATCGAGTCCCAATACCGCGACGACGATTTCCGCCGCCGCCGCCGCGCCGAACGTGTAGTTGAGACCGGCGTTCGTTGGCTGGCTGAGCGGACAGCCGGCGCGGTATTCGAAGATCGTGCTCGGATCGAGCCGGGCCGCGATGCCTTCCACGAAGGTGACCATCGGCGCGCTCATGCCCGCGTAGTTGCCGAGCAGCGCGTCGATGCTGGCGGCGGTCGGACCCACCACGAGCAGCGAGGCGGGGTTCGCGGCGAGCGGCAGCAAGTTGTCCGCATTCTTCAGCAGCACGATCGCTTCCGCCGCCGCCTGCCGCGCGATCGCGCGATGCGGCGCCGAATCCACCACCGTGAGCGGGATCGAGGAAAACGGCACGCGCTCGGGCGGATCGAAGAAACCCAGTTTGAATTTGGTCGCCAGCACCCGGCGCAGCGCCGTGTCGATCGTGGCCTCCGGGATCGCGGCGTCGCCCACCGCGACGAGGAGATCGTTGAACGTGCACCCGCAGTTGAGATCGCAGCCGCGCCGCACGGCGAGCGCGGCCGACTCGGCGGCGTTGCGGGTGACCTGGTGATGGCGGTGAAAATCGTCGATCGCGCCGCAGTCGCTGACCACGTGCCCCGCGAATCCCCACCGTCCGCGCAGCGTTTGCCCGAGGAGAAACTCGCTGGCACAGGCCGGCTCGCCCAGCACGCGATTGTAGGCCGCCATGACGGCCTCGACTCCGGCCGCCACGAGTTTTTGGAACGCCGGCAGATACGTCTCCGCGAGATCCTTCGGCGTCGGGCGGGCGTCGAAGGTGTGCCGCGCGGACTCCGGGCCGCTGTGCACGGCAAAGTGTTTCGCGCACGCGGCCACTTTCAGATAGTGCGGATCATCGCCCTGCAAGCCGCGCACCATCGCTACGCCCAGCTCGCTCGTCAGAAAAGGATCCTCGCCAAAGGTCTCCTGGCCCCGGCCCCACCGCGGATCGCGAAAGATGTTTACGTTGGGCGTCCAAAACGTGAGTCCCTGATACTGGCCGTGCCGGCCGGCGGCGGCGGCGAAATGATGCTTCGCCCGCGCCTCGTCGGCGACAACGCTCGCGAGGTGCTGGACGAGCGGACGATTCCACGTGGCCGCGAGCGCGATGACCTGGGGGAAGACCGTCGCGCGACCGTTGCGCGCCACACCGTGACAGGCCTCGTTCCACCAGTTGTAGGCGGGAATCCCGAGCCGATCGATGGCGTTGTTCTCGTGAATCAGCTGATTGATTTTCTCCGGCAGGGTCAGCCGCGCCACGAGATCGTCGATCCGCACGGCGCGCGGCAGATTCGCGTCGCGAAAGGGGAAAGCCATCGCGGCCGCGGGGCTGGGCCGGGTGATCGGTGGCTGGGCAATGGACGGAGTAGGCATCGAGAACTGCACCGCTACCGGCGGTGAATCGCGCCGCGTTCGAGACAAGGCCCGCGCGAAGGGGCGGGAGGATCACTCGCCACGCGCGGGGCGCGGCGCAAAAAAATCGTTGGGCTAACTGTAGCGCAGAAGATTGCGGAATGCGCCACCGAAGCCCGCGGTGCCGTCGTTCGCTCTGGGTGGGTGTGGCTGTACGGTAGGTGGCGCGCTCCCCGCGCCACCTGCCGTCGGCCTGCGAGACTCTGGCCGGTGGCGCGACCCGCACGCCACGTTCAACGAGTCCGGGCGGCGCGCTACAGTTAGACCAAGGAAATTTTTGCGCTCGGAAGTCGCGGCGCCTTGGTAACTCGCGACGAACCTCACCCCGCCGTCGCCCCCGCCGCGCTGCGCCGCCGCGCCGCGCGCCTCGTCCATTTCAACCTCGCCGCCAACCCCAAGGACTCCCATGAAAACCCGCCGATCGTCGTTTCGCGCCCTGCTGTTCGGAGCCGCCGTGCTCTGCCCTGCGCTGACTTCCGCCCAAGTGGCCCCGCTGCCCCCCGCCACGGCGTCTTCGCCATCCGCGGGCCAGAACGATTCCGATGTCGTCGTGCTCACCCCCTTCGAGGTCTCGACGTCCAAGGACAACGGATACCTGGCCACCGAAACCCTCGCCGGCACGCGCATCCGCACCAACCTCGCGGACGTCGGCGCGGCGATTTCCGTCGTGACCAAACAGTTCATGACGGACATCGGCGCGACCGACGCCACCACCCTGCTCGAATACACCACGAACACCGAGGTGGCCGGGACCCACAGCACGTACGCCGGGGTCGGCAACGGGACCACCGTGGACGAAAGCGGCAACCTGCGCGCCCCCGCCGGCGCCCAGCGCGTGCGCGGGCTGGCCGCCGCCGACAATGCGCGTGACTTCTATGTCACCGACATTCCCTGGGATTTCTACAACGTGGAGCGGATCGACATCCAGCGCGGGCCCAACTCGATCCTCTTCGGGCTGGGCAGCCCGGCGGGCATCGTCAACGCGTCGATGCGCAACGCCGAATTTCGCAACAGCGGTGAGGCGGCGGTCCGCATCGGCTCCTATGGCACGGCCCGCGGCTCGCTCGATCTCAACCGGCAGCTGATCCCCCGGTCGCTCGCCTTCCGCTTCGACGCGCTCGGCAACAATGAAAGATACCGCCAGAAGCCGGCCTTCCAGAACGACCACCGGCTGTCGGGCGCGTTGCGGTACGACCCGCAGCTGTTCCAGCGACCCGATTTCCACACCAGCTTCAAGGCAAAGTACGAATGGGGCAATATCGACGCCAACCGGCCGCGAACGATCACGCCCAACGACAACCTCTCCCCCTGGTTCCGCCCGAAGGTGGTCTCCGCCGACAATCCTTTTGGCGGCATGAACAAGGTGGTCGTCAACAATGGCTACGACGCCTGGCGCAGCGACGCCGCCAACATCGTTCCGGGCGACGGCCGCGGCCTGGTGATCGCGGGCACGGTGAATTACCAGCCGTGGCTCACCGCTCCGCCCAACCAGCAGCAGCCGTTCTGGCTCATCGATGGCGCGACCAACCAGCTCTACCGGGTGGAAGGCGGCTGGATCAATCCGGGGGCGCGCAATCCCGACGGCACGGTGCGCGGCGCCGCCCAGGGCCTGCTCGGCAAGCGCACGAACGATCAATTCTACGCGATCGCCCCGCTCTACCAGTCGGCCGTGGCCCTCGGGCTGCCGAACGCCCAATACGGCCAGTACCGGCAGATGTCGCTGCTCGACTCGTCGATTTTCGATTTCAACCACAACCTGATCGACGGTCCCAACAAGAAGGAATTCGAGAAGTGGAACGCCTACAACCTCAACCTCCAGCAGACCTTCTGGCGCGACCGGCTCGGGGTGGACCTGGCGTATGACCGCCAGAAATACCGACGCGGCGGCGAAGCCCTGTTTGGCGGCTCCCCGGGGATCACGCTCGATGTGCTGAAGAACTTCGCCGATTTCTACACGATTCCGGGCGCGGACGGGACGACCAGCATCACCAATCCGAACTTCGGCCGGCCGTACGTCATCGGCGGCGGCGGCGGCGGTGGCGGCAGCTCTTATCGCAGCGACCGCAAATACGAGCGCGCCTCCCTCTTCGGTGAAGTCCGGACCCGCGATTATCTGAACAACGACTTCCTCGTGAAACTGTTCGGCCGGCACCGGTTCAACGGCGTGTACGCCGACGAAAAATATTTCACGGAGACGCTGGGCTGGCAGATGATGGCCAACAGCAAGGCGTGGGCGGCGTATTGGAACGGCACGGACGGCAGCGGCTCGCCGCTCGGCGACCGTCCGCCGCTGGCCATGATCTATCTCGGGCCCTCCATCGCCAGCCGCACGTCAGCGTCCGGCGCCCAGATCCCCCGCGTGCAGACCAACATCACCGTGCCCGACGCGGGCGTGCACGTGTTTGATTCCACCTGGGTGAACCCGGCCGTTCCGTACAACGCGAACTGGAGTGTGCCCGCCAACATGTGGAACGTGTTCGGCGGCCTGCCGGACCCGACGAACACGACGCAACTCACCCAGGCGTCGAATCCCGCCAATTACCGCGGGTGGACCACGTTCCAGGACAACCTGCTGCGCTACGGCAATGGCGCCGACACCAGCCTCCTCACCCGCGCCCAGATGTCCATGCGCCAGACGAAGTCGTACGCCGGCTCCTGGCAGGGTTATTTGTGGAACGACGCCATCATTCCGACGCTGGGCTGGCGCTTCGACGAGGTGAAAGGCAAGGCCGTCAACGCGTCGACGGTCGGCAGCAACCGCAACATTCTGAACCTCTCGTCCAGCGCCTACAGACTTCCGGACGGCTACCCGGCCAACGCGATCTTCAAGGACCACTCGACCAGTGGCGGTGTGGTCGCGCATCTGAACCGCATCCTTTCGCGCGACCTGCTCCCGCTCAACGTCAGCCTCTCGTACAACAAATCGAGCAACTTCCAGGTGACGGACACGCGCCGGGATCTCTATGGCAACCCGATCGCCAACCCGACGGGCCAGACCAAGGACTACGGCGTCGTGCTGTCCACGAAGGACGGCAAGTACTCGTTCCGCGCGATCAAGTACGACACGCAGGTCCAGGGCGCGAACAGCGGACTGAGCATCGGTGCCATCGGCCAAATCGTCCAGCAGGGCCTGCGTTGGCGCAACGTGTTCCTGTATAAGCTGGGCGCATACGATTGGGCCACCCGCGAGCAGGCGCAAAACCGCAACACCTGGGGCGGGTCGACGGCGCAAGGCGACGCCGTGAACGGCGCCGTGGCCACCCTCACGTCAGCCGCGGGCCGCGCCCTGGAAAACCAGGCCATCCGCACGTGGAACCAGATTCAGGCCGATCTCACCGCGAAGGGTTTCTTCAAGGCCTGGGGTTTCACGCCGCAGGATGTCCCGGTGAACCTGGACCGCACGGCCTACGAGGCCAGCCCGGCCGCCAATGCCCCGGCCAACACGGCGGGCGTGTTCGCGTACGTGGCGACGCCGCCGCCCGGCTTCACCATCACGTCCGACACGGAATCGAAGGGCTACGAATTCGAGTTCACGGCGAATCCGACCCAGAACTGGCGGATGTCGTTCAACGCATCGCAAACCTGGGCCACCCGCCGTAATGTCGGCGGCCAGATGATCGACGATTATGTCGCCTACCTCGACTCCAAGCTGACGAACCCGGACGGCTCGCTGACACCCGCGGGCGCCATGCCGCAGTTCGGCAACACGACCCTGAACTTGTATGCCAACGTCTATGGGCCGTGGCGCTCGAACTACGTTCAAGTGAAGAGCCAGGAAGGCGCCGCAGTCCCGGAGATTCGCAAGTGGCGGTACACCTTCGTCACGAACTACACGTTCCGTCAGGGTTTCCTGAAGAACGTGGGCGTGGGCGGAAGCTACCGCTGGCAGGACAAGGTGGTCATCGGCTACCCGACCAAGGCCGGCGGTCTGTTCGATTTCTCGAAGCCGTACCGCGGTCCCGCGGAGGACGCGGTCGACCTGTGGGCGAGTTACGAGCACAAGCTGTCGGAGAAGATTGGCTGGAAGATTCAATTGAACGTCCGCAACGCGATCGCGCGCGACGGTGTCATCCCGATCTCGATCGAACCCGACGGCCGCACCTGGGCGTCAGTGAAAATCAAACCGAACCAGGAATGGTTCGTGACGAACACGTTCTCGTTCTAGCCAGATATTTTGACTGCGGATAACGCTGATCACGCGGACAACGGACGAGGGCAGCAGAAACTCCGCCGATCCGCGTGTTCTGCTCACTATCCCTGAACATGTTGTTTTCCTGCGAGCATGTTCAAGCGGCAGAATTTTACAGAAGGCAACAAAGGGAACGAAGGCTCCGGGGCCTTCGTTCCCTTCGTTGCCTTCTGTTCAAAGGATTGGGGATTGGGGTTTGGGGTTTGGTTGCGGCCGCGCCGCGCCAAGAACTCTGTGTCCCAAGAAAATTTGCACGCAGCAGAACAAACATTTTGAGTTTTCGGGCGGGCCGGCCTTATCTCCGGCCGCTACATCACTTCCGCCAGCGTGACCTCGCGGCCGAGTTCGAGCGAGCGCTGGCCGGCTTCGAGCGCGGCGATGACCTCGACCTCCTCCTCGACCGGCACCGATTCGCGGCCGGTCGCGAGCATCTCGAGAAATGCCTCCAGCAGGTACGAATAGAGATTCGTGAGGTCCGGCGTGACCGAGCGCCACCCTTTCTGACCGTACAGGCAGATCTGATACCCGGCGCGCATCGTCTCCTTTTCGGCGACCAGCAGGACCACGTCACGGTCGCCGTTGAATCGCAGCCGGACGAGATTGCGGCCGGGCCGGCCGACATTGATTGCGCTGAGCGCGCCGCGGCCGAGCACGGCGAAAATCATCGAGAGCGCGTGGACGCCGTAGTAAACGAGTTCGTTGCCGCAGGCGGCGGTCGCGAGCTGGACGGGCCCGATTGCCGCGAGCTCGCTGCGCAGCTTCTTGATGTCTGGCACGAACCGCAGGCTGCTGGCCGACATGAACGGCGTCTTCGTTTCACGCACGAGCCGCGCGACCGCCTGCGCTTCGCGCGCCGTCATCGCGAGCGGCTTGTCGCAGAAGACCGGCACGTGATTTCGCAGGGGGTGCGTCGCGTATTTCCACTGGGCGCCGCTGCCATCGTCGACGATCAGCACGGCGTCGACGCCCTCCGCGCACTGCTCCGGCGAATCGGTCACGCGCGCAATCCGGCAGATGTCGGCGAGCTGTTGCGCCGCGGCTTGGTCCGGATCCCACACTTGAACGATCCGTGCGCCCTCGAGCCGCCGGCCGGATTTCACGAACGTCCCTTTCCAGCCGCGCACCTTCGCCTCGTCCCAGCCATTGAACGTCGTGGCGAACGCCGTGCCGTGATGCGAGCCGATCGTCCGCGGTGCGTGGTAGCCGTAGGTGGCGGCCGAAATCAGCCCGAGCCGCAGCGGCCGGGGCTCGGCGGCGGGAAGGTGGTGCCACGCTGAGATGGCGGTGGCCGCGCCGGCCTGAGCGATGAAGGTCCGTCGATTCATTTCGTGATCGGCTGCGAAATCCGCAGGTACGCGAAGAAATCGCGGAGCTGCTGCTCGGTGAGATCGTCGAGCAATCCCGGCGGCATCAGGCTGCGACCCATCGGCTGCACCTCCTTGAGGTCGGCCGCGGCGAGCGTGATGTTTTCGCCCGCGAGCCCGCGCAGCACCGTCACCTGGTTGTCGCGCTCGACGAAGAATCCGCCGAGCGAGCGGCCGTCCTTCGTCTCCACCGTGTAGTACTGGTAGCCTTCGCGGATCTCGGCGTTCGGGTTCACGATGCTGAGGATCATCGTGCCGAGATTGTCGCGCTGGTACGTGGTGAGATCGGGGCCGACGTTGCCGCCCTTGAAGAACAATTTGTGGCAGCTCGCGCAGCGCGCGACGAACGTCGCCTCGCCCGCATACGGGTTGCCGGCACCGCGCTGCAGGGCCGCGGTGATTTGCTCGATCCGCGGCTGGAATTCGCCGGCCGCCGGCGCCGTGGCCGGCAACACGCGCGCGGCCAGCTGGCGCACCGCCGGGTCCTTGTTCTCGCGGAGCCGCGTAACGACATCATCGGGCAGCGTGCGCGCAACGACCTGGCCGGTCTGGACGGCTTCGAGCAGCCGCTGACTCCACGCCGGCCGGCTGGCGAGCAGCGCGCAGGCGGCGACCTGCACCGTGCCGTTCAGTTTCGGCAACAACGCCGCAACGCGTACGCCGATCGCGTCGTCATCGTATGCCGACAGCGAGGCGAGCGCGGCCCGGCGCAAATCGTCCTTCGCCGGGCTGGCGGCGACGGCGAGCAACGCGGGCACGGCACTGGCGGCGTGGACCTCGCCGAACGCGCGCACGTAGAGCAGCCGATCGTCCGGCCGCGCCTTGTTGTTCTGGATGACTTGCAGCGCCTCGGTGATCGCGCCCGTATCGCCGCGGCGGAGACGGAACGCGAGCGGGGCTTCGCCCGATTGCTCGATGACGGCCGCGAGTTCCTCCGGCAGGCCCGTCATGGGCCGGCCGCGAAAACCTTCCTCGAGTCCCTTCATCAGCGCCGCCACCTGCCGGCGCGAGGGCGCCCGGCGAAAAAGCTGCGCACAACGCAGCAGATCGGCGCGCTTCCCGTCGACTGCATAGCGGCGGGCGAGCCGCGGCAGGATTTGGTCGACGACCATCGGTTTCTCCCAGAGCGCCGGCGAATCGAACAACGCGAGCACCTCGTCGTTGGCGGCCGGCAGGTGCGCCTCCAGCACCCACCAGCCCAGCAGCGGAATGTAGGGATCGTTCGCCGCCTCGTCGTGGGCGAAAACCGCCGCGGCCAGCGGCAGCGCCTGCGGCGCCGCCAGCCGCCGCGCCGTGGACGCAGCTTGCGCCAGCGCCTCGGCGTTCGGCTCGGCCTTCGTTTGGGCCAGCAGCGCGGCGAACAACCGCGGCGGCAGCGAACCCGGTTCGCCTTCCGCCTTCATCCGCGCGTGCCGGCCGATGCCGAGGTTGCGCTGCAGGCCCCATTCGTCGCCGAGCAGTCGCGCCGCCCACATCCGCACCGGCGCGTCGGCGTGCTGCAGTGCGACGAGCGACGTCGCCTCGTCGACGCCGGTCGACTGGTGCAGCGCCCAGAGCGCGTTGAGCGCGCCGAGCCCGCGTCCGCTGGCGATCGCCTTTTGCAACGGCGCGGTGGCGGCCGGATCCTTGCGTTCACCCAGCACTCGCACCGCGGTGTGCCGGTGCCATTTGTTCGGATGCGAGAGCAGCGCGATGAGTTCGCCGGTGCTCTTCGCGGCGAGGTTCAGATCCGACTCGAGCGTCGCGTCCTTGCCGCGGAGCCGGTACATCCGGCCGGTCGTCGGGTCGATCTGGTTCTGATAGTGCTGACCGTGCGCGATGTAGAATTCGTACATGTCGCTCACGTAGATCGAGCCGTCGGGCGCGTTCGCGATGTACACCGGCCGGAACGCCGGGTCGGAGCTGTGCAGCGCCGGCTCGCGATCGACGGTGGAGAACGTCGCGCCGCGCGGGATGCGCTCGCTCGTCGTGACGAGGTTGTGCAGCGGATCGATCGCGAAGAGCCGGCCGGCATAGCGCGCGGGCAGCGCGGTGCCTTCGGCGAAGGCGCCGAAATGGGTGAAGCGCACGATGGTGTCCTTCGTCGCCATCATCGGCAGATCGCCGAAGGCGTAGGGATTCCGCGGCGGGCCGAACTTGCCGGGATCGACGCCCTGCATCTGGTAAAACCCGCCCTGCACATAATGCCAGCCACGCGTGTTGCCGCCGTTGTGACCCGAATACAGCCGGCCCTGCGCGTCCACTTCGAGCCCGTAGGTGTTGCCGCTGCCCTCGGCGAAAATCTCGTACGCGCGCGTGTCGGGATGATACCGCCACACCATGCAGCCCTCGAAATACACACCGGGCGAGTTCGCGGGATCGAGGCCGGGTCGCGTGACGTGGCTCGAGGTCGTGCTGCCCTGGCCGCCGTAAAGCCAGCCGTCGGGGCCCCACACGAGGCCGTTCGCGACCGAGTGCGTGTCCTCGAGCCCGAAGCCCGCGAGCCGCACCTCCGGCGGCCCGTCGGGCACGTCGTCGTTGTTGCGATCCGGATAGAACAGCAGGTACGGCGGATTCATGATCCACACGCCGCCGTGGCCGCGGACGGCCGCGCTGGCCATGTTGAGTCCATCCACGAAGACCGTGTGCCGGTCGTACACGCCATCGTGCCGCGACGATTCGTGAATCGAGATGACGTCCGCGCCGCGGTCGTGATTCGGCGGCGGTGGCGGCACCTTGTCGTAGTGCGCGCGGTAATACTTGTCGCGGCTGAGCATGGTGAGCCCGGCCGGGTAGGGGTACTGTCGCGACTGCGTGACCCAGAGCCGGCCGCGCTCGTCGAAACTGAAATGAAACGGCTGCGCGATCTGCGGCTCGTGCAACAGCAGGTCCACCGCGAGATCGGCCGCGGGCTCCATCTTCCTCGCCGATTCCTCCGGTGAAAGGCTGGGGCCGTGCACCTGCGGCGCGCGGCCGAGCACGCGGTTCGACTCGCGAAACTCGCTGAAGGCCGTCGTCGTCGGTCGCGTCGTCAGCGCGCCGCCCGGCGCGTAGTCGCTGGCCGCGCGGAACTCCCACGTGCCCTCGAAGACGCACTCCATGAAATAATTCATGATGAACGGGGCGTCGCCCAGAAAACCGGCCGGGCCGGCCTCCGCCGGATGATAGACGCGAATCGCGAGCTCGTTCCACGCGCCCTTGCGCAGCGTGCCGACGGGCACCTTGTGCCGGTGGATATCGCGCCGCCCATCGCGATACGCCGGTGGAAACGCGCCGCCGGTGCCGATTTTCGTGCCGTTGACCCACACCTCGTGCGCGCCCGCCAAATCGCGAATGTTCACGCCGACCGATTCCTCGTAGAGGTTGCGCTCGTGCGGGGTGAAGAAGCTGTCGTGCACCTTCACCCACGTGCGGTACCAGCCAACGCCGCCGGCGCTCGCCGTGCGCGCGGCGAGCGATTCGGACAAGGCTCCCGGAACCTTGACCGGTTCCCACTCCGCCGCGCGCAACGCGGTCCAGGAGATGACGAAGAGCAAGGCAGCCGGGATACGCGCGTTCATGCCGGGGAGAAAGCTGCCGCTAGTACGCAGTGTGTGATCGCGGCGGTCGAGTGCGTTCTGCCGAAGGTCGGCGGCGAACTCCGGCGTTCCGGCTGGCAGAGCCCCCAGCTCGAAGATGCGCCCTCTTCCACGGGCACCTGCCGAACGCGCAGGGACGGTGCGTTCCACCGGCAAGACTGGAGCGTGCCCGCCGCTGCCAGCCGTCTCACGGTTTCACGCGCCTCAATTCCGCCGCGGAATTCTCTTTAATCGTCGGCGGGCCCTTCACGTAGCCGAGCGACGCGAGAAACTCGTCGGCCTTCCGGGTCGTCGCGCTGTGCCAAGGCTGCCGATTGAAGAACCCGTGCGGCATTTTTTCCGCGGTCCAGAGTTCGCAACGCGTGCCTTGGGCCAGGGCCTTGCGCGTGAGTTCGGTGGCCG
>Ga0082335_1008275_pt1 | contig 11957 bp, 8 predicted proteins | sample Subgrocontami58m_FD_72375 | JGI IMG/M metagenome (GOLD analysis project Ga0082335, IMG submission 72375) | Subsurface groundwater microbial communities from S. Glens Falls, New York, USA - GMW37 contaminated, 5.8 m (SPADES assembly) (version 2) ...
CATCGGCTTGGACAACCCCACCACGAGGGGGTGCGCCCCGGCGCACCGCGCCGGCGTCTCGATCGGCGTCTCCTCCTTGAACGGCGACGGCCAGACCCGCCCGGCGAACGCCGCGGCCAGGTCCGTCTTCAGCTCGTCGCTGTCCGACGAGCCGACGCGGATCCCGAAGATGGAGCCCGAGGCCTGCTCCTTCGCCCCCTCGAGCGCGAAGACGCGCTGGACCTCGGCGTCGCCGTACTTCGGGTGGCCGCCCGCGCCCTGGATTCCAGTGATCCCCGTCCTCACGGACTCGATGTCGGTCTCGTCCTTGAACGCGAGCTGCATGAGCGTCCCGCCGCGGAAGTCGATGGAGAGGTTCTCCTTCCCGCGGTAGAGGAAGAATCCGAACCCGAGGACGATGCAGATGAGCGACCCCGCGAAGCAGAGCTTCCCCTTCCCCGAGAAGTCGTACTTCGGGTTGTGGAAAATCTGCATCATCTTGAAGTCGGACAGGGACCCCGAGAGGACCATGTACCGCGTGATGATCTTCGAGAACCAGAGGGCCGTGATCATCGTGGTCGCGATCCCGACCGAGAGGGTCACGGCGAACCCCTGGATCGGCCCGCTCCCCGCGTAGTAGAGGATGATGCCCGCGAAGAGGGTCGTGATGTTGGAGTCGAAGATCGTCATGAATGCCCGGTCGTACCCTGCGTCGAAGGCCTGGATGGGCGTCCTCCCCTTCGCAGACTCCTCCCGGATGCGCTCGTTGATCAGGATGTTCGCGTCGACCGCCATCCCGAGGGTCAGCACGATCCCCGCGATCCCGGGCAGGGTCAGCGTCGCGCCGAACAGCGCCAGGATTCCCATGAGGAGCATGACGTTCGCGAACATCGCCACGTTCGCGATCATGCCCAGCTTCCGGTAGTAGATCAGCATGAAGAGGAACACCGCGACGATCGCGAAGCACCCCGCATACAGGCCGCGCCGGATCGAGTCCTGCCCCAGCGTCGGGCCGACGTAGTTTTCGCCCGCGATCTTGAGCGGCGCGGCCAGCGAGCCCGACTTCAGCACCGTCGCCAGGTCCTTCGACTGCTTCTCGTCGAAGTTGCCGCTGATCCGCGCGGTCCCGCTCGGGATCGCCTCCCGGATCACGGGCGCGCTCACGAGCTTCCCGTCGAGGATGATGGCCAGCTTCTTCGAGACGTTCTGCGCCGTCAGGGTCCCGAACGTCCGCGCCCCCTTCGGCTGGAACTTGAGGCTCACCTCCCAGCCGTTCTGGCCGATCGTCGCGGTCGCCTCGTCGACGTCCGCGCCGGTGAGGAGCGCCTCCGACTTGACGCGGAGCTGGGCTGTATCATGCTCGTCCTTCGTCCCCTCCTCCATCGAGACGACGAGCGTACCGGGCTTCGGGTTGGCGAGGTCCTGCTGGTCGTCGCTCTCGATCTTGAACTCCAGCTTCCCCGCCTTCTTGAGGATCTCCTTCACCCGGGTCATCTCGGTCTGGTCGTGGCCGGGGAGCTGGATCAGGATCTGCGTCTCGCCGTACACCTGGATCCGAGGCTCCTTCACGCCGTGGAGGTTGATGCGCCGCATCAGCGTGTCGAAGGCGTGCCCGATCGCCTCGACCTGCTTCGCGCGGTTGTTCTTCAGCTCCTGGACCTCGACCCCAGGCTTGTCGAGGTCGAACTCGACGCGGATCTCGGACCCGCCCTGCAGGTCGAGCCCGAGGTTGATCTTGCTCTTCTCGAGGAAGGAGAACTCGGTCGACCCCGGCTTGTTGGGGATCGGCAGCCCGAGGTACCCGAACGCCAAGGTCACGATCACGATCGCGACCAGCCACAACCGGAGGTTCTGGTGTTCCATGGGATGGATGCTCCTAGGGAGGTACCGCGAAATCGACACCGGACAGGGGCCCTACCGCGCGCTGGCGGTGGCCGCCTCGGGGGGGCCCAGCGTCTGCTCCGTGAGGAGCTCCAGATGGGGTGGGATGATGGCGGCGTTCAACCCCGCCGCGATCGCGCGCGCCCGGGCGTCCTCGTAGGCGCCCGAGAGCGTCACGTCGGCCCCGTCGATCCGCGAGCCGAACTGCGGCATCGCGACGAGGACGTCGTTCACGGTGAGGGCCACCCGCGCGCCGCGCGTCGGCCGCGCGAGGGCTGCCTGCAGCGCCGCGATCGCCGCGGGCGCGAGCGTGATCAGGACCTCGACGCCGTCAGGGCCGGCGATCGCCTCCGCGAGGATCGCGTCGCGACCGGTGACGACCGGCGCTTCCTCCGCGAGGACCCGGAACGTCGCCCCTGCGACGACGTCGTGCGGTTCGATCGGCTTCGTGAACCAGCGGTAGCCCGCCGGGGCCTTCCGCGGGTACACCGCGCCGCGGTACTGCTCGACCCCCGCCTCGACGCGGAATGCGAGCGACGAGTCCTGCGTGACGAGGAGGCGCAGGTCCTCCGGCCGCAGGCCGCCCGCGTCGCCGATCGCGATCTGGATCCGCTCCCCGTCCCGCGTGACGCGGTAGGAGGAGTACCCCTCGAGCGAGAGGCGCCGTTCGAGGAGCGCCACCGCCCCGTCGCAGAGCGGGCCGACCTTCTCCTTCGGCACGCCCTCCGTGTGGACGGCCACGTGGCAGACCTTCGCGCCCTCGTCGGGCGGGCGGACGCCCTCGCCCGGCGACTCCGTCTTGCACCCCGCGCAGAGCGCGAGGACGACGACCGCGGTGATGGCGCGCCAGAGGCGGCTCACTTCGTCTCCCCCGTCCCTTCGTCCTTCCCCCGCTCGACGTTCACGATCGCGCTCTTCAGGAAGTGGATGTCGACCTTGTTGTCCTCGTCGACGCGAACGATGATCTCCTTGTCGTCCACGAACCGCACGATCCCCTTGATTCCCCCGTTCGTCACGACGCGGTCGTTCTTCTTGAGGGTCCCCAGGAGGTCCTGCTTGTCCTTGTCCTTCCGCATCTGGGGGCGCCAGACGAACAGCCAGAACACGAGGATCATGGCGCCGATCATGATGAACATGTCGAACAGCGCCTTGTTCGAGTTCGGCACCGTGGCGCCTTCGGCGAGAAGGCAGATCCAGAACTCCATGCTCCTCCTGGGGGATTCGTGGGGCAAGGATTCTATGGCCAGCCCCAACCCACCGCAAACGAATTCGGGGGTCCCGGGTTCGATCGGACGCTACACTGTGCCTGAGTTCATGGATCGTCCGCTGGATTACCCCTCGTCGTCGTAGTCGTTCTGATCGATCCCATGGGTTCCACAGGAACGACTACGATTACGATGACTAGTCCTACAACGCTAGTCTCGACCAGCCCCGAAGGGGCGACAAGAGTGTAGCCAGGGCCGAAGGCCCTGGAACTACCGGGCCAAGCCAGAGGCGGAGCCCCGAAGGGGCGACAGAAGGCGCGTTCTGTCGCCCCTTCGGGGCTCCAAGTCCTCTCTTGGCGTCTGTCCAGGGCCTTCGGCCCTGGCTACACTCTTCCGCGCCTTCGGCGCTGACGGTGACACTAGCGTTGTAGGATTAGCGGTCGGCGGCCACCTTGACCAGCCCGCGCGCGCCCCGTAAGATCATGCCATCCAGGAGGTCGAACGTGGGCCGTGCGAAGAGAGAAGCAATCGAACTCATCCAGAGGCTCCCGAACGCCGCAAGCACCGAGGACATCATCCGCGAGCTGTACTTCAAGCGACAGGTCGAGGCTGGCCTCGCGGATGCCGCGGCGGGGAGAGTCATTTCCACGGCGCAGCTCAGGCGGAGGATCGCCCGGTGGCGCAAGTCCGCTGGACGCTGAGGGCGGCGCAGGACATCCAGGACCTCGAATCCTACATCGCAGCCGACTCGCCTCTTCATGCATCTCGCTTCTGCGACAGGCTCGTCGATGCAGGTGACGGGCTCTCAGCCAACCCCAGGCTCGGGCGGATGGTCCCTGAATTCCGGCGCCAGAGCCTCCGCGAGATCTTCTACGGCGCGTACCGCGTGGTCTACCTGTTTCGAGGCGACGACGTCATCATCCTTCGCGTCGTCCACGGCGCCCGCGACCTGCGATCCCTCATTCGTCGCGAGCCATGGGACCTCGCGTAGGTCCAAATGGCCGCCCCTATCCCCTATCCGCTCTCCCCTATCCCCTGCCGTTCCCTACTCCCCCGCGCGCCGCAACGTCCCGCCCTGCGGCGCCCGGTACCGCGCGGCGTAGCGACTCGCCTCATGCGCCGCGAGGCTCGCGTAGGCGATCGCAAGACAGCCGAGCGCCGCGAGCACGACGAACCCCTGCGCCGCCCAGCGCTTCCACCGCGCATCGGGAACCGCGACCAGGCTCGGCCAGTGGTGCGTGCGGTCGAAGAGGATCGCGCAGTCGACGCCCCGCACCCAGGCGTGCGTCGCTCCCCCCATCGCCGCTCGGTACAAGGCGTCCCCCTCGGCCTGCGTGAGGCCCGCCGCCGGCAACACCCCTCCCTCCCCCGCCACCCAAGCGAACCTCGCCCCCGCGGGCGCGGAGGCCGACTCGAACCAGTCCGGGGAGAGCCTCTCGCCGACGAGCGTCCACCCGCCGACCTCCTCGGCCTCTCCTGGATAGCGGATCGCCTCCGCGCCGACGAGCCACGCCCCCGCGCCATCGTCGAGCACCAGCTCCGACGGCTGTCCCCCGCGCAGGAAGAGCGACAGGATCCGCTGGTCGCGCGCCGTCGGGCTCCGCGGCAGCACGAGCGCCCCCTGCACGTCGACGACGAGGACCGCGTCGGCGCTGAGCAGCGCGTCGGTCTTCGAGGCGGAGTCGAGCTCCGTCTCCACCTCCGCCTGCGCCTTGTCGAGCGGAATTTCACGGTACTTGCGGTAGTTCTCGAGCGCGGCCCCGACGTGCGGGACGTCGATCCGCCTGGCCGCGGCGCGGAGCGAGCCGACCTGCATCCCGATCGCCGCGTCGGCCGCATCGAGCAGGCCTCCCGCGACCGCCGCGGGCCCGCCCCCCGCTGGCGCCGCGCAGAGCGCGCCCAGCACCCCGATGAGCACCGTCGCCACTCCGACCGCCACGAGGTGGAGCGGTCGCCTCCGCGTCCGCGCCCACGCCCTCCGCCACCACGCCGGCGGACGGACCGACGGCGTCTCCCCCTTCAGCAGGCGGTCGAGGTCCTCCTCCATCTGCTTCGCGGTCTGGTAGCGCTCCTCGGGCCGCCGCTCGAGCGCCTTCATCACCACCGCGTCGATCTCCCGCGACACCTTGGCAACCTGCCTGAGCGGCTTCATCTCCTCCTTCGTGATCCGGTCGCGGAGCGTGTCGAGCGAGAGGTCCTCGAACGGCAGCCTCCCCGAGAACATCTCGTACAGGACCACGCCGAGCGAGTAGATGTCGGTGCGGTGGCCGATCTGCGGCGTGTACCCCTGCGCCTGCTCGGGCGACATGTAGGCGGGCGTCCCGATCCACGCGACCGACTGCGTCAGGCGCACGTTCGTCGACTCGTCGCGCACGAGGCCGAAGTCGGTGAGGACCGCCTCGCCGCTCTCGCGGATCAGGATGTTCGCGGGCTTCACGTCGCGATGGATCAGGTCGTGCTGGTGGGCGTGCGCGAGCGCGCGGGCGACGTCGCGGCCGATCTCGAGCTTCCGCGTCGTGTCCATCTTCGCGTAGTCGCGCGAGACGAGGGATCCTCCCTCCACGTACTCGAGCGCGATGTAGGGGACGCCCTCGATCTGCCCCGACTCGTAGACCATGACGATGTTCGGGTGCTTCACCTTCGCGAGGGAGCGGGCCTCGATGTGGAAGCGGTCGAGGGAGCCGCCCGGCATGAGGCTCACCTCGGCCCGGAGGACCTTGAGCGCGACGGTGCGTCCCAGCTCGTCGTCGACGGCCTTGAAGACGGCGCCCATCCCGCCCGCGCCAAGGTCGCCGACGATCTTGTACTTGCCGACGCGCCTGCCCTCCGAGCGCTTGCCCGAGGCGTCGGCGTCGCAGAGGCTCTGGAGCGCGCCGATCTGTTCGTGGGAGAGACCGGCCTCGACGAGGATCGTGCTGGGGTCGACGCCGCGGGAGGCGGCCTGATCGATCGGCCCCCGCTTCTCGTGGAACACTCGATTGTCGACGTAGCCGGACTGCCGCGCCATCTCCCAGAGATGAAGGACTCGGGTCTTCTCGACTGAGTCGGGTGTGTCCATGGCGGTGCGGCGAGTATAGAGGCCCCCCCCCTTCCCGCCAAGTCCCGTTACAACCGGTGCCTCGACCTTTGACGATTTGAGCCGCCGGGAAGGCTGCCCGCGGGGGCCGCTGTACACTGCAGGCAGAGAGATGCAAATGGCCGCCACGTCGACCGGGGAAGGCGCTCGCCGATCGATCTCGGGAGGAATGGGATGCAGGGGAACTGGAATCGGTCTGCCCAGCGGGTCCTCGCCGGCGCTCGCGAAGAGGCGGCCAGGATGCGTCACGCGCAGCTCGGCACGGAGCACATCCTCCTCGCGCTGTGCACGCTCAACGACTCGAACATTCCCAGGATCCTCGCGGAGGCCGGTATTTCCGAGCCTCGCGTCCGCGAGGTGGTGCTGCGGCGCAGGCCGCCGGCGCGCGAGAGGAGCGCGCCCGACGACCTGCCGCTCACGCGCGATGCGCACGACGTAGTCGAGCAGGCGGAGGCCGAAGCGAGGCGCCTGTCCTTCGGCGAGGTCGGGCCGGAGCACCTCCTCCTCGGCATCACCCAGACGGAGGAGAGCCTGGCGGGGAGGATCCTCGGGGATCTCGGCGTTTCGCTCCCGGACCTGTGGGTCGAGGTGATCTCGAGGGTGACGGAGTCGGAGACGAAGCGGAGGGGGACGCCGACGATGGGGCTGGTCCCGGGGGTGAAGGAGAAGGACGCGAAGCTGGCGCTGGAGTACGTCCGGCGGGCGATGGAGATTGCGCGCGGGATGAGGGCGAACGCGGTGGGGACGGAGCACCTCCTGCTCGCGCTGGCGACGGAGGAGTGGGGGGTCCCGGCGATGCTGATGCGCGACCTGGGGCTGGACGAGGGGAGGATCCGCGGGGAGCTGGCGCGGTTCGCGGTCCCCTCGCGCGGAGACGCGCAGGAGGGGGAGATTGCGCTGGCGAAGCACACGCGGGCGGCATGGAAGTTCGCGCAGGAGGAGGCGGAGACGCTGGGGCACCAGACGATGAGGGGGGAGCATTTGTTCCTGGGGCTGCTGAGAGACGAGCGCGGGTTCGCGGCGTCGCTGCTGGAGGCCCTGGGCCTGCCGCTCGGGGAGGTGAGGGAGAGGATGCTGGGGCTGATGTGTCCGGAGCCGCAGGGGGTGTAGGGAGGAAGTCGCAAGACTCAATGTGCAATGTGCATGTAAGGCGCAATGCCACCAAGACAAGCCCCGAAGGGGCGAGATGTATCAGCCCAGGGCGGAGCGAAGCGCAGCCCTGGGTACCGGGTTACGAAGGCAATCCGAGCCCCGAAGGGGCGACATACACGGTGCCGCCATGTATGTCGCCCCTTCGGGGCTCGGGGGAGAGCGCTGGGTACTCCTTCCCAGGGCTCCGCTTCGCTCCGCCCTGGGCTTTTTCATTACGCCCCTTCGGGGCTTGTCTTGGTGGGAATGCACGGAAGGCGCAATTCTCGAATGCCGAAGGGCGTCGCCGGCAGGATGAGGGAGTGGAACCTACGGAAGCGTGGCGAGGTAGCGCGCGATCTCCGCGGCGGCCTCGTCGCCCGGGGCGGACGTGAGGTGAGTCCGCGCTTCGTCGCGCTTCCCCGCGAGCCGCGCGGCGACGCCGGCCCAGAGGAAGCCCTCCGCGTCCGAGAGGTGCGCCGGGGGAGGCTCCGAGGGATTGAGCACGTACGCCGCGATCTCCACCGGCCCCTTGTCCCCGCCCACGCGCGCGAGCAGCGCCCGCGCCCCAACGGCGTCCCCTGCGAACGCCAGCGACGTCGCCTCCCATAGCACCCGCTGCGCCGCCCGCCCTGTCCGCGTCTCACTCGCAGCCTCCAACTCCAGCTTCTTGCACCGCTCGATCCCCTCCCGCGCCTCGTCCGCGAGAGACCCCTTCGCGTGGGCCGCGAGGAACGCCTCGTACGCCTTCCGAGCGAACGTCGCGGCCCCCTCGGCCTCCAGGACCTCAGCGATGCGGCAGCCGCTCGTTCGGTAGAAGTCGGACTCGCCAAACAACCTGATCTGCGAGAGGCGAAGGCGCCCTCCCGAAATGCCGATCGACGGCTTCAGGGGCGTGACGTCGTTCGTCGCCGAGCTGTCCGGTAGGTCGGGCATGTTCCCCTTGTCCCACCAGAGAAGGCGCCCGAGCGGGGCTCGCTCCACGCGGAGGACATGGCGCGTGGATGGGTCCGCGGAGGCGACGAGGGGAAGCAAGTCTGAACCGTAGACGGCAAGATCGACCCCGCCCGAAAGCCTCGGCCGGACATGGAACCAGGGCTCCTCCGCCCCGATCGTCACTTCCGCCTGATGATCGCGATCGACGACGAACTCCACCTCGATCGCCACCGCGCCTTTCATCTCCTTCACATATGTCAGCCCCCCCTCCCCCTCGCCGACGAGCTCCTTATCCGCCAGCGACCACGTCCCTCGCTTCGTCCATTCCGTCGGCCACCCGTGCGTGAAGTCCTCGCGCGCGACGAGCGTCCACCTCCCCCCCTCGCCCGCGTCCTCGTGAGGCGGGAGGATGGGCCCCTTCCCCGGCCAGAAGTAGATCCCCAACACGACGCCGAGGGCGAGGACGGTCGATGCGAGCGCCGCAAGGCGGCGCAGGCGCCTCCTCGACGGCCGGCGACGCCTCACGCGCTGGAACTGCGGGGCGGGCGAGGCCGCGTCGCGGTCGAGGAACACCTCCAGCGCCGCGGCGAACTCCTTCGCGCTGGGGTACCTCGCCGTCTTCTCCTTCGACAGCGCCATCATGCAGATCGCGTCGAGCTCCGCGGGGATCTGCGGGTTGATCGACTTCGCCGAGGGGACGGGCTCCTGGATCACCTTCATCAGCGTGTCGAGCGTCGTCTCCCCAGCGAACGGCGGGCGCCCCGTGAGGACGTCGTAGAGGATCGCCCCGAGCGAGTAGACGTCGCTCCGCTCGTCGACCTCCTCGATATGGCCGCGCGCCTGCTCGGGGGGCATGTAGTTCGGCGTTCCGAGCGTGGTCCCCTGCTCGGTCAGGTCGCCTCCCTTCGCCATCTTCGCGAGGCCGAAGTCGGTGAGGCGCGCGTTGCCGTCGTGGTCGACGAGGACGTTCGCGGGCTTGAGGTCGCGGTGGATGACGCCGTTCTTGTGCGCGTGGGCGATCCCCTCCGAGACCTGGAGGACGATCCGCACGCCGTCCTCGATCGAGAGCTTCTTCTCGCGCAGCAGGAGGTGGAGAGGCCTCCCGTCGACGTACTCCATCGCGATGTACGACCACCCCTCCTCCTGACCGACGTCGTGGATCGGCACGATGTAAGGGTGGCGGAGGCGCCCCGCGGCGAGGGCCTCTCGGCGGAAGCGGGCGAGCTCCTCGGGGCCCGCGAGGTCGCCTGCGAGGAGGACCTTCAGCGCGACGTCGCGGTCGAGCTTCTCGTCGTGCGCAAGGAAGACGACTCCCATCCCGCCGCGCGCGATCGGTCGGACGACGACGTAGTGACCGAAGCGGCGGCCGGGGCGGATGCCGACCTGGGCGGTGTCTGCGCTGCCGCGCTCGGGGGCGATGCGCGTCGGGCCACTCTGCTCGCCACGGATCATCGTCGGCGCGACGGTCGGCTCCGAGGGCGGCGATTGGAGCGGCGCGCCGCACGTAGGGCAGCTCTCGTGCCCCGCGAGGGCGGGCGTCTTGCAGCGCGGGCAGCTCGAGGCGGCGGCGGCGTCCATTGGGATGCGAGTATAGCGGCGCAGCGCCGCAACTCCAATTCCAACTGTCAACTCCAAGAAACGCCAACTCCAATTCCAACTCAAAGGGCCTTTGAGTTGGAATTGGAATTGGCGTTTCTTGGAGTTGGCAGTTGGAATTGGAGTTCGCGGCCGTCGCGGCTATGCGCCGACGAACCCCATCAGCGTCCTCACCTCCTCCTCGTACTCCTCGTCGCTCGAGCAGTACCCCCGGATCGTCTCGAGGATGTGCTCCCGCAGCGCGAGCCGCCCGCGGTGGATCAGCGTCGTGACGTTCGTTTCCTTTTTCCCGAGCCGCTTCGCGATCTCCTCCACCGACATCCCCTCCAGGTCCCGCAGCCGCACCGCCTCGTACTCCGACTTCCCCTTCTCCGCGCACGCCTCCTTGAACCGCCGCATCGCCTGCGAGAGCATCTCCACCGCCCAGTCCTTCGTGAAGCCGTCCTCCTCCTCGCGCGTCGCCGGGTGCTGCGCGAGGTCGTCGAGCGACATCGGCGCCTGGCCTCCGCCCCGCTTCTGCCGCGTCGCCTTGCGAAGCGCGTTGTTCAGCGTGAAGCGCGTCACCGCGAAGATGAGCTGGCGGAACCGCCCCTTCGCCTTGTCCGCCTTCGCCAGGAACTCGGGCTCGAGCACCGTGAGCAGCACGTCGTTCGCGATCGCCTCCGCGTCCTCCCCCTTCGGGAGGCGCGACTCCACGAACCGGAGGATGGGCCGGCGGTAGAGGCGCACGAGCCTCGACGCGGCGTCCCCGCCCGCCGCCGCACCCGCAATCAGCGACCATGCGGTCGTGCGGAACCAGCTCGGCCCCGTGAGCCCTGGATCGCGCGCCATGCGAACGTCCCTTCCGCGACAGTGCCGTCGCGCGTATCATAGCCGTCGACATGGCGAGCATCGAGGATCTCCGCCTCGGCGACTCTCTCCTCTCGCGAGGCCTCATCGACGAGGCGCAGCTCGCGGGCTGCCTCCGGCTCCTCAAGGACCGCGGAGGGAGCGGGCTCGCGGCCGTCCTCGCCGAGCGCGGCCTGGTGACGAAGACCGACTGCGAGGCGACCCGCGCCGCGAACGACTCCCGCATCACGCTCCCCTCCGCGGGCGGCGGGGTCCCCTCCGTCCCTGGCAGGGCGTTCGGCCGCTACGTCCTCTTGCAAGAACTGGGGCGCGGCGGCATGGGCGTCGTCCACCGCGCGTTCGACCCGACGCTCGGCCGCGAGGTCGCCTTGAAGCAGCTCCACTCCGTCGGCGGCGCCACCGAGGGGGAGCGATTCCTGCACGAGGCGCGCGCGGCCGCGAAGCTCAACCACCACGGGATCGTCCCCGTCTACGAGGTCGGCGACGTCGACGGCGTCCCCTACTACACGATGGAGCTCATCCAGGGGAGGCCGCTGAGCGACGTCCTCCACGCGGGGCTCCTCTCGCGTCGCGAGGTCGCCTCCGTCGTGCGCGAGGTCGCCCTCGCCGCGCACGCGGCGCACGAGGCGGGGATCGTGCACCGCGACCTCAAGCCCGCGAACGTGCTCGTGAGCATGGACGAGGCAGCCTCGCAGAATGCGGTCGGGAGGGTCCGCGCCGTGCGCGTGACCGACTTCGGCCTCGCGAAGGACGTGAGCGGATCGGACCTCACCGTCACGGGCCAGGTGCTCGGCACCCCCGCGTACATGTCGCCCGAGCAGGCGAGCGGCCTCGGCCGCCACGCCGACCGCCGCACGGACGTCTTCTCGCTCGGCGCGATCCTGTACGAGGCGCTCGTCGGCGTGCCGCCGTTCATGGCGGACGACGCGATCCGCGTGCTCTCGCGGATCCGCACGGAGGAGCCCGTGCCGCCGAGGAGGCTGCGAGCGGACCTCCCGCGCGACCTGGAGACGATCACGCTGAAGGCGCTCGAGAAGCGGCCGTCCGCGAGGTACCCGACCGCGAAGGAGATGGCGGAGGACCTCGATCGATGGCTCGGCGACCGGCCGGTCCTCGCGAGGCCGGTCACGCCGGTGGGCCGCGCCGTGCGCTGGGTCAGGCGCAACCGCCTGAAGAGCGCGCTCGCCGTCGTGGCGCTCCTCGCGATCGCGAACCCGATCGTCCTTTCGTGGTGGCAGCGGAGGGACGCGCGCGCCGAGGCGGAGGGGCTTCGGCAAGCGGGCGAGCGACGGGTGGAGGCGGCGAGG
>Ga0082335_1008277_pt1 | contig 11953 bp, 6 predicted proteins | sample Subgrocontami58m_FD_72375 | JGI IMG/M metagenome (GOLD analysis project Ga0082335, IMG submission 72375) | Subsurface groundwater microbial communities from S. Glens Falls, New York, USA - GMW37 contaminated, 5.8 m (SPADES assembly) (version 2) ...
GGAGGCCCTGCGCGAGCTCCCGCCGCACCTGTCGCGCGAGGCCCTCCGCGCGGTCGCCGCGCTGGCCGGCGGCGACGCTCATGCGTGGGACCAGGCCAAGCGGCTCCGGCGCATCGCCGACGTCTGGTCCGCGCGCGTCGGGATCCATTACCGGCTGCTTTACCGCCTCGACACCGACCAGGGACGGCTCCACGTCCTGGACTTCATCAACCGCAAGGAGTTGGACGCGAAGCTGCAGCGGTGGAGGTGACTGCCATCGAAGCGCTGGCTTGGCTTCCCTATGGCGTGACCTGTGCCTTCTTCTACGCCAGCTCCGGCGCGCAGGCCAAGCGGCTGCTCGGCAAGGTCGACCCGGTGGTGGTGATGTTCGCGAGCGCGTTCTTCGCCATTCCGCTCACGCTGCCGTTCGCGCTCGCAGCGGGGATCGCGGCGCCGGATCGGGGCTTCTGGTGGGCGCTGATCGCCGGCATCGCCCTCAACGGCGTCGGCTACGCCTGCTACACCCGCGCGCTCCTGCTCTCAGACCTGTCCCTCGTCGTCCCGCTGCTCGCCCTCACCCCCGTATGGATGCTCGCGACCTCCCCATGGATCCTCGGGGAATTCCCGGCGGCCCTCGGGGTGATTGGCATCCTCGCAATCTTCGTCGGCGCCCTGCTGCTCAAGTTCGGCGAGCCGGGCGGTGTCTGGGCCCCGCTTCGGGCGATCGTCCGCGATCGCGGCGCGCGCTTCATGATCGCGGTTTCCTTGCTCTGGAGCATCACCGCCGCCCTTGACAAGGTCGCGGTGCAGGCGGCGAGTCCGACCACGTACATCCTGGCGTTTCAGGTCGGGTTCTCGCTGCTCTTCCTGCCCGCGGTGCTGCGCAAGGAGCGCCGCACCCAGATCCGCGCCCATTGGCGCGGTCTCCTCTTGCTCGGTTGCCTGGGTGCTTTGATGTTGGTGGCGCAGATGACCGCACTGCCGATGACTCTGGCCGCTTACGTCATTGCGATGAAGCGCTCGGGCATGCTATTCAGCATTCTGTACGGCCACTACCTCTTCAACGAACAGGGGATACGTCAGAGGTTAGTTGGCGCTGGCGCGATGATCGTCGGCATGTTCCTACTCGCTGCCGGCTCCGTTAGAGAATAAATATTTGCTGCATATGGAGTTATGGAATCGCGATTCAAAGTGTTTAGCAATAAGATCTTATAGCGTCGTAGTGAACTCTGTCTGTAAGGTCTGCCTTACAGGTCTGCCTCAACCAGGAAGATAGCCATATGTCCATGGCCCACAAAGAGTTTCCCGAAATCTCCACCCCGAGTGTAAGACCCACTTGGCGGTTCGCCCCCGTCATGCCTTCCCTCCCCTCATCCTAACCCCTTTTCCTCCAATCATATGGGCCTGCAAGCCTGCGGAATGGGGCCGGCATGGACTTTGCTACACTCCGAGACACCCAGGGAGATTGGGTGGGAAGTCCAGGATCCATCCGGAGAGGGCAAGCTATGTCACGCCTCTATGTTCGCCAGGACGGAGAAGAGCAGATCCTCGAAATCGATGGGGACTTGGTCACCTTCGGCCGTTCCTCGGAGAACACGATCCAGGTCCGCGACATCAAGTCCTCGCGCCGGCATTGCCAGATCGAAAACACCCCGGCGGGCTTCAAGCTGGTCGACCTCGAGAGCGCCAACGGCACCTCGGTCAACGGCGCCAAGGTCAACCACTGGATGCTCCAGCCCGGTGACGTGATCGCGATCGGCGCGGTCGAGATCCAGTTCGGCGAGAAGCCGCCGGCTCTCGTCGCCCCGCCGGTCCCCGGCTCCGACCCCGAAGAGGCCAAGGAGACGATGGTCGGCGCCCCAGTGGCAGAGCCCGCCGCCGCTCCCATCCCCCCGGTCGCGCCGACCCCGCGCCCCCGCTTCGTGCGTGAGTCCGCGATCAGCCCCGTCCTCTGGACTACTTGGGCCATGCGCGGTGCGGCCGCCTTGCTCCTCGTCGGCTTGGTCGGCATCCTCGTCAAGAACCTCTACAGCGACTACCTGCTCCAGGAAGCCGCCGAGCAGGACTACTCGCAGGTGATGGCTTCCCTGAAGTCCGGCACCGATTCCGACCACCTCGTCGCGATCCAGAAGTTCCTTGGCGAGTACCCGAACTCTCCGCGTGTCGCCTCGCTCAAGGACAAGGCGGGCGCACTCCAGGCCACGATCTCCCGGATGGAGACCGCCCAGGCCGACCTCAAGAGCCTCAAGGCGCGCTCCGCCGAGATGTCGGGCGACCTCGAGTCGCTGCGCGAGGAGTTCCGCACGCTGCTGACCAAGCACCAGGACACGGCCTTGGCCGAGCGCATCAAGGCCGAGCTCCGCGGCCTCGACGTCCGCATCACGCGCCGTAGCGAGGAGATGTTCGCCTCGCTCGAGCAGCAGGCGGCCGAGTTCCTGGCCGACGGCCGCTGGGGCGCCGCCGCCGACGTCTACAAGAGCTTCATCGCCGCCCACGCCGACCAGGACCAGGCCGCGCGCGCCACCGAGAAGCTCGCCTCCGTCCTGCGCGCCGCGTTCGATGACTACGATAAGCTCATCACCCGCTCCAACGCCCTGCTCGAACAGGGCAAGTACGCCGACGCCTCCCACCTCTTCCAGGCCAACATCTCGCGCTTCGCGGGCACCCTCCCCTACTACCAGGCCCAGCTCAAACTCCTCGGCATCGAACTCCTCGCCCGGGGCGCGACCGACGCCAAGGAAGACATCAAGCTGCGCAAGCTCCGCGAGGAGTGCTTCCAAATGGCCCTCAAGGCCGACGACCTCGTGAAGATCCGCCGCTACACCGACGCCCGCAAGGAATACGACAAGATCCTCGTGAAGCTCGCGGCCCCCGAGCTCGTCGGCCTCCGCGAGGTCTTCTCCGCCCGGGCCAAGGATGTCCTTGCCGAAGCGCGCCTCTTCCTCAAGCTGGTCGAGACCATCAACGGCAAGGCCCTCAAACCCGACACCTATGCTCTCTCCGCCGACTTCACCGGCAACATCGAGAGCGCCAACGATCAGGCCATCGACGTGCGCTTCACCAAGGGCTTCACCCGCGTGGCCTGGCTCAGCCTCAAGCCGCGCGAGATGCTCGAGTTCTATAACCGGCTCAAGCCCCAGGGCGACGATCTCTACACCGTCGCCGTCTACTGCTACCAGAATCACCTCGACAAGGAGGCCGCCAAGCTGCTCAACCAGCTCGCGCAGGCCGAACCCGCGCGCAAGGAGACGATCGATCGTTGCGTGGCGCAAGCTCGCGGCATCGAGGTCCCGCAGGGCGGATTCGTGTTCCACCGCGCGGGGTGGCTCACCCCGGACGAGCTCAAGTACTCCCAGCTCGACGACCAGGTCGACTCGATCGTGGCCCACCTCGGCCGCACCGAGGACAAGGAGGTCGCCAAGGCCTTCGCCGAGTACCAGCAGCTCTACGCGAACGGCGACCTGCGTAGCGAGTTCCGCGAGGGGGCCAAGCAGCGCGTGCTCACCGCGTTCCTCGACCAGCGCGAAGCGGCGGGCAAACGGCTCGCCAAGCTCCCCTCCATGCTCAAGCACGACCACCTCAAGAAGCTCAAGGAGGAGCTCAACACGCGCCGCAAGGCCGCGCTCGAGCTCATCTACAACGAGCAGGTCTACACGTATGACCAGGCCAAGAACGACCACGGCGAAAAGGCCCAGCCCGACGTCAACAAACTGGTCGGGGCGGTCAGGGACCTGTGGGAAAAGCCGATGGACCTGGTGGTCAACCTCGACAAGAGCGTCCAGAAGCTGATCGAGGACATCAAGTCCGGGGACAAGTATGTCGCCGAACTCGGCGGCAAGGCCTTGGCCGACGACGAGTCCGAGTACGCCGCGCTGCTCGCGGGCATCAACCAGGCGATCGACATCCGCTCGATTACCCTCGACAGCGGCGAGCGCCAGATCCTCGAGCATAACCGCCGGGTCTACGCATTCAACGCCCTGATCGAGGAGGGCATGACCCAGGACGAGCTGCGCCAGAACGAGGTCAACAACCAGTACCGCGAGATGATGGGCCGCAAGGTCCTCGAGGCCCACAAGCTCCTCGGTCAGGCCGCCCGCAAGCACTCGGAGTGGATGGTCAATACCGGCACCTTCAGCCACGACGAGGACACCGCCGCACGCCGCACCCCTGGCGACCGGGCCAACCAGGAAGGCTACAGCGGGCCCTGCGGCGAGAACATCTGCATGGGCGCGGGCGACCCCCGCACCGCCTTCGAGATGTGGTACAACAGCTCCGGCCACCACCGGAACATGCTGAGCGACGGCTGGAACCAGTTGGGGGTCGGCCGCGCGGGCATGCACTGGACCCAGAACTTCGGCAATTCCTCGCCCCAGGCCACCAAGGTCTCCACCGACGGCCAGAACGGCGGGGGCAAGGGCGGAAAGGACGGAGGGAAGGACGGCGGCAAAGGCGGCAGCGGAACCGCGCCGGGCAGCAAGTCCGGCGGATCCGGCGGCAACCAGCCCCCCGGCGGCTCCAGCGGAGGCGCTTCCGGCGGAGGCTGAGGGAAGTCGGGCAGTTGCCCGCCTCCCGGCGGCGCCGGGATTCGCTAGAAATCAAACGCGGTCGGGACGGAATTCCCCTGGAGTTTCGCCCCGACCGATGGTAGCTTCGACTTGGAATTCAGTGGGCGTCGTGCGGTCGGTGAACCCTTCGACCGGGCTGTGGGGCTCGGTTGAACGTCCGTTTCGGGCCATCGCCCGGGGCGGGCATCCCCATCTGGCTTTCATCGATGTACATGACGCGGGTCCGGGGAGTCTCGCTCCTGCGGGATTCCCCGGGCCCATCCTCTATCTCCGTCGGATTGCGGGCCCTGGGCGCCTGCGCTGTCTCGTCGGTTCGGAGTTCGGGTCGGCGGACCCGGTGATGTTGGAATTCGGAGGTCGGTAACATGCGGAAGATGGGGCTCGGATTCGTGACGGTGATCACGGCCATTGCCTTCTCAACCCTGGTCTTCGCAAAGATGGGGGACGAGGAGTGGGGTTCGGCGCGGCCGTCGCTAGCGGCACAGGCCGGCTCGAAAGACTCGGCCCAGCGCGTTCAGGCGGCCCAGGGGCTGGGCCAGGCGGATCGCAAGGAAGCCTGCGAGATCCTCCTGGGCATGATCGCGGTGACGAGCAAGATCAAGGAGCCGCTGGTCAAGGACCATGCGGACCTGTCGGAGCAGCTGGAGAAGATCGGCATCGGTCCCAATACCGGCTCGGTGCCCAAGAGCGCGTTGGTGGCTGAAGTCGCGCTGAAGATGCGCGATGTCGAGAAGCAGATCCAGGCCGAGGACGACGTACGCGATGCCTGCATCGAAGCATTGGCGAAGACGAAGGACGAGGAGGCCGTGAAGTGGCTCGCCAGCGTGGCGCCCAAGAGCACCGTGCCTTCCGACCGCGCCGCGGTGGCCGAGGTCATGGGCATCAACAAGTGGCCGGGCGCGGGCCAGGCCCTCGAGGACATGTTCGCCAAGGAGAAGGAATCCCTGGTCAAGCTCGCGATCTGCGAGGCTTTCCTCCGCTGCGGCGACAAGGAATCGGTCGACACGCTGGGCAAGGCGCTGCTCGACCAGGCCTGGCAGGTCCGCCTGTCGGCGATCGCCGCCCTGCGCAAGATCGGCGGCCCGGAGCCGGTCGGACCCCTGATCGAGGCCTTCGACAAGGAGAAGGAGCTGCGGGTCAAGACCGAGTTCGCCGCGACCCTCAAGACCCTCACGGGCATGGACTACAACAAGGACACGGCGACCTGGAAGAAGTGGTGGGCGGATAACGTCGCCACGTTCAAGGGCCCGGCCCCCAAGCCGGCGGGCGAACCGGGGGCGGCCCCGGCCGCCGGCGCGACTGCGGCCTTCTTCGGCATCCCGATCGACTCGGACAAGGTCGTCTTCATCCTCGACATCTCCGGCTCGATGAACGAGATGACCAAGAACGAGTCCAAAGAGGGGGAGAAGACGATCAGCTCGGGCCCGGGCGAGCGCAAGAACAAGAAGGAAGACGAGGATCTCATGACCGGCGAGCACCCGAAGATCGACGTCGCCAAATTCGAGCTCAAGAAGTGCATCAAGAAGTTGAAGAAGGAAGTGAAGTTCAACATCTACTTCTTCAACGACGGCTGGACCAAGTGGCAGGAGAGCCTGGTCCCCGCGGACGCCAAGTGGAGGGAAGAGGCGTTCAGTTACATCGACTCCCAGTCGGCCAACGGGCAGACCAACCTCTGGGACCCGATGGAAGACGCGCTCAAGTCGGCGGGCATGGGCTTGAACGACAAGCACTACAAGTCGGCGCTCGATACGATCTTCGTCCTCTCGGACGGCTCTCCGTATCCGGACGATGTCTACGTGAACGCAGCCGACATTCCGAAGCGGCTCCAGGATATGAACAGCCTGAAGAAGGTGAAGATCCACGTCATCGGCATCGGCACCGGGCAGAACACCCAGTTGCTCGGCGCGATCGCGCGCATCACCGGCGGGATTTACACCAAGCGCTGATCCCCGAACCGCCGATTCGAATCTCCACCGCGCCGGGCCCACCCGCCCGGCGCGGTTCGTTTTCGGAGCCCTGAAGGCCCAGATGCACTGCGTGGAGTGCGGACACCGCCGCGCGTCGCCGCGGACCTCGGGACCACGGGGTACGACGCTTGACGGGCCGCGCGATGCCCGCCATGATCGACGCCCATGACGAGCGACCGGGAGTTCCAGACCACGCTCTGGTCCGACGTGTCCCGGGCGCGGAAGCGCAGCCGCTCCGCGCTCGACCGGCTCCTCGGCCGCTACCGCGCGCCGGTCCTGGCCTACGCGCGGCGCCAGGGCCTGCAGACCGCCGACGCGGAAGACGTGACCCAGGACGTCTTCCGCCGCATCGTCGAGGACGACCTCCTCCGCAAGGCGGATCGCGCGAAGGGCCGCTTCCGGGGCCTGCTCCTCGGCATCACCCGCAACGTGATCCGCGACCGCCGCCGACGGGCCCGGGCGCAGAAGCGCGGCGGGGGACGCGCCGATCTGCCCCTCGATGGCGACGGGAATGCCCCCAGCCTCGACGACCTCCTCGCCGCGCCCCCGGAGGACGCGCACTTCGACCGCCTCTGGGTCGCCCACCTTCTCGACGAAGCCATTCGCGCCGCAACGCGCGACGGGGCCGAACGCGGCGCGCCCGACCTCGACATGCTGCGGCTCAAGATGGTGAACGGCGTCTCCTACGGCGACCTGGCGCAGCAATTCGGAGTCCACGAGCACGACGTCAAGAACGCCCTTCACCGCGCCCGCAAGGAAATCCGGGCCCGGCTCTGGGCCTTGATCGAGGGCTACGCCTCGTCGCTCGAGGAGTACGAAGCGGAAGTGCGATTTGTCTCGCGCTGGCTCGAGCGGCCGGGAAAGTCGGGCCCTCGGCCCGCCGCCGATGCGACCTGATCGCGAAGCCGCAGGCTGTCGATCCTCCGCCCCTGCCCGCTGCCCCGCGGGATGGCGTTCTCCGGCCAGCTCGGGATTTCGCCGCGAGGCGTCCGATCATCGACGATCCGGCAGGTCCTCCAGAGGCAAACCTTTGCCCCGTCGAAGCGATTGTCGGGCCCTCGCAATCCGCTCCAAGAAACGCGGGTGGTTCTCGATTCGGTACTCGAACCACTCCTCCTCGGATCCGAAACCGATCAGCACGCCGGCCGGCCTGCCGTGCCGTGTGATCACGATCTCGTGCTTCTCGGCGAGATGAAGGTAGTGCGAGAAATCGTCCTTCATCCTCGCCAGCGGCACCTTTTTCATGATGGAATTCCTTTCTCCTGCAGCCACTGCACTGCCTGCGACTTCGATACGATCGCGAGGACCTCGACGCGGAGTCCCGATACATCGTAGAAGACCCGGAGCTCACCCACCCGCAGGCGATACTGAGGCTGCCGGAGCCCACGCAAGCGCTTGATCCGGCTCCGGCTCACCCGTTCGGGATCATGGCGCAGGAATCTCCCCATGGCATCGCGTACCTGCGAGCGCTCGAAGGCCTCCAAGACGTGAAAGTCCTGGACCGCCTCCGGTGCGAGCACGATCGCGTGAATCATTCTGGCCATATTCTAGCCACATTGCGGATCCCGGTCAATCTCCCGCCCCCGACCCCCGCACTTTCGCGAGCAACTCCGCGTAGTCCGTCCGCGCCGGAGCCCGCTCCACCGCCGCCGCCGCGTCCGCCGACGCGCCCGCCACGTCCCCTGCGTCGAGGCGGACTCGCGCCCGCGCGGCCCGGGGCTCCGCCCAGGCCGGCGCCAGTTCGATGGCTCGGGTGAAATCCGCGATCGCGGCGGCCCGCAAGGGGCCTGCATCCCCGCCGCGCGCACCCGTCGCCGCCGCCCGCAGGCGGCGAGTCTCGGCGCGATCGACCCACGACTGCGCCAGCCGCGGGTTGATGCCCAGCGCCTGGGTCGCGTCCGATTCCGCCGCCCCGAACAGCGAATCAGCCTCCCCGCCGTGGGCCGCGCGCGCCGCCGCCCATCGCCGAAACACGCCCGCGCGCGCCAGCCAGACATGGTCCCACCCCTCCGTCACCGCCAGCGCGCGATCCAGCTCCGCCCGTGCCGCCGCGAACTCCGCCTCCGCGCCGGCCCATTCCGCCGACCCCGCCGCCCGCTCGGCACGCCAGGCCGCGCGCTCTGCGCGCGCCGAGCCCGCCCCCATCCAGGCCTCCGCGGCCTTCGGATTCGACTCGGCCGCCTTCGCCGATTCCGTGATCGCCTGGTCCAGCCAGGTGCTCGGGTTCTTCCCCGCCCGAAGACCAGCGCGGGCGCGCACCCGCATGAGCTGCGCCAGCGACGACAGCACGTCGTACGAGCCCGGCACCCGCTCCAGGGCCCGGCGGAAGTCGGCCTCCGCGAGCGCGAGATTCGGCCCCGGATCCTCCCCCTGCTCCAGGCGGTGTTCCGCCCACCACAGGTTCGCCGCGCCCCGCGCGCTCCAGGCTGCCGGGTGCCCCGGACTCCCCTGCAACGACCGGTCGTAGCACAGGATCGCCGCGCGATAGTCTTCGGTCGGATCCACGCCGTCCTCCACGCGCTGTCCGCCGCGATACAGCCGCAGCTGCCCTAGGTCGGCCCAGGTCCCTGGGTCGTCGGGAGCCAGTTCCCGGGCCTTCTCCAGGTCCGCTTCGGCCTCCTCGAAGAGACTGCCGACCTCGCCGCCCCGGCTTTTCAGCCAATTCGCAAGGTAGAAGCGGATCCCCGCGCGACGCCGCCAACCCATACGGTCGTACGGGTCGAGTTCGAGCGACCGACCGTAGTCCGAAAGCGCCGCGCGGTAGTGCTCCGTGGGGTCGGCTCCGCGGCTTTTCACGAACAGCGCCCAGTAGCGATGGAGGTCCGCGCGCACGCGATGGGCGTCCGCCGACTCTGTGTCGCGCAGGATCGCCTCGTCAAGGTCGGCCGACGCGCTGCGGTAGAGCTCCTCCGGGTCGCCGCCGCGGTCGCTCTGCTGGTAGCCGAGCGCGGCCTGAGCCCAGCCGCGCTCGCGCCAGGCGTCGGCCTGGCTGGGATCGATCGCCAGCGCCGCGCCGAGGTCCTCGATCGCGCGCCGGAACAGCGCTTCGGGGTCGCCCCCCGCGTCCCCCAGGTGGTCGGCCAGCTTCGCGAGCGACCGGCCGCGCCCGAGCAGGGCCTCTGGGGAACGCGGCGCCTGGGCGAGCGCTTGGGTGAAGTCATCCACCGCCCCCTCGAACGCGGCACGCGGATCTCCTCCCATCCGGTTGGCGCGGTCCCCTGCGCGCCAGCGGGCTTCGCCCCGGCCGAGCCGGAACGGCAGGTACCCTCGGTCGCTCTCCAGTCCGCGCGCGAACACGGCTTCCGCCGCCGCGAAATCCAGCGGTTCCAGACAGGCCTCGGCCAGCCCTTCGTAGGCCTCTTCGAGGCGCGGGTCGCGCGCGAGCGCGGCCTCGAGGAGACGGCAAGCCTCGGCGCGATCCTCGGGCCGGCCGCCGTAGAGAAGGAACAGCCCGCGCGCGCAGGGGAGCATTCCCGGGCTCGCTCCCGGCGGGAGCCGGGCCGTGCCGACACCGCCGTTCCCACCGGTTGCTGCGATCGCCGGCAACCCTTCCTGCGGAACCGGGTCCCCGACGGCGACCGTCGCCTGCGCACGAGGTCCCTCGGGCGGAACCGGGTCCCCGACATGTTTGGACCCGGCGACCGTCGCGTGGCTACGCGGTCCTTCGGGCGGAAGCCCGTTCCCGACCGGGCCGGGGCTTCCGGACCCACCCGGCGCGTCCGCTGGAGGCCCGCCCGTCACCCGGTCTTCGCCGAGGATCCGCTCCAGTCTCTCGAGGTCGGCAAGGATGCGACGGCGCAGCTCCGCCGCCTCCGGATCCCGCTCGGCGAGCGCGACCGCGGTCGGCGGCTCGGCGAGCTTCTGCGCGCCCAGGCCGGCGCGGGCGAGCGCCCCGGATTCGGCCAGGCGCCGGCCCTCGTTGCGTTCCCAATCCGCGCGCAGCCGCGCCAGCCGCAGACGATAGCGGCGGGCGTCGAGAATGGCGCGCTCGTACCGGCCGGGCGCGAAGTCCGGCGCGCGCGCCAGCGCCCGCTCCTGCTCGCGTAGGGCGTCGTCGAAGCGAAGCAGCGCCCGGTACATGCGCCCGAGGTGGTAGGCAGGCTCGGCGAGGTCCGGGGCGCGCCGGTCAGCCTCGCGCGCGGCTTGCTCGAGCCGGGCGAGGAACTCGTCGGCGAGATCTCCGCCGACCCCGGCGCGGCGCAGGGACAGCGTTGCATCCAGGTTGGTCGAGGCGATCTGGCGCAGGTAGGCGATGAACTCTCCTTCGACCCGTTCCTGGTCGGCCTGGCGGCGAGCCGCTTCCCGCTGGGCCAGCGCGGCGAACGCGAGCGAAAGGCAGGCCACGGCCGCGGCGACGGTCGCGGGTCTGCGGCGGACCCAGCGGCGCGCGCGTTCCCCCCAGCTCTCCCGGCGCGCGGCGATCGCCTCGCCCCGCAGGAACCGGCCCAGATCGTCGGCGAACTCCCGGGCTGAGGGATAGCGACGAGCCGGTTCCTTGGCCAGCGACGTCAGGCAGATCGTCTCCACATCGAGCGGCACCCGCGGGTCGCGCGCCCGCGGGCTTTCCGGCTCCCGCTCGAGCGTGGCCGCGATCACCTCCGCCGCCGATCCGCCCTCGAAGGGGAGCCGTCCCGTGACTGCCTCGTAAAGTACCACCCCGAGCGCGTAGACGTCCGAGGGCGGGCCGACCTGGTCGACCTTTCCGCTCAACTGCTCGGGGGGCATGTAGTGCGGCGTGCCGAGCAGGTCCCCGGTCGAGGTCAGCCGCGTCCCCTCGTCGAGCTGCTTGGCCAGTCCGAAGTCGACCACGTGCGGGCGCCCCGCGCCATCGATCAGGATGTTCGAAGGCTTCAGGTCGCGGTGGATCACCCGCCGTGCGTGCGCGTGCGCGACCGCCTGCGCGGCCTCCATCACCAGACGCACCCGCTCCCGCGTGCCCGGGTGCTCGCCGCGGCGGATGACTTCTCCCAGAGTCCGGCCCTCGACGAAGGCCATGACGTAGTAGGGCGTCCCTTCGCGGACGTTGACCTCGTGGATCGGAACGATCCCGGGGTGGTCGAGCGTCGCCGACGCGCGCGCCTCGCGCAGGAAACGCTCGTTCATCTGCGGGTCGTCGTGCTGCCGCAGCATCTTGATCGCGACCAGGCGCCGCAGCTCCGGGTCTTCCGCCTGGAACACGATCCCCATTCCGCCGCGCCCGAGCTCCCGCAGGATGCGGTATCGGCCGAATTCGCTCCCCCGCACCGGAGTCGGCCCGCGCGCGGGCGGCGGCACCCAGGGAGTCGTCGCGTTCTCGCGTTCCTCATCGCCGCCGCCGGGCGCGGCGCACCGGTCGCACCACGCCGGCTCGGCTCCGGCCGCCGACGGCCGGCAGGGACGGCCGCAGCGAGCGCAGGCGACCCGAACCGCGGAACCATCTCCGGGCTCGCTGAGCACCCCGGA
>Ga0082335_1008278_pt1 | contig 11953 bp, 10 predicted proteins | sample Subgrocontami58m_FD_72375 | JGI IMG/M metagenome (GOLD analysis project Ga0082335, IMG submission 72375) | Subsurface groundwater microbial communities from S. Glens Falls, New York, USA - GMW37 contaminated, 5.8 m (SPADES assembly) (version 2) ...
GCGTCGATCTCACGCTGCGCCAGCAGCTCGGAAAACGGTCCCGCTTCTTCGGGCGGATAATCGACCACCAGCACGCCGTCAACTCCGGATGCGCGCGCCGCGTCGGCAAATTTCGTGTGGCCCATGGCCTCGACCGGATTGGCGTAACCCATCAGGACCACCGGCGTGCCTGCGTTGGTCTTGCGGAATTCCGCGACCTGGCCGAGCACCTGCTGCAGTGAGGTGCCATGCTTCAACGCGCGCTCGCTCGAGCGCTGGATGGTGGGCCCGTCAGCCATCGGATCTGAAAACGGCACCCCGAGCTCGATCACGTCGGCGCCGGCGGCGGCCAGCGCATGCATCAGCGGCACCGTCATCCCCGGATCGGGATCGCCGGCGGTGATGAACGGGATCAGCGCCTTGCGGTTACGGCTCTTGAGCGCGGCGAAAGTGGCGGCGATACGCGACATTTAAAATTCAAGCCCCGATTTTTCGGCGACAGTCTGCATGTCCTTGTCGCCGCGGCCGGAAAGATTGACGAGCAGGATCCGGTCTTTGCTCATGCGCGGCGCCATTTTCGCGGCGTAGGCGAGCGCATGGCTCGATTCGAGCGCGGGTATGATGCCTTCAAGGCGGCATAGCTGGTGAAACGCCTCGAGCGCCTCGTCATCGGTCACCGCGACGTATTCGGCCCGGCCGCTGTCTTTCAGCCACGCGTGCTCGGGCCCGACGCCGGGATAGTCAAGCCCGGCCGAAATCGAATGCGTCTCGATGATCTGGCCGTTATCGTCCTGCAGCAGGTAAGTGCGGTTGCCGTGCAGCACGCCAATCCTGCCGGCGCACAGCGTTGCCGCATGTTTGCCGCTCTCGAGGCCGTGGCCGGCGGCCTCGACGCCAACCAACCGCACCTTCCCGTCGGCGATATACGGGTAGAACAATCCCATCGCATTGGAACCGCCGCCGACGCACGCGAGCACCGCGTCTGGCTGGCGCCCCGCCATTTCCTGCATCTGCTGGATCGCTTCCGTGCCGATCACCGACTGGAAGTCGCGCACCATCATCGGATAAGGGTGCGGGCCGGCGACGGTGCCGATAATGTAAAACGTGTTATTGACGTTCGTGACCCAGTCGCGCATCGCTTCGTTGAGCGCGTCCTTCAGCGTCCTGGAGCCGGACTCGACCGGCACCACGCTCGCGCCGAGCAATTTCATCCGATAGACGTTCTGCACCTGACGCTTGATGTCCTCCGAACCCATGTAGACCACGCACTCCATGCCGTAGCGCGCGGCGACCGTCGCCGCCGCAACCCCGTGCATGCCGGCGCCGGTTTCGGCGATCACGCGCGGCTTGCCCATGCGCCGCGCGAGCAACGCCTGGCCGATGGTGTTGTTGATCTTGTGGGCGCCGGTATGATTCAGGTCCTCGCGTTTCAGGTAAACCTGCGCGCCGCCGAAATGTTCCGACCAGCGCCGGGCGTGGTAGACCGGGCTCGGCCGCCCGACGTAATGCTTGAGTTCGTATTCGAACTCGGCGCGGAATTCCGGATCCTTGCGGTAACGCTCGTACGCCGCTTTCAGCTGATCGAGGGCCTCGATCAGCGTCTCGGCGACGAACACGCCGCCGTACGGCCCGAAATGCCCGCGGTCATCAGGCAGGTCAACCCTCTGCACCGTACACCTCTTTCATGAAAGCGGCGATCTTAAGCGGGTCCTTCAAGCCGGGACTCGCTTCGACGCCGGAGCTGACATCGACTGCCCACGGCCTGACGCGGCGGATCGCCTCCGCCACGTTTTCGGACGTAAGACCGCCCGACAAGATCACAGGACACGGCAACGTGCGCGGTATCAGACTCCAGTCAAATCGGGTGCCGGTGCCGCCGTGGATGCCGTCGGCAAAGGCATCGAGCAGCAGTCCACGCGCGGCGTTGTACTGTCGTGCGTATTGTATCAAATCCAGCCCCGCTCTGACGCGCGCCGCCTTGAGATACGGCACCCCGAAGCGCGCGCAGAATTCAGGAGTCTCCTCGCCGTGAAACTGCAGCAGGGTCAGCGGCACCCGTGCAAGCACGCGTTCGACCTCGCTCGCCTCCGGATTGACAAACAGCCCGACCGCGCTGATGAATGGCGGCAGCGCCCCAATGATTTCGGCGGCGCGGGGTCCGGTCACATGGCGCGGGCTTTTGGCGTAAAACACGAAACCAAGCGCGTGCGCGCCGAGCCGAGCCGCCGCGAGCGCGTCCTCAACGCGGGTGATGCCGCAGATTTTGACTGCTGTGCTCATATCATCTCAGGTGAACCATGCGCCGCGTCCTGCCGGCGGCAGTCCCCACGACGCATCATAGCTGACGCGCTCCAGATACAGTCCCGCCGCCTCCAGCGTCGGCGCCGCAAGCGTGCGGTCGCGACCTGCAAGCACAGCCGCCATCCAGGCCGGATCGTGCTTGCCTTTGCCGACGTAAACCAGGCTGCCAACGATGTTGCGCACCATGTGATGCAGGAACGCGTTGGCGGCGAGTTCGAACAGCACATAGTCACCGCTGCGGCGGATGTCGAGGCGCCGCAGTTCGCGCACCGGCGATTTCGCCTGGCAAGCGGCCGAGCGAAACGCGCTGAAATCGTGCGTGCCTACCAGAGTCTGCGCCGCCGCGCGCATCGAGTCCAGATCCAGCGCGGAATGGAACCAACCCACGCGCCCAACATTGAGCGCCGGGCGCAACGCATGGTTCAGCAGCACGTAGCGGTAGCCACGCTCCCGCGCGGCGTAGCGCGCGTGAAAATCATCCGCCACCGGCCGCGCCCAGGTCACTGCCACGCCCGCGGGCAACAATGCGTTGGTGCCACGCACCCACGCGGACTCGGGGCGCTGCGCGCCGGTATCGAAATGCACCACTTGCGCCAAGGCATGCACGCCGGCGTCGGTGCGCCCGGCGCACACCGTCGAGATTTTTTCGCCCGCGACCCCTGCCAGCGCACGTTCGAGGACGTCCTGCACCGCGCAGTGCGAAGGCTGCGTCTGCCAGCCGCAGAACGGGGCTCCGTTGTATTCCACTCCAAGGACAACGCGTGGCATCGTGTGCATCCAAAAAACCGACTGCCGCGCAGATCGTGGACCTGGCGGCAGTCAACCGGCGGCAATGCCGTTTCAGCCGAGTTTATCGAGCAGCTTCTGTGCGTCCGCCCGCTGCCCGGCATCGCCTTCCTTGATCACTTCGCGCAGGATCCCGCGCGCGCCGTCCCGGTCATCCATTTCCTGATACGCCTTGGCCAGATCGAACTTGGTCTGCACGTCATGCCAGTGGTCGTCCCTGGCAACGCGTTCCGCGGGGGAGGCTACCGCATCCGGCCCCTCGTCAAAATTCAGGCTGATCTCATCAAGCTTGAGCGCGGGCGCTGCAGCGGCAGCGTTTGCGGCGCTACCGGCGTCGAAATCGAGCTTGAAATCCGGCTCGATCATAGGCATGCCGCCCGTGCCCGCGTCCGTGGGCCGTTGCCCCGTTTCTGCAGCAACAGGTGCGGGACCTGCCTCGAACCTGAAGTCGATCATATTTGCCATTTCCGAGGCTGGCCCGGCGCTGACGTGCGCGCTGGCGGTTTCTTCTCCATTCCCATGGAGCGCCGGCTCCGGTTCAACCAGTGATTGCGTAACCGCCGCCACCGCCTTTTTGCCCGGGCGCGGCGCCGCGTCGGTTTCCGTCGCAGGGCCGCTGATGGAATCCGTCGTGGCGGCATCCGCAGCGGGCGCTGCAGCGAGGTCAAAGGCAAAATCGACATCGCCAATCGGCGCAATCCCAACCACCGGGATCGCGGCTGGCGCTGATTTACCGGCTTCATACAACGCATTCGCCGGATCGAGCGCATATCCCATTGCTGCCGCCTTGACCCAGTCGTCACCGGTACCCTGGGTCTGGGCGTACAGGGTCCGCGCGATCTCCTCGAATGCCGCCTTGTCCTTGCGTCCCGCGTAGATCTGCAGCAGCTTGAGCTGCGCTTCCTGCTGCCCCGGGTTTTTCGCCAGCAGTCCTTTCAGAACGTGCTCGGCTTGCGCGTCGCGGCCGAAATTAAGATACATATCGGCCTCGGCGAGCGGGTCGATTTCATCCTCACTGCCCGCCGCCGGCCCGGTGGCCGGCGCTATGGCACTCGCCGCGGAGGACACTGCAACCGCCACAGTCGTTGCACCGAGTTCCGGCGCGATCCGCTCGGCTGCCTCGCCATCGCTGGTGCCCACCCGCCGGCGGAATGCGGACAAATAGCCACCCAGCCGCGCCAGCACGCCACCTTCGACAGCGGCAATCTCCGCGCCGATCTCCGGCTCGATCTTCGTGAAAATGGGTTCACCGTCGCCGGCTTGCGCACGGCGGCGGCGCACAACCACGTAGCCCCCCAGCCCCAACAGCGCGAGCACGACGGCAAGATAAGTGGGCTCGCCCATGATCCGCTCGATCAGGTCGGGCTCGGGCGCAGGCGGCGGTGGCGGTGGTGGCGCAGGCTTCGCCACGGGCGCCTGGGCCTTGATTTCGATCACGCGCTGCATGTCCTTGATGGTTTTCTCGAGCTGCGCGATGCGATTGTTTGCTTCGGCCAACGCTTTTTCACGCGCGGTCGCTTCCTCTTCGAGCGTGCGTATGCGATTGGGCACGGAGCCTCGCGCGGCCTTTCCGCGGGGCGCTTTGCCGGCCGCCGGCTCTCCCTTGGACAGCTTGAGCACTTCTTTCGGCGCCGCCTTGCCGGCGGCCTGGTCGTCGACCTTGGTCGTTATTTTTCCGCTCGCGGTGGATTTCGATTCCCGCGCGGGCGACGCTCCCGCGGCCTGCGCCAGTTTTTGCCGATAGGCGTTCCAGTTCGCCGCCTCCACGCGAACTTCCTTCACTGCCTCGGGCTGACCGGTGGCAATGACACTTTCCCTTTCCGGGACGCGCAGTATCGTGCCGGTCTTCAGATGGTTCATATTGCCGGCGAATGCATCGGGATTGGCGTGATACAGACCGACCAGCATCTGTTCGAGCGTAACGCCGGGAAGTTTGACTTTGGAGGCGATGCGGCTAAGGGTTTCGCCGCGCTTGACCGGACCATAGGCTTTGTCTGCGGCGGCAGTCCCCGCGGCGACCGGACGCTTGGCAGGCCGCGCCTTGGCGGCCGCAGGCCTGGCTTCGGCTGGCGCCACCGCGGCCTCCCCCACTTGCCGCGCCGGTTCGATCGGTCGCGGTCCGGGCGTCACTGGCGGAGTAACCACCATGGGCGATACGACCGGCGCATCCGGCGCGACGGCCACGGTGGGCGGGTTATACCCGATCGGATCGATCAACGCCGTGTACTCGCGCACCAGGCGTCCCTGCGGCCAGCTCAGTTCGACCAGCAGATCGATGAACGGCTCGTTGACCGGACGCGTCGAAATGATCTTGATGTAGTGCTCGCCGTCCGCGCGACGCTCGATGCTCATGCGCACGCCGACCAGGGCCGGGCTGTAGGAAATACTCGCCTGAGTGTAGGCTTCGGGCGGCGCGAGGCGAGCAACGAGGGTAGCTAACTCGCCTGCCCGCACGGATACAAGGTCGACTTCCGCTGACAGCGGCTGTCCCAGAGGCGACAATATGGTGAGCTTGCCTAAACCGGCTGCGTGGGCCACCCACGGCATCAGCAGGATCAACCCCGCCAACAGCCATGTTTTGTACGGTGTTTTACGCACGACTCGCCCTATTGTTATTCCATGTAATAAGCAAATTAGCATCAAATAGTTAGAGATGCAAGCTAACGTTTTCTCTAACATATTGAATCGATAGGCCAACGGCTTGCGGCGCCCCGGAAGACGCAGCCCGATATTGCATCCGGTACCGCCAAAAATCTACTATTTTTCGAGCAGGATGCGCAGCATGCGGCGCAACGGTTCGGCGGCCCCCCATAAGAGCTGGTCGCCAACCGTAAATGCGGACAGGTAAGTACCCCCCATCGCAAGCTTGCGCAGGCGGCCGACGGGAATGTGCATCTGACCGGTGACGGCGGCCGGGGTGAGTTCCCGCTCGGAGCGCTCGCGCTGATTCGGGATCACGCGCACCCAGTCGTTTGCAGACGCGATCATTCCGGTGAGTTCATCCAGCGGCACGTCTTTCTTGAGCTTGATGGTGAGCCCCTGGCTGTGGCATCGCATCGCGCCGACCCGCACGCAAATGCTCTCGACCGGCGTGGCAGGCTTGCCAAACGCTTCGCCGCGTCCGAGTATCTTGTTGGTCTCGGCGCCGCCTTTCCACTCCTCGAGCGACATGCCGTCGCCCCTGTCCGCGTCGATCCACGGGATCAGGTTGCCGGCCAGCGGCACGCCGCGGAAGTTCTCCATCGGCAGCGTGCCGTCGGTCTGCTTTGCATGCACCCGGCGGTCGATTTCCAGAATGGCGGAAGCCGGATCGGCCAACAGGTCTTTGACCGCGGCATTGACCAGCCCGAACTGGTTCAGCAGCTCGCGCATGTGTTGCGCCCCGCCGCCTGAGGCAGCCTGGTAGGTCATGCAGGTCATCCACTCGACGAGATCGTGCTGGAACAACCCGTGCATGCCCATCAGCATGCAGCTCACCGTGCAGTTGCCGCCGATGTAGTTTTTAATCCCTTTTGCCAGCGCATTCCTGATGACCGCCAGATTGACCGGGTCGAGAATGATGATGGCGTCGTCTTTCATGCGCAGCGTCTTGGCCGCGTCGATCCAGTAGCCGTTCCAACCCGCGGCGCGCAGTTGCGGATATATCGCGGTGGTGTAGTCGCTGCCCTGGCAGGTGACGATGGCATCCAGCGTCTTCAATGCATCGAGGTCGCCCGCGTCTTTGAGCGGCGCGACGGCCTTGCCGATCACCGGACCGCTGCCGCCGACCTGGGAGGTCGTAAAGAACTCGGGCTCGATGAGGTCGAAGTCGCGCTCGGCCTGCATGCGCTGCATCAGCACCGAACCGACCATGCCCCGCCATCCGACAAAACCGACTCGCATCATGATTGCACCGCCAAAACAGATTTCAACGCCCTGCTTATCACGCGCGTTGACGCGCGCCTTGGTCAGGGACTCTTAATTCATCGCCGCGACTACGGCGTCGCCCATTTCAGCGGTGCCGACCCGGCGCGTTTCGGTCTCGCCGATATCAGCCGTGCGCAACCCTTGCGCAAGAACCTTTTTCACCGCGGCCTCGATGCGTTGCGCCGCGTCTTCGCGGTTGAAGGTATAGCGCAGCATCATTGCCGCCGACAGTATCGTGGCAAGCGGATTGGCAATGTTCTGCCCCGCGATATCGGGCGCCGAGCCATGCGCCGGCTCATACAGTCCCTTGTTGTTTGCATCGAGCGACGCCGACGACAGCATGCCGATCGAGCCGGTCAGCATCGACGCTTCGTCCGACAGGATGTCGCCGAACATGTTGCCAGTGACGATCACGTCGAACTGCTTCGGATTGCGCACCAGCTGCATCGCCGCATTGTCGACATACATGTGGGACAGCGCAACCTGCGGATATTTCCGGGCGACGTCACTCACAACCTCACGCCATAGACGGCTCGTCTCGAGCACGTTTTCCTTGTCGACCGAGCACAGTTTCCGGCCGCGCTTGAGCGCCGCCTGAAAGCCGACTTCGGCAATACGCCGGATTTCCGACTCCGCATAATGCATGGTGTCGTAGCCCTCGCGCTCCCCGCGCTCATTGGTGCGCCGTCCGCGCGGCTCGCCGAAATAGATGTCGCCGGTCAGCTCGCGCAGGATCAGGATGTCGAGCCCCGCGACCAGTTCTGGCTTGAGCGAGGAAGCGCCGGCCAGTTCCTCGAACAGGAATACCGGGCGCAGGTTGGCAAACAAGCCGAGTTCCTTGCGTATGCGCAGCAGACCCTGCTCGGGACGCTGGGGTCGCGGCAGCGCATCGTACTTGGGCCCGCCGACCGCGCCGCACAGCACCGCGTCCGCCTGGCGGGCAAGTTTCAGCGTCGGCTCCGGCAACGGATCGCCGTGCGCTTCATAGCCCGCACCGCCGAACGGCGCCGGCTCGAGTTCGAGCCCGAGGCCGTCGCGCCTGAGCACCTCGAGCACCCTGACCGCCTGCGCGACGATTTCCGGACCGATGCCGTCACCGGCCAATACCGCGATTTTCATTTGATCAACCAAACAACCAGGGCTGTTGTTCGCGGCGATTCGCCTCGAACGCCTTGATCTTGTCGGCGTGCACCAGCGTGAGCCCGATTTCGTCGAGGCCGTTCAGCAGGCAATGTTTGCGGAACGGATCGAGTTCGAACTTCAACACCTCTCCGCCGGGCGTGGTCACGCTCTGCTGCTCGAGGTCGACCGCCAGACGATAGCCGGGCGTCGAGCTTACCTCCTTGAACAGCCGGTCGACGATCTTGGCGTCGAGCCGTATCAACAGCAGGCCGTTCTTGAAACTGTTGTTGAAGAAAATGTCGGCGAAACTCGGCGCGATTACCGCCTGAAAGCCATATTGCAACAGCGCCCACGGCGCGTGCTCGCGCGAGGAACCGCAGCCGAAGTTCTCGCGCGCGAGCAGGATCTGCGCCCCCTGGTAACGCGCCTGATTGAGCACGAAATCCGGATTGAGCGGGCGATTGGTGTTGTCCATGCCCGGCTCACCGTGATCCAGATAGCGCCACGCGTCAAACAGGTTGGGGCCGTAGCCGGTGCGGTTGATCGACTTCAGGAATTGCTTCGGGATAACCGCGTCGGTGTCGACGTTGGCGCGGTCGAGCGGCGCCACCAGGCCTTCGCGTGAAATAAATTTTTCCATTACCTCGCCTTATCCGCAGCCTTCTCGATTGCCTGACCGGCCTTCTTGACGTCTTTGCCCACCCCTTCGACCGTATTGCAGGCGGCGAGCACGGCAACGCAAACCAGCAATCCCAACAATTTCAAATAGCTCATCGCTTCCCCCTCGTCAGTGAAAACCACGGACGTCGACGAAATGTCCCGCGATCGCCGCGGCCGCGGCCATCGCCGGGCTCACCAGGTGTGTGCGGCCGCCGGCGCCCTGGCGTCCCTCGAAGTTCCGGTTCGACGTCGACGCGCAACGCTCGCCTGATGACAGCTGATCCTCGTTCATGCCTAGGCACATGGAGCAGCCCGGCTCGCGCCATTCGAAACCCGCCGCGACGAAAATCTTGTCGAGGCCTTCCTGTTCAGCCTGTCTTTTGACCGGCCCGGAACCCGGCACCACCATCGCCAGCTTGATGCTGGAGGCGACTTTCCTGCCTTGCGCGACCGCGGCCGCAGCGCGCAAATCCTCGATGCGGGAGTTGGTGCAGGAACCGATGAACACCTTGTCGAGATTGATCTCGACGATCGGCGTGTTCGGCTTGAGTCCCATGTAACTGAGCGCGCGCTCGATCCCTTCGCGTTTCACGGGATCGGTTTCTCTCGCGGGATCGGGCACGGCCCCATCGACGGTCGTCACCATTTGCGGCGAAGTACCCCAAGTCACCTGCGGCTCGACTGCCGCCGCATCGAGGGTCACGACCTTGTCGAATCGCGCGCCGTCGTCGCTCTTCAACGTCCGCCAGTACGCGGCGGCCTGGTCCCACATTGCACCCCGCGGCGCGAGCGGACGGCCTTTGACGTATTCGATCGTCGTGTCGTCGACCGCGACCATGCCGGCGCGCGCACCGGCTTCGATCGCCATGTTACAGAGCGTCATGCGGCCTTCCATCGACAAACCGCGGATCGCGCTGCCCGCGAATTCAATCGCGTGGCCGGTGCCGCCGGCCGTCCCTACCTGTCCGATCACGGCAAGCGCGATGTCCTTCGCGGTGATGCCCGCACCGAGTTTGCCTTCGACCACGACCTGCATGGACTTCATGCTCTTCGTTACCAGGCATTGTGTCGCCAGCACGTGCTCGACTTCGGAAGTGCCGATGCCGAAGGCAAGGCAACCGAACGCACCGTGCGTGCTGGTGTGGGAATCGCCGCACACCACCGTCATGCCGGGCAGCGTCGCCCCATTCTCCGGCCCGATCACGTGCACTATGCCTTGCCGCTCGTTGAGGAACGGAAAATAAACCAGCGCGCCGTGTTCCTTGATGTTTTGATCGAGCGTTTCGACCTGCAGCCGCGAGATCGGGTCCTGGATGCCGCGGTCCCAGTCCCGGGTCGGCGTATTGTGATCGGCGGTGGCCACGATCGACTGCACGCGCCACGGCTTGCGGCCGGCGAGCTTGAGCCCTTCGTACGCCTGCGGGCTGGTGACCTCGTGCACGAGATGGCGGTCGATGTAAATGAGTGCGGTGCCATCGGCGTCCTGATCGACGAGATGGCTTTCCCACAATTTCTCGTAAAGCGTTTTCGCTGTCATGGCGTATCGACGTAAGCCCTTGGAAACGTGGAATTATGTCATATATCCGGGCGCCGTGGCCAGCATTAATTTCCGTGGACGCCGCGTGCAGTTTGCGGATCGTCCAGCGTGCGCCAGAGGATCAGCATGCCGGCGAACGCGCATAACGCAGCGCCTGAAAACGTGATTCCCGCGCCGAGCCGCTCCCAGGCGTAGCCCGCATACAATCCGCCGAGCGTGCCGCCGAGACCGAACGTAAGGCTCGTGTATATCGCCTGGCCCCGCGCCTGGTTGCGGCCGCGGAAAAAGCGGTGCACGTAACCGAGTGCTGCGGCATGAAACGAGCCAAAGCTTGCCGCGTGCAGCGTCTGCGCCAGCAGCAACAGCAGCAGGTTGTCCGCCCACCAGGCAATGATCACGAAGCGTACGGCCGTGAGCGCAAAACTCGCGATCAGCACATCGCGCAGCGTGTACGCGCGGAACAGATGCGACATCCAGAAAAAAATCGCGATCTCGCAAATCACGCCCAGCGCCCACAGCCAGCCGACCGCGCCTTTCGTGTAGCCGTAGCCGACCAGATAAATCGAGTAGAACGTGTAATAGGGTCCGTGCGCCACCGCCATCAGCGCGCACGCCATCATCAACGCCACGACCTGCGGCTGCCTGAGAACATGCGCGATCGGCGTATGATCGTGGATATGCTCCACGTGCGGGGCTTCGGGAACCGCCATCAGCAGGGCGGCGGCGCCGATCAGTATCGCGAGCATGATCCACAGCAGCGCGCCGATCGGCAGCCAGTCCAACGCGTAGCCGACGAGCAGCACCGCGGCGATGAATCCGATCGAGCCCCATACCCGGATGCGCCCGTACTGCGCCGTGTGCTCGCCGAGATGCGTGAGCGTCGTGACCTCCACGAGCGGGAGTGCCGCGCTCAGAAAAAAACTCATCAAGAGCACGATCGCGAACAGCGACTCGAAACCGCGCGCGGCGAACAATCCGCAATAAACCACGGTGCCGACGACAGTCCCGATCCGCGCGATGCGCAAGCGGCGGCGGCTGCGATCCGCGAGCCAGCCCCACAGGTGCGGCGCGAAAATGCGCACCAGCTGCGGCAGCGCCATGATGACGCCGATCCCAGCGGCGGCAACACCGCTTGCGCTCAGGTAAAGGCTGAAGTACGGCGCGAACGCGCCGATATAGGCAAAATAGAAAAAGTAGACGCCGGCGAGCCGCCAGTAGGGTAAGTCACGCATGGCGCTTGCTCAAAGCCTGACGCCGCGCGTCACGCTTCGTCGGGGTCGGGGTTCTCTGTCGCGGCGATGTTGCGCAACCGTTCGATCACATCGCGCGGCGCCTGCGCGGCGATTTTTGGCGTGGCGCACACCACGTCGGCATTCTGCGCGCGGTGGCGCAACGCATGGTCCATCAGCGTCAGCGCCAGCATTGCCTCGCAAATCGGTGTTGCGCGGATGCCGACGCACGGGTCGTGGCGGCCGTGCGTTTCGATGGTGGTCGCGTTGCCCTGCTTGTCGATAGTGCGGCGACGCAGCCGGATGCTGGACGTCGGCTTGACCGCGACATTGACGACGATGTCCTGCCCGCTCGATATCCCGCCGAGGATGCCGCCCGCGTTGTTGGACAGAAATCCCTGCGGCGACATCTCGTCCGAGTGCTCGGTGCCTT
>Ga0082335_1008279_pt1 | contig 11952 bp, 10 predicted proteins | sample Subgrocontami58m_FD_72375 | JGI IMG/M metagenome (GOLD analysis project Ga0082335, IMG submission 72375) | Subsurface groundwater microbial communities from S. Glens Falls, New York, USA - GMW37 contaminated, 5.8 m (SPADES assembly) (version 2) ...
CCCCTCGGACCCGCCCCCTTCGTGTGTCTTCGTGTGTCTTCGTGGATCGGATCAGCGGCAGGATCCGTTCCCGCCCTTCTCCGCCCCCTGCGGGATCTCCGCGAGCAGCTCGCCCGCCTCGTTCACCTGCGGGTAGCGGAACACGTCCCCGCGGTAGTTGCGGAAGACCCACTCCTTCTCCGACTTCGAGAGCGCGTACTCGGGAACCAGCGACACCTTCCCGCCGCCGCCGGGGAGGTCGACCACGAAGTGCGGGATGGCGAGACCGCTCGTCCACCCGCGCAGCTTCCTCATGATCTCGATCCCCTTCTCGATCGGCGTGCGGAAGTACCCCGTCCCCTTCGTCACGTCGGCCTGGTACAGGTAGTAGGGCCTCGTCCTGCACTTCAGCAGGATGTGGAACAGCTCCTTCAGCACCTCCGGGTCGTCGTTCACGCCCTTCATGAGCACGCACTGGTTCATGCAGGGGAACCCGTGGTCCGCGAGCCGCTTCAAGGCATCCTGCGCCTCCGGCGTCACCTCGCCCGGATGCGCGAAGTGCACCATCATGTAGATCGGATGGTGCTTCTTCAGCGTCGTGCAGAACTTCTCCGTGATCCGCTGCGGCAGCGCGCCCGGGATGCGCGTCCCGATGCGGATGATCTCCACGTGCGGAATCGCCCGCAGCGACCCGAGGATGAAGTCGAGGTCCTCGTCCTTCAGCATCAGCGGGTCGCCTCCCGAGAGGATCACGTCGCGGACCTCCGGGTGCGCCGCGATGTAGTCGATCCCCTGCTGGAGGGACTTCCTCGGGATCAGCTCCGGGTCGCTCACCTTCCGCTTCCGCGTGCAGAAGCGGCAGTAGTAGGCGCACTGGTGCGACACCAGGAAGAGCACGCGGTCCGGGTAGCGATGCGTGATGTTCGGCACCGGCGACATCGACTCCTCCGCGAGCGGATCGTCCCTCTCGCCCGGCGCGTCCATCAGCTCCCGCGGGTCAGGCATGACCTGCTTCCAGAGCGGATCCACCTCCTCCCCCGTGCTCAGGCCAGGCAGCCCCGTATCGCCGGAGTCCCCCAAGCGCTTCTTCAATACCTCGAGGAAGTACTTGTTGATCCGGACCGGGAAGTGGGCGTCCACCGCCTTCACCGCGCCCATGTCGACCCCGGGGAAGGCCGCCTCGAACTGCTTCGGGGTGTTGATGCCGTCCGCCAGGAGCCGCTGCCACTCCTCCATGACCTACCCACCTCCACAAGAGAACCGCTTCCCGTACTCCACCTTGTCGTCGCCGACAGAGTAGAAGTCACGCACCCGCGCCAGCTCTTCGTACTGGTGTCGTAGGTAGAAGACCCTCGTGCCTTCGTACCTGGGTTGGGAAGAGGTCTCGATCATCAGCATCCGCCCCCGCTCCCGGCGGACCCAGTCCTCCGTGAAGCGGAGAAGCCGCGACCCCAGGCCGCGGCGCTGGTCCCCCGTCTCGACCGCGATCCAGTACAGGTCCCAGACCGCGTCCGTGCACGGGGTCCGTCCGAAACACGTGTACCCGACGAGGCGCCCCTTCTCGTCCGACGAGCACCAGAGCTCGTAGTCCCGCTGCTCGGGATGCGAGAAGCAGGTGTCCACGATCTCCATCGCGACGTCTATCTCCTGGGGCGTGAAGACCCCCGTCCGTTCCAACAGCGCCTGCACCCCGTCCCGGTCGCTCGGGCACAGACGATGAACTTCGCTCTCGGCCTTCGCGTTCGCCGTCAAGACAGCTCCTCGACGAATCGACCTGGCCAATCACTGCGCATTGCGCATTGAAACTTGCACATTCTCGCTATCCCCCCACCTTCACGACCTCGGCGGGGGCCGGGTGCTTCCCATTCCCCTTGCGGCGCTCGAGCGCGAAGCCGATCACCTTCAGGATGAACTGGTCGTACGTCCAGCCGTACGCCTTCACGCTGCGGATCAGCCCCGCGTCGTCCGACACGTCGGGGTTCGGGTTCACCTCGAGGAGGTAGAACTTCGCGTCCGCGCTCATCCGGACGTCGAGCCGCGCATAGTCGCGGCAGCCGATGATCTTGTAGGCCTTCTGCGCGAGCCGCTCGAGCTTCCGGAACTGCTCCGGCTCGATCTGCGCGGGGCAGCGCGGCACCGTCCCCTTGTACTCCGCGCTCTTCTCCACCCACTTCGCCTCGTAAGAGACGATGTGCGGCAGGTCCGCGGGGAGGCCGGCGAAGTCGATCTCGGACAACGGCAGCACCACGGGAGGCTCGTTCCCGATCACGGTGACGTTGAACTCCCGCCCCTCGATGAACTGCTCCACGATCGCCGGCTGCTCGTACTTCTGCACGATGTAGCCGACCCGCGCGCGCAGCGACTCCACGTCGCGCACCACGCTCTCGTTCGAGATCCCGATGCTCGCGTCCTCGCGGCTCGGCTTCACGATCACGGGGAAGGGGATCTGGTCCTTCCAGTCGGACATCTCCATGTCGAGGACCACGTGCTTCGGCGTCGGGATGTTCATGTAGGAGAGGAGCGCCTTCGTCTTCGACTTGTTGAGCCCGAGCGCGAGCGCGCCGGGGTCGTTCCCCGTGTACGGCAGCCCGAGCAGTTCGTAGAGCCCCGCGACGCTCGTCTCGAGCAGGGAGTTGTCGCTCACCCCCTCGCAGAGGTTGAAGATCACGTCGACCTGGCTCTGCTCGAGCTTCCGGACGAAGTTCCGCATCGGGTACTCGACGCCGATCCGAACCGCCTCGTGGCCGTGCCGCTTGAGGACGTCCTCCACGAGGACCACCGTCGAGAGGATCGACGTGGAGCTGATCGCCTCCTTCCGTCGGCCCCGCTTCCGCTCCTGGGGTCCCGTTGCGTCGAACGTGATGCCGACCTTGAGAGGGCCCATGCTAGCGGAGTCCTACACGGTTGCAGGCGATGTCGAGCACGCGGAGGATGAGGTCGTCGTACGTCATCCCCGCGGCGCGCGCCGCCTTCGGGAAGCAACTGTTGTCCTCGGGCTTCGGGAGGATGCCCGGCAGCGGGTTGACCTCGAGCACATGGGGCGCCCCCGCCGCGTCGCACCGCACGTCGATGCGACACCAGTCCCGGAGGCCCAGCGCGCGGAATGCGCCGACGCAGATCCGCTCGATCCCGTGCCGCAGCTCCGGCGAGACGTCCGCCGGGCAGCGAAAGATCTCGAGCGGGTTCTTGGCCGTGTCCCAAATCCACTTCGCCTCGAAGCTGTAGATCCGGTTCACCCCCTTCGGCAGCGTGTCGAAGAGGATCTCGACGATCGGCAGGCACTCGACGCCGTCCCCGTTGCCGAGGAGCGCGACGGTGAACTCGCGGCCCTCGAGGTACGGCTCCACGAGCGCCGCCTGGCGATACATCGTCGTCACGCGACCGACCTGGGCCTCGAGCTCCGCGTCGCTCCGGACGACGGCGTCGTTCACGATCCCCTTGCTCGACCCCTCGGCCACCGGCTTCACCATCATCGGGAAGCCGAACGGCAGCCGCTCGCGCCGCGCGCGGGCGAGGTCGGCGGCCGACGCGAAGAGGAGGGTCCGTGGCACGGGGATGCCGTGCGCCGAGAGGACCTCCTTCGTCCGGGCCTTGTCGAGCGAGATGGCGAGCGAGAGCGGGTCGCTCCCCGTGTACGGGATGCGCAGCATCTCGAGCATGGCGGGGATGTGGGACTCGCGCGCAGCGCCGAAGATCCCCTCCGCGACGTTGAAGACGATTTCGGGGCGGGACCTGCGGAAGCGCTCGAAGGCGTCTTCGTTCGCCTCGATCAACTCGACCGCGTGGCGGCGGGAGAGGGCGGCCTGGATGGCCGACACCGTCCCCCTCGAGTCGCACTCGGCGAAGAAGTCGGGAGGCAGTGGAGGTTCGTCGTCCTCCACGAGCGACTCGCCGATCTTCGCCGTCTCGTCCTGAGAGGCGGCAGGCAGGTCGCCTTTCAGGTTGTAGGTGAGAGCCACCCTCATTCAGGCGAGCGTGTAAAGCACCTTTACAGTACACCGGCCCATCGGAGGTTCGCGTTCCTGCACCCCTGTGCGGGTCGCGGCTCTCTCCGATCGGCACGCATGCCCAAGTATATGCGGGAGGCGACCGTAGTCAAGCAAGTCGTCCCATGGTGGATACGTGATTTCCGATCGCGGCCGGAGTTTTGCGTAGATGTGAGCGACGCGGCCGGTCCGATTTGTGGAGAATCGGTGGAGAGTCGGCGCCCCCCGCCGCATCCCGAGTGAAACTCTTTATTTATACATTACATTTCGTAGCTTATAATCTGTAAACCCTGTGGAGAGCCGCCTCCGGCGCGACCTCGGAGGCGATCTTCGCGGACAGGCTTCCGCGGCGCCTGCGCCGGCGCGTCCCGCGGACGCACGCGCGCGCGCTGCGCGGAGGCCGGCGCGAGCCCCGCTCGCCCGAGGGCGCGCCCGGCCGCTCACGGCGCCGCGGGGCGCGTTATGTCTACTTCGCGCTTATGTCTACTTCCTGTCGCTGCTTCAAAGGGGGCCACAGCAAACGTGGTTGTTCTTCCCCCACGGAGTTTGCCCGGAGGAGATGACGGGTAGAATGGGGCCCACGCAGAGCGCGAATGGAAAGCGTCTCGGAAGGAAGTTAGCCGCTTCCTTCCGAGACTTGACCCGCGGGAGAAGGACCTCCCATGGGCCCACAGCAAGATGGGCGAGCCGCATCTCGAAGTCAAACCGTTTCATCTCCGGTCCCGGGCCGTCCCCGGACGCGCCGCTGCCTCCTGAAAGGCTGCGAGAAGGCCTTCCGTCCCATCGTGCCGCAGGATCGGTACTGCAGCGACGACTGCCGCGAGAAGGCACGCGAGTGGTCCTCGTGGCGCGCCGATCGGAAGTACCGCGCCACCGAGAGCGGCAAGCAGCGACGACGCGCACAGTCCACGCGATATCGCGAGAAGGCGCGACAGCGTTCGCAGGGTCGACGCCCGATGCCCGGAGAGTCGGACGAGGGCGATCCTCCAGGACGATTTCCGGGCAATCCGTGTGACCGTCCCGGATGCTACGTGCGCTTTCCTCTCGCCAGCCGTTCCCCGCTGCAACGCTTCTGCTCATGCCCGTGTCGGAAGGCCTGGAGACGCGTGATCCAGCGCGAAAGACGCTGGGGCATGGTTCTCGGCTCCGGCTCGGATGGGTCCCCGCGTTCGTGGGCGACGGCACCGGACGATGGCCTCGATCCCCCCTCGAGATGAGCGCCCCATATTGCGTGGGGATGACGCTCCGAGTAGGGATGGCCTCGTCGTGTCCCACGCAATTCTACGGAGGCCCGTCATGAATTCATCCGAGTCGAAGGAGAGAGCAGTCGTCATTCCGGCGCCCGAGCGCGTTCGCACCATCACCGGCAGCTTCGCGTGGATCGACCATCGGTTTCGTCGCGATGGCCACCTGGAACGCCTCACCCTCGAGGATATCGCCCTCTACCTCTTCCTCCTGCTCGCCGCCGATCGCAACGGCGTCAGCTACTACCACCGGGAGAAGATCTCCGACGCGCTGGGCCTCCCGTACGACCGGTTCGAGACCGCTCGCCAGCGCCTGATCGAGCGGGGCTACATCGCCTTCGCCCCCTATCAGCCTGGGGGCGTCAACGGCTACTACCAGGTCCTCCCGCTTCCGGAACGGCCACGGGCGCGATAGCCCGCAGCGTCTGCGTTGCCCGAGGTCCCTCGATCCCAGCGTTCCAGGAGGACGTGCATGTTGACCGACCAGGTTGCACCCTTTCTTGATTCGCTCCGAGAGCAGGGCTACGCGCGGCACAGCATTGACCAATACCGAGCCTCCGCCAGAGGGTTCGCCGCCTACGTGGACCGACGGGGACTCCCTGAGGAGCAGGTCACGCCGCAGGCCCTCGAGGGATATGCGCGCTCCCTGGCTCGGAGGTTCCGCCGCCAATGGAGTCGTCCCAGCAAGCTGGCCCTGCCAGCGAGTTCCTCGGACTACTGGAAGCAGCGCATCCGGGCCGTCCGACCGTTCCTCCGCTACCTGGTGGCCCAGGGCGTCCTCGCTCACTTCCCCTTTCGGCAGCGCCAGGACCTTTGCGCAGTTCCTGGGTACGAGGGCCTCATGACCGAGTACGGTCGTTTTCTGCGATGTCACCGAGGTCTGACCCCTGCCACCGTCGAGGTCCATCTGCGACAGGCCGCACATTTCTGCCGAAATGCGCTCGGCCTTCCGCCCGACCTCGGACGGGACCTGTCCCCGAGTCGGATCTTCCAGCACCTTCAGACTCGTGCCGAGCGCCTCGGCCCCGTCAGCCTCCGCCAGGTCCAGATGGTCCTGCGCTCGTTCCTGCGCTTCCTTCACATGACGAGCAGGTACGACCGCGACCTGTCGTCGTGCCTCGTGTCGTTTCGCGTCTGGTCCTTGTCTCGGGTGCCCCGGAGCGTCAGCCCCGAGGATCTCGAGCGGGCATTTCGGGACACCCGAGGAGACACGCATCGCGACCTCCGTGATCGTGCGGTGCTGCTCCTCCTGGCGGTCTACGGCCTGCGCATCGGAGAGGTCGCCCGGTTGCGCCTGCAGGACATCGAATGGCGGGCGCAGCAACTGGCGGTTCGCGGGCGCAAGAACCGCCGCGATCTGATCCTGCCGCTCGTGCCGGTGGTCGCCCGCGCGCTGGCCCGATACGTGAAGGAGGCTCGACCCCGAGGGACGCCGCATCGCGAGGTGTTCCTCACGCGGTACCTCCCGCATCCGTACGCCAACGGGTCGCGCCTCGGGATGACGCTCACCTGGCGGCTGCGGAAGCTCGGCCTTTGCTTCAGCCCCCACGCGCTGCGCCACAGCCTTGCCCGATGCCTCATGGAGAACGACTGCCCTCCCGAGTGGATCCAGCTCCTGCTGGGACACGTGCGATTCGCATCGACGCAGATCTACGCCAAGGTGGATCGAGTCCATCTGCGCGAGGTGGCGGACAATGAGGGAGTCGCGCGATGAACGACGGGCAGGGTGAGCTTGCAGGCTGGCAGGGCCAGCTTGCAGGTTCGGGACGAGAGGCCATGCAAGCCCTGGTGCGTTTTCACGCGGACGTCGTTGCGATGCGCCCGGGGACCCTGGAGCTCGCTGCCCTGGCGGCTCGCTTCGTCGACTTGAAGCGGCACCTGGGGCACCGATATCAGCGCGAGGAGCGTGTGCTGCGGGAGTTCGTCGGCTTCGCGATGGACCGCGGGATACGCTACAGCCGCGCCATGTCCAGCGAGGATGTCCTGGCCTGGTCTGCCTCGCGCCCCCATCTGGGCCCATCGACCCGCAAGAAGCATGGATGCTTGATCGCTGCGTTCCTCAACCACCTCCACGTCATCGGCGAGCTCCCTCGGCGACTGGGTCCCTTCCCGCTCCCCGTGGTGCGCCGCACCTATCGCCCCTACATCTTCACCGCGACCCAGCTCCAGAGGATCTTCTCGCCGACGGACACCCAGCCGGAATCCCAGGAGCGGGCGTTCCACTACTTCGTGGCCTACGCGTGCGCCCTGCGCGCCTCGGAGGCGGCTCATCTGCGCATCCGCGATTTCGACATGGGGGAGGGGACGCTCTTCATCTCGCAGACCAAGTTCAACAAGGATCGCCTCCTGCCGCTCGACGCGCGCGTCTGGGAACGCCTGCGTGTGTACCGGGAAACCCGCCGTCAAGAGGCGGCGGCGGATGACCCGCTCCTGGTCAGCCCCCGAGGATGCGCCTGGGACTCGTCGATATTGGCCAATGTGTTTCGTCGAGACCTCCTGCGGTGGGAGGTTGTCCCTCGGGAGTGTCTGGCCGATCCTGGCGGCGTCGCGGCGCCCCGACTGCACTGCCTGCGTCACTCGTTTGCGGTGCATCGGCTGCTCAAGTGGTACCGCGACGGTGCGGATGTCCAAGCGAAGCTCCCCCTGCTCTCCACCTGGCTCGGGCATTCCCACATCCGACACACGCAGTTCTACCTCACCATCACGACCGCGATCCTGAGGGAGGGGCATGACCGATTCGCCGGTCGGTGGGAGAAGGAGTTCCCTCTCTCGCCATGAATCCTCCCGAGACGACACCCACATGGCGGAGTGCGCTCACCTTCTTCTGCGGGCGCTACCTCCCGCGCGACCGAGGACTCAGCCCGCGAACGCAGGCGAGCTACGCGACCAGCTTGCGTCTCTGGCTCTCCCATCTCGGGCGCGGCCACGCCGGACCTCACGAGGCGACCGTCTCGGACGTCCTGGCCTTCCTGGAGAGTCTCGAGGAGCAGCGCGAGAACGCCGTCAGCACCCGAAACCTCCGACTCGCGGCCCTGCGGTCCTTCTGGAAGGCGATGCTGTTGTGGGATGCCCCTCATCGCGAGCGGTACGAGCACCTTTTACAAGTGCCGCTGAAGCGATGCACTCACCATGTCCCCGACTATCTCGAGAGGGACGAGCTGGCCCGGCTCTTTGCGGTGCCGGACCCTGCGACGCATCCAGGGTTTCGCGACCTGACGCTGCTGCGGTACATGTACAACACGGGGTCTCGGATCTCGGAGGTGGCGGAGGCGCGCACGAGCTGGCTCTCGCTCGCAGGGGAACCCGAGGTGAGGATCGTGGGGAAGGGAGGGAAGGCGCGCCTCTGTCCCCTGTGGCAGACCACGGCGCAGATGCTGCGCGTCTATCTCCAACAGGAGCGGGTGCAACCGAAGAAGGGGTTTGAGGAGTACCTATTCCTGACGCGTCGGGGGAGCCGATTCACGCGCGGGGGGCTGTGGAGACTCTTGCGGGGCTATCTCGATCGCGCCGCCGACGGGTCGCCCACCCTGGCGCGGAAGCGATTGACCCCGCACTCGCTCCGGCACACGACCGCGGTGCACCTCCTGCGCGCCCGCGTGGAGATGAACGTCATCAAGGCCTGGCTGGGCCATGCGGACGTCTCGACGACGTCGCATTATCTGGACCTGGGGATGGATCAGAAGCGTGAGGCCCTCGAACGCTTCGCCCGAATCGACGTCGGTGGCTCACGCTCTGGCAGCGGATGGGGAGAGTCGCCCTTGCCCCAGAACCTGATCGAGTGGCTGGAGCGGCTGTAGGCAGGCTCGCAAGGCGCGATTCCTGCTCCATGCCTCGCGGCATTGCCGACTCAGTTATGTCAACTCGGCCCCGAGAAACCGGGCCTCGCCCACCGCGTCCCCTGTAGCCCATCGTAGAACGTGCTCCCGGGGCCCTCAGAAGGGCCTTTCTGAAGTAGACATAACGCCTGATCTGACAGGTTTGTAATACAGGAGGTCCCCATGCGCACCCGTCTCCTCCCCCTCTGCGCCTTCCTCGTCGCCCTGCTCGTCGCCGCCCCCGACGCCTTCGCCCAGGGTGGGCGCCGCGGAGGCGGTCGCAGCGGAGGCGGCCGGCCCCAGCCCCAGAAGCCCAAGCGCCCCACTCGTCCCGACGCGTCCGACAGCCGCCTCGACACCGCCAAGCGCGGCAGCGGCCTTTTCGCCGGCAAGAACCCCTCCTCCAAGGACATCTCCGGCCTCCTCCAGTCGGGCAGCACAGGCCGCTTCCCGGCGAGCGAGAAGTCCCGCAGCGACTTCGCCTCCTCCCTCTCCGGCGCCCTCGACGGCAAGACCCTGACCGCCGACCAGGCCTCCGCCCTCTCCGACGCCGTGGCCGCTGGCGCCAACCCCGATGGCCTCACCAAAGACGACCTCGCCGCGAAGAAGGGCTCCCTCCAGTCCACGCTCACGGGGACCGGTGCGACCGACGAGCAGATCGCGAAGGTCCAGTCCGCCTTCGATAGCGTCGTCTCCGACCAGCAGCAGGCCAACCTCCAGAAGCTCGCCGGCGACCTGGAGGGGATCCAGGGCGATAGCGAGGTCACCCAGGACCAGGTGAAGGCCCTCTCCTCGTCGCTCCAGGCCATGGCCGACGGCGCGACGAAGCCGAGCCAGGAGTCGGTCGACAAGCTCTCGAACGACCTCTCGGGCGCGCTCGACGATGGAAGCCTCTCCACGATGGAGGAGGCCCAGCTCACCCGCGACATGCAAGCCGTCATGAACAGCGCGAACATCCCGGCGAGCGAGGTCACCGCCGCCATCGACGATGCGCAGACCATCCTCACCGCCTCGAACGTCGACCAGGCCGACGTGCAGCTCGTCGTCTCCGACATGCAGGCGATCTACGCCGCGGCGCCGAAGCCGAAGTAGCGCGCCCGCGGGCCCTGTGGTAGCCTGCGCACGGCGTCGAACTCGGCGCCGTGCGCATGACGAACGACCTCCCCGATCCCTACGCCACCCCGCCTACGATCCCAGCGGGCGCGCCACGACCCGCCGAGACGCCGACGATCGCCGGCGCCTCGACCCCCGCCGACGCCCCTCCCCTCCCCGTCCACGCCCGCCTCGGCCGATACGACCTCCTCGAGCAGCTCGGCCGCGGCGGCATGGGCGTCGTCTGGAAGGCGTGGGACTCCGAGCTCCGCCGCATCGTCTGCGTCAAGCTCATCCGCGCGGAGGAGGCCGGCGGCCCCGATGCCCTCGAGCGATTCCTCCGCGAGGCCCGCATCGCCGCCCGCCTCCGCCACCCGCACATCCTCTCCGTCCACGACGTCGGCGAGGCCGAGGGGCGCCACTACCTCACGATGGACCTCGTCGAGGGGAAGAGCTTCGCGCAGCTCCTCGACCGCGCGCGCGACGACAAGCGCGCGGGCCGCTCCCGCGCCCACGCCGACCTCCGCGACGAGGTCCGCATCCTCGCCGACGTCGCCGAGGCCGTCGGCTACGCCCACCAGAACGGCGTCGTCCACCGCGACATGAAGCCCGGAAACGTCCTCATCGATCGCGAGGGGCACGCGTACGTGATCGACTTCGGCCTCGCGAAGGAGGCCCACATCGGCGAGGAGACCAAGGAGCAGCTCCGCACCCTCACCGTCACGGGGACCGCGATCGGGACCCCCGCGTACATGTCGCCCGAGCAGGCCGGCGGGCAGACCGCGGAGATCGGCCCGCAGAGCGACGTCTGGGCCCTCGGCGTGATGCTCTACGAGATCCTCACCGGCTCGCTCCCGTACGAGGCGGAGGACATGCGCGGCCTCATCTTCGCGGTGCTCCTCGACGAGCCCTCGCCTCCCCGCAAGCGGAACGCGCACGTCCCCGCGGAGCTGGAGGCGGTCTGCCTGAAGGCGATGGAGAAGGAACGGCAGCGGCGCTACCGCACGGCAGCGGAGTTCGCCGAGGAGCTCCGCCGCTGGCTGCGAGGCGACCCCGTCGAGGCGCGGAGCCACGGGTCGATCTACCGCGCGTTGCGCTGGGCCGCGAGGCGGAAGCGCGTCGTCCTCCCGGCGATCGCCGCGGCGCTGACGATCGCGGCGCTCGGCGTGTGGGGGTGGCGCACGCATCGCCGATCCCTCGAGGACGTCGACGCGCGCGTCGCCGCCGAGGCGCGGTCGCGGCGCGATACCGAGGCGCGGGCGCACCTCGTCGCGGGGCTCTACGAGAAGTGCACGCGCGCGGTCGCGCGGTTCGAGGACTCGCTCAAGCGTGTCCGCATGCCGAATGCCGCGCGCCCCACGATGGCCCAGCCGCTCATCGACATGCTCGATCAGATCATCACCGAGGAGCCCTCCTTCGGCCCCGCCCGCTCCTGTCGCGGGAGGGTGGAGTTCTTCCTCGGCATCGAGAAGCCGGCGCAGCTCGACCTGAATGAGGGGTGCGCGCGGTCGCCGGAGTTCGCAGTCGTCTGGTATTACCGCGGTCTCTGCTACGTCGAGCAGTACTCCTCGACTCGATCGCTCCCAGGCTTCGACTTCGCGAGCGGCGGCGTCGTGTTCGAGCCCGTCGCGCCCGAGGGGAGCCGCCAGCGGGAGTGGAAGGAGCGCGGGCTCGCAGACCTCAAGAAAATGAGCGAGGTGGCGAAGTCGGACCGCTTCATCGGGAAGGACGAGGCGAGGCTCGGGAAGGCGATTGCGCTCCTCTCCACCGGCGGGCAGGCGGCCGGGAAGGGGGCCCCGGCCCCGCCGCGCTCGGCGCGTCCTTCGGCCTGTCGAA
>Ga0082335_1008284_pt1 | contig 11942 bp, 12 predicted proteins | sample Subgrocontami58m_FD_72375 | JGI IMG/M metagenome (GOLD analysis project Ga0082335, IMG submission 72375) | Subsurface groundwater microbial communities from S. Glens Falls, New York, USA - GMW37 contaminated, 5.8 m (SPADES assembly) (version 2) ...
CGCGGAGGCGCTGGCCGACTACACGCGGTCGCTCGAACTGCGGCCGGACGACCCGCTCGTCCTTGCCAACCGCGGCAACACCTACCGCGCGATGGGCCGCTACGAGGAGGCGCTGGCCGACTTCACGCGGTCGCTCGAGCTGCGGCCGGAACATCCGGCCACGCTCGTGGGTCGCGGCATGACGCTGCAGCTCCTCGGTCGGGACAGGAAGGCAATGGCGGACTACGCCAGGGCGCTCAAGCTTCAGCCCGACGACCCGATGACGCTGCACAATCGCGGGCTTGTGAGGATGCAACGACACGAGTTCTCGGATGCGATCTCCGACCTTCGGGCGTCGCTGGCACGCCGACCTGATCACGACGAGACGGTCGCCGATCTTGCTCGTGCGCTGCTTGAAGTCGGTGAGGAAGAAGAAGCGCTGGCGGGCTTTCGTCGGTCGTTGCGGCTCAATGATGACCGTGCCGCTACCCATTTCGACTATGCGCGCGCTCTGGCGCGCCTGGGCAGGAATTCTGAAGCGCTTGCCTCATTGCGTCTTGCCGTAGAGCTGGATGATCACTATCGGAAGTTGGTGGAACATGACGAGGCATTCGCCGGTGCCCGCGTGGATCCGCACGTTGGGCCGCGTCTAGCGTCCCTCGTGGGTACCGCTGCCAACCGCCGGCACTAGATCGGCCGAGGCGATGATCGAACATGGACCCAGATGGTGTCGTCGTATAGTCGGCACAGATCGAGCGACGTACGTCGCTGGTAGCGATGCGCATTCTGCCGGCGGCGCGATTGCGCGATGCCGAGGCGCCCGTTGAGCCAGCCCACCCTCACACCGGCCGCGTTCGCGACGAAGTGGCACGGCGTCACGACCACCGAGAAGGCGTCGTCGCAGTCCCACTTCATCGACCTGTGCCGGATGCTCGGCGAGCCCACGCCCCACGACGCCGACCCGACCGGCGAGCAGTACGCCTTCGAGCGTCGCGTCTCCAAGGCCGGGGGAGGGGACGGCTTTGCCGACGTCTGGAAGCGGGGCTTCTTCGCCTGGGAGTACAAGGGCAAGGACAAGGACCTGAAGGCCGCCTACCTCCAGCTCCTGAACTACAAGGACGACCTCGGCAACCCGCCGCTCCTGATCGTCAGCGACATCGAGCGGATCGAGATCCACACGAACTTCACCGGCCTGTCACCGGCCGTCAAGGTCGTGACCCTCGACGATCTCGCCGCCGACGACCCGTCAGCCGCGCTGCAGCTCCTGAGGGACGTCTTCACGGCGCCCGAGGAGCTCCGCCCGCGGATCGAACAGGCCCAGATCACCGAGAAGGCCGCCCGGCACTTCGCCGAGCTCGCCCAGAGCCTGCGGTCACGCGGGCACGATCCCGAGCAGGTCGCGCACTTCCTGGACCGGATCCTGTTCTGCCTCTTCGCCGAGGACGCCGGCCTGCTGCCCAAGGGCATCTTCTCCCGGCTGTCGCAGGCATCGAAGGGCCGCTCCGACATCTTCACCAACGCGCTCGCCGAGCTGTTCGCGAAGATGAGCGACAGGGGAGGCCTGTTCGGGACCGAGGAGATCGACTGGTTCAACGGCGGCCTCTTCGACTCGAGCGAGTCGCTCCCGCTGAGCGGCACGGAGATCAACACGCTCCTCGAGGTGAGCCGGCTCAACTGGGCGCTCATCGAGCCGGCGATCTTCGGGACCCTGTTCGAGCGCGGCCTGGACCCCGACCAGCGCGCCCAGCTCGGCGCCCACTACACGGACCGCGACGCGATCTGGGGCCTCGTGGAGCCGGTCATCCTGCGCCCGCTCCGGCGCGAGTACGCGGACATGCAGGCGCGGGTGACCCAGCTGCTCCTGTCCGGGCGCAAGGTGACCAAGTCGACCCCGCGCGAGCAGAACGCGATCGCCGTGTTCGAGGCCTTCCTCGATCGACTTCGACGGGTCCGCGTGCTCGACCCCGCCTGCGGCTCCGGCAACTTCCTGATCGTCTCGCTGTGGGCCCTCAAGGACCTCGAGTTCGAGGCGATCGGGTGGGGCTCGCTCGTCCTCCAGCGGCCGATGCAGGTCCCGCAGATCGGCCCGGAGGCGGTCCTCGGCATCGAGATCAACCCGTACGCCGCCGAGCTCGCCCGGGTGACCATCTGGATCGGCGAGATCCAGTGGATGATCCGCCACGGCCTGGGCTACCGCCGCGACCCGATCCTGCGCCGGCTCGACCACATCGAGACCCGCGACGCGCTGCTCGATCTTTCGGACCCGTCCAACCCGCGCGAGGCCGAGTGGCCCGAGGCGGAGTTCATCGTCGGCAATCCGCCATTCCTGGGGGCCAAGCTCCTTCGGCGTGGCCTCGGCAACGATTACGTCGAGACGCTCTTCTCGATCTTCCGCGATCGATTGCCTGGCATGAGCGACCTGTCGTCGTATTTCCACGAGAAGGCGCGCGCGGCTATCGCCAGCGGACGGACGCGTCGCGCTGGGCTCCTCGCGACGCAGTCGATTCGAGGTGGTGCCAACCGGCGCGTGCTGGACCGGATCAAGGAGACCGGCGACATCTTCTTCGCCCGATCCGATGAGCCATGGATCCTTTCCGGAGCCAACGTCCACATCAGCTTTGTCGGCCAGGACGACGGTTCCGATCAGGAGCGCGAGTTGGATGGTCGCCGCCCTCTCCGCATCAATGCGAATCTGACGAGCGGCGTCGACCTCACGGCGGCGAAACGCCTACCGGAGAATATGGGAGTCGCCTTCATCGGCGACCAGAAGAGCGGCCCATTCGAGATCCCGGAGACGAAAGCGATTGCCCTCATCGCGTCCCCGAACCCAGACGGACGATCGAACGCCGACGTCGTTCGACCATGGGTCAACGGACTTGACATCACGTCCCGCCCAAGCCGCACGTGGATCATCGATTTCGGCGTCGACGTCTCGCACGAGCAGGCAGCGCTCTACGAACAGCCCTTCGAGTACGTGCGGCGGTATGTCCGCCCAGCACGCGATGGGAGCGGCAGTGAGGGGCGTGAGCCTCGCTGGTGGCTTCACGTGTGGCCGCGCCCGCAGATGCGCGCGCAACTTCAGGGTATCGCCCGGTTCATCGCGACGCCGATTCTCACGAAGCACCGTCTCTTCGTGTGGCTCGACACCGCGGTACTTGCAGACCATCAACTGGTCGTGGTCGCGCGCGACGACGATTACGCCTTCGGGGTCCTACATTCGCGAGTCCACGAGCTCTGGGCGCGCGGTACCGGCACACAGCTGCGCGAAGTCGAGTCCGGCTTCCGCTACACGCCCACGACCACGTTCGAGACCTTCCCGTTCCCGAACCCGACCGACGAGCAACGCGAGAGAGTAGGGGAGGCCGCCCGCCGCCTCGTCGAGCTCCGCGACGGCTGGCTCAACCCGCCCGGCCTCGCCCCCGCCGAACTGGAGAAGCGCACCCTCACCAACCTCTACAACCAGCGCCCCACCTGGCTTGAACACGCCCACGCCACCCTCGACGCCGCCGTCTTCGCCGCCTACGGCTGGTCGCCCGACCTCTCGGACTCCGATGTCCTCGAGCGCCTACTCGAAGTCAACCTCGCGCGTGAAGCGGTATCTGTTGTCCCTGGCCGCCTTGACCACGTGGTCGTTTCATGAGGCGATCTCCAGACAGTGGGGCGAGCCGGTTCCATGGGGAGGTGCTGTCGTGACTGGTCGCGTGGCATCCGTATTGCAGGTTCTCCTTGGCCTTGCCGTCCTGATCGCGCTCGCCTGGGTCGGCGCCGTGGTCCTACAGGTCGTGTTTGGCCTCCTGCAGGAAGGCGGTCGAGTCGGAGAGACCGTGAACGCTGCTCTGATTGCCGCACTTGGCGGGCTGGGTTACCTGTACCGGTCCTCGCGCGACAAGCGCCGCGACCTTGAACAACAACTGGCGTCGTCAAAGCGGGATCTGTACACGGACTACGTCAATGTGCTGAAAGAGATCGCTGCGGCAAGTCAAGGCGGGAAGATCGCCAAAGCGGATCTCTACGTTGACCGGCTACGGACCTTTGCGTTCAATTCGACATTGGTTGCTTCCGATCCCGTTGTCCGCGCCCATGTCCGATTCACCAACCTCGAGCGGATCGCACCTGGCGACGCTTCAGTCGTGGTCCCCGCAGTTGGCGACGTACTCCTCGCCCTACGGCGTGACATAGGCTTCCCTGGCACGAAGCTGAGCAATCGTGATCTCCTCGGTGTCTTCGTCAAGGAGATCGACGACGAGAAGATTTCGGCTGCGGTCCTCGCATGGGAGTCGGCACGGGAGTCTTGGGACAAGCGAATGGGCTGGCGCACGTGACGGGACGTTGTCATCGTCGAGACCAGCATTCGACTCGGTCCCGGTGCGATGGGAGGGGCGAGTCCGGGGGTCAACAAACGCGGAGGTCGACGTGGAGCTATTGAAGCTCAAGCTATCTGGGTTCCGACGCTTCGAGTCGAGCTCGATCGACTTGCTTGGTCGGTTAGTAGCGATCGTTGGACCTAATGAAGCCGGCAAGAGCAGCATCCTCGAGGCGCTCACACGCCTCAATACCGACGAGCCGCTGGCCGACCTCGACCTTACGCGTGGGACGAGCCCTGCTGAAGGCGCAACGATTCTCTCGGCACGATTCGTGCTTGATGGCGACGACAAGGCCGCGATTGACCATATTCCGGAGGCTCGGAGCGCGTCTCAGTTCCTCGTGACAAAGCGGAGGAATGGACAACGGCGGGGAAGGTTGGAGCCGGCACCTGTCCGCCAGCTTGGGCCTCGTTTGGCGGCAAGAAGACTCTTGTCGAGAATCGCCCAGAGCCGCTGGGCGCACGAGAACGAAGAGCTCCTGGAAGAACTGTGGCCAGAAGCGACGTCAATTCTGGCGTCTGATGCGCAGACTCTGAGCGCCGACCACCTTTCGAAGCTTCAAGAACTCGCAGATCGGCTTAATGAGGAACCGCAACGGACCAACCCTGCCCGACTTCGATCAGCGTTGATCGATCTGTCAGCAATCGAACGAGCACCTCATCCGCACGACACCGCGGCGAAGATCGTCATGTCCCGCGTACCGGAGTTCCTACTCTTCGGCGACGTAGACAGGAGTTTTGCATCGGTTTATGACCTCGCAACGACCGCAGACGATCCGCCTGCGGCCCTGGGGAACTTCGCGAATCTCGCCGGTCTTGATCTCCGAGCCGCCCGGGACTTCGCCGCACGGGGTGACTTCGGTGAACTCGAGACACTGCAGCGGGCCTCAAATGATGTGCTCAGGGACGTGTTCTCCTCTGGCTGGCGCCAGTCAGTGATGAGCGTGCAGGTGCGGTTGGACCGGGCCGAGTTGAGGCCCATCGTCCAGAACCTAAGCGGTCGTTTTACCGAGCTCGGCGAGCGTAGCGATGGGTTGCGTATTTTCGTGGCTCTCGTCGCTTACCTAGCCCGTGAGATGCGGCCAGTACCGCCGATACTCCTGGTCGACGAGGCCGAGACCCATCTGCACTACGACGCCCAAGCTGATCTCATCAGGATTCTCTCAGAACAGGACGCGGCCTCCAAGGTGATCTACACCACGCACTCAGCTGGATGTCTTCCCTTCGATCTCGGCACCGGCATTCGCGTTGTTCGGATGAATGCGGGCGATCGAAGCGACGTCGATAACGCATTCTGGTCGGCCGCACCAGGTTTCACTCCCCTCGTCATGGCCATGGGGGCTGCGGCACTTGCCTTCACGCCGACTCGCCGAGCCGTCATTGGCGAAGGCATCACCGAGTCCATCCTGCTTCCGACGCTTCTCCGAGAGTCGGTCGATCCAAAAGAGGTCGACTACCAAGTGGCTCCGGGACTTGCCCACGCTGACGTCGACGTCATCAATTCGCTTGATCTCGAAGCTTCACGCGTCGCATTCCTTTGTGATGGCGACAGGAGCGGGCGAGATCGCCGTGCGTCAATGATCAGGCTGGGAGTCCCCCCAAGTCGCATCCTTCTGCTCGGGATGCCCTCGCGCCGCAATGTCGTGCTGGAGGACTTGATCGATGGCACCAAATACCGAGCCGCGGTCAACGCCGAACTTGCGACCTGGAATCCAGGAAAGGTCCTGCCTGCTTCCGCGATCGCCTCGCGAGGTCGAGTAGAAGCCGTCGCTCAATGGTGTAAGACACAGGGAGTCGAGCCGCCCGACAAGAAGCGCGTTGCCGCCCAGCTCCTTCAGCTCCGACAAACACCCCTCTCGAGCCCGACGGGTCGGGCCGTGCTCCGCGAGTTACATGGAGCGATCCGTTTGATCCTCGATACCCCTCGCCTCGGCCTCAGCGGGGCGTGAGCATGGACCACGCCTTCGACCTCAACGTCGTACGGGTGCTCGAGCACTGGACGCCGGCGAGCGCGGCACGCGAGGTGATCGCGAATTCCCTCGACGAAGCCGCCCTTACGAAATCCGCCGAGCCAACGATAGCCCGAGCGGGCGACGGCGCCTGGCACATCCGTGACTTCGGTCGCGGCTTGCGGCATGAGCACTTGACCCAGAATGAGAACAAGGAGAAGCTCGCGCACCCGGAGATCGTCATCGGGAAGTTCGGCATCGGGCTGAAGGACGCTCTCGCCGTGTTCGACCGCAAGCGCATCACGGTGAGGATCCGCTCAGCTCACGGCGACATGACCTTGGCTCGGCTGCCCAAGCACGGCTTCGAGGACGTCACCACGCTCCACGTCATCGTCGCGCCGGCGTCGGACCCCGAGATGGCCGGCACCGACGTAGCGCTGGGCGGCCTCAAGGAAACCGACGTCGAGGCGGCCAAGGATCTGTTCCTCCGGTACGCCGGAGACAAAGTGCTGGAGCGGACCTCGATCGGCGCGATCCTCGCAAGAACGAAGGGGCGGCCGGCGCGCATCTACGTGAACGGCTTGCGCGTTGCCACCGAGGACTCGTTCCTCTTCAGCTACGACATCACCTCGATGACGGCTCCGTTGCGGCGCGCCCTGAACAGGGAGCGGGCAAACGTTGGCCGCACCGCCTACGCCGACCGGGTGAAGGCGATCCTTCTCGCCACACAGTCCAAAGCCGTTGCCGACAGACTCGCTGACGACCTCGCGGGGTACGAGTGGGGCACGATCCACGACGAGACCTCGTGGCTGGACGTGGGCTTGCATGCGTGTCGAATTCTGAACGCATCGGAGAAGGTCCTCTTCGTCACACCGTCCCAGATCGCCTGGTCGCCCGCATACATCGACCGCGCCCGCGACGACGGCTATCGGATCGTGTCGGTCCCCGAGACGCTCGCCGCGAGGCTGCCCAAGGCCGTCGACGTCAGGGGCGAGCCGATCGTCAACCTGCGGGTCTTCCAGGAACGCTGGAACGAGAGCTTCCAGTTCTCGTTCGTCGACGAGGCGGACCTTACCGACGCCGAGGGTGCGATCTTCGAGCGGACCACCAAGATCATCCGCCTCCTAGGTCGGAAGCCAAGTCGGGTCAAGGCGATCCGGATCTCGACGACCATGCGGATCAACGCGGCAGGTACCGCCGACGCGGTGGGCTGCTGGGACGAGACGACGCGGGAGATCGTGATCAAGCGCGATCAGCTTGCGAAGCTCGACATGTACGCGGGAACGCTCCTGCACGAGATCACGCACGCGCGCAGCGGGACGTTCGATGTCAGCCGCGACTTCGAGGACGCGCTCACCGGGACACTCGGGTCCATCGCCAGCCGAGCATTGGACGGCCCCTGATGCCGCACCATCACGCTGAGGCCAAATGAACGATCTGTATGGCCCGACATCGCGCGGCGATGGACGGCGGGTAGCCCTTGTTGGCTGGGGGATTCCGGAGTTCGGGGACTACGCGAGATTCTACTGGCACGCCGGGGCGAGTTTGATCGAAGTTGGAGAGGGCAGCCGAGGACGGTTGAGTCAGCTGGTGTTCCCGATCCTGTACCTGTACCGCCACGCGCTAGAACTGGCGCTGAAGGACGCGAACGTGTGGGTGGACACGGCAATCCTGGCCGCTGGATCACTGAACACGGTCGATCGGGAGCACGTCAGGAGCGTCGACGCGTTCCGCGAGGAGATGAAGGTCCATAGGCTGCGGCCGCTACTCAATCGCCTACATGCCCGAGCGGCAGTGTTGGACGGGTCTAAGGCACCCCGGGTCGAGATTTCGGAGTTCGAGGAGCGCGTTGAGCCGGCCGTCCGGGCATTGAACGCCGTCGACCTCGATGGACAGCGGTTCCGCTACCCGTATGTGTCCAAGGGAATGGCGTCCTGGACTCGTGAAGAGCATGGCGACGTTGAAGTAGACGTCCTTGCCCTCCGCGATGACATCGACCGCGCCCTAGCATTCCTGCTAGACGATCTCGGGAGCCGGTTCAGCTCGTTCACGGAGGAGGTCTTCGAGGAAGAGAGGCTCGAGCAATGGGTCAGGCAGTTGTTCGAGGCCCATGGGCGGGCGGTCCGGCTGGAGGCCGAGTGGGGTTCATGGGAGAGCGCGTATCGACGTGGGCCCGATCCCGACGGTGATCAAGGCGACTCCGAATTCCAGGATGCTCTTAAGGCCGAGATGTCGGCGGAGATGCTGGACGACCGAGATGACCCGTAAGGGCATGCCCCGGGATGCCGTTCACCGCGTCGGAGTTCGGCTCGTCATCATCAGCTCCACCGCTGCCGGCATGGGGAAGCTCAATGCGCCTCCGCGGTCGCTTGATCAGGTCTCGCGGGGTTAGGGTCGACGTCCTGCCGCGCCAAGAAGTTAGTGTTCGGGAAAGCCATGCCCGCGCTCTACTGAGCCGCCCGGCGACCCGGGCCGGTCAGGCGCCACCTGCCAAGAGGATGGCACGGAGCTCGGCCAGTAGAGACCGCCGCTCGTCCCCATATCCCACTGCCCGCTCACAGCACGGACAACGTGTTCGTGATCCTGCACGCCTTCATCAAGCCTGGGGGCAAGATCGCCCGGGCTGAGATTGAGATCGCACACAGGCGTTGGCGCGACCTCAGAGCCCGGATGAATGCGGTGCCTCGTCGTCCACCGCGTGCGGATTTCACGGGTTTTGGCCACCCGGTTTCGCGCGAAATGGACACCCTTTTTCGCCGGAATTGGCCACCCTGTTTCACGGGTAATGGCCACCCCCTCGTGAGGTCGTCGGCAGCGCCGGCATGAGGCGTCCCGGACCGGTCACGCTCGCCTGGACCACGTCCACGTTCCAGGAGAGATGCCGGTGCCCCGTCCCCGTGCTGCCATGCGCAAGATCAGAGAAGCCCTGCGGCTCTGCCTGGCCGAGGGCCTGAGCCCGCGCCAGGCAGGCATCGCGACCGGCTTGCCCCGGACGACCGTCCGCCGCTACGTCGTCCGGGCGATCGAGGTCGGCCTCGGCTGGCCCCTGCCGCCCGACCTTGACGACCGCGCCCTCGAGGAGCGCCTGTACGGGCGGGCGGCGCCCGCGCCCTCGGCCATCACCCGGCCCGTCCCGGACTGGTCGGTCGTCCACCGCGAGCTGGCGCGCAAGGGCGTCACCCTCCAGCTGCTCTGGACCGAGTATCGGGCGGCCTGCCCCGACGGCTTCGGGTACACCTGGTTCACCGAGCGCTACCGGGCGTATGCCGGGCGGCTCGACCTCGTCCTGCGCCACGACCACCGGGCCGGCGAGAAATGCTTCGTCGACTTCGCCGGGCAGACCATCCCGATCACCGACCCGGCGACGGGCGAGATCACGCAGGCCCAGCTCTTCGTGGCGGTCCTCGGAGCGTCGAACCACACGTACGCCGAGGCCCTGGCGTCCCAGGCGCTGCCCCACTGGCTCGGCGCCCACGCGCGGGCCTTCGAGTTCTGGGGCGGTGCGCCCGCGATCCTGGTCCCGGACAACCTCCGGGCAGGGGTCACCAAGGCCCACCGGTACGAGCCGATCCTCAACGCCTCGTACGCCGAGCTGGCCGCCCACGATGGCTGCGCCATCATCCCGGCCCGCCCGTACAAGCCGCGCGACAAGGCCAAGGTCGAAGCCGGCGTCCTCGTCGCCGAACGCTGGATCGCAGCCGCCCTCTACCGACTCGCCATCGGCCCCTGCTCACGGCGTTTGACTGTACATGAGACAGGGCCGCCGGCCGGCCCTGGCAGGACCGGTCTCAGCCCACGATGATCTGAGCGTAGGATGTTCGCGCGAAGACGACGGGTAACGTCGTCGCTACGGAAGGCGGCACCACCTTGACCTACACCCGGCTCGTCGGCGTCGCGTTTGGTGCGGCTCTTATCCTCGGTGCTTGCACCGCCGCGGCCACTTCCGCTCCGACGCCTGGACCCGAGCCGACGCCCCAGGTTATCCTCGTCAACGTGCCCGGACCGACGATCACCAAGATCGTGGTGCCTTCCGAGTGCATCACAGGCTTGGCCGAAGCCAGGGCGATTAGCCAGCTCCTCGCCGCCGAATTCGTCGCCTACTCCAAGCTCAGCGCTAAGGCCCAGGCCGCGTACGACTGGGCTGATCTCGACGCCCGACTTGGTCCCCTTCAAGACATGCGGGACAGGGACGAGAAGATCTGCGTCGACAAAGGGGCTGGGGTGACCCCATGACCGCGCGCCTCTGGGGCATGTGTCGCCGATCACGGAAACTCCCCACCCTCGACCATCAATATTCCCCCGGCTCTGCAGGCATCTTCGACCTGAGCCACCTGGCCCTAATCAGGCAGCGTGTCGAGGGCGCCGTCACGTTCCTCCATTCAATCCTCCGGGTCTAGGCGAGTTGGTCTTCTCTGGGTACCCTGGCGCGCTTGGCGGATCGGCGCCCGGCGCCGGATAATCGGGCCTGGCGACCGTCGAGGAAGGAACCGGATGAACGTCGCGGTACAGGGACAGCTTCAGAAGGTCGGCGAGGTGTGCGGCCGCTATCCTGTGCGGCGGCTCGCCGTGTTCGGGTCGGCCGTGCGCGACGACTTCGACCCCGAGCGAAGCGACGTCGACTTCCTCGTGGAGTTCGAGCCCATGGCGCCGGAGGAACACGCCGACGCCTACTTTGGCCTCCTGGCGGAGCTGGAAGCCCTGTTTGGGCGGCACGTCGATCTCGTGGAGGCGGCGGCCCTGCGGAACCCCTACCGCCGCCGCGAAATCGAGGCGACGCAGGTGGTCCTCCATGTCGCCGCGTGACGTCAGGGCGTACCTCTTCGACATCGGCGAGGCGTGCCGCCTCGTGCTGGCGTTCACGAAGTCGAAAACCGTCAGCGACTACACCGCCGACCCGATGCTTCGCTCGGCCGTGGAGCGTCAGCTTGAGATCGCGGGTGAGGCGCTCATTCAGGCGCTGCGACATCACCCAGACCTCCTGACCGACCAGATCCCCGAAGCTCCCCGCATCATCGCCTTCCGCAACCAGCTCGCCCACGGGTACTCGAGCATCGTCGACGACATCGTCTGGGCCATTGTCGAGCGCGACGTCCCGGCGCTCCGTGACACCGTCGTCGGGCTGCTTGCCGCCGCCGACAAGAAAGGCGCCGACGTGTGACCGCGGGTCTGGCCGATGGCAGGCTCGCCCCGTCCCCGCACCCTACCGACGAGCAGCGCCAGAGGGTAGGGGAGGCAGCCCGCCGGCTCGTGGAACTCCGCGACAATTGGCTCAACCCGCCCGTCCTCACGCCCGCCGAGCTCGAGAGCCTCCTGGCCCTCGATCTTGAACGCGCGGGATGACCGGATGGCATGGCCCGTCGTCTACTACCGCCAGTCCGACGGCACAGAACCTGCGGATGATTTCATCCGAACGCAGCCACCTGCCGCACAAGCCGCGATCGACAACTACATCGAACGACTTGCCATCTTCGGTCCGAGACTCGGCTACCCGAGTACCAGTCAGGTCGATGGCGAACTGCGCGAACTCCGCTGACAGCGGACATGCCAACCTCCCTGTAGGCGGACACGGACTTCCTCGCTGACGGACAGCTGATCTCCCGGTGGGCGGACAGCTGATCTCCACCCGCCGTCCACGTCCAAGCCTCGCGATC
>Ga0082335_1008285_pt1 | contig 11938 bp, 12 predicted proteins | sample Subgrocontami58m_FD_72375 | JGI IMG/M metagenome (GOLD analysis project Ga0082335, IMG submission 72375) | Subsurface groundwater microbial communities from S. Glens Falls, New York, USA - GMW37 contaminated, 5.8 m (SPADES assembly) (version 2) ...
TTTGGCGAGACAGCCCACCCAAACGCTTGCCCAGGGCTTCTTGGGTCAAATGATCGCGCTGCCTTAATACTTTCAGATTATGCCCCGGCGTCATGCGTTTTTTCTGACTCTTATACCACTCTGTCTTGGTGATATCGATATATTCATCTTCTTGGGTATCGATAACAGTAAGATTACGTCCAAACTCAGTGCGCAAATAGGCCACAACACGGTTAGGAATGTCGCCCTTAATCTCAAATCTTCTGCGATTAGTATGGGGCCTTCTCACGACTGCCAACATAATATACCTCCACGCTGATACTTCCCTGCTCCTGCCGCCAGCAGGCGACATAGCGGTAGGTCAAATGACAGTGATACTCATTTTCACTTAACTTGCCATAATTGGGCCAATAGGGTTGAATTGGGCCTTGTTCCCTCAGATCTTCAATAAGCTGAGAAAATAAATCCTGCACTCTGTCTGGCAACTCTTTAAGATTGCGTTCAATCTTTCTTTTAATCTTAACGATATAACCCATAGTAAGTGTACCCCATATCAGGGTACTTGTCAAGACGTAAACTTTGATTTTTATTAATGAGGAAATGAGTTAACCGCGGGGAACGGCGTAAGGTATAAATAAAATACAATAAACTTGTAGGCTTGTCAACACATTCATATGATGCCCAGGGTCAACGAAAAAGGCGGGCTGAGCGGGTGGCCAGAACTCACAAAAATCTCTCCACCGATGTGCCGAAAAGGTGGGCCAATTAAAAAGGGTCATCCTTTCAGATGACCCTTTTTAAATAACTCCCCCGCGAGGGCTCGAACCTCGGACCCAGTGGTTAACAGCCACTTGCTCTACCAACTGAGCTACAGGGGAATAAACTATTTTCCCTTGCTCTGCCAATTAAGAATTCACGGCTGAGCTATCCCGACGTTCTGCCAAAGGCAGAAGTCGGGACTCCGACTTCCTTAATTTATTAAGAAAACGTCGGAGCAGGGGAATAAGATTCTATTTAAAAGAACAGGGTAAAGACAGATTATACAAATTCCTGCCTAAAAGTCAACAGATTCTCGCAAACTTACTCCTTGATTTCTCTTCGGGAAGTCAACGACATGCTTAAAGTCGATGCATCGGAATATTCCACGGAACTGCCTAAGGGAATCCCAAAGCCAATCCGGCTGATCTTCACATTTAATGGTTTGAGCTGATTAATCAAATACAGGGCGGTCATTTCCCCGTCATTGTCCGGATCGGTCGCCAGGATTACCTCTTTAATATTTTCCGACTGGATCCGCTGTAGCAAATGCTGAATTTTTAAATCCTCAGGGCCCCGGCCTTCCGCCGGAGAAATAGTTCCCAGGAGAACATGGTAATATCCGCGGTAAGCGCCGGTGCGTTCGATCGCCAAAAGGTCTTTGGGCGCCTCGACGACACAAATCGAACCTTCCTGGCGCGATGTGTCGGAGCAAATCAGACAAATTTCGGTTTCACTTAAATTATGGCACACACGGCAGAATCGTAAGCCATCTTTTAATTTAAGAATTCCTTCGGCAAGGCCGCTGGTTTCTTCTTTGGGCTGATTCAAGAGCCAGAAAACAATACGCTCGGCGCTGCGCCGGCCGATTCCCGGCAGCTTCGTCAGCCGCGCAATTAAATTTTCAATTAATCTCGGATAACTCATTCGTTATACCACCTGTTGACAACCTTGCCCTTAAAGGTCTCTAACACATTTTTCACGACACTTGTTTCCTCGGTGGGCTGGCTTTGATTTTCAAGAGTATATTTAACGTAAATCGCGGTCTTTAGTTTTTCAGAAAATATTCTCTCCACCAATTTTACATTGGCCTGGATTTCTAGATTCTCTTTTTGAAAAGCGCAAGTTTCCGGCAGGCCAATCAAGAGTTCCGGCCCTTTAAGGCCGACAGGTTTAGCATCGTGCAAAAATGTCGCCACCGACATCTTCTCACGGCTGACCGCGAAAGTTAACGCGTCCCAGCTGCGCTGAATTTTCTCTAAACTAACCTCTTCAACGATTTCCATCGCCGGCATTGTTTGTTCCTCGATATTCTCCGGAATTTCGTCAACCTCTCCTCCTAAACTCACCTCACCTCTTTCGTTTTTGAGCACATTCACGGGAGAAAATTTTTGCGGCTTGGACGCTTCTACCGGTATAGAATTTTTAGTAACGGCCGGCGAGGGAACTTCTTTCAAAAAGACTTCAGAGCCTTTTGAGGATGGCGTTGGCTTACTTATTTTCGTGTTTAATTCCTCCTTCGAATACGTGAGTTTGGCTAACGCAATTTCAATGGGGATATACAAAGATTCCGTGATGCGCGAAGTTTCCTGCGCATCAATTAAGGTATCGATGGCCTTTAAAATCTCAGGGAGAGAAAACCGTCCGCTTTGCTCCAGAAGCATATCTTTAATGGAAACAGGATAATCAATCATGCGGCCCAAGCTTTTGCCGCCGACCTTTACAATCATTAAGTGACGGAAGTGTTCCGTTAAATCTTTGAGAAGCTGTTTAACATCCTTGCCCTGGTCCACAATCCGGCTAAAAACATCCAAAGCCTTCGCGCAGTTTTTCTCGGCGACAGCGTTAACCAGTTCAAATAAAAGTTCGGTTTCGACCAACCCCAGCATGGAAAAGACATCTTGAGCATTGATCTGCCTCTCACTTAAAGCGCTTAACTGATCAAAAATGCTTAACGCGTCACGCAGGCTCCCGTCGCAGGCCTTGGCCACGGCATAAAAGGCAGGCGGCTCAACGTTTAATTTTTCTTGTTCGCTAATTTTTGTAAGCGCCTTGACAACCGTTTGGATCGAAATTCTTTTAAAATCAAAACGCTGACAGCGCGAGATAATCGTCACGGGAACTTTGTGCGGGGCGGTTGTGGCCAGAATAAATTTAACATGCGGTGGCGGCTCTTCCAACGTTTTTAAAAGGGCGTTAAAGGCTTCCGTGGTGAGCATGTGGACTTCGTCGATAATATAAATCTTAAATTTTCCGTAACTGGGCGCGAATTTAACGTTCTCCCTTAAGACCCGGATTTCATCAATCCCGCGGTTGGAGGCCCCGTCGATTTCGAGGACATCAAAGCTGTTACCGCCGGCGATTTCTTTGCAGGAAGAACAATTCCCGCAGGGCTTAAGCGTGGGCCCTGTCTGGCAATTCAGGCACTTGGCCAAAATTCGAGCGCACGAGGTCTTCCCTACTCCCCTCGGCCCGCAAAAAAGATAGCCGTGGGCAATGCGGTTGCCTTGAATGGCTTTCTTAAGGAGCTCGGAAATATGCTCCTGACCGATGACTTCATCAAAGTCTTGCGGACGGTATTTTCTGGCTAAAACTAAATACGACATTTGACTCCTTTGCGTAATGAATCCCCTGAGAAAACGCTCTTATGTTACTCTGAATAATTTTTCCTGTCAACACAGGAGAAAATTATATTTGAAATTGAGATTGAAGAGTCTTGGCGCTGACTGTAGAATATAAAATATTAGAAAACATCGGAGGAGACACCTAAGATGGGCAAGAAAATCTTGATCGTTGATGATGAAGAGGTCATTATTCACCTGACCTCCCTTATTCTTAAAAAAAGAGGCTACGAGATTACGAGCTGCACAAACGCCGAAGAGGCTTTAAGCCTCGTCCAAAAAGAGCGGCCCGATTTAATTATCCTCGATTATCTGCTTCCAGGTAAAAATGGATTAGAATTCTGCCAGGAAGTTAAGTCAAATACTCCTACCTCTCATATTCCGATTCTGATTACGACGGGCCAAAAATTAAATCTCGAGGCCGAGATCCTGCAGGACAAATTACTCCAGCCTGACCACATCTTAAGCAAGCCTTTCGACATTGACGAGCTGTTAAAAATTATTGAAGAATTGTTGAAAAGAGTGTAGCCTGCAAATGTTGCCGCGTCCGCCAAAGGCGCGAAGCAGAGCGGTGTCTGTTTGAAAATACCCGAACCGAACTGACTGGGCAGCAAATTATTTCTTCACTTATTTAATTAGTCGGATATTTCTTAATATAAGCATCAAAAACTGCTTTTGACGCATACGCTATGTATTCTGATTCACAACCGCTATCAAGAGAGCAGACAATTAAATCATACGCATCAAGATATATTCCGTAAGTTCTCGGGGAGCCCCCCATGTTAATTAATAAGTTGCTGGATGTCCACCATATGCCATTTTGAAAACATTCACAAATAATAGTATCGCTGATTTTTTCTTTGACATAACCACAACCCTTGGCATTAGACCATTTGTTTAGCTCGTTTTTTGCTGAAACTTGATTGGTAAATTCATAGATATCTACTTTTGACTCTTCTATTCTCGAGTTCGAAAGTTCTTTGCTGTAGTAAGCTGTGTGAATGGATATTCCCTTTTCACTTGTTTTCTGGGACGTTTCTATGTGGGACGTTTCTATGAAATTCCAGTCATCGATATTATTTGTTATTAAGTTGGCGATATAAATTTTATTTTCGTTGTTTGTTGTTGCAAAGTTAGTCCGGCCCAGATTGATGACTTTGAATGCGGTCATTGTAACCCCAACAATAACTGTAATTCCTAAACCTATTAGTAATTTTTTTTGTTGATTGCTCATAAAATTATTTTAATAATTCTTCCAACCTTCATAAGCGTTGTGTATTTAATATCCGCCTTTTTGCTAAATCGTCTTGGCCTAAAAATAAAAGACAAAAAAATCAATTTTGCGCCTAAAATCGGCTGACTCGCCCTCGCAAATTAAATGCCCCAGTGGGGCTTCGCAGCGGCGTTCTGCTTCGCCTTGAAGGAGAACGTAGTTGCTGCGTAGCCTCACTGGAGTCATTTAGCTAATGAGGCGAAGCAGAACGGAGAGGTCGGGATTCCCCCGCCCCTCCATTTCTGTGGTAGGCGGGGTCCCGCCTACAATAAATTTAGAAGGGCGGGAGAACCCTAAAAGAATCTCTCCCTTGCAAAATTTGGCGGAGAGGTCGGGATTCGAACCCGAGGACCCCGTTACCAGGGTCAGTTGCTTAGCAGGCAACTCCGATAGGCCACTCCGGCACCTCTCCAAAATTTTATGAAATAAAATTTTGGACCCCGAACACTTTTGATCAATCACCGTGCGTGAGGGGTCTTAAAATTTCCTAAAAATTGACTTTTAGCTTAATCGAAATTCAAAATTTCCGCAAGCCCTTTAATTCGAAGAAAAATTCCTTTTACTCACAAAAAAATCGGTCATTAAACCGCCGCATTCTTTGGCCATCAGCCCGTCCACAATCTCAATGGAATGATTTAATTTGGGATGCCGGGCAATATTGGAAACAGAACCGCAGGCTCCCGTTTTAGGATCAAAAGCTCCAAAACAAACGCGTTTAATACGGGATAAAACAAGCGCGCCAGCGCACATGCTGCAGGGTTCAATCGTAACGTACAAGGTACAATCCAAAAGCCATTTTGAAGATAACGCGTTGGCCGCCTGGGTGATGGCAATCATCTCCGCGTGAGCCGTTGGATCTTTTAAGGTCTCAACCTGATTATGCGCCCTGGCAATAATTTTATGATTGACCGCGATAATGGCGCCGACAGGAACCTCATCCTCTTCTCGAGCTGTTTTAGCCTGTTTGAGCGCTTCCCTCATGCACATCTCATCGAAGCTGGAAATTGAACTGTTTTCGCTTGGATTCATTTTATCAATCCCTGCAAAAAAAACGCGCCCACGAGGGATCGAACCTCGAACCTATTGCTTCGTAGGCAATCACTCTATCCAATTGAGCTATGGGCGCTTTCCTAAAAGTTCATCGCGGTCAAATCCCAATCCCGCCACCGTTTCCCTGGGGTTCTTGTGATAGGCCCTGCAGAACGTCGCCACTTCCTTCATCGTGGTCATATTTTTCTTATCTAATTCTTTGAGAAGAAACGCCCTCAGCAAATGTTCTTTCATGATATCTTTAGGAAGTAACCCTGATTGCTGGGCCAAGCGATCACGAAAGACCGTGCTTGGATTAACTTGTTTTAAGACATGCCCATCATAATCATATTTAAAAACATGGGAAAGTAAAATTTTTACCTGTTCCATGCCGCTGGTTTCACTGACCTCATCAATCACCCTGAAAATTCTATCCTTAACGTGGTAGCGTTTTAAAACAATAAACACATCAATCAAATTAACCAGCATCTCGGGGATATTCATCGGCTCATTCTGAAGACGGATGATCGCCTCTCGAGATGTCAACGCGTGAATGGTCCCGATACAATATTTTCCGATATTACAGGCCGTCACCATATCGCGGGCCTCTTCGCCTCTGACTTCGCCGACGATAATCCGCTCCGGCCTCATGCGCAGACTATTTTTAACCAGATCCGCCAAGGTCAATTCTTCATCACTCTCTAAGCGGGAACAGCTGTCATCTAAAAATGTGTTTAATTCCAACGTATCCTCGATGACAACAACTCTGTCCGAGTCAGGAATAAAACTAAATAAAGCGTTAAGGAGCGTCGTCTTCCCTACCCCGGGCCCTCCGGCAATAATAATATTCGCAGGCCGGATGGACATCCCTTCGATATACATCCACAATTGAGCCGCCACTTCGTAAGTTAAGCTTCCCTCACGGATAAGATCCATAATGCTTAAAGGATTCACCTTTGCCTTTGTGATCGTAATCTGCGGCCCAAAAGTTGAGACGGCGATATTGACACGCCCCTCTAAATTAGGCAGTTCGAGATTTGCAATTCTCCCCATCTTTTTGCGTCCAGAAAACAGTAAAAGTTTCTTAATAAAAAGATCAATGTCCAGCTGGGCCTTGAAATTACGTCCCGTGGGGATAAATCCTTTCTGGCTGTGATGAATGTAAATAGGCTTGAGATTATTAATAATAATATCTTCCACGTTCATATCGCAAAGAAGCTCCGTCACGATTCCATAAGAAAGGAATTCTTTAATGAAGGCTATTCGATATTCGAGGTTTTCAAAATTTAATTTGAATTCCTGGAATTCGCCGTCTTTGAAGAGTTTTTGAAGAGTAAACTCGACAAACTCTTCCCTGTCTTTCTGGGGTTGAAGCAGATTCATTCCCCCCAGCATAAGCTCAACGAGTCGAAATTCTAAATCCATTAATTTTAAATGTTCCGCCATTTTTTATCCTTTGACTATCATGACCTCTTTATAAAAATAAATATGGAGATTAATTTAACACGGTTTTCGAGGCTTGTAAATATATGATTGACCTTTTATGGATGGCTTGGCCTGGTGACAACAATGGCAGCCTTTTTGAGATCAAGATATTCCCGCGCTAATCTTTTGATATCTTTTTCCGTCACTTGGTCGACGGCTTGATCAAATTTTAAATAATTGTCCCAGCCAAGGCCGTAGAGCTCATCTAAGCCTGTGGTAAAACCCAACGAGGCATTAGTCTGCTGATCGATTTTTAAATTCCCCTTAAGATACGTCTTAACGGACCTTAACTCTTCAAAAGAGACATCTTCCTCTTGGAGTTTACGAATTTCTTCGCTTAATATTTTTTTAACGGCCTCGGCATTCTCCTCGGTGGTTAAAACATAAAAATAAATAAATCCCATATCGGGCGCCGGGGCAAAATCGCCTCCTAAGGTATAGGCCTGCCCCAGCTCTTCTCGGATGGTCGTAAATAAACGGCCGCTGAAAGAGGATCCTAAAAGGGAAGTTAATATCTCTACGCCATAGCGGTCTGGGCTTGCCAGGGAAGGCCCGTGAAATCCAAACATCACCATGGTTTGCTCTTTATCCATGGATAATTCTTTTTCCCGTGGCTCAACCAAAGGATTTTCTTTATGCGCGTTAAGAATGATTTCTTCTCCCTTGATTGAATCGAATTTCTCTTGAAGTGCTTTAAAAACTTCACCGGGATGAATATCACCAAAAACAGAAATGACCATGTTCGACGGCACGCGTAAACGTTCATAAAAATTTTTGATATTTTCGCGGCTGATTCTATCCACCGATTCCAGGGTTCCCATTTCATCCAAACGCAAAGGATGTTCCAAGAAAAGCTCCTCTTTTAAGGCCTGGCCGGTAAATTGAAAAATATTATCTTTTTTCTCACGAATCCCCGCCTTGACATTTTCTTTTAACTTTCCTAACTCATCCTGCGGAAAATCAGCGTTCTTAATCAAATCTTCCGATACATCTAAGGCCTCTTCTATATTTTCCGCTAAAAATTCTATGTTCAGCCCTAGACTGTTTTTCCCCGAAAAGGTTCCCAGCTCCATGCCTAAGGTTTCGGTGAATTGAGCGATATCCTCCGCGGACTTGGTATTGGTCCCTTTAAGCCACAAGAGCGCTGTCAGATTAGAAAGCCCGTTGAATTCCGGCGTTTCTTCCCTTGTCCCTCCATTTAAAACAAGCCGCAGAGACACGGAAGGAAACGTGTGATCTTCTCTTAAAAGGATAGTTAAGCCATTAGGCAGTACAACCTTTTGAATTTCTGGCCGCGCTGGGAGCTTGGCCTCTTGAGTCTGCGTTGCTTCTTCTTTTGGTTTTAGAACAACAATTGTCAGGGCTGTTTGTTTTAAATATTTTCTGGCCACACGCTTAACATCTTTGCCAGTCACCTGTTTGATAGCATCCACATATTTCTGTGAAAATTCACAATCTCCCGTAAACGCTTCATCGGTAGCCTGCATGTAGGCCACGGCGGAGGTCGTTTGCTGTCCGAGGATGTGGTCACTTAAAACCTGCCTCTTAGCCTTGTCCAGTTCCTCTGGCTTGACTCCTTTTTTTTGAACGATCTCAATCTCTTCTTCCACCGCCCTGATGACTTTTTCTATATTTTCCTTTTCTAAAACACAATCAATCTGAAAAACTCCCTGGTCCATCGGGGTATAATTAGAGGCAGAAATGCCGTGCGCAAGGTCCTTCTCTTTATAAATCTCTTCATAAAACCGCGAACTTCTTCCCTGCCCTAAAATATTAGCCAGCACATCCAGGGCGTAAAGATCAGGATGTAGTAAATTGGTGCTTTGAAAATTGATGGTCAAACGGGTTAAGTCTGTGGGATATTCCTCCTCGTAACGGCGTTGCGTAATTTGGGCCGGCTCCTGAGGGAGATTGCGCGGTTTTTCCCGGTCGCGTTTAAATTCTTTAAAGACTTGCTCAATCGGCGGCAAAATTTTTCGCGCCTGAACGTTTCCCGCGATAGAAAGAATCATATTATTGGGCATGTAGTAAGTGTGGTAGTATTCCAGCAAATCATCTCGGGTGAGGCCTCCCAGCAATGAATCGTAACCGATGATCGGATGCTTGTAAGGGTGCCTCAGATAAACATTTTGAAAAGTGATCTCGTTTAATTTTCTATCGGGGTTATCATTATTCATCCGTAATTCACCAAAAATGACTTCCCTTTCTTTCTCGAATTCCACGGCGTCCATCGTCGAATTCATGAGGGCGTCGCCTAAAATTTCCAGGGCCAGCAAAAAAGAATCCGATGGCACGGTGATGGTAAAAATCGTGTAGTCCATGCCCGTGGAGGCGTTAATGGTTCCCCCGACTGCCTGGATTTGCGCGGCAATCTCTCCCACGCCTCGGGTCGTTGTCCCCTTAAAAAGCATGTGCTCTAAAAAATGAGAAATACCCGTTCCTAAAAATTTTCCTTCGGTGGCAGAACCTGCTTTCACCAGGGCATAGACAGAGACGACATCACTCGCGGGCATTTCTTTGATAAGAACGGTGAGGCCATTCTCCAAGACTTTCTTAAACCCACCTTTTGGGTTTAAAGAGACTTCTTGCGTATAAAGAAATGGCACAAAAACTAAAAGAATCGTTAAGAGAATGAGCGCTGACCCAAAAATTTTTCTTTTAAGAACGCTGATCATTTTTATCCTTTTTGCGGTATGTTTCTAAAAGTTTTTTAATGTCCATATTCGCGTTCCTGAGAATTTGCGAGCAGATAAAAATAAGAATGGAAAACTGCCAGCAGTCCTCGGGCGCGGCAATTAAGCCGGTATGAACGTTTTCCTGTTTGATGAGCAATTCCTGATAATGACTGATGGCTTTCGAAAGTTTATCTTCGAAAATATCCAGAGAATGGGTAGAATTACTGTACTTTAAAGAAGGAAGATTAATCCCCCTGACAAAAAGAAAATTAATCAAGGAATCTTCATTGAATCCGGGATTTTTTTCTTCGAAATTAAATCCTTGAAATTGCGGAATATTGGGAGGCAGAAAAAGCGTCGGCTTTTCAACGATGACCTCACCCTTGCGCACGACCGTGTCTCCCAGATTAATGGAAGACTCCGAAAGCAAAATATACGGCACGCGCGTTTCGCTAAACGTCATTAAGGCCTGCACGCGGGTGCGGACAATTTCCGTATTCTTAAGCGCTTTGTTCCAAAGTTCTTCGAAGTCCATAATTATTCCTTAAAAACATTCAATCCTGAATTTATTTTTACTTTATTGTATTTGGCGAAATATGCACGGTCTTCCCATTCTCCCAAACGGCTAACGGCCGGCCTGTCTTCTTATGCTGCTCTACAACTCCCCGCACTGCTTTTTTTAAGGCGGCCTCAGCTTTATCTTGCAAAGACATTCTTTTTTTCATCCTTCAATTCCTTTCATTTCTTTATCTTACATCCTTTTGAACCTTTTGAATAGATCATCGTTAATCACTTCTCTAAAACTGTTATGTCTTTTTGCTATGAGTACAGGCCTTACTTTTGAATTATCAAATAACATCCAGGAATCAAGCAATGGTTCATATAGATTAAGGAAATTATTAATGCTGCGGGTAAATCGTCTGCGGACATCTTCGCCAGGAACATTATGCCCGCCCTCCGCGACTCTATCTTTAATACGGGCTATTGCCAATTCAGGGCTGGGGATCCAGAGAAAAAAAAGATGTAACGCGTAACCTTTCTCTTTTAACCCGGCCAGTAAGCTTGCATAGGACTTACCGGATAAAGTCGTCTCAAACGCAAAATCAACACCGCGCCTGGCGTATTCATGGATTTGCTGAAGCACGAGTTTACCGGCTTTGATAGCGGCGGCACCGGGCTCAAACGGAGCTAACCCCTGGGCAATGAGGTCAGCGTTGACAAAATTGGGACAATTCACATATTCGGGTAAAAACATCCTTGCGAATGTCGTCTTACCTGATCCATTCGGCCCCGCGATAATATAAACTGCCTTATTTTTCAATGTCTTAGTCCCATCCCTTATTCCAAAATTCTTATTTTCTCTGGTAATTTATCTTTTATAAACTATAAACACCAAGACAAAAAGATTATTAATATCATAGATAATCTCGTAAAAAAAGAAATACCATTAAAAATTTTATGTAGAGTTGATATTTCAGGAAGGAAAAATGTTGAAGATGTCTTATCTCTAAACTTTAAATACGGTAAAGATATGGTAGAAATTCATCATAGAGAGCATCCTCTAAGAGCAACAATAATAGATAATAAATTCTTTGATATTAAAGAAATTAAAGAACCAACTGGAAAGATATCTGAATTAGATAAAAAAATATTTATTTTTTATAATATTAATGACAAAGGATGGACAGAATGGATGACCAAGATATTCTGGAAAATGTTTTCTTCATCAATAGACGCTAAAAAACGTCTTGCCGAATTGGAAAAAATAAAACAATAATTTATTTAAAGGATGTTTTTTACTTGAAACTATGGCATCTGAAAAAAAGATATTAAAAATGGCAATTATCGCAGGAGCAGCGCATGCTTTAAAATATAAGTCCAAACATCTTAACGCATCCGATGAAGAAACCATTCAGCATGTTTCAAGAGAGAGTAATGAAATTTTAAAAAAATTAGATACAGAAGAGTAAATAATTATATTAGAAAAAAGAAGCATCATGAATGAAAAAATAGAACATAAGATTCCTTATACATTGCATTGGGCATTTCCTTTTCCTGATGAGGAATCGAAAACTCCTAATTGTGCTCTTTTATTTAAACGCGCTTTTGTATTAGAGCCC
>Ga0082335_1008286_pt1 | contig 11934 bp, 13 predicted proteins | sample Subgrocontami58m_FD_72375 | JGI IMG/M metagenome (GOLD analysis project Ga0082335, IMG submission 72375) | Subsurface groundwater microbial communities from S. Glens Falls, New York, USA - GMW37 contaminated, 5.8 m (SPADES assembly) (version 2) ...
AAAACCTTCGAGTCGAAAAGAACCTTAATGGTATATGTTCCAACCATAACTTTTGTAGTGTCCCAATTAACATGATACTGTTTCCCGACCTGGTCTATATCAACGCCGGTGTGTGGGTTATCTGTGTAGGTAAAATTATTCACGACTGTTCCTGCTGCATTCTCGACCCGTATAATTACACCTTCATCACGGTAGAACTCCTTTGAATCGCTGGTACAAACATAGGCAGTGAACTTAAGCGGGATAACTTTACCGGCATTACCGACATCGCTGAGAGGGGGCCTCCAGCCGCCATCACAGATTTTGGGACCGGCTTCTTTGACGGTGACGTAGACATCTACAGCAACGTCATACCATCCGTGTCCGAAACTTCTTTGCCCAAAGAAGAAAGTATATTTATAGGTCCCCGCAGTTTTATTAAGGACATAATTATTAGTGAAATTGGAGCCGAACTTAATACCAGACCCATCTAACAACGTGCCCGAAGTAACAGATATTTTATGGTTTAAATTATACGTCCAAATAGCATTTTCATAAAATCCATAAGCAAAGACACTAACACTATAATCTCTGACACCACCACCCGTTACAGTGACGGTAAAATTTGTATTTGATTCAACAGTATCGGGTGCGGTTATAGTTGCAGTGATGTCATTATACGTGTCGGTGCCCGTTCCTGCCCTGACCGGAGCGGCTATACTTACCAAAATGAGAGCCAGCAGGATTGCTACAATTCTGGAACGTACTACAGTACCGTTCATATGATATCCTCCCTTTTTATTGATGTTAAAAAATACTAACTGGAAACCTGGTTAAGGTTATCATATAAAAAGTCAATTTTCAATACATTTTTCCTCCAGGTTTTCACTGCCTATATTATGAAATATCGGCTGGATAATCCGTGATTGTCCGCCCCGTTGATGGTGATTAATTTTTGCAATCTTTTTACGCTCTGTTAAAGCAACACCGACAAAAAATTGCTAAATGCAACTGTAGTGATAAAATAAACTATATAAGAGATATGTAAAGACAGGGAGAAACCCCATGAAATATAAAGTTAGTATCAAGAAAACAGAAGAAGGTTATTCCATTTGGGTTCCTGGACTACCTGGTTGCTGGTCACAGGGGAAAACGGAGGAAGAAGCTCTGGAGAACATTAAGGATGCCATAAAAGCCTACTTGGCAACTGTTGAGGAGTTAACCAAAGAAAAAGAGTCCAGATACGTAGAGGTAGCAGCATAAAAGTTGCCTAAACTTCCAGGTGTCAACCATCAAAATGCTGTCAAAGCCTTTGAGAAAGCTGGTTTCTGGATTGCCCGCCAGGGTAAGCATATCACAATGACAAATGGAGAGCGCATTATTACCATCCCAAGAGCTAATCCTATTGATGCGTTTACCATGGCTGGGATTGTTAAAGATGCTGGTCTAACTTTAAAAGAGTTCAAAAAGCTTTTGTAAATATCTTGTCAAAGCATAATGCCTGGGTCCTGCGTACGTGGATAGTAACTTAATACCTGAGGATCATAATGCGATGTAAATACAAAACAGATATGGCTTAGATATGGCATGGGCTATGCTGCAACCATTTAGGTAAAAACCCGTCCGACTGCATTTTCCACTTGGATCGACTCTTCTCTAATTTGCTATCTACCCGGCGCCTGCTTTACGGTCGTTCCAATCTCGGAGGGGGTGGGGGCAATTATAGCACCGGCTGCCTTGAGCACTGCCATCTTCTCTTTAGCAGTCTATGGGAAATACCTGTATATATCTTTTCGGTTGAGGCATCTTGCGAAAGAGACTACATCGCCCTCAACGATTATCCCTACCCGATAATCACCTACTTTGATACGGCTTACTCCTACCCCTCAGTTTATCCAATCACTCTATCCCAAAATCTCGCTTAATTCCCTCTATCTCCTGACGTAGCCTCGGTAGCTTGTTCTCCACAATATCCCATATGATTTCATCAGAAATCACATCATACCCATGCGCTAATACGTTCCGAAAACTGATAATACGCTGATACTCACTGATCCGATCCAAGGTGTTCGGGTCAACTTTCTTCAAACGATTGAGGGCTTCCCCAATAATCTCGAACTGCCGTTCAACCGCTGAGCGTAGCAAGGCATCCGCCTGGTAATCTGCCAGCCGTTTGCCATAGGTAAAGTGGTTGATGAGTTCAAGCGCCTGGTCGAGGTCATAAAGCAATTTTTTAACTTCAAGCGTCATATACCAACACTTTATCCCGTTCAACCGCCTGCCGAAAGTATGGATTTTTGATAGCCTTTACTTCTACCAGGTCAACCTGACGCTGAAAGAGTTGCTCCAAAGCTTCCTTGAGGCCAAAATATCGGTCGGATGCTCCTGGTGCATGGGTATCGGCAAACACTACCAGGAAATCCAGATCGCTATGTTCCAGATCAAAGTCCCGGCGTGAGGCAGACCCGAATAACTCCAGCCGCTTCACGCCGTAGGTAGCACATAAGTTTGATAGTTCTTCTGTATAATTAGAAAGGGTTAGGCTCATTTTGTCCTTCGGCTTGGTATTAAAATATCCTACCTGGCATTATATAAGAAGTTACCACGCTTCGCTAAGCAGCTACCAGAGGTGACAATTCTTAGTCCACATTACAAAAAACCACGGGGACCGGATATAAAACAGGCTAACACCGTACCAATACTTTATCCGTTATTTTAGCGCCTGCTTTACGGTCGTTCCAATCTCGGATGGGGTGGGGGCAATTATAGCACCGGCTGCTTTCAGCACTGCCATCTTCTCTTTGGCTGTTCCCGAGCTACCACTGATGATAGCGCCGGCATGGCCCATGCGTCTGCCTGGAGGCGCTGCAGCGCCGGCTACAAAGGCTATCACCGGCTTGGTCATGGTCTTGATGAACTCGGCAGCCTCCTGTTCCTTACCTCCGCCGATTTCGCCGATAAGCACGACAGCCTTAGTAGTCCTGTCTTTCTGGAATAGCTGTAATATCTCGGCAAAGGAACTACCTATGATGGGGTCTCCCCCTATGCCCACGCAGGTTGACTGCCCCAGACCCAGAGCGGTAAGCTGGGCCACTGTCTCGTAGGTGAGGGTGCCGCTGCGGGAAACCACTCCAACTGATCCTGGCAGGTGGATATCGCCGGCCATGATGCCCGCTTTGCTCTTTCCCGGTGAAATCACGCCCGGACAGTTCGGCCCGATAAGGCGGGCGCCTTTCTGTTTCAGATAATTCATTACCGTTACCATATCCAGCGTAGGGATGCCCTCGGTGATACACACTATCAGGGGTATGCCGGCATTGGCGGATTCCATGATAGAATCACCGGCGAAGGCAGCGGGGACGAAGATAAGGCTGGCATTGGCCCCGGTCTCCTTGACGGCCCTTTCCACGGTGTTGAAGACGGGGATGCCGGCCACCTGCGCCCCACCCTTACCGGGCGTGACGCCGCCAACTACCTTTGTACCGTACTCCAGGCAGCGCTGGGCGTGGAAACTGCCCTCGCCGCCGGTTATGCCCTGAACAATAAGCCTGGTATTTTTATCAATTAAAATGCTCATCTTTTTGCCACCGCTACAACTTTCCCGGCAGCGTCCTTCATATCGCTGGCCGAAGTGTATTTGAGTCCTGATTTTTCGAGTATACTTTTGCCCGCTTCGACATTTGTCCCGGCGAGCCGGACTACTATGGGGAAGTTTATTTTCATCTGCTGGTGGGCCTCGACCATACCCTGGGCGATAACATCCACCCGTGCCATCCCGCCGAAGATGTTGATAAGCACTGCTTTTACGCGGGTGTCGGCCACAAATACCTTGAAGGCATTAACTACCCGTTCCGTATTATTGGCAGTGCCGATGTCCAGGAAGTTGGCAGGGCGTCCACCGGCAGAGGTAATCTGGTCGAGAACAGCCATAGCCAGCCCCGCCCCGTTGACCATGCAGCCGATGTTGCCATCCAGCTTGACATAATTGCGCACACCCAGGCTAAGGGCCTGAAGCTCCAGGGCGTCCTCCTGCCCCGGGTCTCTCAAGGCTGCCAGCTCCGGATGGCGGAATATAGCATTGTCATCTATATTCAGTTTGCAGTCCAGGGGCAGCAAGCGCCCGTCTTTAGTTACCACCAGGGGGTTAATCTCAACCAGAGATAGGTCCTGGCTGATGAAGAGTTTATAGAGTCCCGACATGAGGCTTGTCGCCTGGGACATCACTGCCGGCTCCAGTCCCAGACCGAATGCCAGCCTGCGGCCGTGGAATGCCAGGAAACCCGACGCAGGAGAAATGGAGGCTTTTAAAATCTTCTCCGGCTCAGTGCGGGCCACTTCCTCTATCTCCATGCCCCCGGCGGTGCTAGCCATCATCACGGGCACTCCCGCCTGACCATCTATGGTCAAACCCAAGTAAAGCTCTTTCTGAACTTCTATCGCTTCTTCCACCAGCACTTTAGAGATTAGCACCCCTTCCGAAGTGGTCTGATGGGTAACCAGCCGTTTGCCCAGCATCTGAGCGGCCAGAGATTCGGCCTCCTGCGGGTTGGCGGCCACCTTTATGCCTCCGGCTTTGCCCCGCCCTCCGGCGTGGACCTGTGCCTTGATAACGCATTTCCCACCCAGTCCCTCGGCAGCCTGCCGTGCCTCGGCAGGTGTCGAAGCCACGCTGCCTTTGGGGATACGGATGCCAGCCTGGGCAAGGATTTGCTTAGCCTGGTATTCGTGAATTTTCATCTAAGCTCCTTCCATAAACGATTAAATCCTAAATCCTGAGCACTAAATACTAAACAAATTCCAAACTCCAAACGCCAAATTCTAAAAGATACCGTCTGCTGTTTTCGGATTTTGAAATTGGTCATTTGTATTTGTTTAGGATTTAGATATTAGTGCTTAGAGTTTCCAGTTTATCTGGGTTAGGAGATATTGATTAAAGGGTATTTTTTGGCGGAGGGGGTGGGATTCGAACCCACGCTCCGGTACATACCGGAGAACGGTTTTCAAGACCGTCACCATAAACCACTCGGACACCCCTCCATGAATTATTATAAAAGCCGGGACCCAATGGTAATGACTTGTATGTAAGTATCAAGCGCCTTTGTTATTTTAGCATGGAGGGGATGGACTTGCACTAGGTTAGCCAAAATCCACCACCTACTGAATCTCGATAAAGGGACCGTTTTTTCACCCGGTTGGTGCAGTATTCCGCGCCTGGCTCAGCTATAGCTAGGCTTTGGAGTGAGGGTTTTTGATGGTGAATCAAGGTTAGAGGGTGTGTATAGCGGTGAAGTCATGATAAATCTTGCCTGTCCCGTGACAGACGTGCCTCATATACGAACCATACCGGGTAACGGAAGGTTGGTTGGCCAGTTCTGCAAGTTGGCAGTGGTAACTAATACGACGCTTCGCCCTCAGGTGGGATGGGTCCCGTCCCGAAAGCGTCCGGCGAGAGGCATAGCGCACAAATGCCAGGAAGTCGGCGTAGCTCACGTAGCGCTTTGCTTTGCTTATGCGCTCTGCTATTCTAACGCCCGGGATGAGCCGCAGCGTGGCGACGTTCACGGTTGTCCCTGAAGAAGTTTGAAGACTTCATCTCGACTCACGTTCTCCGTGCTCTCGCCTGCTTCAATTGCGCGGGCGAGTGCAACGTCCTCCAGAGCCTCTTCAACGACATCGTGAATCAAATCGCGCCGTTCCTCGAGTACTTCCACAAGGGCTGCTTTGAGTAGCTCTTTAAGCTGGTTTGGGTTGATTAGTGCTTCCATATAGGCATCTTTTCATTTCCCAGCATACCATTTCTCAGAATGTTTAGCACCTTCTCTCAAAAGCGGGTAAAGTTCACTCTATCTTGTTTAGAGTGCCTAAGTAGGGTAAAATTGCCCCAAGTAACTAAATGGGGGCAATTATGGCTAAACCGAAGAAACAGACTCCACCATCATCTCCGACAATTCTATGCGCCATATGTGCAGCCCTATCAACAATTATGGCTGCCTACGGGGGACTGCTAATGAACAATGTTCTGGCCCCTTGGTTGCTGGCTACTAGTGTTGCGTTGGGTGCGGGCGCGCTTGTAACTAGTCCAGAGGTGTGGCGTCCTATTCGTAATCATTTGACGAAGTCGTGGCAACGTAGGTCGCTGACTATCGCTATTTGTCTGTTATTTTTTGTACCAACATTGCTTATCTTTAATCATGTCGCAAGTAGTGCAAGAGAAAAGGAAGCTAACACTATAATCTCCAGTGGGTACATATTCCCCGGTAGTGGGGATAATCCAGTATCACCAGAAGCTAAAGCTAATATTGTTAATCTGGGAGACAGCTTACCTATTCCGTCGAATACCGACCTGACTGTAATGCTTGGCGACAAGGTAGGCGTATATATGAGAAAAGACCAAAACTACATTATTGCCCAACAAGGCAAACCTCTTGTTAGCATCGGATTCGATGATAGTGGGGCTATGCTTATCAACGCAGAAGTGTTCGACAGTAATAACAACCAAGTTGTAAAGATAGTAGACAGCGAATTTCACTCCAATCCTAATTTTGCATTCAAGGTTAGACAACTAACCACACACAGTCTAACCATTAACGATTCATTGCATCACGAGGTACTTAACATAGACTATATTAACTCGACAACAATCCGCTTGTCTGGCAGGTTTCATATAAGCGGGTATTCTGAACCTTTTACAATATCTTCAAGTAGCGACATCCACTTTGACGGCCTTTTTATCGATAAGACCAAGCCTTTTATGTTTGATATGCGAACAGTTCCAGACCCCTATTTTGTTGATATTACAGCAAATGGAGGAGTACGCCTTGGAGGGCATACATTTGGTGAAGGAAGCGCCAAGTAGGAGGCATAGCACATGACATTCGTCCGTGCAAAGGAAATCCCCCCTGGTTCGGGCAACTGGTATGACTATGAGGTAATGACTATCCACGAAGGAAACAAAGTCAGGCAGAAAGTCATTCAATATCTTGGTAAGTCAGCGGCTAGACGCTCTCCCCTTCAGGGGCAAACAGTCTCATTAGTGCCAGACGTTTCACCGGATGTGATTATTCCCCCTGTAGATGATGTCAGAATCCCTAAGATGAAAACACCTGCAAAATGGATAGCTTCTGCAATAGGGATGTATTACGGGGGCATGTCCCTTGACGCTATCCAACAGCAATTCAGACAGGACTATAACCTTGATATGAGCGAGAGCAACTACTGGAATTGGGTAAAGCGGTTCACTAAAGAAGCTATCAAGCAGACTGAGGGCTTCAAGCCCGTTGTGGGTGATGTCTGGGTAGCTGACGAAACCTACATGAAGCTAGGGAAACGAACAGTTTACTTTTGGGACATCATAGACGCCAAGACCCGCTTTCTTCTAGCTTCCCATGTCTCATTTACCAGGGGTAGTAGGGACCCTCAGGAGCTTATGGAACTGGCGCAAAGGCGGGCCGGAAAAGCTCCTGGGACTGTAGTAACAGATAAATTGGCGTCTTATGTCAGCGGGATTGAGAACGCTTACGGTTCGGAAACGCACCACTGGCAAGGCGGGCCATTCAACATCGAAAACAACACCAACTTGATAGAGCGGTTTCACGGTACTTTGGAGCAAAGGACAAAGGTATTCAAGAAATATAAGGACATCAGGGACATTAAGTTGCTAACCGGCGGTTGGTTGGTCAACTATAATTTCTTCAAGCAACACGAAGGTATAGGGGATATACCACCTGCTCAGGCTATGAGCAAGATAGTCCCATTCAAAGACTGGAACGATATAGTCAGAGACGCCAGACTCCCTGACGTTGATTACGAGGTGAGTTTGCATCCCAGACCGTTACCACCACTGGGGAAAAAGAGTAAGCCTGTAATTGATGCTTTCCTTACGCCTGTCAAGGGGGAGAGTGCCTAATGGAAATAGCACGATTGAACTTTACCCAAAAGCTCACATCCACGGCTGCGCAGATACCGGAGTAGCCCACTTTCATCTCTATTCCGGTTAGACAGCATACTATCACTGCCTCTGCCGGACGTCAAGAGCGTCGGGCACCGGACCAACTGGCTTCCTTCCAGGAGCATCCTTGACGTCTTTTATTGGTGTAGGTATCATTATGTAGCGAACGGCATATTGACGCTACTGAGTTATGAATGAATGACTTCAGGAACATCTGGTAAGGGTCGCTCATATTCCGGAATTGTGAGGATATCCCGCAGAGATATGTTTATCTGGACTATTCAAAATATTATGGCCTGGGAGTTGTTGCAGCGACAAGGGTTTCTCCGGGGCGATGGCAGACGAGTTGAGGTATACTTCCGCTATGCCTATCGCTGGATGGCTGATCAGATGTTGTCGCGGCTGCCTGCTGTCCCCGGCGCCAGGTTTCCTTTGTGGGGGTGGTATCGTTGGCAGGGCATATCACGAACCAGGCCGGACTTGCGGGCCACAGGACATCTGGAAAAGGGTACATCCGGCGTCCGCATTGAGCTTGAGATTCCCCATGAAAAGGTACTCCTCTCCGACTTTGATGCCTGGCATAGTGTCCTGAACGGGTCCTATTTGTCCATTAGTGAAAAGGATGAGGATGCCTTTGCTGAAGACCTTAAAAAGGCAGGACCGGGCTGGGGGTGGCCCTACCCCGAACCATTTCGTTCCCGGGTAGTATCCAGTTGGCAACGCATATTCGACATGGATGCCGGCGAACCAGAGTGGTGGGGTGCGTTATCAGAGCGCAGTGTCCAGGCGACCTTCTGGGAAATAGACCTTTCTCAAGTTCGCCGTGCGGATAGGTTCACAGCAAGGTGACTGAAAGCAAAGAAAGGTGTTCGTAGCTTAATCTTCTATCCTCAAATAGAAGGGTTTGCCGTCTAACGCAAAAGCTCAGCGAGGGCGGAGCACCGTCCGCTGAAGCGCCTTGTTAAGTTTCATCCCTGGCAACCCAATAGTCTGGTTTTCGATGTTGATGAGCTAGCGCAATCACAAGGATATGATCTTCTTCAATGGAGTACAGCAGTTTGTAAGGGAACTTGTGAAGCAGTCATTTTCTTACATCGCCGCGATCTACGGACCATGCTTGAGGATACTCGGCGATTCGTAATGCGGCCTTTTCTACGTCTTCCTTGAATCTCTTCCCAAGCCCGGAATATTCAAGTTCATAGTAACGGACAGCGTCTTCCAACTCCTGCTTCGCGTACCTTGTGAATATGATGCGCATTATTCTTCCTTGAATATTTCCTCCATCGGAATGCCTTCTAGCCTCCCTTCTCTATACGCCTTGAGCCTCTTTTCTGCTTCCTCGGCCCATATTTCATCCAGTTTCTTGTCTGGCTCATCAAGACTCTTTATTAAACCTTCTACAAGGGTAAAGCGATCTTCCGGCTTTAGCTTTAAAGCCTCCTCTAGAAGTTCCTTTGTACTCATTCTGCTTAACCTCCTCTCTCTTGAAACATAACAGTCACTTATATTTGTATTCTATTTCGGCAGCATTCTATCACTACCTCTAGCGCATTCCAAGAACGACAGGCGCCGGATCAATTAGTCTTCTATTCTCAAATAGAAGGGTTTTCCGGAAACCCTATCGCACTTTTCCAGCTCTGCCAAGGCTTTCTTTACTTTGCTATCGGCGACGGGTTCAACTGTAATAATGTCCGGCACTACTGTATCGCCGTCTTGTTGCCGTTTGAATTTGTTTCTCTGGATAGAGTCCTTGATGCTTATGCCGTTCCGGGACAGAATATCGGCAACCCTTGCCAGGCTCCCGGCAACGTGCCTTAAATCCAGCCTGAAATACCCTCCACTGACCGGGTCTGCTACCAGTTCGTACTGTTTGTCCAGTGATAATAGCTCGTCGCGGACTCCCCTTCTTAGATTATTAGCAATGTGCATGACATCTGCAATGACGGCGCTGGTGGTTGCCGGACGGCCCGCCCCTCTCCCGTAAAACATCTGCGGCCCGCAGAAATTCCCCTCCAGATATATTGCATTGAACTCATCGGCTATTTTTGCCAGCGGGTGCGTAATACTGACCAATGTGGGATTCACTCGAAGCTCTACTTTGTTGTCATGCTTTCTGGCAGTAGCCAGCAACTTAATGGCGTAACCAAACTCGGCAGCGAAATCTATATCCCCCGGTGTAATCTCGGATATACCTTCGCACGGGATGGAAAGCGGGTCAATCCATGTGTTCCAGGCTACCGATGCCAGTATGGCTACCTTATGCCTGGCATCCTGCCCGCTTACATCCAGGAAGGGGTCCCGTTCCGCGAAGCCTTTGTCCTGGGCTATTTTCAAGGCATTCTTGTATTCCATGCCTTCGCTCATTCTGGTCAGGATGTAGTTAGTCGTTCCGTTAACTATTCCTGTAATAAGTGTAATATCATTTGGAGCCAGGCTTTCGTGAAGGGCCTGAATTATAGGTATCCCGCCGCCGACAGAGGCTTCGAACCGGACATCGACGCCCTTTTTCCGTGCGGATTCGAATATCTGCTTGCTGAATTTGGAGATAGTGAACTTGTTTGCAGTTACAACCGCTTTCCCGTTATCAATCGCATCCAGTATGAATTGCCGGGCCGGGTTTTCACCGCCGATAAGCTCTATCACTATTTGCACCGCGGGGTCCTTGATTATCTCATAAGCATCGCCGGTAAGTTGGCTATCCGGCAAATGCGCGTTTTTGAGTTTCACCGGATCGGCTTCGGCAACCGTCTTAAGATGAAGACCGTGGGATTTGCCGTAGTCTCTCAGCCACTCTGCCACGCCGGTCCCGATGTTACCTATGCCTAACAAACCAACTTCGATGTTCATCTATCTCCTTCTCGCCCGATGCGGACGTTCCCTGGATTTAACATTGCTCGCTAACAGTGCTATTATAGCAGCTTTATTGTGTTTGTGGCTCCCTACAGATATGAAAAAAGGCCCGCCATAACTTTGGGCGGGCCTATGAATAACATCAACTAAAGCATATTGTCCGTCTTACCAGCGAAAGCTGGTATCCAGAAGGCGGGGACTGGATTCCCGCGAAGGCGGGAATCCATCATGCCCAGTTGGACTGGGCACCACGAAGGACGAAAATACCGATTGTAATCCCTTCGCCCTTGAGGGGAGAAGGATAGGATGAGGGTGATTTGGCAGAAGCTCTTGTGCCCCCTCACCTTCGTCCTCTCCCTCGATGGGGAGAGGAAATTACGGGGTCTATTTTCGAAGGAATGACAAAGTGGGTATTTTCGTGAGAGTGATTTCGAAATCCCCCTGGCCCCCTTTACGTAAAGAGGGTGTCGAAGACGGGGGATTTTATTTTAAAGAAATTATCCAATCATTACACCTTAAGCCATACCCGGTATAGTTGCTTGCGAGTCAGCCCCGTATTGCTGGCAACCTGGGCAATAGCATCCCTGGCTGATTTACCCTTGGCCTTGAGTTGTCTGAGTTGCTCCTCTACATCAGGCGTTAGCTCTGCTTGTTGGGGTTTTTGACCGGCTACAATCAAGGTAAACTCACCCCGGGGATGCTGAAAATGGGCCAGCGCCTGACTCAGTGTGCCCCTGAATACTTCTTCGTGGATTTTAGTCAACTCACGGCATACTGCAACTTCCCGGTCGCCCATACACCGTTCCATATCTGCCAGGGAAGCGAGCACCCGGTGAGGGGCTTCAAGGAATATCAGTGTAAATGGGTAAATAGCCATCGCCTTCAAAAATCTTTGTCTGGGGCCTGAAAGTCTAGGTAAAAACCCTGCATAGAAAAACTGGTCTGTAGGTAATCCTGAAACTGCCAGCGCCGCTAAGGGAGCGCTAGGACCGGGGATTGGTACAACAAGAATATTATTCTGGATACAGGCCGTAATCAGTTCATATCCCGGGTCATTAACGCCCGGCATACCTGCCTCGGAGACCAGAGCTACATCGTTTTGCTGGAGGCGCTCTAAAAGGTAGGATAACTTGGCTTTCTTGCTGTGTTCATAATAG
>Ga0082335_1008287_pt1 | contig 11933 bp, 16 predicted proteins | sample Subgrocontami58m_FD_72375 | JGI IMG/M metagenome (GOLD analysis project Ga0082335, IMG submission 72375) | Subsurface groundwater microbial communities from S. Glens Falls, New York, USA - GMW37 contaminated, 5.8 m (SPADES assembly) (version 2) ...
AGCGCACGCGCTGTGGCGGGGCATCCCCGCCGCCAGCCGTTATTATTTCGTGCACAGCTATTACGTCGAGGCGGGCAAACCGGAACTGGTGGCCGGGTACAGCATCTACGCTTTCCCCTTTACCTGCGCGGTGGCGCAGGATAATATTTTCGCCGTGCAATTCCATCCCGAGAAAAGCCAGGCTGCCGGCCTTGCGCTGCTCGCCAATTTCGTGACCTGGAAACCGTGACCTGGAACACCTAGGCGCCCGCTCTCTTTCTCCTTCATAGCCAGAACGACACATGCTTATCATCCCCGCGATCGATATCAAGGAGGGGCGTGCCGTGCGCCTCGAACAGGGCAATATGGAAAAGGAGACCGTGTTCTCCGACGATCCGGCGGCGGTGGCCGGGCATTGGCTGAGCCAGGGCGCGCGCAGGCTGCATCTGGTTGATCTGAACGGCGCGGTTGCGGGCAAACCGCGCAACGGAGGCGTGATCAAAGGCATCGTAAGCGCGGTTGGCGGAAAAATCCCGATACAACTGGGCGGCGGCATCCGCGATCTGGACACCGTCGAGCGCTATCTCGACGACGGCATCAGTTACATCATCATCGGCACCGCAGCGGTGAAAAATCCCGGTTTCCTGCAGGACGCCTGCACCGCGTTCTCCGGACATATCATCGTCGGCCTGGATGCCAAAGACGGCAGGGTTGCGGTCGAGGGCTGGTCGAAAATGACCGGGCACGACGTGATCGACCTGGCGCGGAAATTTCAGGACTATGGCGTCGAAGCCGTAATTTATACCGACATTGGCCGTGACGGCATGTTGAGCGGGGTCAACATCGAGGCCACGATCAGGCTGGCGCGCGAGTTGATCGTGCCGGTGATCGCGAGCGGGGGGCTCACCAACCTCAACGACGTCAAGGCCCTGTGCAAGATCGAATCCGAAGGCATTACCGGCGTCATCACCGGCCGCGCGATTTACCAGGGCACGGTTGACTTCAAGAAGGCGCAGGCGATGGCCGATAAGCTGGGACAGGGGAAGAAGGAGAAGGGAGAAGGCTGAGCCGGGGGGGGGTCTCCCTCCTCGCTTCTCCCGCCCTGTCTCTCACACCATGGCTCTAGCCAAGCGCGTCATTCCCTGTCTCGACGTCACCCGCGGCCGCGTGGTGAAAGGGGTGAATTTCGTCGGCTTGCGCGATGCCGGCGATCCGGTGGAAATCGCGCGCCGCTACGACGATCAGGGGGCCGACGAGCTTGCCTTCCTCGACATCACCGCGAGCTCGGATGAGCGCGACATGATTCTGCATATCATCGAGGCGGTGGCGGCGCAGGTGTTCATCCCGCTCACCGTGGGCGGCGGCGTGCGCAAGGTCGAGGACGTGCGCCGGCTGCTGAACGCCGGCGCCGACAAGGTCTCGATCAACACCTCCGCGGTGCAAAATCCGCAACTGGTGGCCGACGCCTCCGGCCGTTATGGCGCGCAATGCATCGTCGTTGCCATCGACGCGAAACGCGTCGATCCAAGAGGGGACGCGAAACGCGTCGATCCAAGAGGGGACGCGAAACGCGTCGATCCGTCAGCGGCGGGCGGGAGCGTCTATGCCGGCGCAGGCGCCGGGGGGGCCGGCGCCGCACCCCACCCACGGAGGGCGCAAACCCACCGGTTTGGACGCGGTGGCATGGGCGCGTAGAATGCAGGCGCTGGGTGCGGGCGAAATCCTGCTCACCAGCATGGACCGCGACGGCACTAGGTCCGGCTTCGATCTGGCGCTGACGCGCGCGGTGGCCGAGGCGGTGGACGTGCCCGTGATCGCCAGCGGCGGGGTCGGCAATCTCGATCACCTGACCGCCGGGATACTCGAGGGCAAGGCCGATGCAGTGCTCGCCGCGAGCATTTTCCATTACGGCGAATACACCGTTCGCCAGGCGAAAGAGCTGATGCGCTCCAGGGGCATCGAGGTGAGGCTGTGATGGGTCGAGCGCGCACCGAAAAGCGCAACGCCGTTGACGCCGAGCCGGCCCGGTTTTTCGCGGCTTAGCATATGTGCCGCATGGTTCACACTGGATAGCCGACATGGACTGGCTCGACGAAGTGAAGTGGGACGCGAACGGCCTCGTGCCGGTGATCGCCCAGGAGGCGGCGACCGGCAAGGTGCTGATGTTCGCCTGGATGAATCGAGCGGCGCTGGAGCAGACGGTAGCCGGCGGAGAAGCCGTATACTGGTCGCGCTCGCGCCGGAAATTGTGGCACAAGGGCGAGGAGTCGGGCCATGTGCAGAAGGTGCGCGAGCTGCGCCTGGATTGCGACGAGGACGTAATATTGCTTAGCGTCGAGCAGGTCGGCGGCATCGCCTGCCACACCGGCCGGCACAACTGCTTTTTCCAGAAATACGCGGACCGAAAGTGGGTCGTCACGGACCCGGTGATCAAAGATCCCAAGGATATATACCGAAAATGAGCGACATACTCGAACGCCTGGCTGACGTAGTCGAAGCGCGCAAGGGCAGCGACGCCGATGCATCCTACGTCTCAAGGCTGCTCGCGCGCGGCGAAGACGCGATCCTGAAAAAGATCGGCGAGGAGGCCACTGAGACGGTAATGGCCGCCAAGGACGGCGACAAGCTGCGCATCGTCGGCGAGACCGCCGACCTGTGGTTTCACTGCCTCATCATGCTGGCGCATTACGGCCTGCGTCCCAGCGACGTGCTGTACGAGCTCAAGCGCCGCGAGGGTATTTCCGGGATAGACGAGAAGGCGGCCAGAACCGAAAGTTCGCGGGTCGAAGCCGAGCGCAAGTAAAGGGGTGCATCTTGGAAGACTGCATTTTCTGTAAAATCATCGCCGGCAAGATTCCGAGCAAGAAGGTGTACGAGGACGAGGACATTTTTGCGTTCCACGACGTCCACCCGGTGGCGCCGGTGCACTTCATGGTCATCCCCAAAGTGCACATTCCCTCGCTGGCGGAAGTGGACCTCGGCCATCAGATGCTACTCGGCAAGATGCTGGCGCTGGCGTCGAAACTGGCCATCGCGCAAGGCTGCGGCGACGGTTGGCGCACCGTCATCAACACCGGGCGCGTCGGCCGCCAAGAGGTGTATCATTTGCATATGCATATCATTGGCGGCAAGGAAGTTCTGCCGGGGATGATAAAACGCTAGCGAAACTCCGCTCGGACGGTTTGTCTTTGCGGCGCTTGCGCGGGCTCAGGGAGATACGAGGTGGCCGCTCCCCTGTTTCGGCCATTCCTTAGAGGAGTAACGCCATGGGTTCATTCAGTATTTGGCACTGGCTTATAGTTCTGATCATCGTCATGCTGGTATTCGGCACGAAGAAATTGCGTAACATTGGCGCCGACTTGGGCGGTGCCGTGCGCGGATTCAAGGAAGGAATGAAGGAGGGTGGCTCCGACAAACCCGCCGACGCCGCCGGCAATTCGCAGAAGACGGAAGGCAACATTATCGAGGGTGAAATAAAGGAAAAAACCAAAAGCGCATAAGCCGCTGTGAACCCAGTGCGGGGACGCCCTGCCACGCGCCCCCGTTTGTCCCTCTTCCCGCACCCCTGTACCTGATATGTTCGACGTCGGATTTTCCGAGCTGATAATCATTGCCCTGGTGGCGCTGATCGTGATCGGTCCGGAGCGTCTGCCCATGGTCGCGCGCACACTGGGCGCCCTGCTGGGCCGCGCGCAGCGCTATGTCAACGACGTGAAGGCCGACATCCAGCGCGAAGTGGATCTGGACGGATTGAAGAACATCCGGTCCACCTTCCAGGATGCGGCAAAATCGGTCGAGGAGTCGGTGAGCCAGGTCGGCGAGGAACTCCGGACCGCCGGGGAGTCCCTGAACCAAGGTATTTCCGCCACCGGGGAGCCGAAGGCTGAAGCGGATGCGCAAGCAAGCCCCGGGGCGGCGCCGGCCGACGTTGCGCTTGAAACCCCAAGCGCTCCGGCGCAACTGGACTTGGGGCTGGAATCCAAGCCCGCGGCCGGTTCGGCGGCCGCGCCCAAAGCTTGAACCCAGGTGAGCGTGCAGGAAACGTTCATTTCCCATTTGGTCGAGTTGCGCGACCGCCTGCTGCGTTCGATTTACGCGGTGTTCGCGCTGTTCGCGCTGCTCTGGTTCTGGCCCGGGCTGGCCGAGATCTACGATCTCTTGGCGCTGCCGATGATGCGCACCTTGCCCGAAGGCACGCACATGATCGCCACCGGCGTAATCACGCCTTTCCTGGTGCCGCTCAAAGTCGGTCTGATGGCGGCGTTTCTGCTGGCGCTGCCTTATGTGCTGTATCAGGCCTGGGCCTTTATCGCGCCCGGTCTCTATACCCACGAAAAGCGCCTCGCCCTGCCCTTGGTGTTCGGCAGCACCGTGCTGTTCCTGGCCGGGGTCGCCTACTGCTATTTCGTCGTGTTCAACTGGGTGTTCCGCTTCATCATCCAGTTCGCGCCCAAGAGCATCACGCCGGCGCCGGACATCGAGGCTTACCTGAGTTTCGTGCTCACCATGTTCGTCGCCTTCGGCCTTACCTTCGAGATCCCGCTGATCGAGGTGGTGCTGGTGCGCACCGGCATGGTCACGGTGGCGAAGCTCAAGGACATCCGCTCGTACGTGATCGTCGGCGCTTTCGTGGTGGCGGCAGTGGTCACGCCGCCGGATGTGGTGTCGCAGCTTCTGCTGGCGATCCCGATGTGCCTGCTATACGAGTTAGGGATTCTTCTGGCGCAACTGATCGAGCGGTTTTTCGGCAAGCGCGTGACGGAGAGGGAAGATATATCGGCCAAGGTGGCGCCCGGCGCGGCGGATATGGAGGGTCGCGCAGACCAGGCCGAAGCCGAGAGGAAGCAACTCAAGTAGTTGCGCGGCCCGGGATGACCGATTCGGGTTTTTACTCGCGCGACCATTTCACGCCGGGCCGCTTGCCTACCTGCACCTGCAGCTCCAGCTCGTTCTGGCCGCGCTTCAGTTTGAGCGTAGTCTGCTTGCCCGGGACTAGCGCCACGATCAGATTGCGCATGGAGTCCGGGTCCCTCGCCTGCTTGCCGTCCACCGTCACCACGATGTCGCCGGGTTTGATGCCGGCGCGGTCGGCAGGGCTGCCGCGCTGCACTCCGGCGACGAGCACGCCTGCGGTGGCGCCCAGTTTGAACGATTCAGCCAGATCCGCCGTGATCTCCCGCAATTCCACGCCGATCCAGCCGCGCGTCACCGCGCCGGTTTCGATCAACTGCTCCATCACCTGCTTGGCGGTGGAAACCGGAATGGCAAAGCCGATGCCGATGGAGCCGCCGGTTTGCGACAGTATCGCGGTGTTGATGCCGACCAGGTTTCCGGATGCGTCGATCAGCGCGCCGCCGGAGTTTCCCTGATTGATCGCGGCGTCAGTCTGGATGAAATTCTCGAACGTGTTGATGGAGAGTCCGGTCCGGTGCAGGGCCGAGACGATGCCCATGGTTACCGTCTGGCCGACCCCGAGCGGATTGCCGATGGCGAGCACCACGTCGCCGACTCTGAGGTTTTCTGCCTGACCGAGCGTAATGGCCGGCAGGTTCTGCGCGTCGACCTTCAATACGGCGAGGTCGGTTTCCGGATCGCTGCCCACGACCTTGGCGGCAAACTTCTTGCCGTCGGCAAGCGCCACCTCAATTTCGTCCGCGGCCTCGACCACGTGTTGGTTGGTCAGAATGTAACCCCGGCGACTGATGATAACGCCCGAGCCCAGACCGAAGGCGCGTTGCGCCTCGTCCTCGAAGCGTTCGCCGAAGAAATGGCGGAACAAGGGATCGTTCAGGAAGGGATTGCGCGGCCGCTTCACTTCCTTGCTGGTGAAAATGCTGACCACCGCAGGCACTGCCTTGCGCACGGCATCGCTGTAGGAGGCGGTTTTGACACCGGCGCCGGCGGCGGAGGAAGAAGGTTGTGCCTGGTTCACCTCGACCTGGGTGGCGGGGTTTCCCGTCAGCCATTCCGGCTTGAGCGTAGCGACGACGAACAGGATGGCGAGGCAGATGGTGGCTGTTTGCGCGAAGGTCAGCCAGAGTCGGTACATCGCGTGCGTTTCCTTGAGCTCGTTCGAAGATGAGGCTTATGCGATGCGTGCCGCCATGCGGCGCGCGAAACTGGAAACTGAACCGTTAGGTGGACGGCTTGTTGGAAGTCTCCCGATTCCGAGATTATTGCCCAAATGGGCTGCCGGTGGAAGGGCGGGGAGCGCCGCTTCAGATCGGGACCCGCCTTGGGCGATGGCTATTTTATGCATATATTTCATTATGTTATCGCACAAAACTTTAATCCGACTGAGGCTTTCAGGTATAATTACAAACTTTTGTATACAGCAAATTCTTGTGTATCGAGGAACTTCCCATGAGCGACGATAAGCAGTTAAACAAGACGCGACGCAATCTGGTGATCGCGACCTGTGCCGCAGGCGGCGCCGCCAGCGTGGCCGCAGCCGTGCCCTTTGCCGCAAGCTGGATGCCATCGGAGCGCGCCAAGGCCGGCGGGGCACCGGTCGAAGCCGACATCAGTAGGCTCGAACCGGGCCAGATCATGACCGTGGAATGGCGCTCCAAGCCGGTATGGATCGTCCGCCGCACCAAGGAAATGCTCGACGGCCTGGCGAGCGTCGATAGCAAGGTTTCCGACCCAGCCTCCGACGTGCCGATGCAGCCCGAGTACGCGAAGAATGAATTCCGCTCGATCAAGCCCGAGGTGCTGGTGCTGGTCGGCATCTGCTCGCACCTGGGCTGCTCGCCCCAGTCCAAGCCGGCCGAGGCCAAGGCGGAGATGGGCGCCGACTGGGTGGGCGGCTTCTTCTGTCCCTGCCACGGCTCCAAGTTCGACCTCGCCGGGCGCGTCTACAAGGGCGCGCCGGCCCCGGTCAACCTCGAGGTGCCGAAATACACGTATCTGTCGGATACCCGCATTCTCATCGGCGAAGACAAGAAAGGGGCATAACACATGGCAGCCACGGAAAAACCCCCCGTTACCGGAAGCGGCTCCGTCGCGCTCGACGGCCTGCTCACCTGGGTCGACCAGCGCTTTCCGCTGATATCGACCTGGAAGGCGCACCTGGCCGAGTATTACGCGCCGAAGAACTTCAACTTCTGGTATTACTTCGGCTCCCTCGCGATGCTGGTGCTGGCGATCCAGATCGTGACCGGCATTTTCCTCACCATGCACTACAAGCCGGACGCGAACCTGGCGTTCGCCTCGGTGGAATACATCATGCGCGAGGTGCCGGGCGGCTGGATCATCCGCTACATGCACTCGACCGGCGCATCGGCTTTCTTCATCTGCGTCTACCTGCACATGTTCCGCGCGCTGCTGTACGGGTCCCACCGCAGCCCGCGGGAGCTGATGTGGATTTTCGGCGTGCTGATTTATCTCTGTCTCATGGCCGAGGCCTTCTTCGGCTACCTCTTGCCCTGGGGCCAGATGTCCTACTGGGGCGCGCAGGTGATCATCAACCTATTCTCCGCCATCCCTCTCATCGGGCCGGACCTTTCCCTCTGGATCCGCGGCGACTACGTCATTTCGGATGCGACCCTCAACCGCTTCTTCGCCATGCACGTGATCGCCATCCCGCTGGTGTTGCTGGGCCTGGTGATGGCGCACCTGCTCGCCCTGCATGAGGTCGGCTCGAACAATCCGGACGGCATCGAGATCAACAAGCACAAGGACGCGAACGGCGTGCCGCTGGACGGCATTCCCTTTCATCCCTACTACACGGTCAAGGACATCCTCGGGGTCGTGGTGTTCATGATCGTGTTCGTGATTATCGTGTTCTTCGCGCCGGAGATGGGCGGCTACTTCCTCGAATACAACAACTTCGTTCCCGCCGATCCGCTGCAGACCCCGGCGCATATCGCGCCGGTGTGGTATTTCACGCCGTATTACTCGATCCTGCGCGCGGTGCCGCCGCTGTTCAATTCGCAGTTCCCCGGCGTGGTGGCGATGGGGGTGTCGGTGATGGTGCTGTTCGTGCTGCCGTGGCTGGACCGCGGCGCGGTGAAGTCGATCCGCTACCGTGGCACGCACTTCAAGGGGGCTCTCGCCGCGTTCGTGATCGTGTTCCTGGTGCTCGGCTACCTCGGCACCGAGCCGATCACGGTGTGGGGCCAGTTCGGCGCCTGGCTAGACAATGCCGACCGCGCCACCGTGGCAGCGCGCATCTGCACGCTAATCTACTTCCTGTTCTTCATCCTGATGCCTTGGTACACCAAGGTGGACAAGACCAAACCCGAACCGGAAAGGGTGACCCACTAATGAAGAAACTCATCGGTATTATGCTGTTAGCCATCGGATCGCCTGCGGTCCTGCTTGGATCGCCTGCGGTCCTATTTGTATCGCCTGCGGCGATGGCTTCCGAGGGCAGCGTGCGGCTGGACGCGGCGCCGATCGACCAGACCGACGTCGTCAGCCTGCAGAGCGGCGCGCGCACCTTCGCCAATTATTGTCTCAACTGCCACAGCGCCTCGCTCATGCGCTGGAACCGGCTGATGGAGCTGGGCCTGAGCGAATCGCAGATCAAGGACAACCTCATGTTCAGCGGCGACAAGGTGGGCGAACTGATGAGCGTGGCGATGGCGAGGAAGGACGCTCAGCAATGGTTTGGTGCCGCCGCGCCCGACCTGTCGGTGATCGCGCGTGCGCGCGGCGCCGATTGGCTCTACAGTTACCTGCGTGGTTTCTACCGGGATCCGGCCCGGCCCACGGGCTGGAACAATGCCGTGTTCGAGAACGTCGGCATGCCGAATCCGATGTGGCAGTTGCAGGGCGAGCGCGTGCGTGTCGAGCAAATAGCCAAGGGCGACGATGGCACAGATAAAAAAGACGCCCACGGCGCTGCGGCGAAGTCGGTCAAGTATGAATTGGTGAAGCCGGGCGGCCTCACGCCGGTGCAGTACGACGAGACGGTGCGCGATCTGGTGAACTTTCTCGTCTACATGGGCGAGCCGGCGGCCACCAGCCGCAAGCAGATCGGCATTATTGTGCTGCTGTTTCTGCTCGCCCTGTGGCCGTTGGCCTATCTCCTGAAAAGAGAATTCTGGAAGGACGTGCACTGAGCTAGAAACTAGTTACAAGAAACTAGAAACCAGAAACCAGACCCGGAGGCGGGTATAGCACGCCTCATTTTTCTAAGGCTCTTTAACGATCATGATGAACCTTTATTCCGGCACTACCTGCCCCTTTTCCCAGCGCTGCCGCATCGTGCTCTACGAGAAGGGCATGGACTTTCAGATCATCGATGTCGACATGTACAACAAGCCGGAAGACATCGCGGTGATGAATCCGTACAATCGCCTGCCGGTGCTGGTAGAGCGCGACCTCGTGCTGTATGAGTCGAACATCATCAACGAATACATTGACGAGCGCTTTCCGCACCCGCAGTTGATGCCGCCCGATCCGGTGATGCGCGCGCGCGCGCGCCTGCTGCTGTTCAATTTCGAGGTGGAGCTGTTCAGCCGCATCGATATCCTCGAGAACGGCACCGCCAAGCAGCAGGAAAAGGCGCGCGCGCACGTGGCCGACCGGCTGACCGAGCTGGCGCCGATCTTCGTCAAGCAGAAGTACACGCTGGGGGACGAATTCTCCATGCTCGACGTGGCGATCGCGCCATTGCTGTGGCGCCTGGATCACTACGGCGTCTCCCTGGGCAAGCCGGCCGCGCCGCTGATGAAATACGCCGAGCGCCTGTTCTCGCGCCCGGCCTTCATCGAGGCGCTGACGCCCTCGGAAAAGGTAATGCGCAAGTGAGCGCCCGGCGGCCATATCGAGGAGCGGTAGCGGCGCGAGATTTTCCGTAACAGATTCACATGCCCGATCCTTCGACCAAGCCTTACCTGATGCGCGCCATCTACGACTGGTGCGTGGACAACGGCTACACGCCGTATCTTACGGTAACGGTGGATTCGGCCACGCGCGTGCCGATGGAGTACGTCAAGGACGGCCAGATCGTCCTCAACATCGGGCCGGTCGCGGTGGAGCGTTTCAAGCTGGGCAATGAACTGATCGAATTCTGCGCCCGCTTCAACGGTGCGGGACGCGATATCTCGATTCCAATCGGGGTGGTGTCCGCCATCTATGCGCGCGAGAACGGCCAGGGCCTGTCGTTCGAAGTCACGCCCCCGGATGCGGCCGCGTCTGCCCAATCCGCGGAGGCCGATGACAGCGCCGGCCACGGCAACGAACCCCCGCCCGAGCCGCCGCGCCCTTCGGGCAAGCCTTCGCTGCGGCGGGTAAAGTAAGAGTAGCGAACAATGGACAAATCAAACTGATGCGGGCAAGCTAACCGTTTACAGGTATTAGACAGTCACGATCGATCCGGGTGACAGTCACCAAGAGACGCCGCTTTAGCTCAGTGGTAGAGCAATCGCCTTGTAAGCGATAGGTCGTCTGTTCAATCCAGACAAGCGGCACCAATACTCGATTCGGCAACGTTCTAGCCTGGAGTATCATTTTTGTATTCGTAGGCCCGGGTTCCCCAAAGAGAGAAGACAAATGCGCGTAGCAGCCATTGGATGCATCCTGGCGGTGACATTGCTCGCATGCCGCGCGTTCGCTGGTGATTTTGAGGAGGGCATGCGTTCTTACAAGAACAAGGACTATGCGGCAGCGTTAACGTTTTTGCGAAGAGCAGCGGACGAAGGAAATGCGTCGGCGCAGTTCAACTTGGGCGTCATGTACGCTGCGGGCCAAGGTGTTGAACGGGACGACAAACAGGCGGTATCGTGGTTTATCGTTGTGGGGGCCGATCTCGCTGGAAGATTCGTAGCCGCAGTTACAGCGTCACTTGGTGACCTGGTAGTTCGTGCAAAGGCGCACTGATACAGTTTTCGTGTCGTTTATCTGCGGCCAACTGGGCGCTACAGGGGCGCGCGTTGAACCCGTGTGCCCACGAACTTCGACGGTGCGCGAATCATTGATCAAAAGCACATCGCGCCAGTGCCCATTAGATTCATCCTGTCGGGCGCCGTATTTGGCAAGCGTCCCGTAAATATGGCAATATGGGCAAATGAAGACAACATTAGAACTCCCCGATCCGCTTTTCCGCAAAGCGAAAGCTACCGCGGCCCAACGCGGTCAATCGCTTAAGGAATTCGTCACGGAGGCATTGCGTGACAAGTTGGTGCTTGACACTGGGCGCGTCTACGCAAGCGAGCCGGAGTGGATGAAGGGCTTTGGCAAGCTCAAGCGATTGCACAAGGAAACCGTCCGCGTGCAATCCGTGGTCGACCAGGAGTTCGAGGTAATCGAACCTGAGGATCGGCGTTGATCCTCGATACAAACGCGCTATCGGCGTTTGTCGATGGGGCGCCCGAGGTCGGAGCGATCTTGGGCCAGCAGCAGCGAGCCGCAATTCCTGTGATCGTACTCGGTGAATTTCGATACGGCATCATGGGTTCGAGACATCGGAAAACCTATGAGGAATGGCTCGAGATCCATCTTCGCCACTTTGATCTTCTGGCGATTACCGCTGAGACGACCTTGCCCTACGCGTCGCTGCGCGCCACGCTCAAACGGATGGGGCGACCGATCCCTGCGAACGACGCCTGGATCGCAGCCCTTGCGATGCAACACGGGTTACCAATACTCAGTCGCGACGAGCACTTTGATGCGCTACCGGATGTGCGACGGATCAGCTGGTGAAGGGCTGGGAATCGATATCTGAATAAGTTCTGACCAGTGCCCATCTTCATCCCGCCAGGCGCGCCATTCAAACAAGGGCTTAGGGAAAGCTTAGGCGATGTTCCGAATCCAGCGGACTGGGATAGGCGATGCCTGTCGAACCCCGATTTCATGGTCGAGGTGGAGGCGTTCGCGGCGCTGCGGCTGGGCTGAGTCGCACCGGCGCGTCGCCGCCGAGCAGCAGGAGTCCAGACACCGCGGCAAGAAGGCCCGCAGCCGCATACGCAGTCGCGTAGGCGCCGCTCGCGGTGATGGCCACGGAG
>Ga0082335_1008288_pt1 | contig 11930 bp, 8 predicted proteins | sample Subgrocontami58m_FD_72375 | JGI IMG/M metagenome (GOLD analysis project Ga0082335, IMG submission 72375) | Subsurface groundwater microbial communities from S. Glens Falls, New York, USA - GMW37 contaminated, 5.8 m (SPADES assembly) (version 2) ...
CGCAGGCCGGCGGCACGCTCGTCTTTGCGGGCGCGTCCGACCCGGTCGTGCTCGACGGCGCGCTCGTCTCGGACGGCGAGTCGCTGCGCGTGATCGACCAGATCTTCGAGGGCCTCGTCGCCCTCAAGCCGGGGACGACGGAGATCGTGCCCGCCCTGGCCGAGAGCTGGGAAGCGAGCGCGGACGGTCTCGCCTGGACGTTCAAGCTTCGCTCAGGCGTGACGTTCCACGACGGCGAGCCGTTCAACGCGGCGGCTGTCTGTTACAACTTCGACCGCTGGTACAACTTCAAGGGTTCGTTCCAGAACCCGAGCGCCAGCTACTACTGGCAGACCGTGTTCGGCGGGTTCGCGACGACCGAGCCGGACAGCGGGGCACCGACGGAGAGCCTGTACAAGAGCTGCGAGGCCACCGACGACTCGACGGTCGTCCTCAACCTGACGAAGGCCTCGTCGTCGTTCCTCGGGGCGCTCTCGCTCTCGTCGTTCTCGATCGCCAGCCCGAAGGCGCTGCAGGAGTTCGGCGCTGACGAGGGTGAGGTCGACGCGGACGGCATCTTCCATCCGACCGGCAAGTACGGCACCGAGCATCCGACGGGCACCGGCCCGTTCAAGTTCGAGTCGTGGGTGGTCGGGGACAAGCTGACGATCGTCCGCAACGACGACTACTGGGGCGAGAAGGCGAAGCTCGACAAGGTCATCTTCCAGCCGATCGCGGACAACGCGGCCCGCCTGCAGGCGCTGCAGACGGGTGAGATCCAGGGCTACGACCTCGTCGAGCCGCAGGACGTGCCGACGATCCAGGGTGACACGGCCCTGCAGGTACTCGACCGGCCGGCGTTCAACGTCGCCTACGTCGGGATCAACCAGGCGATCCCGCCGATGGACAAGCTCGAGGTGCGGCAGGCGCTCGCCTACGGCCTCGACCGGCAGTCGGTCGTGGACTCGTTCTACGCCGGCCGTGGTGTGGTGGCGAAGGAGTTCATGCCGCCCGAGGTCGTCGGCTATGCGGACGACGTCACCGAGTACGCCTATGACCCCGCGAAGTCGAAGGAGCTGCTCACGGCCGCCGGCCTGACGCTCCCGGTCGAGATCACGTTCTGGTATCCGACCGACGTCTCGCGGCCGTACATGCCCGACCCGAAGCGTAACTTCGAGGCCTTCGCGGCCAGCCTGGAGAAGGCCGGCTTCAAGGTGACCCCGAAGAGCGCTCCGTGGCGGCCTGACTACCTCGGCACCGTGGACGAGGGCAAGGCCCAGGTCTACCTGCTCGGCTGGACGGGCGACTTCGGCGATCCCGACAACTTCGTCGGCACGTTCTTCCAGTCGCCGCAGAAGGCGTGGGGGACGATCGCCAAGCCGAACGCGGAGGTCGTCGATCTCCTCAACCAGGCCGAGACCGAGACGGATCTCGCCAAGCGGACAGAGCTGTACCAGGAGGCGAACCGCAAGATCATGGACTGGCTGCCGGGCGTGCCGTACGCACACTCCAAGCCGGCTCTGGGCTTCCGGGCCGATGTGAAGGGCTACCAGCCCAGCCCGGTCTCGCTGGAGTCGTTCGCAACCGTCTACTTCGAGAAGTAGGGACGAGAGAGCGAAGCCGGCGGACGACTAGATGTTGCGTTACGTCGTCCGCCGGCTGCTCCTCCTCATCCCGATCCTGCTCGGCCTCTCGATCCTCGTCTTCCTCTGGATCAGGGCGCTGCCGGGAGGGCCCGCGCAGGCGCTCCTCGGCGAGCGCGCGACCGCGCAGTCGATCAAGCAGATCGAGCACCAGTACGGGCTCGACAAGCCGATCCACATCCAGTACCTGCGCTACCTGCAACGCGTCTCGCGGCTCGACTTCGGCGACTCGGTGACGACCCGGCGCGCCGTCAGCTTCGAGATCCGGCAGCGCTTCCCGGCGACGGTCGAGCTGGGGCTCTCCGCGATGCTCTTCGCGGTGCTGCTCGGCATCCCGCTCGGCTTCGTGGCGGCGAAACGCTACGGCGGGGTGGTGGACAACCTGAGCCTTGTCACCTCGCTGCTCGGCATCTCGATCCCGGTGTTCTTCCTCGGGATCCTGCTCAAGTACGTCTTCTCGGTGAAGCTCGGGCTGTTACCCACCGTAGGCCGGCTCGACCCGCTGATCGAGATCGACCACCCGACGAAGTTCTACGTGCTCGACTCGATCCTCGCGGGCAACCCCACCGCGCTCTGGGACTCGCTCAAGCACCTCGTCCTGCCCGCGATCGCGCTCGGCTCGATCCCGCTCGCGATCATCGCCCGCATCACGCGCGCGGCGGTGCTCGACGTCCAGAACGAGGACTACGTGCGCACCGCGCGCGCCAAGGGGCTCGCCCCGCGGGTCGTCGACATCCGCCACGTGCTGCGCAACGCGATGCTGCCGATCGTCACGATCATCGGCCTGCTCGTCGGCTTCCTGCTCGCCGGCGCCGTCCTCACCGAGACCGTGTTCGCCTGGCCGGGGCTCGGCACCTGGCTCGTGGAGGCGATCAAGTCCCGCAACTACCCCGTGCTCCAGGGCGGGATCCTCTTCGTCGCGCTCATCTTCGTGCTCGTCAACCTGCTCGTGGACATCTCGTACGCGATCCTGAACCCCCGGATCCGGCTGAGTTGACGGTCGCCCGCAGCCCAAGCACGGTGCCGCGAGCGGCATCAGGCGGCGGCGGAGCCGGCGCCGGCGCGGGGCGCGCGTGAGCATCGCCGAGACGGAGGCGCGCCAACTCGAGCTCGAGGGCCCGAGCGGCCTGTGGGGCGAGGCGTTCTGGCGGCTGCGCCACAACAAGGCGGCGCTCGCCGGCTTCGCGCTCGTCGCGACGTTCGTCTTCGTCGCGCTCTTCGCGCCGATGATCGCGCCCTCGGACCCGCGCGCGCAGGATCTCTCGCTGATCCGCGAGGGCTGTTGCCCCGGGCCGTCGGCCTCGCACTGGTTCGGCGTGGACGCGCTCGGCCGCGACGAGCTCTCGCGCGTCCTCTACGGCGCCCGCTACTCGCTGCTGATCGGGATCGTCTCGGTGATCGTCGGGCTCTCGTTCGGGATCGTGCTCGGGGCGCTCGCCGGCTACATGGGGCGCGTCGTGGACACGGTGATCATGCGCCTGATGGACATCATGCTCGCGATCCCGGGCCTGCTGCTCGCGATCGGGATCGTGGCGATGCTCGGCCCGGGCCTCTTCCAGATCATGATCGCGGTCGGGGTGACGAACGTGCCGATCTTCGCCCGCCTTCTGCGCGGCTCGGTGCTCGCGCAGCGGGAGAACGACTTCGTGCTCGCCGCGCGCGCCGTCGGGGTGCCGCGGCGGCGGATCCTCGTCTCGCACATCCTCCCGAACGCGATGTCGCCCGTGATCGTGCAGGGCACGCTGGCGATGGCGACCGCGATCATCGACGTGGCCGGCCTCGGCTTCCTCGGCCTCGGCCCGCAGGATCCCTCGACGCCCGAGTGGGGCACGATGCTGACGGACACGGTCCGTTTCCTGCAGACGGCGCCGCACCTCGCGATCATCCCCGGGCTCGCGATCGTCGTCTCGGTGCTCGGCTTCAACCTGATCGGCGACGGCCTGCGTGAGGCACTCGACCCGAAGATGCGGGGGCGGGCATGAAACGGGAGCCGCTGCTTGCGGTGGAGGGGCTGGAGGTGCAGTTCTGGACCCGGCGGGGGACGGTCTACGCCGTCAACGGCATCTCCTTCGACATCGCCCCCGGCGAGACGCTCGGCATCGTCGGCGAGTCGGGCTGCGGCAAGAGCGTCACGTCGCTCGCCCTGATGGGCATCCTCCCCCGCGCCGGCCGCGCCGTCGCCGGCAGCGCGGTCTTCCAGGGCCGCGACCTGATCGGGCTCTCCGACGAGGACATGCGCCGGATCCGCGGCCGGGAGATCGCGATGATCTTCCAGGACCCGATGACGAGCATGAACCCGGTGCTGACGGTCGGGCGGCAGCTCCGCGAGCCGCTCGAGACGCACTTCGGGATGGAGCGCAAGGCGGCGGACGCGCGCGCCGTCGAGCTGCTCGACCAGGTCGGCATCCCCGGCGCGCGCGCGCGGCTGCGCGACTACCCGCACCAGTTCTCGGGCGGCATGCGCCAGCGCGCGATGATCGCGATGGCGCTCGCGTGCGAGCCGAAGCTGCTGATCGCCGACGAGCCGACGACGGCGCTCGACGTCACGATCCAGGCGCAGATCCTCGACGTGCTGAAGACGCTCGTGGCGGAGCGCGACACCGCGCTCGTGCTGATCACCCACGACCTCGGCGTCGTCGCCGGCATGTGCGAGCGCGTCCACGTCATGTACGCGGGCCTCTTCGTCGAGACCGGCGCGGCGCGGCAGGTCTTCGCGCGCCCGCGCCACCCGTACACGCTCGGCCTGCTGCAGAGCGTCCCGCGGCTCGACGCCGGGCGCAAGCTGCCGCTGACACCGATCGAGGGCGCCCCGCGCGACATGCTCTCGGCGCCCGCGGCCTGCCCGTTCGCCCCGCGCTGCCGCTTCGCGCTCGAGGTGTGCAGCGAGTCGGTGCCGCCGCTCGAGGAGATCGAGCCGGGTCACAGCGTCGCGTGCTTCAACCCGGTGCCGGAGAACGAGTGGGCGAACGCGCGGAAGACGGTGACGGCGTAGTGGCGCCCTTGGTCGAGGTGGAGGACCTGAAGGTCTGGTTCCCGATCAAGAGCGGGCTCGTGCTCGACCGCCACGTCGGCGACGTCAAGGCCGTGGACGGGGTCTCGTTCACGATCGAGCGCGGCGAGACCCTGGGCCTCGTCGGCGAGTCGGGCTGCGGCAAGACGACCGTCGGGCGCGCGCTCCTGCGCCTGTACGAGCCGACGGGGGGCCGGATCGCCTTCGACGGCGAGGACATGACGCACATGAAGGAGCGCGAGCTGCGGCCGTTGCGGCGGCGGATGCAGATGGTCTTCCAGGATCCGTTCGCCTCGCTCAACCCGCGCCACTCGGTCGGCCGCATCGTCGGGGAGCCGCTGCGGGTGCACGGGATCGGCGACCGCTCGACGATCGGCGCGCGCGTCCGCGAGCTGCTCACCCGCGTCGGGCTGCCGCCGGACGCGGGCGGCCGCTACCCGCACGAGTTCTCCGGCGGCCAGCGCCAGCGGATCGGCCTCGCGCGCGCGCTCGCGCTCAATCCCGACTTCATCGTCTGCGACGAGCCGGTGTCGGCGCTCGACGTCTCGATCCAGGCGCAGATCGTCAACCTGCTCGAGAGCCTCCAGCGCGAGTTCGCGCTCACGTACCTCTTCATCGCGCACGATCTCGCCGTCGTCCGCCACATCTCCGACCGGATCGCCGTCATGTACCTCGGCGCGATCGCGGAGGTCTCGCCCGCCGACGACCTCTACGAGAGCCCGCTGCACCCGTACACGATCTCGCTGCTCTCGGCGATCCCGATCCCCGACCCCGAGGTGGAGTCGAAGCGCGAGACGATCCTGCTCCAGGGCGACCTGCCGAGCCCGGCCAACCCGCCTGCCGGCTGCCGCTTCCACACGCGCTGCCCGTACGCGCAGGAGACGCGCTGCCGCGACGAGCGGCCCGTGCTGCGGCCGATCGGCAGCCACCAGGTGGCCTGCCACTTCGCCGAGGAGATCCGGGCGGGGCAGATCCGGCCGCGCGTCGTCGTGCCCGAATTCGTGGCGGGCCCCGACCTGCGGCCCGCGGGCGCGCCGCCCGCCGCGGGGGCCTAAAGGACTGATCCCTGGAAAGGGGTACCAGGCCGCGCTAAAGCGGTATCGGGAGGCGGCCGATACCCGGCGTGTGGACGCTGCCGAGCGCAAGGAGATCCTGAGCCGCTATATCGACCACAGCCGCCGCTTCGAGGCCGCGGCTGCGGCACGGCGTAACGGCGACGGCAACGGCGAGGTGATCCCGTTCTCCGCGCCCATACGCCAGCTCGAGCAGGAGCCGACCGCGCGTGAGATCGAGGTTCTCCAGCTCGTCTCGGACGGTCTCGTCAACCGCGAGATCGGCCAGCGGCTCTTCCTCTCGGAGGAGACGGTCAAGTCGCACGTCCGCCACCTGCTGGCGAAGCTTCAGGCGCGCAGCAGAGCCCACGCCGTAGCCGTTGGCTTCCGGCGCGGTTTGATCGCGTAACGCGACAGCCGAGTCTTATGCGTTATCCACACCCTGTGGAAACCCCTCGAACGGGGGATGCCCACAGGCTGTGGAAAACGCAGGATTCGACGGCTTTACCAGTCCTTGGTGCCACCCGCAACAGCAGCGCGGGCGACGAGCTTCAGCATTGAAGTTCGCACGATGAGCATCTCCTGCTAGGGAACTGACGGCGCGCGCATCGTATACCCCTTCCGGGGGGAGCCGCAAGAGGAAATGAAGCCAACACTCGCAACTCGCATCTACGTGGCTCGGCTGCACCTCTACCTAGCCGGTCTGATAGGCGCCGTGGCGTTGACCGCGGCTTTGCTTGTCTTGGCCCACTGGCGTGTCGGGACGCTCTGGATCGTCGGGGTGCTCGCACTAGCTGCCGCCATCGCGGAGAGGGCGAGCGTGCGACTAACGAGTACAACCGAGGAATCGATCTCACTTCTCCCGACGCTGTTCGCCGCGGTCCTGTTCGGCCCGCTCGCCGCAATGGTCGTCGGCGGAGTATCAAACCTCGGGGACTTCCGCGCCCCTTACATGAAGTGGGCCGTCTATTCGTGCACCCGCGCGCTCGGCGGCGCAATCGCAGGGCTTGTGACGGCCAGCACGGCATCGATCACGCCGAGCAGGCCTGCAACGGTGGCGATCACAACCGCGCTCGGTGCGCTTACCCTTGTCGCCCTTGATATCGGGTTCTCGCTCCTGACCCGCAAAATCAGGACGAACGGCAGCGCAATAGATCTCATTCGCACGGTCGGTCCAGCCGTGCTTCCGGCGATGGCTCTCTGGGCCCCAGTCGTCGGGCTTCTGGCTTTTGTGTATCAAGAGATCTCACCATGGACGCTCCCGCTGTTCTTCGTCCCAGCCCTGGCTGCGCATCGATCATTCGTCCTGTATCAGCAGCAGCGCCGACTCACCGGGGATCTCATGGAGGCCAACCAGCTGCTGCAGAGAGCGAACCTGTCATTCGCGACAGCTCTCGTCGCAACACTCGACGCGCGAGATCGATACACCGCGGGTCACTCCGCTGCAGTGGCGATCTATTCTCGCGACATTGCGGCCCGCATGCAATTGCCCATCGAGGCTCAACAACTTGTCCACTTGTGCGGACTCGTTCATGACATAGGCAAGATCGGGCTGCCTGCTCGTCTGCTCGAGAAGGCAGGCCCGCTCACGCTCGAAGAGCGCCGGCTGATGCAGGACCACTCAGCGATCGGCGAGCACATCCTCGGGAAAGTGGACACATACGCGGAGATCGCCCAAATCGTCCGGCACCACCACGAGCGAGTTGACGGGAACGGTTACCCCGACGGCTTGGCCAGCGACGAGATCCCTCTTCTCTCGCGCATCATCGCCGTGGCCGATGCCTACAACGCGATGACGTCAGACCGCCCGTACCGCGATGCGATGCCGAGCCGGGTAGCCAGGCTGCGGTTGGCCCAGGCGGTCGAGAGTCAGTTCGACACTACTGTCGTAGCCGCATTCGAGGCGGTTCTCGCGAGTTCCGACGACGCGTATCGCCTCGGCAAGCACCCCGACTTCAACTTCGAAACTCAGGAATCCCGCGGCGATTCGCTCACCGTCGCCGGCGCGGCGTGACCCACGAGCCGGCTCCGGAGCGCCGCGGCCATCCTGGTTCGGACGCCCAGTTTCTCGAACAGATGCCGCACATGCACCTTGACCGTGGATTCAGAAATGAACAAGCGCTTGGCAATCTCTTTGTTCGTTAGCCCCTGCGCCAAGAGAGACTGAACCTCAAGCTCACGGGACGTGAGACGCGGCGAGTGCAACTCGCCGCCCCCGACGCCACGGCTCGCGATCATGAGCATTCGCTCATCTCCAACCCGCGTCATGAGTTCGCTGACTGCATGCTGATGTTCACGATCGGCCAGCAACTCGATCGCCAGTTGTGGAAACCCACGATATGCGCACACAAATGAATCGACGTTCCCAGTACTCACGGCTACGTCAAGCGCAGCTTGGGCGTCTCGGCGCGCGCACTCGTCGCCACGCGACAAGGAGACGACCGCCCGCATGCAGGCGGTCAGGACTACGGGCTCCACCGCACGCGTCGGTCCTTCCAGCCCAGCAACCCGCTTGAGCGCCTCGTTGACACGCCCGCAAGATGCTTCAGCCAGCGCGCGCGAGGCCTCAACCTCCATTGCCAACGACCGTGTGACGCCGTTCGGCTCTCCGCTCACCTCGTCGACAGCTCGCTCCGGCTCCCCTTGCACGATCCTCAATCGCGTCAGCAGCGCCCTTGCGTTCCATGTGGCGTAAACGTCATGGTTCTCCTCGGCGCAGCCGATAGCAGTGTAAATTTCAGCTTCAGCTGCGTTGAATTCACGTTTCCCCGCATGGCACATCCCAAGAAGTGAGTGCGCATGGGGGATTGCGAACCCCAAGCGATGCGTTCGCGCATCATCAAGCATCCGGAGGGCGATAGCGGACGCCGCGTCGTACTGCCCGCTAAGAGCCGCGGTGTGCGCTACCACATTCCGAAAACTCGACCGCGCGAGAGGGTCGTCAACACGATCGATAACGTCCGACGCCGCGAGACCTAGCTCGACGCTCCGCAGCTTCCCGAACCGCGACTCGAGACTGAGGCGCTTTCCAAGCAACTGCAGTTGGGCAGTCAGATCGTCCGGGGTTTGCGCTGCCAGCTCATCGAGCAGCTTGCTCGACTCTTCCAGCTCGAGCTCGATGCTGCAGCTTAGCTCTCCGAACGCCGCGGTTGTCACTTCATCCTTGGAAGAGGCAAACGTTCTGGCTTGGACGTAGAACTCAAGGGCGCGTTCCTCGCGAGAGCCGAGGTGCGCTGCTCGCCCCGCCAGGCAGAGAGCCCGACAGGCGAGCGCGGGATCGTGTTCAGCTACCGCTCGGGCAACACCAGAAGCCACGGTTTCCGCCCGAAAGAACTGCCCATCGCGTAAGGCAAGCTCAGCCGTTGCGACGTCGAGGATCGGCCGTCTCAGCCCCTCGGTCTCAGCATAGTCAAGCCACTTTCGGACGCTGACCGACCTACCTGCGTTCAGAGTCGCGTCAAGACCCCAACGAAAGACTTCCTCAATGGCTTCGGTCGCACCGAGACTCGCTCCGACCGCGAATGCTTCATCCCAGAGTCCGCGCTTGACGAAGATGCCTCCAGCCTCCACTGCGAGTGCCTCCGCGCGGTCTCGCCGCAAACCGCGCAGCTTGCTCTGAAGAAATTCCCGGAGTAAGGGATGTAGCTCAAGATTGCCTTTGGATGACGGAGTAAGAATCCCTCGATTACACCCTTGCTCGATGATCGACACGGCATCGTCCCCGAGCAGTTCGTCTGCGAAGGCGAGCGGAAGAGACGCCACGAGGGAGAGCTTGCAGAGCCCCTCCTGAACGCGATCACTCAAACCCTTATACAGCTCCTCGGCGAAGAAGTCGTAAAGAGCAGATGGGAGGTCGTCGGGTAATCGCTTCTCATCGGCTACCGCAGCCAGCCCGATCACCGCGGGCCAGCCATCGGCCAGCGCGACCAGCCCGGGAGCCTCTTCGCCCCGCTCCCCGAGCGCATCCCGCGCCTCCTCGTCGCTCATCGCCAAAGCGTTGCGACCCAACTCGAAGATCTCGCCGTAGAGGATCTTCCGCGCCGTCGCCCACGCCGGCCGCGTACGGCTCGCAATCAACACGTTGAAGGACGTCAAGTCAACCAGCCGGCCCATGAACTCGTCCGCAGGCGGACTCTCTGCTGCGAACTGGTACTCGTCGAGCACGAGCCACGTCCCCTCGGGCCAGCCGGCGAGGTCCTCGGCGACGATCTCGGCCAGCACGTCGACCTCTTCCTCGGGCCGCTGCGTCACCGTCAGCCGCTCTCGGATCCGCTTGTCGCAGCCCGGAATCAGTTCCGCGCCGGTCTTTGCCACGCCTGCCGCGAGCGCCGCCACGTCGGCCGAAGCCGGACTCCCGACGTACCAGACCGCAGGACGTTCCTCCGTCCCGGTCCACTGGCGCGCCAGCGTCGTCTTCCCATAGCCGGCCGGGGCGATCAGCATCCGCACGCGCGCCGGCGAGGTGCCGAGCATGCGCGTCAACCGGGGCCGCTCGATGATCCTGCGGCGGCTCTGGGGCTCTACGGCAACCGTTTCCTCGTCCATCTCCAATCCGCCGGGTGCCGCAAGGCCCGTTCTCGAAGGCTAGCGCGCCGCAGCCGAAATGCAACTGCGCGCCTGCGGCCCCGAGGGGCCGCAGGCGCGTGCCGTCAGTTCCCCAGCCGGGTGTCCGGGCTGAGGCCTTGCGAGAGGGGATCGACGCCCGTGAGCGCGCGGAAGGCGCCGGGGATGTACCGCCTCCGGCTCACGCCGAGCTTCGCGCGCAACACGTCCGAGTGCGCCTTCGCCGTCCGCGGGGAGATGCCGAGCCGCTGACCAACCTGGTCATTCGTGCATCCGGCGGCGATGAGCGCGACGACCTGCTGCTGCCGCTCGGTGATTGCCGTCCGCCTCTCGATCGTGACGTTCACCATGACGGCGATTCTGCCCCGGCACGGGACGGCGCACCATTGACCGGAGGGCGTAATCGAGGGTGTATCTTCTGCTACAGCCCGCCGGCGTAGCCGTCGCCGCGGCCGTCGCTGCCGCCCACGAGCGCGTCCCCGAGCCGCAGGATGCACTGCCCCACGCCGAAGCCGTGCTGGGCGTCGGCGGCGACGACGTCGTGGCCGAGGGCGCGCAGGCGGTCGGCCTCGCCCCAGAGGCCCGGCTCGAGCACGACCCGCCGGCCGGCCTCGACCCGGAAGCGCGGCGCGTCGAGCGCGGCCTGCGGGTCGTCGCGCTCGTCCACGAGCCGGTGCACGACCTGGAAGTGGCCCTGCGGCTGCATCGCCCCGCCCATCACGCCGAGCGGGCCGAGCAGCTCGCCGCCCTCGATCAGCAGCCCCGGGATGATCGTGTGGAACGGTCGCTTGCCCGGCTCGAGCCGGTTCGGGTGGCCCTCGGCCTCGGAAAAGCAGGCGCCGCGGTTCTGCAGGACGACACCGGTGCCCGGCGCGACGATCCCCGAGCCGAACGGCTCGTAGACCGACTGGATGAGCGAGACGGCGTTCCGCTCGCCGTCCACGGCGCAGAGGTACGTCGTGCCGCTCCGCGGCGGCGCCGAGGGCTCGGGGTCGAGCGCCCGGTCGGGGGCGACGAGCGCGCGCCGGCCGGCGAGGTGGACGGGCTCGAGCAGGAACTCCGGGAACGGCCCGTCGCCGAAGTGCCCGTAGGCGTCGGCGAGCGCGAGCTTGACCGCCTCGACGCGGGAGTGCAGCGTCGGCGGCAAGCCGTCGTAGAGGGCCAGCGCGAGCAGGGCCGCGGCGCCCTGCCCGTTCGGCGGCAGCTCGCAGACGTCCACGCCCCGGTAGTCGTAGCGCAGCGGCTCGACCCACTCCGAGCGGTGGGCGGCCAGGTCCTCCTCCGAGAGCCAGCACGCCGCGGCGGTCGCGCGCGCGACCCCCCCCGCGTAGAAGGCGTCGGGCCCATCCTCGGCGATCCGCCTCAGCGTCGCGCCGAGGTCGGGCAGGCGGTAGCGCTCTCCCGCGCGCGGCGCCGGGCGGGGCGCCCGCTCGGCGCGGGCCCACTTGTCGGCGATCCGCGCGGTGCAGGCGAGGCCGCGCTCGGCGAGATCCACGGCGGGCGCGAGCGCCTCGTCGAGCCCCAGCGCTCCGAAGCGGGCCGCGAGATCGGCCCAGGCGCGCACCGCGCCCGGCACGGTCACCGAGCGCGGGCCGGCGCGGTCGACCCGCTGCGAGTCGAGCACGGCGGGCGAGGGGCCCGAGCCGCTCAGCCCCTGCAGCTCCCCCCCCAGCCCCGCCCGGG
>Ga0082335_1008289_pt1 | contig 11927 bp, 5 predicted proteins | sample Subgrocontami58m_FD_72375 | JGI IMG/M metagenome (GOLD analysis project Ga0082335, IMG submission 72375) | Subsurface groundwater microbial communities from S. Glens Falls, New York, USA - GMW37 contaminated, 5.8 m (SPADES assembly) (version 2) ...
GCCCGCCACCTCTACCGGCTACTCCAAAACCAGGCACCCCTAAAGACTTGACGGCACCCCTAAAGACTTGACACCTCATAGGAGCATCAGTCACGAGCCTCGTCCGTTCGAGACGCCGGCGTCCGAGCGCGCCGGCAACGCCGCGACGAGCCCCGGCGTCAGCCGAGCCGCAGGAACGGGAGATACGACGTGAGGTCGACCGCCGCGGGCTGCGGGAGGTCGTCGCGGGCGCAGAGCGCGTTGTTCAAGGCGAAGCGCTGGCGGCCGATGCTCCACGTCTCGTACGCCGCACCGCGGGCGAACGCGCGCAGCGCGGCGGCGATCGCCGGCCTCGCCTGCCCGAGCGGCACCGCGCCGAGCGGCAGCGCGGCGTCGAGTGTCTTGACCGTGAAGACGCCGTCCGTCGTGCGCACCCGTCCGCCCCGGCCCGTCTTCAGGTCGAAGATCCAGTTCGGCGCGACCTCCGAGAGCGCGAGGCCGCGAGGCTTGTTGCCCAGCCAGGCGGGCGAGGGCGCCACCTGCACGAGCCGCACGAGCAGCTCTGGATACGACTCGTAGAAGGTCTGGATCTCGGCGGCGGACGGCGGGCCCGCCGCGAGCGTCGCCTCGAGCTTCGCACGGCGGAGCTGGTCACCGAGCACGCCGCGCGCGATCTCGACCGACGCATGCGCCTGGCGCAGCGCCGTCACGTACGCGGCCCGGCTGCCGCCGAAGGCCTGGGCGATCACCGCGCGCTCCGCGGCGAGCACGTCGCGGCCCGGGACCGGCACTTCTCCGCTCTCGACCAGCCGCTGGTACAGCGCGCTGTACGCCGTATCCCGCTCACCCGTGACCGGCTGGAGCTTCTGGATCGCGTCGTTCGAGAGGATGCGCTTGCCGACGATGCACTGCTGACCGCTCGTCAACACGTTGAGCTGGCCCGTCTTGAGCGACGGGTCGAAGCCGTCGCCGATCGCCTTCGGCGCGTTGCACAGCGCCGGCGAGCGTGTCCACAACCACGCGCACAGCGCGTACGCCTTCGCGGGATCCTGCTCGGCGGCGTTCCACTGCCCCCATCCCCAGGACCACACGGACGCGATGCCCGTCTCCGCCGCGACCTGCTGCGCCGCAAGCGACTGCCACTTCGCGACCTCGTACCAGGCCTCGGCCGGCTGCAGGCCGCTGCGGCCGCCGAAGCCCTTCGTCGACGCGAAGCTGAGCATCAACCCGACCCGGCTGGGCGCGATGCCGATCGAGGTGAGATCCGCGACCGCCTTGCGGTACGACTCGCGGAGCGTGCGGTTGCCGAGCACCGGCCCGCTCTTCCACGTGCTCGTCGCGGGGATGTAGTCCTCACGGACGATCTCCGCGGACGCGGCGACCTGCTGCCACCACACGAGCGCGTCGCCCCCGGTGTAGGGCCGGGCCGCGATCAACAGCACCGGATGCGCGCCGAAGCCGGCGAGCAGCTGCACGAAGCGCAGCGCGTTCTGCCGGTACTGCGCGTTGTTGTCCGACCACGGCGTCACGAGCCCTGCGCCGGCGAGCTCGTTGAGCACGATCACCGGTGTCGCGCAGCCGGTTTGCTGGACGACGTAGTCGAAGAACGTCTTGGCCCTGCCGTCGATGAGCGCCGGGTCGGCCGGCTTGGTCGTCGTGCCGATGCGGTTGCGTAGGTTGAGGTCGAAGTAGACCGTCGTCGCTCCAGCGGCGCGCATCTTCGCGGGCCACGCACCGCTCGAGGCGCCGATGACGATGCCCGGCTTGCCGAAGATCGCCTCGTACGCCGGCGTCGGCCAGCCGAACTCGGCCCACAGCGGCTGCGTCGCGGGCAGGCCGCACTGCCCCGCGTACGGCGGCGCGGGCGCGCCTGCGCCCTGAGCGCCCTGACCAAAAGCCAGCATCACCGCGCAGAGAACGAGGAGTGTTGCGAACGTCTTCAAAGGCTCCCCCATGTGTCTAGCAAAGGGGGCGGCTTGTGGCCGCCCCCTTTACAGCATCGTTACGGACGAGCGTCTACTCCTTGTCGAGCGGCGTGTCGACCTCCGGGACCTCTTCGGCCTCGATCGTGCTGTGGCCGTTGCCGGAGCCGTTGCCGTCGGTCGTCTCCGGCGCGCCGCCGAAGTCGAGCCCGAGCCCGGCGAGCCCGTCGCCGCCGCCGTTGTCGATCTCCTCGAGCGCGGCGAGCAGCTGCTCCTCGGTGGCGGGACGCGTGTACGCGCTGACCGGCACCTTGTCGGACGGGCGGATCTGGATCTGCCGGTACCGCTTCAGCCCCGTCGCCGCCGGGATGAGCTTCCCGATGATGACGTTCTCCTTCAGGCCGAGCAGCCGGTCGACCTTGCCCTCGATCGCCGCGTCGGTGAGCACCTTCGTCGTCTCCTGGAAGGAGGCGGCCGAGAGGAACGACTCGGTCGCGAGCGACGCCTTGGTGATACCGAGGATCAGCGGCTCCCAGGTCGCCTGCTCCTTGCTCTTCAGCTTCTTGATCTTCTTGTTCTCGCGGTCGAGGACGAGCTTGTCCACGAGCTGGCCCGGCAGGAGCTCCGTCCCGCCCGCGTTGTCGACGCGGACCTTCTTGAGCATCTGACGGACGATCAGCTCGATGTGCTTGTCGTGGATCTCGACGCCCTGCGACTTGTAGACCTTCTGCACCTGGTCGACGAGATACAGCTCGACGGCCGTGTAGCCCTTGAGACGCAGCAGCTCGGCGGGGCTGATCGAGCCCTCGTGCAGCGCATCGCCCTGCTCGACGACCTGGCCGTGCGCCACGAGCAGACGCGTGCGGCGGGGGACGGTGTAGGCCTTCTCGTCCTCCTCGTTGCCGCTCGCCGCCAGGATCGTAAGCTTGATCTGGCGGTCGGTCTCCTCGATCGCGACGGTTCCGCCGACCTCCGCGAGCTGCGCGGCGCCCTTCGGGTTCCGCGCCTCGAAGATCTCGACGACACGCGGCAGGCCGTGCGTGATGTCCGCACCGGCGATTCCGCCGGTGTGGAACGTCCGCATCGTCAGCTGCGTGCCCGGCTCGCCGATCGACTGCGCGGCGATGATGCCGACCGCGTCGCCGATCTCCGACATCTCGCCGGTCGCGAGGAACGTGCCGTAACAGGCCTGGCACACGCCGACCTCCGCCTGGCACTTGAGCACCGAGCGCACCGGGACGACGAACGTCTCGGCGGCGTCCTCGAGCTCCTCGACGATCTCGCGCAGGCGGGGGATCGTGATCTCCTCGCCGGCTTCGGCGATCAGCGTCTTGCCGGGCTTGCCCGACGCGAGCGGCTTGTAGATGTCCTCCGCGAGGATGCGCGCGGCGACGCTCTTGTTCATGCCGTCCGGCAGGAAGAGCGGCAGCTCGACGTAGTCCTTCGAGCCGCAGTCCGCCTCGCGGATGATCACGTCCTGCGAGACGTCGACGAGACGCCGCGTCAGGTAACCCGAGTCGGCCGTACGAAGCGCCGTGTCGGCGAGGCCCTTGCGGGCACCGTGGGTCGATATGAAGTACTCGAGCACCGACAGGCCCTCCATGAAGTTGGCCTTGATCGGGCGCTCGATGATCTCGCCCTTCGGATTCGCCATCAGGCCGCGCATGCCGGCGAGCTGGCGCAGCTGCGTGAACGAGCCGCGGGCGCCGGAGTTGGCCATCATGTAGATCGGGTTCAGTTCCTGCAGGTTGTCGGTCATCGCCTGCGCGACCGTCTCGGTGGCCTCCGTCCAGATGTTCACGATCGACTCGTGACGCTCGGACTCGGTGATGAGGCCGTGCTCGTACGCCTGCTCGACCTTGGCGACCCGCTCCTCGTACTCGGCGAGGATCTTCTCCTTGTTCGGCGGAATGACGACGTCGTTCTTCGAGATCGTGACGCCGGCCTTCGTGCCGTAGAGGAAGCCGAGATCCTTGATCGTGTCGAGCACCGACGCCACAGCGTGCGCGCCGAACTCGTCGACGAGGATCGAGATGAAGTCGCCGAGCTCCTTCTTCGAGAGCGTGCGGTTCAGGAAGTCGTGGTAGGTCGTGTACTCGCCGTCGAGCTCGCCGACCGCCTCGCGCAGCGCGCGGTCGACCTCCGCGTTGAAGATCACGCGGCCCGCGGTGGTGAGCACGAGCTCGCCCTCCCACAGGTACTCGATCGGCTGCTGAAGCGTGATCTGCTTCGACTCGACGGAGAACTCGACCTCTTCCTCGGTGCGGAACCGCTTCGGGCGCGGATCCATCTCCTCGGCCGTGAGCTCGTCGAAGTTCAGGTCGGAGTAGGTGAGGTAGTACGACCCGAGCACCATGTCCTGCGTCGGCGTCGCGAGTGCGCGGCCGGATGCCGGCGAGAGGATGTTGTTCGCCGAGAGCATCAGGATCCGGCACTCGGCCTGGGCCTCCGCAGACAGCGGGACGTGCACGGCCATCTGGTCGCCGTCGAAGTCCGCGTTGAACGCATGACAGACGAGCGGGTGCACCTGGATCGCCTTGCCCTCGACGAGGGTCGGCTCGAACGCCTGGATGCCGAGACGATGGAGCGTCGGTGCGCGGTTCAAGAGCACCGGGTGCTCCTGGATCACCTCTTCCAGGATGTCCCAGACCTCACCCTGCATCTGGTCGACGTGCCGCTTGGCCGCCTTGATGTTCTGGACGATCTTCCGTTCGACGAGCCGGCTCATGATGAACGGCTTGAAGAGCTCGAGCGCCATCAGCTTCGGCAGTCCGCACTGGTGGAGCTTGAGGTGCGGTCCGGCGACGATCACCGAGCGGCCGGAGTAGTCGACCCGCTTGCCGAGCAGGTTCTGGCGGAACCGGCCCTGCTTGCCCTTGAGCATGTCCGAGAGCGACTTGAGTGGCCGGTTGCCCGGGCCCGTCACCGCGCGGCCGCGGCGGCCGTTGTCGAACAGTGCGTCGACGGCCTCCTGCAGCATGCGCTTCTCGTTGTTGACGATGATCTCCGGCGCGCCGAGGTCGAGCAACCGCTTGAGGCGGTTGTTCCGGTTGATCACGCGGCGGTAGAGGTCGTTCAGGTCGGACGTGGCGAAACGGCCACCGTCGAGCTGCACCATCGGGCGCAGCTCCGGCGGGATGACCGGCACGGCCTCGAGAATCATCCACTCGGGCTTGTTCTCCGAGGTGACGAACGCCGAGACGACCTTCAGGCGCTTGATCGCGCGCTGGAGCTTCTGGCCCTTGCCCGTGCGGATCTGCTCGCGCAGGATCGCGGCCTCGTTTGTGAGGTCGAGGTCCTTGAGCAGGTCACGGATCGCCTCCGCGCCCATGCCGCCCCGGAAGTAGACGCCGAAGCCGTACGGGGAGCCGAACCGGTCCTTGAGCTCGCGGAAGATCTGCTCGTCGTTGACGATCATCTTCGGCTCGAGCTCACGGAAGAGCTGCCACACCTGCTCGAGACGGCGCACCGAGTCGACCGAGGCCTCGCGCGCGTCGTCGCGGCGCGACTCGATGTCGAGGTACATCTCGCGGACCTTGAGCGCCCACTGGATGATCGCGTCGAGGTCTTCCTTCTGGATGCGACCATCGGTGCGCAGGCAGAGGTCGTTCGTCAGCTCGCGGATGTCCTGGCCCTCTTCCCACGTATCGACGACGTCCTTGAGCAGGCCCGCACCGAGATCGCGCGCCTTGTCGAGGTTCTTGACGTCGACGCCGGAGACGAGGTCGACGTCGTCGGGATGCACGTCGTCGCCCGTGAGCATCGTGTCGACGATCCGATGGATGTGCTTTGTGATCGCACCCTTTTTCGCACCGGTCGCCTTGGCGAGGTCCTTCTCGAGCGGGAGGATCGCGGCGAGGATCTGCTCCGCCGCCGACGCGACCTGCTCGAGCTCGCGCGGCGCGAGCCGGCGGTCGTCGCGGATCGCGGCGTTGCGCACGAGCTCGCGGATCTTCTTCGAGTCCTCGGTCGTGATCTGGCCGACGAGCTCGACGAACAGGTTGCTGACGAGGCCGCGAACGTCCTCGAGCGTCGGCAGGCCCTGCTCCTCGGCCCAGTTGGAAAGGCCGCGAGCCCAGAAGTCGTCGTCCTCGTCGAAGTTCCGCTCCTTGCCCTTCGCGAAGTAGTCACGGCGGCGGGCGAGGCGGTCCTCGAGCGCGGCGAGCGCTTCGTCGCGGTCGACGTAGATGCGCTCGGACTCGCCCTTGACCTGATCCTCGAGCGCGTTGACGTCGGCGGCGCGCTTCTCGTTGTCGACCGCGGTGACGATCGACGCGGCGAAGTACAGCACCTTCTCGAGCTCGCGCGGGGCGAGGTCGAGCAGGTAGCCGATGCGGCTCGGCACACCCTTGAAGAACCAGATGTGCGAGACCGGCGCGGCGAGGTCGATGTGACCCATGCGCTCGCGGCGCACCTTCTGCCGCGTCACTTCGACGCCGCAGCGCTCGCAGATGATGCCCTTGTAGCGGACGCGCTTGTACTTCCCGCAGTAGCACTCCCAGTCGCGGGTGGGGCCGAAGATCCGTTCGCAGAAGAGACCGTCACGCTCGGGCTTCAGCGTGCGGTAGTTGATCGTCTCAGGTTTCGTGACCTCGCCCGAGGACCAGTCGCGGATCATCTTGCTCGAGGCAAGCCCGATCCGAATCGAATCGAATTCGTTGATGTCGATCACGTGTCTCCTCAGCCCCTATTCAGTCTTCGAGTTCAAGGTCAACGAGGTCTTTGTCGCCCAGTGGGCCGACTTCAGCCTCTACTTCTTCTTCGGCTTCCTTGTCGTCGGACACCTCGACGTCGTCGAGGTCGCCAAGCGACTCGTCTGCCGGAAGGGCCAGCTCACCGTCCTGGTCGACGCGTTCCTGCCCTTCCTCCACTTCCTCCGCCGTGGCCGCGCGGCCGACCGCGCGCAGGGATCCGGGCGAGAGGTCGATGCCGAGCTCCTCGGCTGCGCGCAGGAGCTCGTCCTCCTCTTCGCGCACCTCGACCTCGCGGCCGTCGTCGGACTGCACGTGCACGTCGAGCGCGAGCGACTGCATCTCCTTCAGCAGCACCTTGAAGGACTCGGGGATCGACGGCTCGGCGATGTTCTCGCCCTTGACGATCGCCTCGTACGCCTTCACGCGCCCAACGGTGTCGTCGGATTTGATCGTGAGCATCTCCTGCAGCGTGTAGGCGGCGCCGTAGGCCTCGAGTGCCCAGACCTCCATCTCGCCGAAGCGCTGGCCGCCGAACTGCGCCTTACCACCGAGCGGCTGCTGGGTGACGAGCGAGTACGGGCCGGTGCTCCGCGCGTGGATCTTGTCGTCCACGAGGTGGAGCAGCTTCAGGATGTACATGTAGCCGACGGTGACCTTCTGCTCGAACGGCTCACCGGTGCGGCCGTTGAAGAGCTGCACCTTGCCCGAGCACTTCCGGCCGACAGGCCGCTTCTGGTCGACGAACATCTTGATCGGCGAGTCGGGGTTCTGCTCCGTCCACGCGATCAGGGCGTCGTCGACGTCCTCCGGCGTGGCGCCGTCGAACACCGGCGTCGCAATCGCCTTCGGGTCGCCGCCGTTGACCACCTGGCGGCGCACCTTCCAGCTGTCGTCCTCCGTCTTGCGGTCGCCGTTCTCGTGGAAGACGCCGTGCGCCGCCGCCCAGCCGAGGTGCGTCTCGAGCACCTGGCCGATGTTCATCCGGCTCGGCACGCCGAGCGGGTTGAGCACGATGTCCACGGGGCGGCCGTCCGGGAGGAACGGCATGTCCTCTTCGGGGACGATCTTCGAGATGACGCCCTTGTTGCCGTGGCGGCCGGCGAGCTTGTCGCCCTCCGCGATCTTGCGCTTCTTCGCGACATAGACGCGGACGAGCTCGTTCACGCCGGGGCTCAGGTCGTCGCCCGACTCGCGCGCGAACGTCTTGACGTCGATGACGACGCCGCCCTCGCCGTGCGGAACCTTGAGCGAGGTGTCGCGCACCTCGCGCGCCTTCTCCTTGAAGATGGCACGGATCAGCTTCTCCTCGGCCGTCAGCTCGGTCTCACCCTTCGGCGTGACCTTCCCGACGAGCAGGTCGCCCGAGCCGACCTCCGCACCGATGCGGACGACGCCGCGCTCGTCGAGCTGCGCGAGCGACTCCTCCGAGCGGTTCGGAATGTCGCGGGTGATCTCCTCGTCGCCGAGCTTTGTCGAGCGGGCGTCGATCTCGTACTCGTGGATGTGGATCGACGAGAGGATGTCGTCCTTGACGATCCGCTCGCTGAGGACGATCGCGTCCTCGAAGTTGTAGCCCTCGAACGGCATGAACGCGACGAGCAGGTTGGCGCCGAGCGCGAGCTCGCCGTTGTCGGTCGAGCTGCCGTCCGCGAGGACCTCGCCCGCCTTCACCTTGTCGCCCAGCCGGACCACCGGCTTGTGGTGGATCAGCGTGCCCTGGTTCGAGCGCATGAACTTCGTCAGCGTGTAGTCGTCCTTGCCGTCCCTCGCCTCGACGGTGATCTTGTCGGCGTCGACGTCGATGACGGTGCCGGCGCGGAGCGCGATCACGACGTCGCCGGAGTCGACCGCGGCGCGGTACTCGAGGCCGGTGCCGACGAGCGGCGCCTGGCGCACGAGCAGCGGCACGGCCTGCCTCTGCATGTTCGCGCCCATGAGCGCGCGGTTCGCGTCGTCGTGCTCGAGGAACGGGATCAGGGCCGTCGAGACCGACACGATCTGCGCCGGTGCGACGTCCATGAACTCGACCGCCTTCGGGGGCGCCGTCACCGCCTCGCCCTCGGCGGAGCGGCAGAGCACGGCGGTCTCGAGCAGCTTGCCGTTCTTGTCGAGCGTGGCGGTGGCCTGCGCGATCGTGTAGCGCGACTCCTCGACGGCGTCGAGGTAGACGATCTCGTCGGTCACCTTGCCGCCGATCACCTTGCGGTACGGCGTCTGGATGAAGCCGAACTCCGAGACGGTCGCGTACGACGCGAGGTAGCCGATCAGGCCGATGTTCGGGCCTTCCGGCGTCTCGATCGGGCACATGCGGCCGTAGTGCGTCGGGTGGACGTCGCGCACCTCGATCGGCGCGCGCTCGCGCGTGAGGCCGCCTGCTCCGAGTGCGCTCAGCCGGCGCCGGTGCGTGAGCCCGGCGAGCGAGTTCGTCTGGTCCATGAACTGCGAGAGCTGCGACGAGCCGAAGAACTCCTTCAGCGCGGCCACGACCGGACGGATGTTGATGATCGTCTGCGGCGTGATCGTGTCGACGTCCTCGGTCGTCATCCGCTCGCGCACGACGCGCTCCATGCGGTAGAGACCGACGCGGAACGCCTCCTGGATCAGCTCGCCGACCGTGCGCAGGCGCCGGTTGCCGAAGTGCTCGTACTCGTCGAGCTCGGCGGCGATCGGGGCGCGCGGCATGCCGAACGCCTCGGCGGCGAAGTCCTTCGTGTCCTCGGGGACACCGAGGTTCACCGGCAGCGCGATCAGCTTCTTGACGAGGGCGACGATGTCCTCGGTGGTGAGGACGCGCGTGTCCTCGGGGACCTTGACGCCGAGCCGCTGGTTGAGCTTGTAGCGGCCGACCTTCGTCAAGTCGTAGCGCTTGGGGTCGAAGAACAGCGCGCGCAGCAGGTTCCGCGCGTTGTCGAGCGTCGGCGGCTCACCCGGGCGCTGCTTCTTGAAGACCTCGATCAGGGCCTCTTCCTCCCGCGTGGAAGGGTCCTTCTCGAGGGTGTTCACGATGTACGACGAGTTCTCGAAGAGGGCGAGGATCGCCTCGTTCGTCGAGGTGTCGAGCTTGAAGCCGGTCGTCGGGTCCTCGGCCGGGAGGGCGCGGAGGAGCGTCGTGATCGGCAGCTTGCGCTTGCGGTCGATGCGGGCGTAGACGATGCCCTTCTTGTCGATCTCGAGCTCGAGCCACGAGCCACGGCTCGGCATCAGGTTCGCGGTGAAGACCTGCTTCGTCGCGTCCTTCGGCTCCATCAGGTAGGCGCCCGGCGAGCGGACGAGCTGCGTGACGATCACGCGCTCGGTGCCGTTGATGATGAAGGTGCCGAACTCGGTCATCATCGGGAAGTCCCCCATGAAGACCGTCTGCTCGCGGATCTCGCCCGTGTCCTTGTTCACGAAGCGGACCGTCATCGAGAGCGGAGCCTGGTAGGTCAGGTCCTTCTCGCGGCACTCCTTGATCGAGAACTGCGGCTGTCCGAAGATGTAGTTGCCGAACTCAACCGCGAGCGACCCTGTGTAGTCCTCGATCGGAGAGATGTCGTCGATGGTCTCCCGGAGGCCTTCGTCCAGGAACCACTTGAACGAGGCGATCTGGATGTCGATCAGGTTCGGGAGCTCGAGGACGTTCTCGATCCGGGAAAAGGACTTGCGCGCGCGGGGCGATGCGACCTTGGTGGTCAAAAGAAAAAGCCTCCCTTGGGACGTGCGAAATCAGCTGAATGCAGGCGAGCGGGCAATGTGCGGGCACGCGGACGTGCGGAACGTCGGCGCAACCCGCAAGGGTACCGGAAATGACCCCTTTACCGCAAGCGAAGCCCGCGGCGGATTGCCGTATGCCGCTGGACTGTAGCGCGCCGCCCCCCGTCCGTCCAGAGGGCGGGCGCGGACGGCGCCCCGGAGGCCGGGCGCCGTCCCGCAGCCTGCGTCCCTTACGGGGTGGTCGTGGTCGTGCCGGTGGTCGTGGCAGCCGTCGTGGTGGCAGCCGTCGTCGTGGCAGCCGTCGTCGTGGCAGCCGTGGTCGTGGCGGTGGTCGTCGTGCCGCCCTTCTTGCCCTTGTGCTCGTCGTTGCCCTGGTGCTCGTCCTTCTTCTGGGTGCCCGTCTGCACAGACTCGGCCACCTTCACCTTGGCGGGCTGGAGCTCGACCTGCTTGACCGTCAGGACGAGCGAGGAGCCCGTGCCCGTCGCGCAGGCCTCCGCCTTCACGCGCACGGTCTGGCCCGTCGAGCCGACGGCCAGGCTCAGCTGCGTGCCTGCGGGAATGAGGCTCTTGTCGTTCGCCTTGTCGACAGTCACGGCCAGCGTCTGCGGGGCGATCGTCCCGGAGATGTGAACTTCACGGCAATTGTCGGCCTTCTTCGCATGCTTGCCGCTGTCGGCGAGCGCGAACGACGCGAAGACGCCGGCGGCGAAGAGGGCGGACAGGATCGTCAACTTCAGCTTCATCAGTTCCTCCAGGAATAGGCTCGGTCATAGGTAGAGATGCCGGACCATCGGCATTTCTTGCGCCGAACCTTCGTAAATCCCCTGTAAAGGGGGCCGGAAAGCCGAGGGGCGCCTCACGGCGCCCCTCGGCGAATCACACGGTGCGAGGCGAGCTACTTGATCTCGACGGAGGCGCCGGCTTCCTCGAGCTGCGCCTTGAGCGAGTCGGCCTCTTCCTTGTTGGTGCCCTCCTTGACCGGCTGGGGAGCCGAGTCGACGAGGTCCTTCGCTTCCTTCAGGCCGAGCCCGGTGATCGCGCGAACGACCTTGATCACCTGGATCTTCTGCTGCCCCGCCCCGGTGAGGACGACGTCGAATGCCGTCTGCTCCTCCGCCTCGGGCGCAGCGCCGCCGCCGCCTGCAGCCGCAACGGCGACCGGCGCAGCGGCGGTGATGCCCCACTCGTCCTCGATTTTCTTCTTCAGCTCGACCAGCTCGAGAACGGACATGCTCCCGAGCTGCTCGAAGATCGTGTCGACAGCAGCCATTACTGCGCCTCCTCTTGGTCTTCGGTGGTTGTCTCTTCCGGTGCGGCCGGCTCGGGAGCCTCATCCGCGGGTGATGTTGTGTCTTCCGGTGTCTCGCCGGTGGTCGCCGCTTCGGCTGCGGGCTCCCCGGCGGGAGTCGCCTCCGCCTCGGCTGCGGGTGCAGCCTCGGCAGCGGGAGCAGCCGAGCCGGACGTATCGCCTTGGGCCTCGAGCTGCTCGATGCGAGCGTCGATCAGGCCGTAGAGGTTCTGCACCGGGGCGGTCACGAGGCCCAGCAGGGCCGTGACCGGCGCGTCGCGGGTCGGGATCACGTTCACGATCTCGACGAGCGGCATCATGACCGGGGGGTGGAAAAAGTGGAGCCCG
>Ga0082335_1008290_pt1 | contig 11926 bp, 9 predicted proteins | sample Subgrocontami58m_FD_72375 | JGI IMG/M metagenome (GOLD analysis project Ga0082335, IMG submission 72375) | Subsurface groundwater microbial communities from S. Glens Falls, New York, USA - GMW37 contaminated, 5.8 m (SPADES assembly) (version 2) ...
AGGTCGACTACGCGGAACCCGCTCGCCTTGAGCAGGGTGACGACGAGGTCTTTGCCCAGTGAATGGACATCGCCGAGAACGGTGCCGATGACGACGACAGCGTCCTGGCCCGTGGCGATGTTGCGGACCAGGCGTGGCTCGAGCACGCTTAAACCGGCCTTGACCGCGCCGACCGAGATCATAACCTCGGCCAGCGATACCGACCCATCCTTCAGACCGTCACCCAAGCTACGGAGTGCCGGCATGATGCCCCCGTTCAGGACGTCCCATGCCTCACGGCCTCCGGCGAGCGCTTCCTCGACCAGCGCCTTGGTCCGCGGGGCGTTACCTTTTTCTACCTGTTCGGCAATGCCGGCCAAGACGGGGTCGTCGGAACCAGTGGTCACGGATACACCTGATCGCTCTATGACTCCGGATTGCGGACTAATTGCGTTTTGCGCTCAGGCCTCCAGCCTCACCTTGTCTGGATTCCACGGCGGTGTATCTGGGATAGCACGCGCGCCGCCTTCCTCCGCCTTGCTAATACGGCACAGACAGCATCCGAGATAATAGGTGCCCGTGCTTTGCGAGCAGTGATCAAGGTCGAGCGAGGTCAGAACATTGACGTTGGACTCCCATACACCGAACAGCGTGGGCTCGGCCGCGTCCTTCTCCGGGAACCACCAGCCGAAGTCGGGGTTGACGACGTAAGGTAGTATCGTGTCGGTGAGCAGCGCGCGCTGTTTAATCCGGCCACGCCGCGTCTCGATCCACACCATGTCGCCGTCGTCGATTCCGTACTTGAGCGCCGTCTCCGGATGGAGTTCCACCACCGGCTCCGGATGCATCCGGCGCATGCCACGCACCATCCGTTGAGACGAGTGGATGAAGGTCTTGGAGCGTCGACTGATCATCACGTAAGGATACTCTTTCGCGAGATCGGGAGTCCTCACCGGGCTCTCGGCCGGCTCCTCGTAGTATGGCAGCGGGTCGTAGCCCAGGTTTTCAAACACCGTCGACCACAATTCCACTTTGCCCGACGGCGTTTGAAACCCGCCCCGCTCCTCATAGCCCTTGTGCTTGAGCGGCTCCGTCATCCAATATTTGGTGCTTGAGAACTCCTCCCAGGTGGTGGAGAGCGGTTTCAGTCGGTAATCATAGACTTCCTCCAGCGACTTCCAAGGCCAGTGCTCGGCTTGCCCGAGACGGGTTCCGAGGGCGCGCCAGATCTCGTAGTCGTCCTTCCGGTCGAACTCGCCTTCCTGGAACTTGGGGAGGATCCGTTCGCCGGTGATGAGCGAGTTGGCGTGCTCGAGGAAGCTGAACGCGGGCTTTTCAATCCACATCGTAGTGGGCAGCACGTAATCGGCGAGTGCAGCCCCTGGGGTCTTGAAGTGGTCGAGCACGAACAGAAGCTCCACCTTCTTAAACGCCTCGTAGACCGCCCGCGACTCGGATACGGTGAGCATCGGATTGCAGGCCGCCGTGACGAGTGCGCGGACCGGATAGGGTTTTCCAGTGCGGGCGGCTTGGATGACGGCCGCGACCGGGGCCGAGCGGATGACTGACGCGCGTATGAACTTGCGCGCTTCCTCGGAGAACTGATAATAGGCTGGCCAAGTCATGCACTTGAAGCGGTCTGAGCCGAGCGCTTTTTTGACCTGCTCCATCGGCAGCATATCCGCCAGCTCCATCTCGGTCAGCTTCACCTGTTTTGAGAACGGCCGAATGATCTGGTTGCCGCCGAGCACATCGAGGTTGCCGGAGATCGCCCTTAAAATACAGCGCACCCGCTCCGTCTCGGCAGTATTCAGGCCGTAGTACGCGGTCGGACTGCCCCATAGGATGTGGCCCGGCTTGACGGTCCCGTACATGCGAGCCGATTCGATGATCTTTTCCTTGAGTATTCCCGTGATCTGCGCCACTCGCTCGGGTGGATACTCCTGGACCCGCTTGCGGAGTTCCTCGAACCCGAACGTCCACTTGTCAACGAACGCCTTGTCGTAGAGGTTCTCGTTGATGAGCACATGGAGCCAGCCGAGCCCGAGCGCCCCGTCGGTTCCAGGACGTGGCTGTAACCACATGTCAGCCTGGGCTGCCACCTCGGTCTTGCGGGGGTCGATCACCATGAGTCTTCGCGCGTGCTTCCCGCGCGCCCATTTGATTGGGTTGGTCTTGGGCGCTTGGTTTGCCCACAGCACCAGGAGGTTCGTATGGACGGGATCGGGTGGCCCGTAGTGAGCGATGCCGCCGTAGGTGACGACGTTCATCCATGCTTCAAGACCGCCGCAAATGCGGGCATCGACACTGTCGAGGTTGGGGCTGCCGAACAGGTTGAAGAACCGCGAGATGTCCCACTGCTCGTTGTATAGGCCGTACATGCCGCCGAAGGCCTCGGCGCCGTACTTATCGCGTAGCTTCCCCAGCTTCTCGGCGATCTCGTCGAAGGCCTGCTCCCACGAGATCGTAGTCCACCGGTCCTCCCCGCGCGCGCCTGCGCGCTTCATCGGGTATCGGAGCCGCTTCGGGTGATAGACCTGCTCGATGATGTTGTGACCCATCTTGGGGCATTGCTCGATGCCGAACCATGCCTGGAACGGCGATTCTGGGAAACTTCCGGCTTTGACCAGCCGGCCATTCTCGACGTAGCACTTGATGTGACATTGGTCGTGATCACACCACTTGCAGAGGCCAATCCTGACTTGGAGTTCTTGAGTCGTCGCAGTGGTCATGATGTTCTTTCCTCTCAGTGTGTGTTGATATACTGTCCCGGGAGCAAGCCTGATCCATGGCCGGCCCGGGGCCAGTCTAGCGGACGCAATCCGGCTCAGTGGTTTTTTATGTCAACTGAACAGTAACTGTTTGAAATTTGCATAGCCATTGTATACTATCGGTATGCGCGCAAGGTTTGATCCAGATCAAAGGTTGCAACCGGGTCATAAACTCCCGCGGCACTCACTATTCTAAGAAAGAAGGGACGTTGCGTGACGATATCAACTCAAACCCCGCGTAAAGGTTCGTCGCCGGCCTCATCGCTGAAGCCGGTCTCGGAGCACCTTTCTCCAGTCGGCGAGCTCATCCAGCAGTTCAAAGCGGTATGCAGGATGTGCCATGGCGGTTGCGGAACCATTGTCGACATGGTGAACGGGACCATCAAGAAGGTCATCGGCGACAGCACGAACCCGGTCAATAAGGGTGCGTTGTGCTCGAAAGCAGGGCCGGCCTCGGTCGAGCAGCTTTACCATCCTGACCGGCTTGATTATCCGCTGATGCGCGTGGGGCAGCGCGGCGAAGGCAAATGGAAGCGCATCTCATGGGATGAGGCACTGACATTTATCGCCGACAAGATGAACAAAATAAAAACTGAATACGGCGCTGAGGCGGTCGCGTTCGGACGCGGCACCGGCATCAACAACACCCATATCGTCAGTCGTCTCGCCAATCTCTTCGGTACGCCGAACGTCACTGCGATCGCATATTTCTGCTACGGCCCGCGCGTCGCGGTATCGAAAGTGACCGCCAGCGGCAAGTACGCAGGCAAGGTGTGGGACACCACCCCGGTGCCGCATTTTTACGGCAAACCCCAATGCATCGTGCAATGGGGCTCGCAAAAGCGCACCAGCAACGACCACGGGCTGATCGGGCACACGCCGATGTCCGACGCGCTCAAGGAAAAACCGGTCAACATCGTGGTCGATCCACGCATGCCCAAGGCCGCCGGCGCTGCCGACATCTGGTTGCCACTGCGGCCTGGCAGCGACGCCGCGATGGCCCTCGGCTGGATGAATGTGATCATCAACGAGGGTCTTTATGACAAGGAGTTTTGCGAAAACTACTGCCATGGCTTTGAGCAACTCAAGCAACGCGTGCAGGAATACCCGCTCGAGCGCGTTGCCGAGTTAACCTGGTGCAAAGCCGAGGATATCGTCAAGGCGGCGCGCATCTACGCCACTAGTAAGCCGGGCGCCTTGGTGTGGGGCAACGGCACCGACCAACTCGGCAACAACACGTTCCAGGCCACTCGCTCGCTTTTAATCCTGATGGGGATCACCGGCAATCTCGACGTGCCGGGCGGCAACGTGTTCTACGACGCACCTAAGCTCAACTACCCGGAACTGTGGGATAAATTGCCGCCGGAGCAGGACGCCAAGCGCATCGGCGGCGACCGTTTCAAGGCGCTCAATATGACGCCCTATGCGTACGCGCATCCGCCGGCGCTGTATCACGCGATGCTGAACGACAAGCCGTATCCGGTGAAGGCGTACATCGTGGTCGGCAACAACACGGTGACTTGCTTCCCGGATACCGCGAACATCATCAAGGCCTTGAAGCGCCTCGACCTGCTGGTGGTACAGGACATCTTCATGACGCCGACCGCTGAGCTCGCCGACATCGTGCTTCCCGCAGCCGGCAATCTGGAGCGCGATGAGCCGCGTTTGCATTTGCTGACCAAGGGGCCGGACGCGACTTTCCTCGACACTGTGTCGCAGAAACTGGTCGCCTTGGGCGAGCGCAAGTCGGATTGGGAGTTCATCATCGGACTCGGCCGCAAGCTCGGCTTCGAGGAATACTTCCCGTCGCTTGAGGAGTTCGCCGAGCAGGCGCTGAAGCCGCTTGGCGTTACATGGAACGAGCTGCGCAACAAACCGCATGGGGTCGAGGTACCTATCCATTATCGCAAATATAAGGATATGGGCTTCGGTACCAAAACCGGCAAGTTCGAGATTTACTCCACGCAGATGGAGGAGTGGGGCTACGATCCACTGCCGGCGCACGTTGAGCCTCCGGAAAGCCCGTTCATTACGCCGGAGCGCTTCAAGGACTATCCGCTGATCCTCAACACCGGCGCCAAACAGCCAATGTTTTGGCATTCGCAGGGCCGTCAGATCAAGTCGTTGCGCATGCTCTCACCCGAGCCGATCGCCGAGATGCACGTGGAAACCGCGACGGCGCTTGGCATCAAGGGTGGCGATTACGTATGGATTGAAACAGTGCGCGGAAAACTGCGCATGAAGTGCATTCCCAACAACCAAATCCACCCGAAAGTGGTGTCGATACCGCACGGCTGGTGGCTCCCCGAATGGCCTGGTCCGGACCACGGTGTATTCGAGGTGTGCTCGAACGTGCTGGTCGACGATGATCTCGACAATTGCGACGTAGTACTGGGATCGAGCCCGCTTAAAGGGCTGCTCTGCCGGGTCGCACTGGCAGCGCCTCCCGAGAAGCCGCGCAATCCGTTTGCGCGACCCAGGCAGGCGGCGAAGGTAGAAACGGTTTCGTAACACCCTATGCTGACTCGATAACGTATCGAGGTGGAGGGCATATGCTGCAGATCGACAACATTAAGTGGGACACGGAATCGGCCGATTACATTGCGCTGGTCGACGATTGGCACGTTGTCGCGCGCTCGCAGGATCTTGCCGAAGGCCAAGTCAAGAAAGTGAAGCTGCTCGGCGTCGAACTTGTGCTTTGGCGGTCGAACGGGCAGGTCATGGCATGGAAGGATTACTGCATTCACCGCGGCGCCCGGTTGTCAGAGGGCCAGGTGCGCGACGGCAGGCTTATTTGTCCGTATCACGGCTGGGAATATAACTGCGAGGCCAAATGCACGAAAATCCCCGCGCATCCGAAGCAGGCGCCGCCGCTTAAAGCCCACGCGTTTCCCCATCGTGCAACAGAACGCTACGGCTTTATTTGGGTCTCGGTCGGCGATCCGCTGCAAGATGTGCCGCCTTTTCGGGAGTGGGGGGACGACACATTCCGTAAGTTCTATGCTGGTCCCTATCCATTCAAGGGGAACGCACTGCGGGCAGTTGAAAACTTCCTCGATGTCACGCATTTCCCATGGGTGCATGCTAACCTGAACGGTGATCCGCAGAACCCAGACGAGATCGAGGACTACGAAGTTTATGTAAAGCCTGATGGCCTGCATACGAGCGAGATCAGGGTTTTTCAGCCCTACGGCGATCATCGCGGCGTCCCCGTGAACGCGGGCTACACCTTTCATTGTTCGCGTCCAGGGACGGCATATTTCTCGAAGCGGACAGGGGAGACCGAGCGCTTCTGCACTTTTCTCACGACCACGCCGATCGAGGAGGACGAGTGCATCGTATGGCTGATTGTCGCGATCAACTTCGCGCCGGAGCTTACGCAAGAGCGCATTGATTTCCGCCAGGATCAAGTGTTCGCGCAGGATCGGCGCCAGGTCGAGGCGCAGCGCCCTTATCGCCTTCCGTTGGATCTCAGGGAAGAGCTTCACCTACGGTCGGATAAGTTTCAGGTTGAATATCGCAAGTGGGTGAAGCGGCTTGGTGATGATGCGAACGCGCGGCGACGAAACCTTGCGCCGATTAAGACGCGTGCAAGCGCCTAGGAGTTTGTCGGACTAAGCCCCGACAAACTCCTAATGCAAAACCGGCGCTAATAGAATTGTAGAAGAGGATAACAGATATGCGAATTTACCCGCGCTTTTCCGCAAATTCGACCACGTCGAGTGAGTTTATTATGAATGGTCAGCCGGTTTTGCTTTTAGCAGCCTGTCGGACTGTTAAGTCCGACAGGCTGCTAGGGGAGAGCACAAAATGACAATAATTGTTACCGATAACTGCCGCGGCTGCCGCTTCACGGAGTGTATTACGGTTTGTCCGGTGGCCTGCTTCCATGCCGACGACGAGATGGTGTACATCGACAACGGTGTGTGCATCGATTGCATGGCGTGCGTCCCGGTGTGCCCGGTTCAAGCGATTTTTTCCGCCGATGAGTTGCCTGGAGACCAGCAGCATTGGATCCAGATCAATGCCGAGCGCGCGGCGGCGCTTCCCGTGATCGATGCCAAGCAGGATCCCTTGCCTGGTGCGGAAGAGCGGCGCGCCGAGCTCGGGTTTGCTGAGCCCGTTACGCACTGAAAGGAGATGCCGTGAAGGCTGTCGTAAGTGACGTGATGTCAAAGCGCCGCTCAACTTCGGAGATGGCGGCCAAGCATTTCAAAAGTCTGCGCGACCTGCTTGCGCACCTCGAGGCGCACGGAAAATTGAGGCACGTGCGCGAGGAGGTCGACAAAGACTGGGAAATCTCGTGCGTTACGCGCAATCTTATGGCCGAGCCTCCTGGGAAGCGTTATGCGCTGCAGTTCGACCGCATCAAGGGATACCAGACACCGGTGGTCACCGGGGCGCTCGGTGCTTCGCACGAGATTTACGCCATGGCGCTCGGCGTGCCGATGAAAGATGGGCGTATCGACAAAAGCAGCATCCACGAGACCTGGGTGAGGGCGCTCGCTAATCCGCGCCCTTGCGTCGTCGTGCAGAACGCACCGTGCAAGGAGAACGTAGCCAAGGGTAAAAAAGTCAATCTGCTCGACTTCCCGATCCCGACCTGGACTCCCGGTAAAGACATCGGGCCGTATCTCTCAGCCGGCTGCGTGATCCAGAAGGACCCTGAAACCGGCATCCAGAACTGCGGTGTTTACCGCGGCATGATCCAGAGCGAGAATCGCATCGGAATTCTGATCCAGCCCGGCAAGCACTCCTGGCTCATTTACCAGAAGTATGAAAAGCTGGACCAGCCAATGGAGATCGCAGTGGTGATCAGCCCGCCGCCATACGTCGCGATGACTGCGGTAGGGCGCGTGCCTTTCGGCGTGGACGAACTGACTGTCGCTGGCGGTCTTGCCGGTGCGCCGGTCGGGGTGGTCAGGTGCGAGACTGTTGATCTGCTCGTGCCGGCTCATTCGGAAATGATCATTGAAGGCATCGTGCGGCCCGGTGTGCGCGAGCCTGAAGGTCCATTCGGAGAATTTTTCGGTTACATGGGGCCGCAGGTGAAATCACCGGTCATCGAAGTCAGCGCCATCACGTATCGCGATGGCACCATACACCAGGGCTTCCAGGAACAGTTTCCGCCGTCAGAAGGAAGCACGATCAAGGACATCGCGATGGAGTCGCTGTTGCTGGGCGCGCTGCGGCAAATGGGCATACCTGGCGTGCTCGACGTGCACGTGCACCCGATGTCGTGCCAGCAGCACGTGGTGGTGCGGACCAAGCCGCAGTTTGCGGCGCATGCGCGCGCGGTAATGAGCGGCGTGTGGGGCGTGTATCCGAACCGCGCCAAGCAAGTGATCGTGGTCGAGGACGACTGCGATATCTACGACGATGGTGCCGTCGCGTGGCACCTCGCCACGCGCGTGCAGCCGCAGCGCGACGTGGTAATCTGGCGTGACGGCACCGGTATTCAGCTCGATCCGTCGATGCCGCGCGAGACCTGCAACTCCGGCAGCAAGATCGGCATCGATGCGACCAAAAGCGTCAGCTATCCGCCGCTGTCCCTGCCGGCGCCGGAGTTGCTCAAGCAGGCGAGGGACCAATGGGCGAAGTATGGGCTGCCAGGTTTGTCGGAATGAATGGCTACGCCTGAAGCAGGCAGGGCCCGCGATAAGGTGCCGCGTATGAAGTTGCATACGTTGTTGCTTGCCTCAATCGCAATGCCGGCTGCAGATTTCGCGCAGCCCGCGAACTACCCGGTGAAACCGGTCAATCTGATATAAGGAGCTCCGAATGAAGTTGCACACGTTGTTGCTCGCCTTAAGCGCAATGCTGGCTGCAGATTTCGCGCAGCCTGCGAACTACCCGGTGAAACCGGTCAGTCTGGTCGTGCCGTTTCCCGCGGGCGGCAGGACCGACCTCACGGCGCGGCTTATCGCGCAGTTCCTGCACAAGCATCTCGGCCAGCCGGTGGTGGTAGTGAACAAGCCGGGGGCGGGCGGCGTGCTCGGCGCCAAGGAAGTCGCGCAGGCGCAGCCCGACGGCTACACGCTGGGCCTGTTCTCGACCGCGGTCGTCACCGCTCAGTATACGGTGCCGACGCCGACCGACCTCAGGGATTACGCGGCGGTAAGCATCGTCAACGTCGATCCCGCCGCACTCGCGGTGAAGTTCGATGCGCCGTGGAAAACGCTCGCCGAGCTCGCTGATTTCGGCCGCAAGAACCCGGGCAAGGTGCAGATCGGCATGATCCCCGGTGCCTCCGCGCAGATCTTCGCCGGCGGATTCGCGAAGGCGGCACGCATGCAGGCGGTATACGTGCCGTTCAAAGGCGATGCCGACGGCGTTGTCGCGCTCGCCGGAGGGCACATCGACGCACACGTCGCCGTGCCGGTGTCGTATAAGGCGCTGGCCGAGGCGCGCAAAGTACGCATCCTTGGCGTTGCCGCCGACGCTCGCTCCGCGCTGTACCAGGACATCCCGACTTTCAAAGAGAACGGCGTCGATCTGGTGATCAGCTCGTTCCACGCGGTGTTCGCGCCGAAAGCTGCCCCCGGCGACATCCTCGCCGCGCTGGCTGGCGCGCTCGAGAAGACGATGAAAGAGCCGGAACTCAACGCGCAGATGAGCGCGGCGGGCCTCGGCGTCGTCTACTTGAACCGCCAGGACACTGCTGCGTTTATCGCGCAGCAGGACGCGACCTACAAATCGCTGATCGAAGACCTGGGGATGATGGTAAAAAAATAAGCGGCGCGCCGCGCAACTGCACTGCCGATGAGCGGAGAGGGAACGCAAAACAGCACGACTTTTCGAAAGGGTTTGGTATGAAGCTGACGAAGTTTGTGATGCTCACAGGACTGGCGCTGGCCGCGCTGGTGCAGGCTGCGTACGCGCAACCGTACCCGTCGAAAGCGGTGACGTTCGTGGTGCCTTTCCCGGCGGGCGGTAGGACTGATCTCACCGCGCGCGTGGTTGCGCAGTATCTCAAGACCGAGCTCGCGCAGCCCGTGGTGGTGGTCAACAAGCCCGGCGCGAGCGGCGTGCTCGGCGCCAAGGAAGTTGCGGGCGCGGCGCCCGACGGCTACACGCTTGGCTTTTTCTCGACCGGATTTCTGACCACCCAGTACACGGTGCCGACGCCGACCAGCGTCAGGGAATATGACCTGGTCGCGTTGATCAATATCGATCCCGCCGCGGTTGCGGCGTCGGCGGCCAGAGGCTGGAAGACGCTCAATGAGGTGATCAGCTACGGCAAAAAGAATCCCGGGGGAATTCGCGTCGGCATCAACGCGGGCACCTCCGCGCACGTCTTCGCCGTGGCGTTCTGCAACGCCGCAGGACTCGACGTGATTTACGTGCCGTTTCGCGGCGGAGTGGAACGCGCCGCCGCGCTCGCCGGCGGCCACATCGATCTCGACTTCGACATCGTCGCGCCGATGAAGCCGATGCTCGAGGCCGGCAAGCTCAGGGTGCTGGGCGTCGCCTCCGACCGCCGCGTCGAGCTGTACCAAGACATCCCGACCATGCGCGAGCAGGGCGTCGACCTGGTGATTTCCTCGTGGCACGGCGTGTTCGCGCCGAAGGGGACGCCCGTCGCGACAATCACGGCGCTCAACGGCGCCCTCGATAAAATCGCAAGGAACCCGCAGTTCATCGAGCAGATGGGCGCACTTCTGCTCGGCGTGCGCTACCTGAACCAGCAGGAGTTCGTGCGTTTTTTCCAGGAACAGGACGCGCTGTTCAAGCCCCTCATCGATAAGCTCGGCCTCGCCGTCGTTCCGAAATCCTGAGCTGAATGCAATCCAGAGGAGACTGTAGATGAACACGCCCACCACGCCGAACCTTGCGCGCGGAACCGAGGTGCTCGCGCTGAAAAAACGCCTCGCCAAAGTCCATCGCATCATTACCGCGGGCGGGCTGTGGCCGCTCACCAAGGGCCACGTCAGTTGCCGCGTGCCGGGCGGCGACCATGTGCTCATCCTGGGCCACATCCACTCCGAGGGCAGGAGCCTGGCCAACACCGACGTCGACGACATCGTCACCATCGACATCGAAGGCAACTTTATCGAGGGACGCATCGAGGCCGTGGACGAGCGCTACGCTCACACCGAGGTATACAAGGCGCGGCCCGATTTCCACGCGGTAGTGCACGCGCACCCGACCATGGCGACCGCGTTCGGCATCGCCGGGGTCAACATCCTGCCGGTGGGAAATCGGGGCGCAATATTTGCGCCGATGGTGCCGATCCTCGCATTCGACAAGCAGATCGACACGCCCGAGCGCGGCCGCATGGTGCGCGATGCGATGGGCGAGGGCTGCGCGGTAGTGCTGAAAAACCATGGCGTAGTGGTCGCCAGCGACAGCATCGAGAACGTCTGCATCTCGCTGTTCGCGCTGGAAGAGACGGCGCAACTGCACTGGCATGCCGCGCAGTTGGGCAAGGTCGAGCGCATTTCCTCGGGCGAAGTGAAAAGCGTGATGACCGGCCACCGTTATGAGGAGTTTTTCGCGCACGTATGGGGCCACTACGATGCGATGGATCCGTGGAACACGAAGTGAAGCGCAAGCCGGCCGGTGTTCGCGAGCGCGCGGGCGCGGTGCTACTCCTCGCGTTCGGACTATATGCGCTCTTCGAAGCAGCGAAGCTGCCGTTCGGCGGTTTGCGCGCGCCCGATTCCGGCTTTTTCCCGGCGTGCGTCGCGGTCGCGCTGAGCGTATTCGCGCTGATGGCGCTGCTCGCGGAGGCGCAGCGCGATGAAGCGGGCGCAGCCGCGCGCGATGGCAACGGCGCCGCGCGTGTTGCAATTGCCGCGGTTGCGTTGCTGCTTTATGCGCTGTTCCTGAAGCCGGTCGGGTTTCTCATCTGCACGTTACTGTTGATGCTGTTGCTGTTGCGCGGCATCGGCAAAGTGAGCTGGCGCGGCTCGCTGCTTGCGGCGTTGCCTGCAGTCGCACTGAGCTATTTCCTGTTCACCCGCCTTGGCGTTCCGCTGCCGGCTGGAGTGCTGGCGTTCTGATTCGCTGAGCGGCCAGCGTGGACACCGTCAACAGCCTGCTGCTTGGTTTCTCGGTTTCGCTGCAGCCGATGAATCTCCTGTACTGCTTCATCGGCGTGCTGCTCGGCACGGTGGTTGGCGTGCTGCCGGGGCTGGGTTCTGCCGCGACGATCGCGCTGTTGCTGCCGGTTA
>Ga0082335_1008291_pt1 | contig 11926 bp, 8 predicted proteins | sample Subgrocontami58m_FD_72375 | JGI IMG/M metagenome (GOLD analysis project Ga0082335, IMG submission 72375) | Subsurface groundwater microbial communities from S. Glens Falls, New York, USA - GMW37 contaminated, 5.8 m (SPADES assembly) (version 2) ...
GACTTCTACGGGCGTGTCGTCAAGCTGCATCAGATCGAAGACCTTCGCAGCCATCTCCTGACGAAAGTTCTCAAGGTTCAAGCGAGTCTGTTCACCTTCGCCACCGCGAATCAGACCGATTTGACCGCCACCGTTGACGATGCCATGGAAATGAACACCATTGCCGGCAATTGCCTCGGCTGTCATCACGCACCCGCCATAGCCGCGCGCCTCGCAGACCTCCAGCGCGGTATAATCGATTTCCAGAACGGGCTGAGCTTTTACATGACTGCCTCCGCCAACAGGGACCGCACCGTCCAGTTGAAGCATGACGCCGCCCTGATCGGAAATTCGGTGCTGTCAAAAATCGAGACCATGTCCTCCGAGGCGACCGCGCATCTGTCGCGGGTGAGCGCCTCGGCCGGGGCCGAGGCGGGGCGAGGCAAAATACTGCTCGCTGCGACGTTTTTCCTCACCTGCCTTGCCGGCGTGTTCGTTGCGCTGCACCTGACGCGGTCTATCACGCGGCCGGTGAATGACATTGTTGCCGCCACACGAGCTATTGCCGAGGGCAAGCTTGGCTACACCTTATCGCGTTCCTATAGCGCCGAATTCGGCGAACTCGCGCGCGCGTTCAATTCGATGAGCTTGTCGTTGAAAAGCGATCAGGACAGCCTGTTGCAGGGGATGGCCGCGCGGCGCAGGGCCGAAACGGCCCTGCGCGAGAGCGAGGAACGTTACGCCTTGGCCGAGCGTGGCGCAAACGACGGGCTATGGGACTGGGACCTCGGCGCCGACAGGATTTACTTCTCGCCGCGCTGGAAAGCGATGCTCGGATACACCGATCAGGCGATAGGCTCGGCGCCCGAGGACTGGTTCAATCTGGTGCATGCCGACGATCTCCCCACGCTGCGGGGGCGTCTGGCGGCGCATTTCAGCGGGGAAGCCGAGCAATTTTCGGCCGAGCACCGCGTGCGGCATAAAGACGGGACCTATCGCTGGGTGCTGACCCGTGGAATCGCGATCCGCGACGCCGCGGGGAAGGCCTGCCGCATGGCGGGCTCCCAGACGGACATCACCGACCGAAAGCTGGCGGAACAGCAGTTGTTCCACGATGCATTTCACGACGCGCTCACCGATCTGCCGAATCGCGCTCTTTTCGTCAACCGGCTGGAGCACGCGTTCAGCGCCGCGCCGAGGCACAAAGCCGACTCGTTTGCCGTGCTGTTCCTCGACCTGGATCGGTTCAAGTTCGTCAATGACAGCTACGGCCACGCGGTGGGCGACCAACTTCTGCGCGCTTTCGCCGCGCGCCTGGCCGAATCGCTTCGGCCCGGCGATACCGTCGCCCGCTTCGGCGGCGACGAATTCGCCATTTTGCTGGGCCAGGTCGGCGAGGTCTCCGACGCGGTGCTGGTGGCCGAGCGCGTGCTGGAGGGGCTGCGGCTGCCTTTCAGCGTCGATCAGAACGAACTTTTTGCCAGCGCAAGCATCGGCATCGCCCTCGCCTCGGCGCAGCACGATGGGCCCGACCAGCTCCTGCGCGACGCCGATCTCGCGCTATACCAGGCCAAGGCGAACGGCAAGGCGCGCTACGAAGTGTTCGATTCCTTCATGCGTTCCCGTACGCTCGAGCAGTTGCGCCTGGAAACCGACCTGCGCGGCGCGCTGGAGCGCGGAGAACTGCGCGTGTATTACCAGCCGATTTTCGACCTGCACAAGAACTCGATCACCGGCTTTGAGGCTTTGCTTCGCTGGCAGCATCCGGACCGCGGTCTGATTCCGCCGCAGGAGTTCATTCCGATCGCGGAGGAATGCGGGCTTATCGGCCGCATCGGGGAATGGGTGCTGCGCGAGGCGTGCGGAAAGCTCAGTCATTACACGGCCAGCAACGGCTCGGGCCCCGCGCTGACCATGAACGTCAATATCTCCAGCAGGCAGCTTACGCCGCTGCTGATCGAGCAGGTCAAGGAGGTTCTCCGCGAAACGGGTGTGGCGCCGCAAAGCCTGGGGCTGGAGATCACCGAGAGCGTCATTCTGGGCGATGGCGACGTCACCGAGTCGCTGCTGCAGGAGCTCAGAGGGCTAGGCGTCGGTATCCATATCGACGACTTCGGCACGGGGTACTCGTCCCTGAGCTATCTGCACCGTTTCCCGGTTGATATGCTCAAGATCGACAAGAGTTTTGTCGGCACGGCGGCCACGAGCAAGGAAAACCTCGAAATCGTCAGAGCCATCATGGGACTGGCGAAGATACTGAACATGGAGGTGATCGCCGAGGGCGTCGAATCGCGAGAGCAAATGACCATGCTGCAGGAATTGGGTTGCCGCTACGTTCAGGGATTCCTGATATCGAAACCGGCGGAGATGGTGGACATTCTTGATACCAGGTGTGCGTTCACGCTGATCAGTAAGACGGACGCCGCGCGAGGAGACCGCGTTGAAACAGCTCTGCCGGGCGCTTAGTATTTTTCTTGTTCTCGTTCTCGTCGCGGCCCGCGCTGCGAGCGCGTCGCCGCCGCAACGAGGCGAAATCGTCATCGGGCTGATTCCGGAAATCAACATTTTCCAACAGATGGAGCGATTCAAACCGCTTTCCAAGTATCTGTCGGAGCAGACCGGCAAGACGGTCAGGATCACGGTGCTCACGCGCTACGGGAACATCATCGAGAATTTCGAGAACCATCGCCTCGATGGCGCGTTTTTCGGCTCGTTTACCGGCGCCTTGGCGATTCAGAAGCTGGGCGTCGTGCCGCTCGCGCGGCCAATCAACCTCAACGGCAGGTCCACCTATGCGGGATTGATTTTTGTGCGCAGGAACAGCGGGATCAAGAATGCCGCCGCCATGCGCGGCAAGCGCTTCGCCTTCGTCGAGAGAGCAACCTCAGCAGGTTATATTTTCCCGCTCGCCTACCTCCATGCCCAGGGGGTCAAGGACGTGGACGCCTTTCTGGGCGAATCCTACTTTGCGGGCAGCCACGATGCCAGCATATATGCGGTGCTGCAAGGCAAAGCGAACATAGGCGCGGCGAAGGACTCGGTCTATGACTGGGTTCAGAACAAGGAGCCGCGGGTGGACAAGGAACTCCTGATTCTGGCCAGGTCCGAGGAATTCCCTTCCAATGGGCTTGGGGTGAGAAAGGACATGGACGCTTCCCTCAAGGCGAAGCTGAAATTGGCCCTGCTGCATCTGCAAGACAGCCCGCAGGGGCTGAAGGTCCTGGAAGCGCTCCGCTTCAAGCGTTTCATCGAGACCAAGGTGGAGGACTATCAGCCTGTGTTCGACGCGGCCGCCAAAGCCGGCATCGACATCAGGACCTACGAGTTTCGAAACGACTGAAATCCGGCGCTGGAACGCAGCCCTCGGATAAGCATAGCGGAAGCGCGGGCCCCGCTATCCGAGCAGAATATCGAGGTGAGTGGATTCGAGGATGTTTCCGCGCACCCGCTCTTTCAGCCACAGGTCGCGCACGTCGATCGGGTTGTAGTCATCGGTCAGGATCTGGCCGGGCAACTGGCCGGGCAACGGGTTCGCGAGTCGCAAGGGATGGCGTAGCGCATGCCGCGTTAGGCTCTCGGCCATGGGGTGTATCGCCAGCCGTCCGAGTTCGCCCGCGTCCGGCGAGCGCGCATCACATCTTGTGGCATTTCTGGCAGGAAACCATGCCCTTGGGGAAACGGTTCAGTTTGGGGAGTTCCGATCTGTGGGGCTCGTGGCAACTGGCGCAGTAGAATTTCTTGCCCGGCCGCAGCGGGTCCTGCGCTTCTTTCTTGTCGTTGCCCAGGGGATGTCCGCTGCGCGTAAACCCGGCGATGACATGGGGCCCCTTGGCGATGTCTGGATGGCAGTCGAGACACAGCGGCGCGGGTTCCTTCTTCAGCAGTCCGATGTTGTCCGAGGCATGCGGGTTGTGGCAGCCCAGGCACATGCCTGCGGCGACCGGACCGTGGACGAGCTTGCCTTCGAACAGCTTCTTGTCGTGGCAGTTCATGCAAAGCGCCGGGGCCTCGGCCGCAAGCCCTTTTGCGATCTTGCCCTTGGATTTGTGCGGCACCGCGCTCGCGTCGAGCTCGGCATGACAAGCCACGCAGCCCATTTGGAGCGCCGGGTGCACCACCTTCTTCTGCGCGAGCGCGGCGTGGCATTTCAGGCATTCGGCGTTTTGGGCCTGCGCCGGCAGCGCGTATGCCAGAGCAAGAACCAATGCGCAGGCCAGATACGCCAGCAGCTTTCGTTCGGTTTTCATTTTATTTCTCCAACCTGTGATCCTGCGTTTCCCCGCCGTTCCTGCATGCATCTCTGGTTCGCGCGGCATTCCGTTGCACAGCCGCGCATCAGTAAGTCCAGGGGTTGTGGTTGATCCCATGGCAGGTCAGGTAGCAGCGACCGCCGGCCGTGCCCACGCGCTCCCACCGAGCCGCTCCGTTTCCGGGGCTAGCGGTTACGACTGCACTGTTGAAATTAATCAATCGGCTATTGCTAAGCACAGAGCCCTGGGTACTGCTGATGCCATGCGGGTCGTGGCAGGTATTGCAGGGTGCGTGAACGTTGCTGCTAACGTCAATGTGGTACCAGTGAAGTGGGAAGCTCCCGACAGAGTTTTGGTTGAGTATGCTCGCCCGATCGTGGCATTTATAGCATAGCGCATAGGCGGCTGCACTTTCGTTCGTCCCGGCCGCCTGATTTGCGCCGTCGGCCTTCAAATACTGGCGCTCGAGCAGCAGCGGATAAGTCGAGCCATGCGGGCCGTTCGGCCCCGTTCCTGTCGGCGCGGACGGGGTGCCGCTGCTATACAGCCCGGTGTCGTTGTTGTGGCAATCGGTGCATTTGACCCGGCTCGATGTCGTCCAGGGCGCAAGCAGCGAGGGAACGGTCGTGCTCCTTCCCGCTCCTGCGACGGGATGGAAGGACGGATTCCCGGTCTGAAACTCCAGCCGCTTGTTGTTCTGCAGGATCACGCGCGGGGTGCTAGCCGCGGGTGTGTTGCCGGCACCGTCGGCGTGGCAGCGGAAGCAGATTTCGTACTCGGCCGTGGCCGGATCGACCGCAATGCCGCTGACGTTGATGCCGCGCACCCCGGTCTGCGAGCCGGGGAGAGTGGGCGCGGCGCTTCCGCCAGGGATCGAGCCGGCCGTTGCATTGGCCGCGTGGGGGTTGTGGCAGTCGACGCATTCCACGTGAGCGCTCGCCAAAGAAGCCGCCTCGGTCGGATCATGGATGCCGGTGTAGCTGGCGACGCGGTGTATCGAGGTCTTGTTGAATTCGGCCTGGATGTTTTTCGCCGCCACATTGCCGTTGTGACAGGGAAAGCAATTGCTCTCCTCCGCCGCATAGTTGAGCAGTCGCTTGCCGCCGCCCGCCGTATGCGGCCGATGGCAGCTCTCGCAGGCGTTGGCGGCGACGGTGGTCCCGCTGGTGTGCGGCCACGGATTGGGCGCAATATTGTTCCACGTCTTGGTGGCGTTCTTGTGGTCGCTGCCGGTCCAGTAGTTCTTGAGATGGCAGGTATTGCACAGGGCGGAGGCGGTGTTGGCGACCACCAGAAACTTGGTGTTGGTGTCGTCGTGCGGGTCGTGGCAGGCCGTGCATTGCAGCCGGCCGCCGCCGTCGAGCCGCACCGGGCTCGGCTTGACCAAGGTCGTCGGTGCGGCCAGTTCGCCGCGCGCGGTCACCAGCGCCGCGTCGTAGACAAAGGACACCGGATGGTCGTCGGACAGGTCGGTTCCCAGAAGGGTATTTCCCCCGGGCAACGTGGTTACACCGCCGGCCATCGTGATCGCCGTGGCCCGGTTGAGCACCTGGCCCAGGGCGACTGTGCCGTCATGGCAACTCAGGCACAGCAGCGATGCGCCGTTGGGCTGTCCGGCAACGCTCTTGCGCGTGGAACTGGTGTATGGCGTATATGTGGCGGTGCTTGCGTTCCTGTTCCACAGCGGCCCGCTCGGCGCAGCATTGTGCGGGGCATGACAGAACACGCAAATCTCGGCCTCGCCGGTGGCCTTGACGGTGCCCGGTCCGTTCACTGACAGATTGTGCTTGGTAGTCGAGATCCCCGCGTAACCCGGCGCCACCGCCATGGTCAACAAGGTCAGCAGGGTCAGTAGCGCCAGGATTCCGGCGATGGCGAATCCCCGGACGTAGCGGTTCATGTCGGGCCTCCGATATAACGCAATATCTGGATACGCTGGTTGTACGAGTCTGCGATAAAGATCTGGTTATCCTCGTCAATGAAAATCCCCGCGGGCAACCAGAACTCGCCCCGGTCCTGCCCGATGCCTCCCACGGATAGAAGCAAACTTCCTGCCTGGTCGAAAATCTGCACCGCATTGAACAGCGCATCGACGATGTACACGTGCCCGTAGCTGTCGGTCGCGACGCCTTTTTGGCGCATATTGTCGCCGCTGCCGTCTCCCAGTCGTCCAAATTTTTTCAGGAATTGGCCCTGCGCGTCGAAAATCTGGATGCGGAAGTTCAGCGAATCGGTGACATACAGCCGCCCCTGGGGGTCGCGCCAGACCAGCGTCGGATAGTTGAACTCTCCGTCTCCCGCGCCGCGCCGGCCGAAACTCGCATGCGGCGTTCCGTCCCGATTGAACACGTTCACGCGATGCGCAGTCGTATCGACCACGACCAGGCGGCCGGTCCCCGGATCGAACGCGATGCCGGTCGGCTGGCCCATTTGGGGCAGCGCCAGCGGCACCGCCGATTTCGCTCCGGGCCGGATGACCAGCACCTGGGCGAGTTCCGAATCGGTGACATAGACTTCACCCTCGTTGCCGCGCGCAAGCCCTACCGGGGAAGGAAGCCCGGCGTCGCCTTGGGCCGTTATCAGATCGTAGCGTTCGGCCACCGGGTCGAAGCGATGCACGCCTTTTGCGCCGGGGTCGGCCACATAGACCACGCCTTTTACCGCCACCACGGCCATCGGCCGGATCAGGCGGGATTCGCTGGCGCCGAAAATCACCTCCGCCAGGCGCTGGAAGAAGCCCTTGGCGATGCCGAACTCATCCGGGCGCGAGAATGTCTTGACGAAGGCGATGCGCGGCGGCGTGTCGATTTCGTCCGGCCAGACCAGCGGCGTTTGTTCCTCCGGCTTGACGGGGGCCGGCGCGCATGCGCCTAATGCGCTCAATACACCTAGGGCAAGCGCAAGCCACAGCGCCGCGCCGAAGCGGTAGCCGCGTCGCATGATCAGAAATTCCTCCTCAATACGATCTGGCCGTAGGTGCGCGTTCTTTCGGCGCCGCCCTGGGCATCGCGCACGCGGGTCAGGTCGAAAGTCACCAGGAGCTTGCGCTTGCGCCATTGCGCCTTGACCGATGCCGACGAGCGTTCTCGTGCCACGGGGGCGCCGGTATCGCGCTCGCGGCTCGCTTCGGCGGACAGGTCGATGCCATACCCTACGCGCGCCCATAGGCGCAGGTCGTAGGCCGCGAGCTTTACGCCCTGTAAGGGATTGTAGTCGTAGTCCACCTGCATTTGCCGCGCGCCTATGCGGATGTTGCCACTTCTGACCAGCGGCAAATCCGTCTGCGCATAGGCCTCAAGACTTGCGCGTTCGTAGGGCGAGATGACTTCGTGCCGGTTTTCGTGTTCCGCGCGGCCTCCGATCAGGAATTCCTGCCACAGCAGCGACAGCGGCAACTCGGCGCGCGAGCCGTAGAGTATGCTCCTGCCCGGGTTGAGCGGCGAGGTCGGCGCGCCGGAGTCGAGGTGCGGCGCCGAATCCATGTAGCGCAGGAACACGTTGAGGTAACTCTTGAGCGCCCAGCTTAGATTGACCGTATTGTCGAGCTGGCTCGCCGCGTAATTGCCGCCGGTGGCGTAGGCATAATCGGTCAGGACTTCCTGCCCGTCGAGGATGTTCCCGCCTATTAGCCGCTGGATGCGCAGCCTGAGGCCGATTTGGGACAGCACATAATCGCGGCCTTCGACAAAGGTCTGGGTGCGGGTCAGGTTGCTGACGACCACGGTGCCGGCGATGATTTGCTCCTTGCCGAGCCGGGCCAGGGTCGTGCCGGCCAGCGTCACATGCTCGCCGATCACCCTGGCCTGTTGCGCCGTCGCCTGCTGCTCGCGCTGGCTGTAGGCGAAGCTGTAGCCCGCCGTCGCCTCGCCCAGAGGCAGTGTGCGCCGGTATTGGGCGGAACCGTCGATCCCATACGCGGTAGAGCCGACCTGGCTGCTCCGATTGTTGTCGCCGCGCGCCGCGAGCGTACCGGACAGCTCCGGGTTCAGGCGATAGCTGACTCCCGCGCTGGCCGAATTCAGGGTCATCGCCTGTTCGCCCTGCTTGCCGGTATTGAGGTTGTAGCGCCCGTAGGTCTGCAGCGCGTCGGAGTGCCGGCCGCGCAGGTCCAGCCCGAAACGGAAGTCCTTCAACTCCGCCAGCGCACCCTGCCCGGCGGTGTATTTGTTCGTATTCAGCGCGACCGCATTATCGAGGTCGTATTCGTTCCTCGCGCCAAATTTCAGGCGCGTATCCAGGTTCACATTATCGTTGCTGGAACTGCTGGCCTGGATCGGCAGGCCGGAGCTGCCGCTGACGGAGTCCTGGCGCGCGCCCAGGTACTGGAACGTCGAACTGCCTAACTTGCCTACGTTTGCATCCATCCTGAGGCGCAACTGGTCGATACGGTCTTGGATGACCTGCTCGGCGCCTCTGCCCTGGTTTTCGGAGCGGGTGAGGTCCACCTGCAGCGGTATCGGCGTAACCGGTCTGAGCAGCGAGAAGTTCAACCCATACCTCGTGTTTTCGGTGAGCATCACCTGGGCGGGGCCCATGCTCTGGGTTTGGTTGCGGCGGTCGTAGAACAGCGCGCCGGTATAGGGCTTGTCGCGCAGCACCGTCGCCCGCCCGCTGAAGTTGACCAGTTGCCTCTTTGAATTCGTCGCCACCCCGTCGGCGTTATAGCTGCCTTTATCGATAACCGGGCCACCGCCCAGATCGAGCGACAGCAGGCTCGGATGATAGATATAGCTGTGGGTCATGAGGAATATTTCCTCGCTCATGTTCGACTGCTTGGCGCGCGATCCCGCGCCTCCCGCCTGTCCGGAGGAGCGGCTGTCATCGCTCAGGTAACGCGCCACCATGTAACCGTCGATCCCGGTGAGCCGGAAGGGCGCGATTTCCTGGGTGCCCTTGAGCCGCACGGGCGCGCTCGCCTGAGCCCGGCAATTGCCTGCAACTGCCGCCAGTGCGAAGCCGATGGCCAGGCTCGCCGCCAGGCGTACCGCTCCGACGCGCGCGGCTCCCGCAACGGCACTTCGGCCATGTGCGGGCTTGCCTGCGGGTGCGCGCTCGGCTTCATCCACTCTTCCGCCCCGTGTTGCGCGGCGCTTTCGTAGCTCGGTTGGCACGCGCCGTCACTGTGCCGGTTTGGATTCGCGCTTGTCGTCCGGCGGATACGCGGCGCCGCTCATTTTCCCGAAACCGAAGACATCGACCTGGTTGGGCCCGAACTGGCTCACCACGAGTATCAGGTGTTCGATGCTGAATCCTGGGGCTGCGAGGCTGCGGAACAGGGCGACGTTGTCGTAATCGATGGCGATCCCCGCCGGCAGGTTGAGCCCGGGCGAATCACCCCCCGGCTGCCCGAAAGCCATGAGCATGCGCCCGTCATGGTCGAATATCTGCACGTTCTGGAAGGCCGCGTCGCCGACATACAGGCGTCCGGCGCGATCCAGCGCGATCCCCTTGGGCCGCGCGAACTGCCCCGGCGCCTGGCCGGCTTCGCCGTAGTGGCGCACGAACTTGCCCTCGGGCGTGAAGCGCGCAACGCGGAAGTTGCCGGTTTCGACGACGTATATGTCCCCTTCGCGGCCGATGGCGAGGTTGGTCGGCTGATGCAGCCATTTCTGCTTATCGGGGTCGGATCTGCCGAATTTGAACTGGAGTTTTCCCGAGCGCTTGTCCAGCACCTGCACCTCGTGATGCTGGATGTCCACGACGTACAGCCGCTCGCCGGCAATCGCGATATCCACCGGCTTGAACTCGTCCTTGGCCCCGTACGCCGCAAGGAAACGCTCGCCCCGGTCGTAGACCAGGACCCGGTTGCGCGCGGTGTCCGTCACGTACTTGGTGCCGTCAGTGTCTATGGATACGTTGATCGGCCGCTGCATGCGTCCGCTGCCCGAGCCCGACATCAGTGAAAACTTCTTCGCCTTGAGGTCGAAAATCGCCAGGCCGGGCGCGCGGCTGTCGGCGACGTAGATCTTGCCGTCCGACAGCGCCACCCCATAAGGGCGCACCAGCGCTTCGTCCAGTTTTTCTTCGCCGAGCAGGAAGTCCTTGAGGCCGCTGCGCGATTTGTCGGTCTCCAAATCGCGCGCGCGCGCGTACGTAGCCAGATGCTGGATGCGCGGTGGGTCCGGCGGGAGCGGGTAGAACACGGCCTCCTTTTGCATCGGCGCTTTGGGCGGCGTCGTGGCGCAGCCGGCCAGCAGGGTGAGCGCGCTTAGCAGCGCGCCGATAAATCGCAATCGGGTAGACATGGCGATGGGCAGGTTCATTTGGATGGGGATAGAGAGGAATTTTGACAGATGGATATTATCAGATGGGCGAAAAAAAACCTCTGTTGCCGGGGCCGGGAGCGCCATGGTAGCGCCTTGCCAGCCTCCCTCAACAGAGGGTTCTTGCCACCCGCCCGGATGAACAGCCTGGGCACGATCCGCCCGCGGCCATTCGATCCGGGTCTAAACGCCTCGCGTGCCGCCTACTTGATGTGGCAGGTTGTGCAAAGCGTGCTCTGATTTGCGGTTATTTTCAGCAGCTTGGATTCCACTGCGGTACCGGAGGTGCTGCGGTGCACGTCGTGGCAGGAAGCGCACTCCATCTTGGTCGCGAACAGCATCTTGCTGTCGATGGTACCGGTATTACCCGTGCCGATTGTCACTGCAGTGGTAACGGCCTTGAGACCGGGGTCCGCGGTTACAAGTGCTGCGTCATACACAAACCCGATTGGGTGGTCGTTGCTGAGGTCGATGCCGAGCAGAGGTGATCCTGTCACCGATACGCTCCCGGTGGCGCCGCCAAAGCTGTCAACCGCGACGGTGCCGTCGTGGCAGGACAGGCAGAGTTTGGAGACGCCGCCTGGTTGAGCTGTCGTTGCATTCAAGGTGGAACTGAAAGCGGTGTTATACAGGGTGTAGTTTGCTGTCGTCGAGGCGTGGTTCCACAAGGGCGCATTGCCGGGCGTAGAGTGGGGCGCATGGCAATAGACGCAAACCTGAGTCTGAGTCGCGCTTTTGTAGGTTGCGCTAGGTCCCGTTGTCGAGAAATCGTGTTTTGAACCAACGACGGTCCCGATGGCCGCCATCGCTGATTGCGTTCCTAAAGCAAAGAACAGTACCGCTGCCACCAGCCAAGCCCAAGTCAGATATCTACTTTCGGATTTCATTTTGTGTTCCTCTTTCCCTAGTTAAAAAAACATTCGCTCACTTACGGTCCTGCTTGCCTTTCATTAAGCATAGGGCATGCCAGCAGCTCGCATGCGGATGGAGCGAAATCGATTGTTCGCGGTGTCGGCGGCAATAAACATTAAAACAACATCATGGACTCTGCAATTTGAAGAACCGTTCTCATTGCCGCCGCGCGAGCCGGCTGCCGCCAGCGCTTATATGTCCCGTCCTTGGAACCGCGGCCGATGCGCGTCCCGATTTCGGGACAAGGTGATCTACGGCCGCGCGCGCGTCAGCGCGCAGGCTTGCAACGCTTCAGGCCTTCCCTGGCGGGCGCGTTGCCGGCATCCAGCGCGAGCGCCTGGTCGAAGGCCGGGACCGCGTCGGTGCAGTTCCCCTGGAGGCGCAGGATCTCGCCGATGAGGGCATGGCCGGCGGCGAGCGCCGGATCGCGTTCCACGCTCTTGCGCGCATTCTCCAGCGCTTTGCCCAGGTTCCCCAACTTCAGCAGCGCTTCGGCGAAGGCGCGATAGCGCCGGGCGACTT
>Ga0082335_1008292_pt1 | contig 11926 bp, 10 predicted proteins | sample Subgrocontami58m_FD_72375 | JGI IMG/M metagenome (GOLD analysis project Ga0082335, IMG submission 72375) | Subsurface groundwater microbial communities from S. Glens Falls, New York, USA - GMW37 contaminated, 5.8 m (SPADES assembly) (version 2) ...
CAGGATGTTTCCCGTCCCCGTGCCGGAAACGCCGCCGATCCGGTCGTTCGCGAAGAAGCTGGCTCCCAGAATGGGAACGTCGCCCACGCGGCCGGGAAGCTTCATGGGGGTTCCTCCGCTCGAGATGGCCACCGCGATGTTTCGCTTTGCGTCGATGGCGACCGCCCCCACCGTGCTTTCCTCGTGAATGAGCCATCGCTTGAGTTTCTCGGGATCGGGCAGATTGATGCCCGTCAGCTTCCCGGTCTTCTTCAATTCCTGCTTCAATCTGTCCCACTCTTCGACTCGCTTGGGATTGCGGTCCGCCTCTTCGTCCAGGCCCGCTGCCCGCGCAAGTCGATAGGCGCCCTCTCCGGCCATCAGGACATGGTCCGTATCTTCCATCACCATTCGAGCGACCCGGATCGGGTTCTTCACCCGGGGGATGGCGGCGACGGCACCGGAATGCAGATTTCCCCCCTCCATGATGGCGGCGTCCATTTCCATCTGGCCGGCGAGATTCAGATGAGATCCGCTGCCGGCATTGAACACGCCGCTGTCCTCCGCCATGACGATGGCCGCTTCCACCGCATCCAGGCTGGAGCCGCCGCGGCGGAGGATCTCCACCCCGTGTTTCAAACAGAGTCTTAGCGTGCCCTGGTAGTTTCCGCTGGCAGGGACGCGGGCGCCGCCGTGCATGATGATGACAGGCTTCACGGCATCTCCGCTCGACCGCGCTTTCTCGGCCGCGATTCGATGGGAGTCCCTTTTTCGGTGAGGGACCTGAACCGGCGGATGACCTCCCGCGTCGCTTCCCCCGGCGCATTTTCGCCGATCCTGCGGCCATCGACCGATTCCACGGGCACGATTCCGGCTCCGGTTCCGGTGAGGAACACTTCCTGGGCGACATACAGCTCGTGCGGGGTCAGATTGCGTTCTTCCACGGGAGATCCCATCTGCTTCAGGATCTCCATTGCGATATGGCGCGTGACGCCCTCCAGGCAAGCGACGGGAGCCGGCGTGGACCACTTCCCCTTGCGAAGCACGAAGACGTTGGTCGCCGTGGCTTCGGCCACATAGCCGTTCCTGTCGAGCATCAATGCGTCGTCCATCCCGTTCAGGTTGGCCTGGAGCTTCGCGAGGATATTCTCCATGTAATTGGAGGCCTTGACCTTCGCGTCCACGGAGTCGGCGCCCTTGCGGCGAATGGACGAGGTCAACAGGCGAACGGCCTTTTCTCCCAATGTATGGGGGAACGGATAGGCCATGGCGATGACCGAGGCATGCTTCGAGTTGCGGGGGTCGAGGCCGACCTTCCCCACGCCTCTTGTGATGGTGAGCCTCATGTGGCCATCCAGAACCTGATTGATCCTGAATGTCTCCAGTACGACCTGCGTCAATTCCTCGATGGTCAACGGCACGGGGATGCCGACCGATTGGGCCGACTCCATCAGGCGTTCGAGATGCTCCGGCAGCCGGAACACTTTGCCGCGATAGGCCCGGATACCCTCGAAGACGCTGTCGCCGTACATGAACGCGTGTTCCCAGACGGATATGCTGGCCTCCTTCCCGCGCAGGAACTCGCCGTCGATGTACACATGGAGGTCGTCGAGACTCCCAAGGGCGTCCCTGTGGTCAGCCGGAAATCGATCCCGAAAAAGATTCATGCCTCGCGCCTAGCCGAAGAGCCTCGCTTCCTTGGAAAGCGAAGATGACAGCACTTCGGTCCCTTCATCCGAGACATGGATCACGTCTTCCACATTGAATCCGCCGAGCTTCGCGCTGTAGAACGGGAGCTCCACTGCGAGGATCATTCCGGAGCGGATCTTCCAGGTGCTGTCGGGAGTGAGAAAGGGCTCTTCCTCGAAATCTATGCCCACGCCGTGACCGATATTCCCGCGGGTGTAGTCAGGGTATCCGGATTGACGAACGTGGTTCTGGGCGATGTTGAAGACATCGGCAATCGCGACGCCCGGCCGGATGGCGCCGATCGCCTTTTCCTGGGCACTGCGAAGAACCTCGTAGAGCTTTACTCCCTCCTCCTCGCGCTTTCCCAGGTAGCCGACGCGCGCCAGATCGCTGGCATATCCCTGAAAGACGGCACCCACGTCGAATATGGCGGGATCGCCGGGACGAATCGCGTAGTCCGAGGCCTGATGGGAAATCGTGGCCCCGTTGGCTCTCCCGGCGCAGAATTTCGTGTTGCACCAGCTTCCTCCTCGCCGAACCACTTCCGCCTTGTACGTGTTCAGGATCTCCCGTTCGGTCGTGCCTTCCCGAACGGCCTCGAATGCCTTGTTCAGTCCGCCTATGGCCAACAGAACCGCCTGGCGGACTCGCGCTACTTCTGCGGGACTCTTGACAGCCCTCAACTCGAAGAACAAGTCCTGCGCATCGACGAGCTCGAGCCTTGGAAAGACCTCCCTGAGCGCCGCATGAACATTGAACGGCAGATCCAGCCCCTCGACGCCCACGCGCCCTCCCGTGACTCCCATGTCCGTCAGGTTCTCCTTCAGCACCTGCAGAACCGAGTAGCTGGCTTTCCTGCTCTGGGAGGCGGTCTTCAGTTCCGCGGGCGGGGAGACGGCATAGAATCGCCGGTCCTTGATCGTGCAGAATCGTTCGGCCGTGGCTTTCGCGGAATTGGGCGCGATGAGCCGCGGCTCGCCGCCCCGCGGCACGATGGTGAACAGGGGCCCGATGTTCCGGAGCAGGTAGAAGATGCTGTTGTCCGAAGTCGGAAGATAGAGAAAGCCGCTCGTGTAGAACACATTCTGGGGCGAGGAGGCAATCAAGGCGTCCAGCCTGTTTTCCTCCATGATCGTCCAGGCTCTATTGAGGTCCATCATGTTTCTTCCCCTATGTTCATTGCTCTCGCGCAGGAGAAACATCATAGGTTCGAAACTCTGTGGCGTCAAAGAACGGAGACTGCAATGCCGAAGCGTGCGCTCGGCGCTTGACAACTCGTCGCCGGGGAAGTTAGCTTTTTTTCACAAGAGAGCGCATCTCGCCGGCGACATGGCGACACCGAGTGCCGCACCGGGCTTCCTGAAAAGACGATTACGCTCCTGTCTTGTTTCATTCCTTGCAGCACCTCAGCCGTGGAGACAGGTATGGGCGTCATATGGCCGGACTATTCCAAGCCGCATCCCACTTCCCTCTTGCCCGACATGATCCGCGGTAGCGCGATCATCGGCGCGCTCAAGGACTGCGGCATCGAATACGTCATCACCGTTCCCGACATCACGACCAGCGAGGGGCTGCTCCGGCCGATCGCGAACGGCACGGATTTCCGCCACATCAAGGTCTGCAAGGAAGACGAAGGCATCGGCATCTGTGCCGGCCTCGCGTTCTGCAAGAAGCGCGCATTGCTCCTGATCCAGAACACGGGCCTTCTCGATTCGGTCAACGCGCTGAGGGCAATTGCCGCGGAGTACGAGCTGCCCATCTGCATGATGGTCGGCCTGCTGGGCAAGGAAATCGGGCGCGCCCCGCGGGACTCCGAGGACTGCGGTGTGCGCATCGTCGAGCCGATACTGGACGCCATGAAGATCGAGCATCACTTGCTCGAGACCGATCATCTATGTCCTGCTGGCGCCGAAGGGCACGCCCGGGCCGATCGTGGATACGCTGAACTCCCTTGTCCGCCGTGCGTTGGAAGATCCGGTGCTGCGGGAGCGCCTGACAAACCAGGGCGCCATACCGAAGCCCACGTCACCCGAGGGCCTGGCGGAAGTCATGGCGCGCGACAGCGCCTACTTCGAGAAGATCGTCCGCGAACTGAAGATCCGGCCGGTCGATTGATGCGCCGAGGCCTTACTCGGCCCTTGCTCCGGAGGCCTTGACGGCGCGCGACCACTTGGCGGTCTCGCCGGCGATGAAGGCGGCGTACTGCTCGGGCGTGCTGCCCACCGGTTCGATCCCCTGGTTCACGAGCGCATCGCGAACTTCCCTGGATTGAAGCGCAGCCCGCACCTCCGAGCTCAGGCGCCTGATCACCTCGGGGGACGTCCCTTTCGGCGCGAGCAATCCGGCCCAGCTCAGCACCTCGAATCCGGGCAGGCCGGCCTCGGCTGCCGTCGGCAAGTCGGGAAGCTTGGGATGACGCTTCGAGCTCGCGACGGCGAAGGCCTTGATCCTGCCCGATCGGATCCCCTGCTCGAACAAGGCGATCTGCTCGAACATCATCTGCACGGTGCCGGCGGAGAGATCGAGGTAGGCCTGGCTGATCGACTTGTAGGTCACGGGAGTGATCTTCACGCCGGCGGCGGCCATGAACACGTATCCCGTCAGGTGCGGAAGCGTGCCGTTGCTGGTGCCGAAATTGAGTTCCCCCGGCTTCGATCTTGCCAGCTCGATCAGTTCCTTCAGCGAGTTTGCCGGGATCGCTGAATGGGCCACGACCAGGAACGGCGCGGTGATGAGAAGGCTGATCGGAGCGAACGACCCGACCGGGTCATATCCGGCATTCGCAATGAGTTGGGAGGCTATGATCAGTGCGCCGGGGGTGGCGAAAATCAGCGTGTAGCCGTCGCTCGGCGAATTGGCCACCGCCGCCACCGCAGGAGCGCCGCCGGCCCCGGGCCGGTCTTCGACGATGATCGGCTGCCCCAGCCCCTGCGAGAGTTTCGGCGCGATGATCCGCGCAATGATGTCAGGCGATCCGCCGACCGCGCTCGGCACGATCAACTTGATGGGCTTGGCCGGATACGCCTGCGCGTTTGCCGCGACGGGCGACAAACCCCCCAACACCGCTGCGCCAATGGAGAAGAGAACTCCAGCGCATCGATGGGTCCACTTGCGTTCATGATTTGAGATGGTCGCGTCGCCCATGGAATCCTGCCGTTGAGCGCCCCCCGCAGCCGCTTGGTAACCCGGCCGATATTATCGATTGTGGGGCCGATCCTACGCCGTTCCGGATTGAGCCGCAAGAATGAACGGCGCAAGATCATTGGGAAGTGATCGGCGGCCAGGGGATGCGATTTTCGTCCAGGTTGAGGTAGACGCTCTTCTGCGCCATGTAGTGTTTCATCCCCTGGATGCCGCATTCACGCCCCACTCCGCTCGACTTGTATCCGCCGAACGGCATGTTGACCATGGTCAGCTTGTAGGTGTTGATCCAGATCGTGCCGGCCTTGATGCGCTTGCCGATTCGAAACGCACGCTTGTAGTCGCGCGTCCATACCGCGCAGGCGAGGCCGAACACGGTGTCGTTGGCCTGCCGCACGAGGTCCTCTTCATCGCGAAAGCGCAGGACGCAAGCGACCGGGCCGAAGATCTCTTCCTGGGCGACCCGCAAGCTGTTGTCGGCAGCCTCGAGGACGGTCGGCTGCAGATAGGCACCCTTCGCAAGCGCGGGGTCCGGCGGCCGCGCGCCGCCGCACAGGACCTTCGCGCCTTCCCGGCGTCCCAGCTCGAGGTAGGACTCGATCCGGTCGCGGTGCTGGAAGCTGGCAACCGGCGCCACGGCCGTACGATTGTCGTGCGGGTCGCCGACCACCAATGCCTTTGTCGCCTCGACCAGCCGGGCGACGAACCGGTCGTAGATGTCTTCCTGGACGAATATCCGCGAACCCGCGATGCAGGACTGGCCGGCGTTCGAGAATATTCCGTAGACCGCTCCGGTCACTGCATGCTCGAAGTCGGCGTCGCCGAATACGATGTTCGGGGACTTGCCGCCCAGCTCGAGCATTGCCGGAATGAGCCGCTCGCCCGCGATTTTCGCGATCTCGCGCCCGCTCGCCGTCCCGCCGGTGAAGGTCACCATGCCGACGCCGGGGTGGGATACGAGCGGGACACCGGTGGAACGGCCGAAGCCGGTGACGACGTTGAGCACACCGGGCGGAAAGCCCGCCTCCAGCGCAAGCCTGCCGTACTCCAGGCCGATTTGCGGCGTGATCTCCGAGGACTTGAGGACCACCGCGTTGCCCGCCGCAAGCGCGGGAGCGAGCTTCTGCGCTTCCAGCGTGATCGGCGAATTCCAGGGCGCAATCGCGGCGACCACGCCCACCGGCTCGTAGACCGAGAACGAAAAATAATTGCCTCGCTGCGGAATCACCTCCGATTCCACGACCTCGCACACCGCGGCGTAGTACCTGAACATCTCCACCGATGCCGCCGCCTGGGCGCGGCTCTCGGCGATGGTCTTGCCGTTGTCCTGGGTCTGTATCTGCGCAAGCCGCTCGGAATCCCTTTCGATCAGGTCCGCAAGGCGATGCAGCAACCGCCCCCGCTGATGCGGGCGCAAGTCGCTCCACCGGGCATCGTTCAACGCCGCCTGTGCGCACCTGACGGCGGCATCCACGTCGTCGCTGCCGGCCTCGGCGATCACCGCCGCGATCGAACCATCGGCCGGATTGACGGACTCGAAAGTTCCGCCTTTGCCGTAGCTCCATTCGTCGCCGATCAGGAACGGCCGGATGGCATTGGTCTGGTTTCGTTCCATGGCCCCGGTCACTCCGCGCGCGCGCCGGACTCCCTCAGAACCTTTCCGTAGCGTACCTTGTCGGCTGCCATCATGCCTGCGATTTCCGTCGGGGTCACGGACATCGGCACGAGGATTTCGTCGTTCATCCTCGCGCTCACCTCCGGGCTCATCACCGTCTTCCTGAAATCCTCGTTGAGCTTGTTGACGACCGCTTGCGGAGTTCCGGCCGGCGCAAACAGTCCGAACCAGAAATCCAGAACAACGCTCGGAAAACCGGCTTCCGCCGTCGTGGGGACATCGGGGAATGCCTTGACGCGGTTCGTGGTCGCCGCGGCGAGAATCTTCACGGTTCCCGCTCTCACGAAAGAACCGCCGGTCGCGTGGATGCTGAAGAACAGGTCGGCCCTGCCGGCTGCAACGTCGAGCATGCCCGGCGCGGCGCCCTTGTAGGGCACGTGAACGAATTTCGCGCCGGTGAGCGCCTGGAGCATTGCTCCGCCAAAATGTCCGGTGGCGCCCACCCCTTGCGATGCATAGCTCAAACCGCCCGGCCTCCGGCGCGCCAGGGTGATGAGATCCGCCATGGTATTTGCCGGGCTGCTTGCGGGCACGTACAGGAAATGCACCGCGTTGTACAGCAACTGCACGGGCACGAAGTCCTTCTCGGGATCGTACGGCAGATTCGGCGTCATCAGAGGATTGACCACCACGATCGCGGGATTCGCAATGAGCAGCGTATGACCGTCCGGCGCCGCGTTCTTCAATACCGTGGCTCCGACCGCGCCGCCCCCGCCCTCCCGGTTGACGACGAGGACCTGCTGGCCGGTAAGACTCGTGTATTTCCGTCCGACGATCCGGGCCAGGACATCGGTGCTGCCTCCCGCCGCATAGGGGACGATGAGGGTCAGCGGTTTCGAAGCCGGCGGCTGCGCGTACGCCGGGCCAACAACGCTCGCTGCGATTGCGGCTGCAAGCACTGCCAATGCCGCGGCAAGGGAACCAGGCTTGCACGCGTGATCTGCTATCCACTTTGACATCGTTCTTCCTCCTCTGGAAAACGTCATTTTGGTCGCTGCTTGAACAATTCCGCGAGTCTTCCCCGGACTCTCAGATGACGCCCGAGCGGCGCAATCGGTCGATCTGTTCCGCTGCAAGGCCTGATTCACGCAGCAATTCGTCGGTGTGCTCCCCGAGAGCCGGCGGCGGGCGGAAATCGATATCCCGGCTCCCGTCCGCCCTGACCGGACGGTGGGGGCCCTTGACCTTGCCGTACCTGGGGTGCTCGGTCTCGTAGAAGACTCCGAGGTGCGTGATTTGCGGGTCCTGATCCAGGTCCTGGATCTCGTGCTCGGGCGCATAGGGAAAACCGGCCGCTTCGAGCACCGGCATCCAGTCCTCGCGGTTGCGCGTGGCAAATACCGCGTCGAGTTCCTGCGCCAGCTTCTCGTAGTCCCTGACCCGATCCATCCGGTGCGGGTACTTGGCCAGCCAATCCTCGCGTCCGACGGCCCGGCACATCGCCTGCCAGAACTTGTCGACCGAGGACACGTGCAGGCCGATGCGCTTGCCGTCCTTGCAGGTCACGTTGTACGCCTGCGACATCGCGGGCCGCTCGAAGAGGGCAGGCACTTCGCCGGTTGCGTAATAGCTCATGATCGGCTCGATGCCGAGTCCGATCATCGCCTCGAGCAGGTTCACCTCGATCAGGTGGCCGTTGCCGGTGCGCTCGCGTTCGAGCAGCGCGGCCTGAATTCCGAGCGCCGCGTAGTAACTGGTCACCGGATCGGCGATCGCCGGTCCGATGACCCTGGAATCGTTCGCGCGCCGATGGCGGCTCGACCAGCCGGAAAGCGCCTGCCCCACGTTGTCGAACGCCGGCCTTTGCGCATACGGGCCGTCTCTTCCGAACCCGGTGATCGCGCAGTAGACGATGCGCGGATTCACCGCGCGCATCGCCTCGTAGGAAATGCCGAGCTTCTCGGCGACTCCGGGGCGATTGTTCGTAATGAAGACATCCGCCCCTTCCACGAGCCTGCACAGGACCTCGAGTCCCTCGGGCTTGGTGAAATCGATGCTGACGGAGCGCTTGTTGCGGTTGTGCGACTGGAACTGCTTGCTGTAGAGCCCCACCTTGTCGAATTGCCTGAACGGGTCCCCGCTTCCCGGCATTTCCACCTTGACGACATCCGCGCCGAGCTCGGCGAGGAGCGCCGCGGTATACGGACCCGCGATGTACATGCCGAGGTCCAGCACGCGTATGCCCTGCAGCAGCCTCATTTCCGTGCCCTCCGGCGCATCCCGCGTTTCGCCCGGCGTCTCACTGGAGCTTCAACCCCATCAGTCCCGCGATGATGTTTCGCTGAACCTGCGAGGTGCCCGCGGCGATCGTCGAACTGCGCGCATCCCGGAAATGCCGCTGCATGTCGAACTCCATGTTGTATCCGTAGGCCCCGAGAATCTGCATCCCCAGGTTGGCGACTTTGGCGTAAGTCTCGGACACGAACAGTTTCGCCATCGAGATCTCGCGCAGCGCTTCCCTGCCCTTCGCCACCATCCAGGCGGCCCGCCAAATCATGGTGCGTGCGACTTCCACCTCGGTCTGCATGTCCGCGAGCATGTGCCCGATCGCCTGGAACGTTCCGATCGGGCGGCCGAACTGCTTTCGCTCGCTTGCATATTCCAGGGCCAGATCGACGACGGCCTGGGCACCGCCGCAATAGCCGGCCGCCGCCGTGATACGTTCGATCTGCAGGCCGGAAAGCAGGCACTCCCAGCCCCGATTCTCGCCGCCGACGAGCCCCGCGGCGGAAACGTTCACGTCGTCGAAGAAGATCTCGTAGGTTCCGACGCACCGTCTTCCGAGCATGTCGAGCTTGCGAAGCTTCAGCCCGGGCGTGTCGTTCGGCACGAGGAACAACGACATTCCCCGCCGGTGATTCGCCTTGGTGTCCGTCTTCACGTAGACGTTGATGACGTTGCCGGTCGCCCCGGCGGCGGTCGCCCATACCTTCTGGCCGTTGATCACCCAGTGATCGCCATCGCGGCGCGCGCTGGAGCGCATCGCGCCGACGTCGGAGCCGGCATCGGGCTCGGACATCGAGATCGACATCTTGATCTCTCCGGACAGGAGCCTCGGGATCCAGTACCGCTTCTGCTCCTCGCTGCCCTTGCGCACGATATTCAGGCCGCAGAACACGCTCGCCCCGTAGGCCGTGAAGAAATCGAAACTCTTGCGCGACAGCTCTTCGGCGATGATGATCAGATCGATGACGCTGCCGTCCAGGCCGCCGTACGCTTCGGGAAACGGCATGCGCAGCAGTCCCAGTTCGACCCATGCGTTGTAGAGTTCGTACGGGTAGGCCTGTTCGCGGTCCAGGCGCCGGATGTATTCCGGGGTGGCGAGCTTGTCCATCAGCTTGCGCACGCTCTCGCGCAGCATGTCCTGCTCTTGCGTGAACTCGAAGTCCATCCGCGCTCCCCGCCTGTGCCGCGGACTATGCCTTCTTGACCGCCTCGTGCCCTTCCTTGCCGGGCTTGTACAGACCTTTCATGAAATCGCCGATGCCGGTTTCGACCCAGGCCCCTTTCTGCTGCAGGAACAGTTCGTTTTCCTTGGCGGCGCTGTAGTTCATCGCCGCTTCCCAGGGCATGTCCAGCGAGAACCGGTAGGCGTCCTTCGTCGAGCGCAGCGCGAACGGGTCCTTGCCCGCGATTTCCTTCGCGAGCGCCATCGTCTCGGCTTCGAGCCGGGCGAGCGGCACGGAGTAGTTCACGAAACCGATTTCGGCCGCCTTCCTGCCGTCGAACTGCCGGCCGGTCAGCCCGTAGAGCAGCGCATCGCGCGGCCGCAGCAGGTTGGCGAGCGACTTGGAGACGTGGCCTCCGGGAAACAGGCCGAAATTGATCTCCGACAGGCCGAACGTCGCCTCGTCGGCCGCAATCGCAAGGTCGCAGCACTCGACATTCGGGAATGCGCCCCCGAAGCAGTAGCCGTTCACCATCGCGATCGTCGGCTTGGGGAAATAGCGAAGCGTGCGGCCGCGCCATTCCTGCAGCACGCGGTAGATGCGGTCGTATTCGGCGGGCTTGCCCTTGAGCTCGTAGAAGAACTCCTTGAGGTCCATGCCCGCGCAGAACGCGTTGCCCGCGCCGGTAAGCACCACCACCGCGACGTCCTCGTTGTAGCGAAGCTCTTCGAGGACCTGGGGCATCTCGAGCACGAGCTGCGGATTCATCGCATTCTTCTTCTCGGGGCGGTTCAGGATCACCTTCGCGATCTTGTCCTTGATCTCGACCAGCACGGTCTTGTATGGCATTCGTTGTCCTTTCTTCATTGACTTGCAATTGCATTATTGTCCCGTATAATGGACATGTCAAGCTGATAACTGAGACTACATGTGCAACATTCTGAATATACGGTAAGATATATTCCAGATTTTCGGTTCCATGATCGGATGCTGCGCGGGTCGATAGATGACGCGTGAATCTCAAGGGGGTCCGGTTTCGACGCCGGAGACGAAGCTCGGAGCGGCGAACTCGACCGCGGATCGCGCGATCGATATCCTGCTGGTCTTCACCGAAGAGCGACCGGTGTGGTCCGCGGTCGAGATCGCCGCGCACTTCGCGATGCCGCGCAGTACCACGTACCGCTACCTGAACAGTCTGCGCGCGTATGCGCTGATCATCGAGGATGAATCCGGCGGCTACCGTCTCGGACCCCGGGTCTTCCCGCTCGCGCGCGCGGCGAAGGCCGGCAATTCGATTCTCAGCGCCGCCGGCGCCGAGCTCAGACGGTTGAACGACAGGTTCGGCGAAGCCGTATCCCTGTTCCAGCGCGTCGGCGAGGAGATCATCAGTCTCGACCACATCGAGAGCCGTCATCCCGTCCGGATCACGTTTCCGCGCGGCCAGATGCTGCCGTGGCCCGCAACCGCAAGCGCCAAGGTGCTGCTGGCGTATGCGAGCCGCACCGAGCAGGAGGCGATTCTTCAGCTCCTGGAACCCGTTCGCTACACCGGCAAGACCGTTACCGATCGCAAGGCGTTGCGGAAGATGCTGGAAAAGATCCGGGTCGACGGCTTCGCATTCAGCGACGAAGAGCGCGAAGAAGGCGTGCGGGCGGTCGCGGCGCCGATCTTCGTGCGCGGCGAGGCGCGCTACAGCATCACGCTGAGCGGGCTGTCGTTCCGCCTCACCGACGAGAAGCTCCCGGAGATCATCTCGGAGGTGAAATCGACGGCCGCCAGAATCTCCAGCGCATTGGCGACGACCGAATATTGAGCCGCAACCGAATGTCGAGCCGCGATCAGCGCGGCTTGCGCAGCAGGTCCAGACGCATCGGCATGTTGAACACCGCCGCGTCCGGACCGGCATGGCTCAGAAAGCGCGCCCGGACACTCTCGAGCTGGTCGGCGCTCAGCCGGTGATTCGAGTGGGTCGCCTGAATGACATCGCGTTCGAATTCGGCGAAATCGCGATAGACGACGGGAGCCAGGAAGAACCGCTCTTCGACCAGATCGA
>Ga0082335_1006302_pt1 | contig 11923 bp, 8 predicted proteins | sample Subgrocontami58m_FD_72375 | JGI IMG/M metagenome (GOLD analysis project Ga0082335, IMG submission 72375) | Subsurface groundwater microbial communities from S. Glens Falls, New York, USA - GMW37 contaminated, 5.8 m (SPADES assembly) (version 2) ...
GCAGCGCCATGCGCGCGAGATCGAGCGCGTGGGGACGGAGCTGGAGGCCGAGACGGCGCGGCTGCGGGAGATCGAGAGCGGCCTCGAGAAGGCGCGGGTCGAGCACTACGCCGCGGGTGACACGCTCAATTCCGCGCAGGGCGCGCTGTACAACGCGAACACCGAGACCTCGCGGCTGGAGTCTGAGCTGCATTTCGTGTCCGAGACGCGCCAGCGCCTGGAGGCACAGCTCGCCCAGTTGCGCGTCCAGCAGGAATCCGGCGCTCGGCAGGAAGCCGAGCTTCGCGAGGCGGCGCAGATGTGGGATGCGCGCGCCGCCCAGGCGCGCGATCGCGTCGCGCGCGCGGCGCAGGCCGCGGCAGAGGAGGCTGAACGGCTCCCCGAGGCCGAGCAGGCGCATCGGGAGTCGCAGTCGCGTCTCGCCGATCAGCGCGAGCGGATTGCCGCCGCGGAGCGCACGATCCAGCTCGAGCAGGCGCACGTTGCGCATGCCGACCGGGTTCTGCAGGATCTGCTCGCCCGCGAGGCGCGGCTGCTCTCGGAGCGCGACCAACTGGAAGTACCGGATCCGGCGCAGCTCGCGCAACTCGAACAGGGGCTCGTGCAAAGCGATGCCGAGCTAGGCCGGCAGAGCGCGGTGCTCGCGCAGGTCGAATCCGCGCGAATCGGGGTCGAGTCGGAGCGCAGTGCGTCCCAGGAGCGCCTGCAGGCGCTCGAGCGCGAGCTCTCGGCGCTCGACGGCAAGCTGCTCACGCTGCAGAAGATACAGAGCCAGGTCGAGGAAAACGGCCAGATCCACGATTGGGTCGAGCGCCACGCGCTGGGCGCGCGGTCGCGCTTGTGGCAGAAGATCCGCGTCGACCCGGGCTGGGAAGCTGCGGTCGAATCGGTGCTGCGTGAGAAGCTGCACGCACTCCAGCTCGACAGCGATGACAGCTTGCAGCGGCTGCTGGACGACCCGCCGCCGGCCAAGGTCAGCGCGTTTACCACCGGCGAGCGCGGCGAGAGGGTGTCCGTGTACGGGCTGCGGCCGCTCGCCGAGCTGGTGCAGGTGCTGGACGCGGGCGTCGCAGCGGCGCTGGATTCGTGGCTGCACGACCGCCACGCCGTCGAAGGGACCCCGGGCCTGGAAGCGCGCCTGGCGCTGCGTCCCGGGACGGTGCTCGTCAACCGCGAAGGTCATCAGTTCGGCCGCTACGGCGTGACGTTCCACGCGCCGGACCCGTCCGACACGGGCATTCTCGCCCGCCAGCGCGAGATCGAGGCGCTGGCCGTCGAGGCGCACGCAATGGGAGAGGGTATCGGCCGCGCGCGCGAAGCGCTGAAAGGCTTCGAGCACGCGCTGGCCGAGCACGACGCGGGGCTCGCGGCGCTGCGCGCCGCGGGCGCCGCACTGCGCCAGCGCCACCACGAGCGCCAGCTCGAGCACCTGAAGATGATGCAGGGCCAGGAACGCTATGCCGAGCGCAGCGCCCAAATCGCACGCGAGCTGGAGGAAATCGGGCGCCAGAAGGCCACGGAGGAGGACTCGCGCGCGGCATCCGAGGCGCGCCTGGACGCGCAGCGCGGCGAGCGGGACGCGCACAGCGCCCTGTTCCTCGAGGCGAGGGCGGCCCACGATGCGGCGGAGATGGCGCTCGAGGCGCAGCGCAGGGCGCTGCAGCAGGCCGAGCGCGAATCGCAGGAAGCGGTTTTCGCCGAGAAGGAGTGCACCAGCAAGATCGGCGAGATCGACCGGTCGCTGCAGTCGGTGCTCGAGCAGATGCAGGCTGCAGCGCAGCAGCTCGGATCCCTGGTGGCCGAGCTCGAAGGCCTGCGCGACGAGGGCCTGCGCGATCTCCTGCAGCAGGCGCTCCAGACGCGGCTCGGCTGCGAGCAGGCGCTGGCGGCGGCGCGCACGCACCAGGAGCATGCGGCCAATCAGCTGCGCGGCGCCGAAGAAGCGCGGCTCGCGAGCGAGCAGAACCTGCAGCCCCTGCGCGACCGGATCGGGGAGCTGCGCCTGAAGGAGCAGGCTGCGCGCATCAATTGCGAGCAGTTCGCCGCCCAGCTCGCCGAGGCGGGTGCGGACGAGGCGGCGCTCCTCGCCTCGATCAGGGAGGGCCAGAGGGCGGCGCCTCTGCAGGGCGAGATCACGCGGCTCACGAACGCCATTGCGGAGCTCGGCGCGATCAACATGGCGGCGCTGGAGGAACTCGCGTCCAGCCAGCAACGCAAACAGTTCCTCGATGCGCAATCGGCCGATCTGAGAGAGGCGCTGGAGACGCTGGAGAGCGCGATCCGCAAGATCGACCGCGAGACGCGCGACCTGCTCCAGTCCACGTTCGACGCGGTGAACGGGCATTTCAGCCAGATGTTCCCGGCCCTGTTCGGGGGCGGCGAGGCGCGGCTCATCATGACCGGAGAGGAGATCCTCGACTGCGGCGTGCAGGTCATGGCGAGGCCGCCGGGAAAGAAGAACACGACCATCCACCTGCTCTCCGGCGGGGAGAAGGCGCTCACGGCGATCGCGCTGGTGTTCTCGATGTTCCAGCTCAATCCCGCTCCCTTCTGCCTGCTCGACGAGGTGGACGCGCCGCTCGACGATTCCAACACCGAGCGCTTCTGCGAGCTGGTGCGCAGGATGTCGCAGCAGACCCAGTTCCTGTTCATCAGCCACAACAAGCTCACCATGGAAATGGCCGGGCACCTGATCGGGGTCACGATGCAGGAGCAGGGCGTTTCCCGCGTCGTCGCGGTCGACATCGAGGAAGCGCTCAGGCTGCGGGAGGAATCAACCGAAGGAGGAAGGGTCGCCGCATGAGCGATCTCCACCTCGGGCTGGTCGCGATCGGCGCATTCGTCGTCGTGGCCGTGCTCGGCTACAACAAGTGGCAGGAGGCGAGGTACCGGCGCGAAGCCGACCGCAGCCTCAAGTCGGGCCACGACGACGTGCTGATGGGCACATCCGGCCAACAGGCCGGAACGGAGCCGCAGCAGGGCGAGGCGCGCGACCTGCAGCCCGCGCCCGAGGGCGAGCGCATCGAGCCGACCTTCGCGGCGACCTTCGAGGCGGCCTTCGCGCCGAAGGCTGCCGTGGGACCCGAGGCGATTTCGGAGGAAATCGCCTCGCTCAAGGAGACGATCGACTTCATCGTTCCGATCGAGGCGGGCGAGGAGGTCACGGGCGAGGCGATGACCGATGCGTCGCGGCCGGCGCTCGCCGGATTCTCCAAGCAGGTGCGCCTGGAGGGGTACGGCGGCGGGGGCTGGGAGGCGCTGCGGCCTGCCGAACGCTACGCCCGGATGCGCGCCGGCATCCAGCTCGCCGATCGCAGGGGTGCGGTGAGCGCGGACGAGCTGGCCACCTTCGGCGCGGCGGTCCAGCAGGCGGCCGCCGGAGCGGGCGCGCTCGCCTCGATCCCGGATCGCGACGAGGCGACGGCCAGGGCGAGCGATCTGGACCGCTTCTGCGGCAAGGTCGACATCGCGATCGCGATGCACGTCGTCTCGACGCGCACGCTGTTCGCGGGAACCAAGATTCGCGCGCTGGCCGAAGCCGCCGGGCTTACGCTGGAGGAGGACGGTCGCTTCCAGCGGCGCGACGACCGCGCGCGCGTGCTCTTCGAGCTCGGCAACATGGACCGCACGCCTTTCCGCGCGGAGACGATGCGAACGATTTCGGCTGCAGGCCTCACGCTCGAGCTCGATGTGCCCCGCGCGCCGGAAACAGCGCGGCCGTTCGAGCAGTTCCGCGATTTCGCGCGCCATCTCGCGCAAGCGCTCGACGGCGACATCGTCGACGACAATCGCGCTTCCGTCTCGGCCGCCGCGTTCGACAAGATACTCGCGCAGGTCCAGGCCGTGCAGCGCACCATGGCCGAGCGCTCGATCGCGCCCGGCAGCCCGACCGCCCTGCGGCTGTTTTCCTGACCCGCATGGCGGTGCCCCGGGGGGTCGGAGCACGCGCCGAAAAGCTGCGCGCCGAGATCGAGCACCACAACTACCGCTATTACGTTCTCGACGACCCCGAGATCTCCGACGCCGGGTACGACCGGCTGTTTCGCGAGCTGGCCGACCTCGAGGCCCGCCATCCCGAGCTTGCGACGCCCGACTCGCCGACGCAGCGCGTCGGCGCGGCGCCGCTTGCGCAATTCGCATCGGTCGTGCACCGGACGCCCATGCTGTCCCTCAACAACGCCTTCTCAGAAGCCGAGGTCGAGGCGTTCGACCGGCGCGTGCGCGAGGGCCTCGATCTCGAGTCGGTCGAGTACGTCGCGGAGCCGAAATTCGACGGGCTGGCGATAAGCCTGCGCTACGACGCGGGCAGGTTCGTGCAGGGCGCGACCCGGGGCGACGGCTACGCCGGCGAGGACGTCACGCCCAACCTGCGCACCGTGCGCGGCATCCCGCTGCGCCTGCGCGGCCGGGCGCCGCCCAGCGCGCTCGAGGTGCGGGGCGAGGTGCTGATATTCAGGCAGGACTTCGGGCAGCTCAACGAGCGCCAGAGAGGCCGCGGCGAGAAGGAGTTCGCCAACCCGCGCAACGCCGCGGCGGGGAGCCTGCGCCAGCTCGACTCGCGTGTCACCGCGGCGCGGCCGCTGCGATTCTTCGCCTACGGAATCGGCCAGGCGGAAGGTGCACGGCTGCCCGCCCTGCACAGCGAGCTGCTCGACTGGCTCGCCTCGCTCGGCCTGCCGGTGTGCGCCGATCGCAAGGTGGTGCACGGGGCGACCGGCCTGCTGGAGTTCTACCGGGCCATGGCTGCGCGCCGGACCGCGCTTCCGTTCGATATCGACGGAGTGGTCTACAAGGTCAATGCGATCGCGCAGCAGCAGCGGCTCGGGTTCGTCGCGCGCGCACCGCGATTCGCGATCGCGCACAAGTTTCCCGCCGAGGAAGCCGAGACGGTCGTGCTCGGCATCGACGTGCAGGTCGGGCGCACCGGGGCGCTCACGCCCGTGGCGCGCCTGGCGCCGGTCTTCGTCGGCGGGGCGACGGTGACCAATGCGACGCTGCACAACGAGGATGAGTTGCGCCGCAAGGACATTCACATCGGAGACACGGTGGTCGTGCGGCGCGCCGGAGACGTCATCCCGGAGGTGGCGCGGGCGCTGCCGGAAAGGCGCCCGAATAACGCGCGTAGGTTCCAGATGCCGACCCATTGCCCCGTCTGCGGCTCGAAAGTGGTCAGGCTTCCCGAGGAGGCGGTCGCCCGCTGCAGCGGCGGGCTGGTCTGTGCCGCGCAGCGCAAGCAATCGATCCTTCACTTCGCCTCGCGCCGCGCCATGGACATCGAGGGGCTGGGGGACAAGCTGGTCGACCAGCTCGTCGACGCGGACCTGGTGAAGACGCCGGCCGACATCTACGCGCTCGATGCATCCACGCTGGCCGGCCTGGAGCGAATGGGCGAGAAGTCAGCGCAGAACGTCCTCGACTCCATCGAACGCTCGCGCCGCACGACGCTCGAGCGCTTCATCTACGCGCTGGGCATCCGCAACGTCGGCGAGGCGACGGCGCGCGACCTCGCGCGGCATTTCGGCGGCCTGGACCGGCTGGTCGCAGCCGGCGAGGAGGAGCTTCAGCAGGTGAAGGACGTCGGGCCGGTGGTCGCGATGTCCATCAGGCAGTTCTTCTCCGAACGGCATAATCTCGAGGTCATCAGGAAGCTCCGCGACCCCGGGACGGGTGTACGCTGGGAGGAGCACGCGGGCGCACCGGGGCGCGTCGCCGGCGCCCTTGCAGGCAAGACCTTCGTCCTGACCGGCACGCTGCCGGGCATGGCGCGGGAGGAAGCGCGTGAGCTGATCGAATCGCGCGGGGGCAAGGTCAGCGGATCGGTGTCGAAGAAGACCGACTATGTGGTCGCCGGCGAAGATCCCGGCAGCAAGCTCACCCGCGCACGCGAACTCGGGGTTACGATACTGGACGAGGATGGACTGCGCGAACTGGTGCGCGCGGAACGGGGAAGCGCATGAATGCGAAGGTGACCAAGGCCGTGTTTCCCGTGGCGGGAATGGGAAGCCGGTTCCTGCCGGCGACGAAGGCGAGTCCCAAGGAGATGATGCCGATCGTCGACAAGCCGCTGATCCAGTACGCCGTCGAAGAAGCGGTCGGCGCGGGCATCACGGACATGATCTTCATCACCGGGCGCAACAAGCGCGCCATCGAGGATCACTTCGACAAGGCCTACGAGGTCGAGTCGGAGCTTGCGATGCGCGGCAAGACCGAGCTGCTCGAAACGGTGCGCTCGATCATTCCCCGGGAGGTCAACTGCATCTACATCCGCCAGGCCGAGCCGCTCGGGCTCGGCCACGCCGTGCTCTGCGCCAGGCCCGTGGTGGGCGACGAGCCCTTTGCGGTCATTCTCGCCGACGACCTGATCGACGGCCGGCCGCCGATCGTGCGCCAGATGACCGACGTCTACGAGCGCTACCGCTGCTCGGTGCTCGGAGTCGAGGAGATCGCGCCGGAGCAGTCGCGCCAGTACGGCATCGTCGCGCACGAGCCGGTCGACGGGAACGTCGAGCGGGTCACGGGGATCGTCGAGAAGCCCGACCCGGCCGTCGCGCCGTCCAACCTCGCGGTCGTCGGACGCTATGTCCTGACGCCGCGGATCTTCCATCACCTCGAGCGCGTGGCGCCCGGCGCGGGCGGCGAGATCCAGCTTACCGACGCGATCGCCGCACTGCTCACTGAGGACAAGGTGCTCGCGTGCCGTTTCCATGGCACACGTTACGATTGCGGTTCCAAGCTCGGCTATCTCCAGGCCACCGTCGCGTTCGGCCGCCAGCATTCCGAGACCGGGCCGGAATTCGATGCCTACCTGAAGGAACTGTGCAGCCGCCTCTAGCGCGGGCGGGACAGCCTTAGTCACTTACCAGCCAAGTGTTGACAAATCTGACGAAGAATCTGGCTGTTTATGTCTCGTCATTTTGGAAAGTTGCAACTTCGCAACTTTCCAAAATGACGAGATGAATGGAATCCAATTGGAGGCAACCTGTTTGGTTCCGGCTTGACCGGTTCAGGAAGCAGAACAGCCATGACACCCGAACAAGCCAGGCAGGTGCTCGCGGAAGCCGACCTCGTCCACGACGCGGCAACGGTGGAGGCGGCGATCCACAGGCTGGCGCGCGAGATAACCGCGGCGATCGGCGAGCGCAATCCGCTGGTGCTGGTGGTCATGAAGGGCGGAATCTATTTCGCCGGACGTATCCTGCCCCTGCTCGGGTTTCCGCTGAGCCTGGACTACGTTCACGTGTCGCGATACGGCGATGCGATCACGGGCGGCCAGTTACGCTGGAAAGCCGAGCCGTCGGAGGCCGTGAGCGGCCGTACGGTACTGGTCCTCGACGACATCCTCGACGCCGGCGACACCCTGGGCGCGGTGCGCTCGCGATTGATCGCGCAGGGCGCGCAGTCCGTGGCCTGCGCGGTGCTCACCGAAAAGGACACCGGCAAGCCCAAGGCGTGCGTCCCCGACTTCGTCGGGTTGAGGCTGCCGAACCGCTACGTGTTCGGCTGCGGCATGGACGTGTCGGGCGCCTGGCGCAACCTGCCGGCCATCTATTCGATGAAAGGATGATCGGCCACATGCTCGCGATCATCGGAGGCAGCGGCTTGTCGCAGCTCGGCAGCCTGGAGGTCACGCAGCGGCAGGTGGTGCACACGCCGTATGGAGAGCCCTCCGGACCTCTGGTCTTCGGCAACATCCTCGGGCATCCGGTGGTGTTTCTCGCACGCCACGGATACGGCCACACGATTCCGCCGCACGAGGTGAATTACCGCGCCAACCTGTCGGCGCTGCATGGGCAGGGCGCGGAGAGCGTCGTGTCGGTGGCTTCCGTCGGCGGCATCCGGTCCGGGTACACGCCCGGGACGATCGCCATTCCGGACCAGATCATCGACTACACCTGGGGGCGCAGACACACCTTCTTCGAGAACGGGGCCCCGGTCACGCACGTCGACTTCACCGAGCCGTATTCGCGGGACCTCAGGGCGAAGCTGCTCGCCGCCGCGGCTGCCTGCGGCGAAGCCGTGCTCGAGCGCGCGGTCTACGCGGTCACGCAGGGGCCGCGACTGGAGACGGCGGCCGAGATCGAACGGCTCGAACGCGACGGTGCGGACATCGTCGGCATGACCGCGATGCCCGAGGCGTCGCTTGCGCGCGAACTCGGCCTGCGCTACGCCGCGATCGGCGTGGTGGCCAATTTCGCGGCGGGCCGCGGCGACAGCCGGGAAAGCGTGAGCCTGGAGAAGATCGAGGAGGTGCTGCGCGAGGCGATGACGCGCGTGCGCCGGATCATCGAGATGCTGGTGAAGGAATGATCCGCGACGTGCTGCGCATGGGCGACCCCCGGCTGCTGCAGGTGTCCCGGCCGGTGGAGGCGTTCGGCACCCCGGAGCTGCTCGAGCTGCTGCAGGACATGCGCGACACCATGGCGCACCTGAACGGGGCCGGGCTGGCCGCGCCGCAGATAGGGGTCGCACTGAGGGTCGTGATCTTCGGCGTGCACGCCAATCCACGCTATCCGGACGCCGAGGAGGTGCCCGACACGGTGCTCGTCAATCCCGTCGTCGAGCCGATCGGCGACGAAATGGAAGAGGGATGGGAGGGCTGCCTTTCGGTGCCGGGCCTGCGGGGCGTGGTCCCGCGCTACCGGCGCCTGCGCTACCGGGGCTTCGACGAGGAGGGCCGGGCGACCGACCGGACCGTCGAGGGCTTCCACGCCCGGGTGGTGCAGCACGAATTCGACCATCTGGACGGCATCCTGTATCCGATGCGCATCCGGGATTTCTCGCGGTTCGGGTTCACCGACACGCTGTTTCCGGACAGCGATTTGTCGGAGAGGGATTGATCGGTTCTGGGCCGGCAGGGGCATATTCAATCAGGGTGCCTCTCTCTTGAAGTTCATTGATCTCGTTATTTTGGGAAGTTGCGAAGTTGCAACTTCCCAAAATAACGAGACATCAACAACCCCAAAAATACACTAAGGCTGCAGCGCCTCGAGCAGGTCCTGCTCGAGCAGCAGCACCGCCTTGGGATTGGTGAGCGCGGCTCCGGAGATGCGGAACACGTCTTCGGCCCGCTCGCCCAGGGTCACGATCTGCGCGGTGTGCAGGCTGATGTCGTACTTCCCCAGCACCCGCGCGATGCCGTAGAGCAGACCGGGACGGTCGCCCGCGATGATCGACAGCGCGAAATACTGTCCCTTCTCGTCCGGCAGGATGTGGACCTCCGGGGTGATCGGAAAGTGCCTGAGCTGGCGCGACAGCCGCGCGCGCGGCTGGGGCGGGAGCGGGGCCTTGTGCTCCAGCCCGTCGGCGAGCTCGTGCTCGATCAGGTTGATCATGTCCCGGTAATGCGGCATCTGGCCCGTGCCCATCACCTGGAACGTATCCAGCGCGTAGCCGTGCCGGGTGGTGTGGATCTTGGCGTCGACGATGTTGTAGCCGATCGAGCTGAAGAATCCGCAGATGCGGGCGAACAGGTCGCGCTGGTCCGGAACGTAGATCATCACCTGCAGCCCTTCTCCCGCCGGAGACAGCCGGGCCTTCACCACGGGCTTCTCGCTCGCCACGCGATAGTGCAGGTGGCGCGTCTGCCAGGCGATCGCCTGGGCGTCGTGTCGCAGGAAATAGGCGACGTCCAGCTCGTTCCACAGCGCGTCCTGCACCGTGTCGGACAGGGCGTACAGGCGCAGCAGGCGCTTGGCCTCGGCCTGCTTCGCCTGGATGCTCTGGTCATAGCCGATTTCCTCGCCGCGCAGCAGCCGGCGCGACAGATGGAACAGGTCCTCGAGCAGCTTGCCGCGCCACGCGTTCCAGACCTTGGGGCTCGTGCCGCGGATGTCGGCCACGGTGAACAGGTACAGGGCGATCAGCCGCCGTTCGGTTCCGACGGTGTCGGCGAACCGGCGCACGACCTCGGGGTCGGACGGGTCCTGCTTCTGCGCCACGGTGGACATGACGAGGTGGTTGCGCACCAGGAACACCACGAGGTCTGTGTCCTCGCGCGACATCTCGTGCATGCCGCAAAAGCGCGCGGCATCGATCGCGCCGAGCTGCGAGTGGTCGCCGCCGCGCCCCTTGGCGATGTCGTGGAAGATGGCGGCGACGTAGAGCAGCCAATGGCGCTCCAGTTCCGCGATGAGCCGGCTGCACAGCGGGTACTCGTGGGCGTACTCGACCATGGTGAAGCGCCGCAGGTTGCGCACCACGGCGAGGATGTGCTGGTCCACTGTGTAGACATGGAACAGGTCGTACTGCATCTGGCCGACGATGCGCCGGAACGGCGGCAGATACCGGCTCAGGATGCCGTACTGGTTCATCCTGCGCAGCTCGTGCACGACGCCGCGCTTCTGCTGCAGGATGGCGAGGAACGCGGCGCGATGTCGCGGATCGCGCCGGAACCCCGCGTCGATGCGCAGGCGTGCCCGCCACAGCGCGCGCAGCGTCGGCGCCGTCATGCCCTTCAGGTCGGGCCGCTGCTGCAGGATCAGGAAGCTCTCGAGGATCGCGCCGGGCTCGCGCTCGAACAGATCGGGTGACCGCGCATCGAGAAGCCCGCGCACGGCCTGGAAGCGCTCGTTGATCATTTCCCGTTCGCTGTCCTGCGCCGGAATGATCGCCGCGCCCAGGTTCTGCAGCATGATAGTGTTGAGCTGGATGACGGACTTCGCGGTCCGGTAGTAGCGCTGCATGAGCAGCTCGCTCGCGCGCCGGTGGGCAGTGGGCGCATAGCCCAGCTCGCGCGCAATCCGCTCCTGATAGTCGAACAGCAGGCGGTCCTCGCGGCGGCCGGCCGCGTAGTGCAGCCGGATGCGCAGCTCCCTGAGCAGGCCCTGGTGGCGCGCCAGCTGGCGGGCCTCCTGCGCAGTCACGAAGCCGCGCGCGGCAAGCTCCGTCCAGGTGCATCCCAGGTCGCACGGCCGCGCGATCCAGAGGATCGTCTGCAGGTCGCGCAGACCGCCCGGGGCTTCCTTGAGGTTGGGTTCCAGGCTGTAGGCGGCGTCCTGGAACTTGGCGTGACGCTGCTCCTGTTCCAGCCGCTTGGCGCTGAAGAAAGCCTGGGGATCGAAGCGGCTCTGCACGTGCCCGAGGAAACGCCGGTAAAGCGTCCGGCTCCCGGCGAGCAGCCGCGCTTCGAGCAGCGTCGTCCGGACGGTGATGTCCTTGGCCGACTCCTCGTCGCATTGGGCCAGCGTCCTCACGCTGTGGCCGACTTCCAGGCCCACGTCCCACAGCCTTCCGATGAGATCCTCGACCTTCGGCGTCAATCCGGGTTCGGGGGCGTCGGGCAGCAGCACCAGCAGGTCGACGTCGGAATGCGGGAACAGCTCGCCGCGTCCATATCCGCCGACCGCAAGCAGCGCGACCGAACGCGGCAGTCCGATCGCGTTCCACATTCCCTTGAGCGTGCGATCCACCAGCAGCCGGTACTGGCGCAGCAGCCGGGCCGGATTCGGCTGACCCTCGAAGCGGTCCTTGAGGGCGACGCGCTCCGATTGAAGGGTGTCGCGGACCCGGGCCAGTTCGGTTCGCGCCCCGCCGGTCCCGGTCTCGAGCGACAGCGCGCCCATCACGCGGGCTCGGGCGGCGCGCCGGGGGACAGCGTGAGCACCTCGTAACCGCTTTCCGTAACGAGCACCGTATGCTCCCACTGCGCCGACAGGCTGTGATCCTTGGTGACGATGGTCCAGCCATCGGCCAGCTCGCGGATCCCCGGGCGGCCGGCGTTGATCATCGGCTCGATCGTGAAGATCATTCCCGCCTGCAGGTGCAATCCGGTGCCCGGCAGGCCGTAATGCAGCACCTGGGGCTCTTCGTGGAACTTGCGGCCGATGCCGTGCCCGCAGAACTCCCTGACCACGCTATAGCCCTGGCCCTCCGCCCGCTGCTGGATCGCGGCCCCGATGTCGCCGAGGTGGGCGCCGGCCTTCAC
>Ga0082335_1008295_pt1 | contig 11919 bp, 14 predicted proteins | sample Subgrocontami58m_FD_72375 | JGI IMG/M metagenome (GOLD analysis project Ga0082335, IMG submission 72375) | Subsurface groundwater microbial communities from S. Glens Falls, New York, USA - GMW37 contaminated, 5.8 m (SPADES assembly) (version 2) ...
TTTTGAGACCTTTGTGCGCCAAACACATGGAACCCACTATCCCTGAAAAATTGGGGCTTGTGGACAGAGAACAACTGCTTCAGATTCGGGGACGCTCCAGAAAAAACCAGATACAGCTTGCTGATGTGTTCCAAATCAAAGACTATCCTTGCTCTGCCGGTGGGTGTTTACTTACCGATCCGGAGTTTGCGCATCGTATGCGGGATCTCGTCAATACCTGTGATGCAAATGTCAATGATGTCAATTTATTAAAGGCGGGAAGGCATTTCAGGCTCGACCAGCAAACAAAGGTTATTGTCGGCAGAAACGAGGAGGATAACACACGGCTTGATTCGCTTTCAAAAGAAGGGGATTATCTTTTAACCCTGGTTGATATGCCGGGGCCTCTTACCCTTTTACGTGGGAAAATCACTGAAGAAAAGATTCAGACTGCGGCGCGAATTACCGCCAGATATGGAAAATTACAAGTGCTGCCTTCAGTAAAAGTCTCTGTAAAACAGGTGGGAAATAATGCCACTGAAAGGATTGTAGAGATTACACCAATGAGCCAGGAAGAAGCAGACAAACTCATACTAAAAAAATCTCAAACCAGTAACGTCTGTTGAGGAATATTTTCAGATGAATTTCAATATAAAATTCAAAAACCCGTTTAAACGCCTCGAAAATGCGACCGGGGCAGATTCTGGCGCCAAAAAAAGGACATTTATTAAAACCGATAAGCAAATTTACACTATCATCGGAATTGCCTTTGCGGTTTCAGCCGTTGCACTTTTATGTTATTGGCTTTTAAAAGAAAGACCTTACTATGATAAACTCCTTGCGGAAAAAGACGAATTGATTAAGACCTTAAAATTCACGCGGGATAAGTTGAAAAAAATTCATGAAAATGCAGTCGCTGGTTATGAAGAAAAATTAAAAAACGAATACATTCCGAAATCCATTTATGACGGCAAAATCAATGACTACGAGCAAAAACTAACCTCTTACAAAGATAAATACATTTCCAAAGAAGAACATGAAAAACAGGTAGCAGAATTAGAACAACGCCTTAAAGAAGAAACTTTATCAGAAGAAAATGTATCCAAACAAGAATATGCACAAAAAGTCACCGCACTGGAACAAAAGGTCTCTATTCTGGAAGACAAAAATCTCGATCTAAAAGAAACGCTCGAAAAATCTGCTGAATTCATCAAAGGGGAAAAGGATGCATTGGAAAATATGTTTCTGCTTGAGAGAAAAAAGGCATTAATTCCTTCTCTGATCCTGCCTGAAACGAAAAACAATGCACTGACTGCCGATGTATTAAAAAAATTAGTGGCCATAAAAGAAAAGTTAAAAAATATTGACGAAATGAATCTTCCTTTAAAATCTGAAACGTATTTTGGGATGGGTCTTGTTTCCTATTACAACAAACAACTCGACGAAGCAATTGAACAATGGGAAAATGCAGTGTCTTTGAATAAAAACAATCTCAAGGCATACATCTGTCTTGGGATTGTTTATAACGAAGAAAATATGTCTGACAATGCGATTAAAATCTTGAAACGCGCCCTCGAGATCAATCCTAAATATGCCACCATACATCTTACGCTAGCCCGCATCTACGAGCAAAAAGGGGTATTGGATGACGCTATTTATGAATACTTGAAAGTACTTGAAGTCAATCCGGAAACCGTGGATATTCATAACAAACTTGGAATTCTTTACGAAAAAAAGGGGATGAAAGAAGAGGCAAAAAAATCTTTCGCCCAGTATGAAAAATTAAAGGGGGGGAATAAATAATCCTGAACAACAAATAAAATTTTAATCTTTTAATTAATAAGCGTCCGTATTCCTTAAGACTGTAATTGCGGCAAATTTTTTCATTACCTTTAACATATCAAGTACCTTTTCCGGCAAACCCTCTCTGTTTTCATAATTTACCGTTACGAAATCGACGTCTTCTCGATTTTTTATTTCTTCAGTAAAGGTGTCGCCGTTCTCCTTTATTACACAGAGGAGATGTTTTTCACCATCAAGGATATTACGTACCAGTTCCCTGAATTTTGTAGAAAAGAGTTCCATTTTCCCAATTTCATCAATAACAATAATCGATTTGTCCTTCATAGCCTTTTCTAAGGCTGGGATGGCAACCTTCTCGAATGAATCCAGATCAACCCGATATTTACCGACCTTATAATTGCTATTGCAATCTACATGGGCCATAATACCTTCCTTCCCATCCAGGGCAACAATCCTGAAGCCCATGCGTCTGTCCATAACTCGGATTTCTTCTGTAAAAAAACCTCCTGCAGAAGTTCCCAGTAAGGGGATGATCTTTTTAATTACAGAGGTCTTACCCACACCGGGTTTGCCGGTTAATGCGATATGTTTTTTCATACTATGACCATGTACAAAGAAGTTCAATGTAAGGGTTGAAAATCTTCAACCCCTACAAGCAGCTTACTCGCTGAGCGCTTTGACAATGGTTTCTCCAAACTTTTGTGCTGCTGCAGGACCGCTGGCAGTAATGATATTTCCATCCCTTTCTACATCTGCACCCGTATATTTTGCACCGGCAGATTTTATGTCATTCACTGTAGATGAATAGGTGGTGGCCTTCTTATTTGTCAGCAAACCTGCCTTCGCAATGGTTACCGGGGCAATACAAATGGCGCCAACCAACTTTTTGGCATTGTTTGCGTCATTCGCAATTTTATGAGCAGTTGGGTTATCCCAATATTCGCTTGCTCCGGAGCCTCCAACAAATATAACTGCATCATAATCTGCCACGTTAATATTGGTGAATAGAATGTTTGGTTTCACCTTAGCGCCCAACATGCCGGTAGATTCTTTTAACGAGGAAGAAGCTACGGTTACAATCACTCCATTTTTCTCTAAAACTTCCTTAGGTTTCAATAATTCCTCATCTCTAAAATTATTTTGAGCAATTATCATCACGGCTTTTTTTCCTTTAACTGACTGCATAGCGCTTTCCCCCATTACATTGGAAACGAACATACCCGATAAAATAAAAGATGCAAAAATCAAGGCTGGCATTAGAAATCTGTTTCTCATTTTATATCCCTCATGAATAAGTCCATTGTATAGGAATTTTCATTTTATTTAAGCGGGTTATACGATGTATGGCATAGAGAATCCCCCTTAGAAAAGGGGGCTAGGGGGTTGTAAAATAGCCCAGAAAAAACACAGCCCCCTGAATCCCCCTTTGTTAAGGGGGATTTAAACGGAATAACTTGAAAATTCTTTACCGTGTTTTTATTTTTTCAGACTCCTTCCTAGTTCCTTTTCCACTGCCTGCACCTTATGTTCGATCATCTTTACCTTCTTATCCTTCCTTTCATCAATCTTTACTGTAGTGTACACCCTCTGCGCATTTTCTAGCATTTTATTGTGACATTTTTTAATCAGGTCGAAAATTCGGTCACTATCTCCTTCCACCACTGTGCCCATAGCATTGAGCTTGTAATCCAATCCACTCTCATCAATGATATTGACAATCCTGGCAACATAACTGGCCAGATCAATTCCCTCGCCAATAGGAATCACACTAATTTCGGCAATCATTCTATACCTCCTTTATATTGGGTAATTTTAGCATATTCTCAGTATGGTTTCAAATAGTAGCTTTTTATCATTTTAACAAAAGGAAACATAAGAAGGAACATATAGTTAATGACAAAAGAAAGTTGTCATTTCGAAGGAGCAGGGCGACTGAGAAATCCTGAGATTCCTCACTTCGTTCGGAATGACAGGCATTCAATGTCAACTTATTTAAGACGTTTACTATAAGAAGGGGTCACCCATTGATTAGTGATTTAGTTATTTCTAATCGTTTATTAATTTCATCTTCTTTTAATACCTTTGCAGCTTTCTTCAGGATGGTTTTAGGGTTGGTATCTCTTAAAACTTGCCGTTTTTGGGGAATTTCAACATCAGATTTTTCGGACAAATCCCCGTTTCCACGAGGACAAGTATTTGGACTTGATACGGTCGATAAACTCAGAAACGAAATACGATCATCTCCCCATTTTCATGAGGACAAGATTATCATGAAAAATATTCCTTCGCTCATTTCCTCGTGATAAGACTTGTCCTCGTGCAAACGGGGATGTGATAGCAGGCCCCTTCAAATTCTATGCGCCATTGTCTTGTCATGGCAGGCAAGGAAGCAAAGTTGCCTTTTATTGTCAATAAATTAATCACTAATCAATGTGTGCCCCCATTCTTGTTCCATCTTGCCGAAAAGCCGCACACCCTCATGTAAAGAGACCCTATTTATTTCCCTTTGCATATTTTGAAATAATTTTAAGAATTATTTTATGTCTTGTAACCCTTCTATCTTTATCTGTAGTAGATTTGGTCACAGCATTTACATAATTTGCTACTTCTTTAGTAAGTTTTCTACCTTTACTTACTTTTTTAACGGCCACATCAATAGTTTCTGAAAATTTCAATAAATCTGCTTTTATATTTAAATATTTTTGTTGAGGGATTAAATAATTCTTTTTTATCAATTCACTGAATACTATAAAAAGAGTATAAAAATCAGATTTATTTCTCCACCTTGTTTCTTTCAAATCAGGGAATATTGAATAAATAATATTCTTGATGTCCAAAAACATTTTAAAATGGTTTTGCTTATCTTCAAATTTAGGCTCATAGAGTTGATAGTAGTTGTCTAATTCTTTTGTTTTATCTTGGATTCCGTGTATCATAGAAACAAATAAGTCGCTTATGAATTCAACATCTTTCATTCGTCTGATTTCATTTGGTGTAACAATTTTATTCTCTGCCCAAAACTCGTCATCTGCTATTTCTTCCATAAGACGTATAAACTCGCCAGAATAAGTAGCATGTCTTAATTCTTGCGGATTTAATGCGACAACGTTTAGATTCATTCGTTTAAAAAGATTTCGCACCTCTTCCTCTGAGGCATCAGTAATTTCTCTAACATACAATATATAATTTAAAATATGCCTTCTTATGTCTCCAGGTAAATCATTAAACTCATAATCTGCATATTCTGGATTATAATCCTCTGACAATGAAACCTCGCCATCTATGAATTCTAATATGCTTCTTACTCTCTGTTGCCCATCAACAATGTTATAAATAGACCTTCCGTCATCGTCGGTAACGCGATGCACATAAATTTCTGGAATGTGGTATTTTTTTATAATGGTATCTATCAAGTATGCTTTCTGCCTGTATGTCCAGACAGGTCTTCGCTGATAAGGCGGCTTAAGCACTAAACTAGATTCGTTTTTACGGTCTTTGAACCAACTCACAGGATATGTTGTCGGATTTACCTGCATTTTATTCCCCTCCTATTTCAGATTTAAGACGATTTAGTTGTGTTGAATAATATCTTTCCGCGAACCACCAATCTTTAAAAAGACGCCCTCTTATTTTTTTATATTCATATTTATCTTTATTAGACAACTCTGAAAATATCTTCCACCAATTTCGGCTGAAATTACTTATCTTAGGTAATTTATCTGGACTAATAAATCCTTTGCTTATTAAACCTGAACACTCTTTTAAAAAATTTCTATCTTTTTCTGTTAATTTGTATGTTATAGATTCTAATTTCATCAATTCAAACCAAGCTATATCAAATAACTCAGATGAAACTACTGCAATGTCTATATCAGAATGAGTATCAAATTGTTTACCTAATTTATCGTTACCCAAACTTATCCCTAATTTTGCACTTCCAACAATTTCTATGTTTTTAATATGGATGTTAAAGTGTTCTGTTAAATCTTTCTTTAATTGTAAAATCAATATTTCTCTTCCACCAAAGCATATTGGATTACCACCCAAAATATACTTATTTACAACTATTGAGACTTCATTACTGGTTAGTTCTTTTTTAAGATTATCTAAATCCATAATTATCACATCTATTTAATCCAACAATTTCGTAATATTTTCTAAAGAATTCGTAGAAACAGGAACAGCGACCATTATCCTGTAAACTATGCTTAACGCAAATTCCTGCTGATAAAGTAATGTATCCCCCCGCTTCCAGCCGAGATGCTGCGTCAGCCTTTCAATGATCTTTAAATCCGTGTCTGTTGCTTCGTTGCTTCTTGGCATATTGTTAATCTTTTCCTTTTTCCTGGGTTGGTCAAAGGGGTCACCCATTAGTGATTAGTGATTTAAATTTTCCTAATCGTTTCCTCATTTTCACGAGGACAAGTATTAATTTCATCTTCTTTAGACATCTTTGATTTCATACATGCTTATGGAAGAATAACCAAGACCAAACAAATTACCGATCCCCATTTTCATGAGGACAAGTTTCTTGATTATTATACCAACCTCAATCCCCATAATAATGCCGTGATGCAGACGTGATCGGAGGCGCTATAAGTTTTCAGGTAACAATTTAGTTTTGTGACAAATTCAATAACGACAACGATATACCGTCACTATGTAGGGGCAGGTTTGAAACCTGCCCCTACCGTAATATCAATGATACATGGATATTGTTTTTCAAAAAACTAAATTTTTAACAGCAAAAAAATCCTATGGCAAAACCCTTATGTGTGGAATACCCGGGTGCATGCTATATATAACCCAAATTTATTTATAGTCTTGCAACCAGATTATATTATTTCTAATAGAATCCCGCGTGTTGGAGGAAAGAAATCTTAGTGTTCGTTTCAGAAGTTTACTAAAAGGGATTTGATTAGAAACAATAATGCCAAAGTGGTTTTTCCCGTGTTCTGCATAAGATTTGGATAGAATGACGTAGTCTTTAACATTATGAGTCAATATAGCCATCTTATTTCTTACAGCGTAGGCGAGTTGTTCGCTATCGCTTTTACCGGTTCTTTCAACTTCAAGAACATGATAAGTATTATATCCTCTATTGCGTAATATTTCTGCTAACAATACCCTAACATCCTCATCGAGGTACAATGATATTTCAGACATTTGGTGTTATTTTTGTCTTAAATCAGACTCTTGCATGAATAGTTCTTTATCTAATTTTTCCCTATTTTCGTAATAATAAGAAAGGGCATCGTAAACCTGTGGAAGGGTAAGATGTAAAAATTCTTTTACGAGTTCTTCAGGCGTCATACCCTGTTTGAGGATATAAAAAACGACAGACCTTACAGGAAATTTTGTGCCTGCGATTACAGGGCTTCCACCGCAATGTGTTTTCAGGGAAATAATATACGGGTGTTTAGTCTTTTTTTTTTGGGTTAAAGGCATTGTAATATTTCTCCTCTATATATTTATCGACTCATTATCAAACTCTGTTTGTGAACGCCCTCGTAGAGACGCTCCGTCGGAAGTCATAGATGGTTTATACGGGGTCGCCATCTTGAAAAATAAACATCGACCTTTTCTTCTATTATATTATAATGATTTCTAATTCATCTTTCACTTTAAATATTTAACACCAGAAAAATCCTATGGCAAGACCCTTAAGTGTGGAATACGCCGGTGCGTATTATCATGTTATTAATCGAGGAAATGCAGGCGAAAATATATTTATAGGAACAAATAGAACAAATAAACAAATAGGAACAGACACAATTTTGTTTGATAAATGAGTCAAATTAATATACTGTATGTTGAGCAATCCCCATAATAATGCCGTGATACAGGCGTGATCGGAGGTGCTATAAGTTTTCAGTAAGTATCTTCTCAATCTGTTTTCCCAGAATCCTTCAAACATATCAAGGATAATCTGAAAGTCCGGTAAAAACATCCCTGGTTTTGGATATTTCTGTGAGAACCTGTTTGCGACCTGTTGTGTTTCGTTTATTCAACTTTTTTCTCAAATTTTGATCAAACTTGTTTACTAAGGATCTTAATAAAAATGTTTTGACAATTCCCCGTTTTTACGAGGACAAGTTTAGCAAAAAAATGTAGCGCCGAACCCTTGTGGTCGGCTAAGGGCGGGGGATAAACCACCCGTGCTACGCATTACGATTTATTCGGGTTAGGAGTATCTGGGGAGTATATGGGGGGAGCATCTTAAATAATAAATATTGATATTTTCTATGAACTTATTGCGAACCATATTGTGTGGAGATTTTGGTACCGTATTTCCCAACCGATATCATCCCTTTTTTGTACTTAGGTAGTGTTCATAAATAACTTGAACAGATTAAAGAACCATAGTATCATAGATACATGGTTACCAAAGAGAGCATACAGAGAAAATATAAACCATTGCGCAAGATAATGGATGAAAAGATGCGGCGTTTATGGGCAGCAGGAGAAGCAGAAGCAATTGGATGGGGTGGAGTCTCTCTTGTTGCTGAGGCAACAGGGCATTCTCGAACGACTATTACTGCCGCTATTAAAGAGCTGTCAAAACTTAGAAGAGAGAGAAAACCGCAAAAAACAAGAGTTCGCCAACCCGGAAGTGGGCGGAAAAGGCTGACGTATAAGGATCCCAAAGTAATTGAAGATTTGCAAAAGCTTGTAGAGCCCTTCACTCGCGGAGATCCCCAATCACCACTTAGGTGGACCTGCAAGAGCACTCGAAAATTGTCTCAAGAACTTAAAAAGAAAGGGCACAATATTGGATGGGTAAAGGTTGTAGAGTTACTCCATGAATTGAACTATAGTCTTCAGTCTAACCGTAAGGCAAATGAAGGCAGTTCACACCCTGATCGGAATGCCCAATTTGAATATATAAACAAGCAGACTAAGAAATTCCAAATCAAAGGAAATCCGATAATCTCAGTTGATGCCAAGAAAAAAGAACGTATCGGCGATTTTAAAAATGAGGGCAAAGAATGGCGTCCCAAAGGTCAACCAGAAAAAGTGCGAATATACGATTTTGAGGATAAAGAATTGGGGAAAGGCCTCCCCTATGGAGTTTATGATATAACGGCCAATAAAGGGTGGGTGAGTGTAGGAATAGATCACGATACCGCAGAGTTTGCAGGAGAAACGATAAAACGCTGGTGGCGAAAAATGGGTTCACTCGAATATCCAAATGCGAATGAGCTTTTAATTATAGCAGATGGAGGTGGGAGCAATGGCAGCCGATCGCGGTTATGGAAGGTAGTTCTCCAGAAACTCGCGAATGAAACGGGTTTAAATATTTCCATATGCCACTTTCCTCCAGGGACAAGCAAATGGAACAAAATAGAGCATCGAATGTTTTCATCTATAACTCAAAATTGGCGTGGTAAGCCATTAGTAAGTCGCGAAGTTTTGGTAAACCTGATTGGAAATACTACCACAATAAATGGTTTAAAAATAAAGGCACAGTTGGATAAAAAAAAGTATAATACTGGAATAAAAATATCTGATAAAGAATTAGACAACTTAAATATAGAAATGGATAGTTTCCACGGAGAATGGAATTACAAAATAATTCCAAAGCAAATATAATTTGTTCAGGTTATTTGTGAACAATTACTTATAATCTATGGCTGGTTGTAATTTTAATTGATTTTGCAGGCTACTGGTGAACTGCTTTAACTGTTCGAATTGGCCACTTAATAGTTCAACCTCAACTTCCCGGTAAGTATTTTGCCCTTTGTGTCCACGGAAAACAACCTCATCCAGAGACAACTCTGCTTTAAATCCATCATTCCCGATGATGATTGCTGTATAACGCTGTGTCTCGACTACAAGAACCTTTCTCAATTCCTGTCCCAGGAGATGTAGTTTTTCAATGACTATTGGTGGAATCATTGGTTTTTTCTCTTCAGTCCAGAGTCTCGTTTCCTCATTCGAAAGTGTCCATTCAAACTCCCTTCGTTCAAAGATGGTATCTAGTTGTTTTACACATGACTTATAAGCGCCCACATAGCTTTCGCCCCTTTGGCGTATGCGTAATGCAGCATCTGACGTCAGGAGTGTATAATCGGAGGTATCCAAATAGACATCTCTCTGAAAACATGGATTTTCCCTGATGTATTTGAGATTCAAGGTAGTGATGGCAGCCAGAAAGTCGTTCAAACCAAGTCCATCGGGACAGACAAACTTTGCTTCGATTTCAGTTTTTTCTTTGTTATTATGAAAATTAGTTTGCATGGTATCTGAGAGTTATTATGATTTTCGGTAATAGTTCACCCACCCCTAAATCCCCTCCCAAGAGGGGACTTTTTGTATTCCCCTCTTGGGAGGGGCCAGGGGTGGGTTCCTCTACTGAGTTCAAAGTGAGGGGCTGAACTGTTATGATTTTCGCAATATGCGGCCATTCGTTATGCCCGTGTGTTTGGCGTTATTCACGGCGATCTTTCCGTTCACTATTACGTATTCAACGCCTTCTGAATATTGATGAGGTTCCGTGAAAGTACTCCTGTCAATGATTTTCTCAGGGTCAAAAATAGTAATATCTGCAAAATACCCAGTTTCTATCAAGCCTCTCTTATCCAATCCGATTTTTTGTGCAGGAAGTCCGGTCATCTTCTGAATGGCCTTTTCTAATGAGAGGAGTTTCTTTTCTCTGTAAAATCTTCCCAAAATACGCGAAAAAGTTCCATAGCTCCGTGGGTGTGGTTTCCCTTCTTTTAGTATTCCCTGGTTAGCGCGCATGGAACTATCAGAGCCGACAAAGACAAAATCCCAACCCAATATCTTTTCCAAATTTTCTTCGCACATGCTAAACAAAAAAATATCTACCCGTGTCTCTTCTTCTATGAGCAAATCAAAAACTGTCTCAATAGGCGGCTTGTTCAACTCCTTAGAAATCTCTGTGATTGTCTTTCCCTCCATCCACTTGTTTTTATCATAATAGACGGATGAAATCATTATCGCATTCCAAAAAGCATCGTCTTCCGACGGAGATACCTCTTTTGCAATTTGTTGCCGCGTATTTGTGTCTTTTAGCCTGTTTAATTGGTCAGCAATACCGCCCTCGTATACCCAATTTGGCAGTATGACATCCAGGTCGGTTGCGGCTGCGATATAGGGATAACGATCGCAGGTAATGTCGATGCCTTCGGCAATTGCGCGTTCAATTATTGTTTTAATGTTTTTGACTTTATGCCAATTGCGGCTTCCCGATGTTTTAAGGTGAGATACCTGCAGCCTGACCCCTGAAAGTCTTGATATTTCAATCGCCTCAGTAAGTGCATCTTCAAGTTTGTCTCCTTCGTTACGTATGTGAGTTGCATAAAAGCCGCTGTAGTTTCGAATTACTTTGCACATTTCCGCTATCTCATTTGTTGCTGCATAACAACCCGGTGGGTAGATCAAACCGCTGGACATGCCAAATGCCCCTGCCTCCATAGATTCCCTTAAATCTTTATCCATTTGAAGCAGTTCCTGCTGTTTAGGAGTTCTATTTTCATATTCAATTGTACATGCCCTGATATTGCCATGACCGACAAGAAATGCCCGATTAATAGAACTCTGGGTCTTTTCTGCCACATCATAAAACTCAGATGCCGACCGCCATGTGAGGTCGATACCATATTTAGCTAATCCCTGCGCCCGTCTTTCCAATACCTTTCCACGCAATGGGAAGGCCGATAAGCCGCAGTTCCCGCAAATTTCGGTAGTTACACCATCGAGGATCTTGCTATCACTCTGCGGACGGATAAGCCATAAGAAATCACTATGGGAGTGGATGTCGATAAATCCTGGGGCAACAATCAGCCCATCTGCATCGATGGTGGGACAATTATTTGCAGGAATGCGATGATCTAAAAAAGCAATCTTGTCATCCTTGATGCCGATATCTCTATTTTTCCCAGCTATTCCAGTTCCATCAATGACCGTTCCATTTTTTATTATCAGATCAAAGTCCATGAGCATTCAATTCAAAAAAGGGCTGCTTTCTTCGTTAGCAGTGGGTGAAAAAGTCACATTTTTGGGATATTATTGTTCTTCTACCAGTGGGGAAGGTTCGTCCAGGCCAAGTACTCTGTCAATATCCTTGTGCATAGAGCCGATATCCTTCTTGACGGTATCGATGTGCTTTTT
>Ga0082335_1008296_pt1 | contig 11919 bp, 16 predicted proteins | sample Subgrocontami58m_FD_72375 | JGI IMG/M metagenome (GOLD analysis project Ga0082335, IMG submission 72375) | Subsurface groundwater microbial communities from S. Glens Falls, New York, USA - GMW37 contaminated, 5.8 m (SPADES assembly) (version 2) ...
TGTCCCAGCCCCCCGGAAAGCAGCTCCATGTATTGCTCAAACCGCTCCGTTGCGCTCATGCTTCTTCACCTGGAAGTTGAAGAAGCGCCTATAATGCCCTATATTTATTGACACAGTAAGACTAGAGCAATAATATTTGTGGACGGCGAAAATCTCACGTACCGTTATCAGGCAATGGTAGCGGCGGGCAGGAAACCAAAGGCTTCCACAAAGCACGAGGTCGACACATTTGTCTGGGCGCCGACCATTGTCGATTACAGCTCGTGGCAACTTACTCGAGTGTCGTATTACACAAGTGTTGTAGGTGACGATACGAGGCTCCAGCAACTTGCAGAGCTGCTAGCCGCAATCCGATACGATTACCAAGCTGGATTCGGCTTCCTCAATCCCCACATTTTTAAGAAGCAGAAGCGCGGAGATAAGACGAAGAGCGTCGATATAAATCTTGTCACTGATCTATTGCGACATACATACAACCACTCGGTCGATGAAGTGTGCGTCCTTGCGGGCGATGGTGATTACCTGCCTACGATTCGCGAAGTTATGAGACAAGGCGTTCGCGTAAATGTTGGAGCGTTTAGCTCTGGCTTGGACATTCGGTTACGCACTCAGTCCGACGAGTTCATTGACCTAGATCCCATGTTCTTTGAGCCAGACCTGCCTGCTAACCCTGCAGTCAACGCGGACGCTGCGCAATAGAGCCGCGCAGCGCCGGTTACTTTCTCGTTAGCCATCGCGAGGGCCGTGCTGTTGCGAATAACCACCTACGAGTTCAGTGATAAGGAGGTGCGCAGAGGGCTATTGCCTCATCTCATTGGGCGGGTGTTCCACGTCACACGACAGAACTCGCTCGACGAAATTCAAGGCGTGGGGTATATCGATCCAAACGTCGACGGTGCTCTCGGCAATTCCTTTTCGCAATCGTCCAAGAGCTTCGGTCGAGCGAATGGATGCGTCTGTCTGTTCGATTTTCGCGGAAAGTCGGACGAGGCGATTTCCTGGGGATTGGATTGCTGCAATTTTCTTGAGAACAGAGACTTTGCCGATCAAATTGCTGTGCTCCGAATTGACCCTGTGGCATTCCCACAGTTTATTCCTGCCGGGTCGGCTTACGAACGCGGCGGCGCAGGCACCATTTGGGTGCCTGAAGTCGAATGCTGGTTTCCTGGCCGGCTTCCGATAAACTTGATATCGGACATACTAATAGTGACCATCCGCCGCACTCCAATCCCACCGAATGGTCTCGTCGCAGCAATACTTGCCGCTGATAGGGGTGCCACTGGTGAAGGCGATGGCTAAACCCACGCCCCACGCGGACGCGCGGGAAGCATCGCGCCATAAGCCACCACCGCAGTCGCGCGCCGGTGGGCGTGCCCGTTGAGGCTGTATGAAAAGTCCGCTGCGCGGATTTGCACAATGGTGACGCGAAAATCGACCTCTCAGAACGCGCTGCATTCGACGATCGGTGCCTCGGGAGGGGTAAACCTACCCCGGAAAACTGGGGCCATTTGCCGTCGGAGACTTTTTCTACATCTTCGTTAGGCCAAAAAGATGAACGCTGAAACCCAAGTTCGGTGGCCATGGATTTTGACAGGCGTTGCTCTCGTTGCTGCGTTGGCCGTATTCTTGATTGCGCCCGATATGACGACTCGCAGTCAGCTGGGTGACTATCTGTCGGGATTCGCAAGTACGATCGCATTCATTTGGCTGATCGCCGCCTATCTACAGCAGGGCCATGACTTACGGTTGCAGCGACATGAGCTCTCTCTTCAACGCGAGGCGTTAGACCTACAGCGCGAGGAACTCAAGAAGCTCGGAAAGTACGCAGGTTTAGAACAGGTTGCCCATTTACTCGAACAGTTCGACGAATCACTGCGGAATAATCCCAATTCTCCAGCAAAGTCATCAAGTGAACTTTCAACAGCGTTCACGAACGGTATGTCCCTTTGGAAGACGCTTCTTGAATCGAAAGATCCGAACGCGGCGTTTGACGCGTATGGGAAATGGATGGCAATCTACAGTCCATGTCTCGCGTTTGTCGCACGCGTAGCGTCAGCGATCGATCTTTACTGTGAAGCGTCGGGAGAAGCGCCCATTTATCCCGGGCATCCGCCCGCAGAGCGAGTCTATTTCGGTCACGACCGAATCAAGACCATTCCCCACGTCTGCAACTACGCAGACAGCGCTTATGCCATATCTTCCAGTTTAGTCATCACCGCGCCAGGTTTGGATCGCCTCCAGCTCGCTGGTTTAGAAGCGACAGAAAAGCTCATGCCCGGTGTCGTAAAAGAGGAGGCTCTACTGGAATTTCGTGCCAAGGTGAAAGCCTTTAATGGCGCACGCCGAGCAGCCAAAGCCGATCAAGGGGCCTAACCAGGCGCTGAAGACGGACCTTCGCAAGCGGGCGTTGCCCGCCTACTCGGCCGCTTAGCGCCGACGTTGGGCCCCAGCGAGGGTCGCCCGGCACGGGTATGATTAACATTCCTCCCAGCCTAGGAGGTTCAAGTGTCGAATCAGCTCGAAATCATTGAAGCTCAGGCATTGAAGCTATCACCCGAGGAACGGGCCCAGCTCGCGGACCGGTTGATTACCAGTCTCTTCGAAGACCATGATATCGAAGATGCTTGGGCAGCCGAGGTAGAGCGCCGAATCGAGGAAATCGAGAGTGGTCGCGCCAAGCTGATTCCAGCGGCGGATTCCATCGCCCGAGCCCGCACCGCGATCAAATGACCCCCTCGGTTAGCCCGGACGCCGACCGGGAGCTATCCGAAGGTGCAATCTTCTATACCCGCGAAGCCAATGCCGAAGTGGGCCTTGCGTTTATTCTGGAGTACGAAAGAGCAGTGGCGCTCCTGTGCGCTTATCCACGTCTTGGCGCGCCCTGGAGAAACAATCGGCGTCGCTTCCCGCTGCGGAAATTTCCCTACAGCATCATCTACTACGTTCGTGACGAAGAACTCAGAGTGATTGCCCTGGCCCATCACCGACGAAAGCCTGGCTACTGGACAGGCCGGAAGTAAGGACCAGCTGCACATGAGACGGCTGAGGCCCAACAGCCGCTTGCACACGGACGCGCGCATCAGCCGCGCGCGCCGGTAAACATGACGTTCGACGTCATTGACTTCACCTCGCTCGCAGGCCATGCACAAGGTACCTAACCCAAAGCCTGAAACCTGCCGGCGGTTGTGCTGCTTCTGGAAGCGATTCATGTCGCCGGCGGCAACTCGAAAATGAGCGCAGCGCGCAGGCCGCGTGTGGGACTCGCGCTCGGCAGCGGCTCGGCCCGCGGCTTGGCGCACATAGGGGTCATCCGCGCGCTCGAGCAGGCGGGTATTCGGCCGGACTTCGTGTGCGGAACCTCGATCGGCGCGCTGGTCGGCGGCGCCTACGCGGCAGGCGAGCTGGACCGCTTCGAGCAATGGGTGCTTGGATTGGGGATCCGGGATGTTGTCGGATTCATGGACGTGAGCCTCAGCAGCGGACTGCTCAAGGGCGAGCGTTTGATGGGTTTCCTCCGGCGTAATTTCGCGGACCGCCCGATCGAGAAGTTAGCCACGCCCTTCGCCGCAGTGGCAACGTCGCTGCAAACGGGCGCGGAAGTCTGGCTGCGTCATGGATCGACGCTCGACGCGGTGCGCGCCTCCATCGCGCTGCCCGGGCTATTCGCGCCGGTGCTCTACGAGGGATCGGTGTTGGTGGACGGCGGGCTCGTCAACCCCGTGCCGGTGTCGCTTGCGCGTGCGATGGGTGCCGACGTCGTGATCGCAGTCGACCTCAGCTCTGATACTTTGGGCCGCCACCTGCGCGCACGTCCTCAAGCCGAAGCGCCGGCCGGTGAGGTCGGCGATTGGCTACGCAAGCTGCAGGACAGTCTGGGTACACTCATGCCCGCGCATTCGCCCGACGAACCAAGAATGCCGCCCATACTTGACGTGTTGGCCTCCAGCATCAATATCATGCAAGTGCGGATCGCGCGCAGCCGCATGGCGGGCGAGCCTCCCGATCTAATCGTGGCGCCGCGGTTGGCCCACCTTGGGCTGCTCGATTATCAGCGATCGAAAGAAGCGATTGAGGAAGGCAAGCACGCGGTGGAGCGAGTCGCGCACAATCTTCCTACGCTCTACAATCAAGCGTTATGAGCGACAGTGACGCCGAACTATCAGATGCAAAGGACGCGCTGGAACGGCCATCATGTCTTCCATCACCGCGCTCGGCGCGCCTTTGAACAGAAACGTTATTTGCCTACCTCACGCACACGATGATCCGAATTCGCGAAATCGACCATCTTGTACTGCGCGTTGTCGACCTCGAGGGCATGCTTCGCTTCTACTGCGACGCTCTCGGATGTACGGTAGAGCGGCGCCAGGACGAAATCGGCCTGGTTCAGCTGCGCGCCGGCCGATCGATCGTTGATCTCGTGCCCGTGGACGGCAAACTCGGCAGAGCGGGCGGCGCAGCGCCGGGAAAGGAAGCGCGCAACCTGGATCACTTCTGTTTTCGGGTGGAAGGATTCGACGAGCCGAGCATTCGTCGCCATCTGGAGGCACAAGGCATCAAGGTCGGCCCGGTCGCGTCACGCTACGGCGCAGAGGGAGAAGGCCCTTCCATCTATGTGACGGACCCGGAAGGTAACGTCGTCGAGCTGAAAGGTCCACCAGGTGGCTGACTCCAACTCGGCAGGGCTACCATGCCCGAAACCATCGCCGACGATATACCGGCAATCTCGGGGCTGCTGTTCCTGGGGTCCACGTTCACGCTCTTCTTCGCTCTTCGAACCAGGCGCAAGGCGCTCGCCCTGGAAAGGATTGCAGATATCCTCCTCGCGCCGGCGCTCACCGGAATGACCGTTTCCGACTTCATCATGGTCTACACGGTCTGGTGAAGCTCTGTCCTCGAGCGCGCGCCAGGCCGAGCAGGGGCCAACCCTCCGCATGATCAGAACGAACATCGCGAGAGACTTCGTGCGCCTGGCCGCGTGCGCCGCGGGAGCGGCGATCGGCATCGCAGTGGCCCTTTGGGCCGTGGGCATGCCTTCATCCCCCCTCCTGCTCGCTTCGCTCGGCGGTTCCGCAGTATTCCTGTTCGGGCTCACGCGTGCGGCGGCGGCCCAGCCCCGGGCACTTTTCGGGGGGCACCTGGGCGGTGCGCTGATCGGCATTCTTTGCTTCCAGTGGTTCGGGGATGCTCTGTGGGTAAACGTGCTTGCGGTGGTTGTGACGCTCGTCTACATGCTCATCACCAAGACCGTGCATCCACCGGCCGGGGCCAATCCCCTGATCATGGTGCATGGCCATGCCGGCCTTGGCGCGATGTGGCAGCCCGTCGGCGTCGGGATCCTCGTCCTTGCGCTGGTCGCCGTGGTGTGGAGCCGCCTGGTCCCCGGCATGGTCCATTACCCGGTGAAGTGGCTCGACAGATCGCCGCCGTTCCTTTCCTGGGGCGGCTGGAGCGACTGAGCCACGGGCCATGCAAGCAACGCGCGATCGAGAGCAACCCGACGCGGCGTCGATCACCCGCCGCCGATCGGCGTTGCGACATGGCGCAATGGCGGCCGCGCTGCTGCTCGCGTCGGCGGCTGCGGTCGCGCAGACGAATGCAGCGCTGGCCGGCACTTGCGGCGAGGTCGTGTCGATCGGCACGCACGCGCGCACCACGACGCGTTACGCGCTCGTGCAGCCGCAGGGCGCGCGAATCGCGCTGGTGCTGCTCGCGGGCGGCGGAGGGCACCTCGACCTCGACGACGCGGGTTGCCCGCGCGCGCTCAAGGGGAATTCGCTCGTGCGCTCGCTGCCGCTTTTTCAGGAAGCGGGCTTCATCACCGCATTGGTCGATGCGCCCTCCGACCATCCCGGCGAGGACGGCCTGGCGGGATTCCGCATCACGGCCGAGCACGCGGAGGATCTGGGCAAGGTGATTGCGGACGTGCGCGCGCGCACCCGTGCGAGCGTCTGGCTCGTGGGCACGAGCCGGGGCACGATCTCCGCGGTGAACGCGGCCGCGAGGCTCTCCGGCCCGTCCGCGCCCGCGGGCCTCGTGCTCACTTCCGCGCTGACCTCGGGCGGCCAGGGGCGGAAGTCGTGGGTGGCGCATACGGTGTTCGATCTCCCACTGGAAGCGATCCGGGTGCCGGTGCTCGTCGTCGGCCATGCGGCCGACCAGTGCGCTCGCTCGCCCGCGGGTCTCATGGGCGATATCAGGGCGCGGACCGACGGCGCGCGCGAGCAGGTCGTCAGCGTTAGCGGCGGCCCCGGTAGTCGCGCCGGCGCCGCGTCGAGCCTCGCGGCCTGCGAGGGCCGCGCGCCGCACGGTTTCGTCGAGCAGGAGGCCGAGGTCGCCGCCGGCATTGCGCGGTTCATTCGCGGCGGAAGTTATTGACGCGGAGCCGGCAAGGCCGGGGCCCGGGGCACGCTGCGGGCGCCGGGTCTTGCCAGCGCCGTCGCGCTCGGCGTAGGCTGCATTCCGTCGTCCCGAGGAGCACGGCGCGAATCGAGCCCGGCGCGCCTTCATTCGGGCATTCCTCGTCGTTGATGGAGCGACAACAGTGAAACCGAGAATCAGCATGATCACGCTGGGCGTCAGCGACCTGGATCGGGCGATACGGTTCTATGAAACCGGTCTTGGGCTGCCGCGCAAGGCGATGGACGCCGACGTGGCTTTCTTTCCGCTCGATGGAACCTGGCTTGCGCTGTATTCGCGCGCGGCGCTCGCCGAGGATGCCACGGTGCCGGCCGCCGGCAACGGGTTCGAGGGCTTCGCGCTGGCGCACAACGTCTCGTCGCGCGAGGAAGTGGAGCGGGTGCTCGAGCAGGCGGTCGGCGCCGGCGCCCGGCTGGTGAAGCCCGCGCAGGACGCGTTATGGGGTGGCTATACCGGCTACTTCGCCGATCCGGACGGCCATCTGTGGGAAGTGGCGTGGAATCCCCACCTCGCCATCGGCCCGCAGGATCGCTAGCGCGATTGAATGGGGAGCAAACCGTGATCACCGCAGAATCGATCCAGGCGGCGCTCGCGCCGCTTTTCCCGGGGCTCATGGGGGTGCAGTTCTCCGAAGCCACGCCCGATCGCGTGGTCGCCACGCTCAAGGTGCGCCCGGACCTGTGCACGACCGGGGATATCCTGCACGGCGGGGCGCTCATGGCCTTCGCCGACACGCTGGGCGCGGTGGGCACGTTCCTCAACCTTCCTCAAGGGGCGCGCACCACCACGATCGAGTCGAGCACCAAGTTTCTCGGCGCGGCCCCGGCGGGGTCCACGGTCACCGGCGAGTGCACGGCGTTCCATCGCGGCAGGACCACGATGGTCTGGCAGACGCTGGTGAGGTCAGAGGCGGGAAAGCTGTGCGCGGTCGTTACGCAAACGCAGTTGGTGCTGCCCGCTTAGACGCGGGTCGGAGCGGGAAGCCGGCCGCGCTCAGCCGCGCCACGTTCGCAAGCGGCCCGAGTCGACGTGCACGAAGCCCTTTGCCGGGTAGAAGCCCACGCCGCCGCCCGACAGGTACTGCCCGAGCCTCGCCAGGTAATCCGTGGGCACGCCCGGCACCCGGATGTCGGCCGCGCGGCCGCGCAGGTGCATGGAGCCGAGCGCGGCACCCTCGGTCATGGCGTTCGTCCCGCGTGATCGATAGCCCGAATTGACGATGATGGGGCGCAAGTAGCCGTAGGCTTCCAGCCAACCCTGCACGCCGCGCAGGATGTCGAGCAGGACGGCATGCATCTGCACGGCCTGCCCCGTGCGCACATCCCTGAGCAGCATGCACACGCGGTCGTACCCGGGCGCCTGAAGCCGTCCGTCGCGGAAGTAGGTCTCGCGAATTTCCTCGCTGGTCGCGGCGCGGTGCAGCCACAGCGTTCTGGGCAGGTCCCAGAACGCGGGACTCGCGATCGGCTGCTGCGCGCGCGCCGGCCCGGGCAGCGTGAGGATACCGGCGAGCGCAACGGCCGAGCGCAGCACCTCGCGGCGCGAGATGCACGGCGGAGGTTCGCGCGGGGGGACGAGCAGGCTCACGCGGAGATTCTCTTCGACGCCGCGGCTGCCGATGGTCTGTCCCCGATCAGCCGCCGACCGTCCGGTCGAAGGCCTGGACGATGGCCGCGCTCGGGCGCAGCCGGATCAGCTCGGCGCGCGCCAATGCGATCTCCAGCGGGGTGAGCTCCCTGCGCGCGAGCACTTTTTCGGCGAGGCGGCGCAGGCGCTCGGCCTTGGCCTGGTTGAGATGCGCGAACAGCAGCAACGCGCCCGCCGAGGCTTCAGGCGGATTGAACAGCCGGCCGGAACCGGCGGTACCGTTTCGATGGTAAAACACGAGTCTCCCCCTCTGCTTGCGGTTCATGTCCGCTCGTCGATCGCGCGCCGGCACTGCCGCGAAGCGGCGGGGTTCGAATGACCCCTCGGTATCCGCCCCGTCGCACGCTCGATCCCCAACATCCCCGCCGCCTGTTCCTCCGACTCGGTGTCCGGCACCGTCATGGCGACGGGGGCAGCGACGCCTCCCGCTATGCTTTCGTCATAGGCAATATCCGTGCCGATCCTCATGCCAATGACATCGCTTGCACGTAGCCCCTTCGCCGCGCGCGGGGAGCGTCGTATGGACGCTTTGATCGCGGCGCAGGGTGGGCCGGCGGGTGTGTCAGCTTCAACTCGGCTGTCTCGATTTCGACTCGCGCGCAGTGGCGACGAACGGATTATTGCGGCCGCGGCGCGGCCTGTAGCGGGCCAAAAACGCGTCGCGGGCGCGTTTTTCGCGGTAGTGCATCGATTTCCCGTTCTTCATCATGCTTGCTGGCGAATCACCGGTGCCGCGCGACCAGGGGATGAAAATGAACGAATTCGGCGACATGCCGCTCGCAATCGACGCCAAGTCCGGTTCCTCCGGCTGCGAAAGGCTGGTGCCGGCCCCGATGCCCGGCGCCGGCGCTTGGCAGCCGGGCTGGCGCACCGCGGCGAACGACCTGTGCGTGCGCAGCGACGGGGAGCGATGGCAGGGCGATGCGAAAGGCGGCCGCCTGGGGCGTGTGAGCGCAAAGCAGATCGTCGAGGCGCTCGAGGACGCCGAGACCTTCGCGGAGGCCGCCTCGCACGACCTGAGGGCGCCAATGCGCCAGATGCGCGGATACGTCGCGCTGATCGTCTCGAGTTTCGGGGACGAACTGCCGCGGGAAGCGGTGGAGCTGCTCGAGCGTGTGGACGGCGTGGCCCGGCGCATGGACGCGCTCCTGCAGGCGCTGGGCGTGATGAGCGGCGTCTCGCGCCGCAGGGTGAGGTTCGCCTGGTGCGCCTTGAGCGCCATCGCGGCATCCGTGCTCGAGCACCTCGGGGAGCAGAGCCCGGGACGCGTCGTGAGCGTGAAGATCGAGCCGCACCTGCGCGTGCGCGCCGATGCCTGGCTCGTGCGCACGCTGCTCGAGAACCTCCTGGGCAATGCGTGGAAGTTCTCGTCCAGGGTGGATCACGCGGAGATCGAGTTCGGCCGGACCGAGCACGGCGGCCGCTCCTGGTTCTACGTGCGCGACAACGGCGCGGGCTTCGACATGCAGTACGCCGGCACGCTGTTCGAACCCTTCCACCGCCTGCACTCGCAGCGGGAGTTCGAGGGCACGGGTCTGGGCCTGGCGATTGCGCAGCGCATCATTCAGCGGCACGGAGGCAGCATTCGCGGGGAGTCCGAACCCGGTAAGGGCGCGGTCTTCTATTTCACGCTTGAGTAAGCCTGTGGCGACATGGATTTCATTTTCTGTACTGGCAGGGGTGATGTCGCGTGCGCAAACACCCGGTAAGGTGATGTGAAAGGAGGCGGGATGCAACGTCTTGGCCTGACTTTGATTTGGCTGTTTCTTCCCTGGTCCGTGTGGGCGGCAGGCCCCCCAAAGTGGACCTGGGAGGCCGGCAAGCAGACCAGCAACGGATCCATCACGGTGAAGTCCCTCAGCGGCGCCACGACCTACTCCGGCATCCAGAACCCGACGGGCGCGGTCGCCAAGACGAATCAGAACGCCGTTACACAACCGCCCACCGTGATCATCCAGGCAACCGGAGGCGGCGGCGGCGCCTGTCTCGCGGCGACCCGAGTGACTTATTCCGGGAATCTCGGCGGCCTCACCGGGGCTGACGCGAAGTGCGCTGCGGAGTTTGGAACAGGATGGAGGCTCGCAACCATCTGGGATATGGCCTCCTGTACAGGAGTGCCGGCGACGGGCAACGCCGCTCCTCCACTGTGGGCTCACTATCCAGGAGGCGGCAACTGCTCGACGTGGACGAGCAACGACTCCGGGCAAAACCACACAGCAGTAAAATTCAGTTCGGGGGGGTATTACGGCGCGCTCGACGGCACCGGAGTCAGTTGCGGCCAGAACTACGCCCTTGCGTGCGTGAAAATCCAGTAATCGGCGCTCGATAGGCCCGGGTGCGCCTGCTGGGCGAGTGGGGTTACCTTGCCCGACTATCTCCGTCCATGGGTCTCCGTGAAACCGCTGTAGTGTCGTGTCAATGGAGAGGCGCTGAGGAAGCTCTGAACTACTCAAACTGCTAGGATCATCGCGCAACGCGAGCAGCACTAATTTTTGATTCCGCTTTCCCCCGCTCGTCCAGCTTCGGCGGACCCTAACAGGGATCGCCTGTTCAGGCGGTCGCTCGACATTCGACAACCGATGCGGGCCTGTCCATAATTGTTGAATTGATCGTCGACCTGATTCGCCGCAATGTCCTGATCGTACGAACCAACGGCGGACTGGTCGGGCGCACGAAATCAGCGGCGTTATTGCGTCTCGCGTAAGACAAACTGCAGGAGAGGATTCGAGTGAAACCCAGGGAATACAAGAAGATTGATTTTTCGTCACTTGATTCCGCACTTGACGATCTCGTTAGGCATATACCCAGATCGGAACTGTTTCGGGCGCCCACAAGGATCGCGACCATGGGTTCATGTTTTGCCGGGAACGTGAGCAATGCCCTGCTAAAGCTAGGTCACGAGGCTGTTCATCTTTCTCTATCAGAAACCCAGAATACCCCTTTGGTGAACTGGGCTTTCATAGACTACTTTGTGAAAGGGCGTGATTCCGAGTTCCTGGGCGAAGTGGCCCGTCTTGTGGGCACAGACAATGAATCTCTGCTGAGCCGGCGCGAAGCGATTGTCGAGTCAGTCCGGTCCTGCAAAGTGTTCATTCTCACGATTGGCGTCGGATTTGTCTGGGTGAATGAACAGGGCAATATTTCGCTAAATGTAGATGCGCGAAGGTTTTCAAGTTATCGATCGGTCTTCCCGAGCGTCGATCAACACGCTTCATGGATCGAGTCCATCCTGGATGGCTTGCTCAAGCTCAATAGCGCAATGAAGATTTTTGTCACGCTATCCCCGGTGCCCCTCAACTTTGCGAAATTCGACTACTCGCCGATGATCGCGGACTGCATTTCAAAGTCGGTTCTGAGATCGGCTGTGGAGATTGTCTTGAAGAACCATCCGGAACTGGTCTATTTTCCGTCATTCGAATTCTTTCGCTGGGTTAGCGGACATTTCAGCAGGCCGTTCTATGGCGCAGACGGCAAGGTACGGCACGTTGACGAAGACTTGGTCGATATGGTTGTCGGGAAATTCGTCGAAATAAACGGCGGCGCATAGGGTTGTACTGACTGTACAGACTCGTTGATTTGCTCTTTGATTGACCCCGCGCGCTTTACACGCCGACTCGCCCCCCCTTGCGGGGAGGCGAACCGTCGTGTCATCGGGCCGCGGTCGCGATCAAGACGGATCGTCGATCCGTATCGACGCCACCAGCAGCGCGAGTCCCTGGAACAGCGCCCAGATTACCGCGCCGAACACCAGTGCCGTCCTGCTTGCCGCAAGAACACTGGAGGTCGCAAGGAATGCCGCGGCGCCTGTGCCGGCGACGCGCAGCTCCTTGGCGAGAGCCTCCAGAGCGGCCGATG